>Ga0315914_1000887_pt1 | contig 41833 bp, 16 predicted proteins | sample MpolenodulesMG_FD_203920 | JGI IMG/M metagenome (GOLD analysis project Ga0315914, IMG submission 203920) | Medicago polymorpha root nodule microbial communities from Los Angeles, California, United States - elongated nodules | ecosystem: Host-associated > Plants > Roots > Nodule | place: USA... | reverse complement strand
AACAAACAAATTATCTATCAAACTTAAAATGGTAATTGACGTCGAACAATCCAAGATATCGCACTAGTCCCTGAGGAGACGATACATAAATACTTACTTTTGATATACGTAAATATAATACATCACCCACCTCTCCTCTTTGTTCCTTTTAATTTTCTCAAAACACTTCCCACTCCACATCATTATATCTATTTTCTCAACAACAAAATAATACTCAAGCACAAGCAGCGTCAACAATAATATTAATCAAAACTCCTCCTATTAAACATCATTGAATTAATTAAAACTAGAAAATTAGGGTGTTACAGGTATCAATACCATATTGGAGTGACCTTGACACCACATATGAAGGTGTATTTCTAGAACGGGTCTTACAACACAGTAGGACTATGATACAATTGTAGCTAGACTGTTTTATCTTGGGGGTGTCGTGGTTAATGGGGGTGTCGTGGTTAATAGTCTGTTTGCACAATTTTCGGCATTGTCATGAAAAGTCTTCAAATAGCGACATAATCCGCGATTCAACCTAGTAATCTCTTCGGTGACCAAATATATTTTCAACTTTTTTAACTATTGTTCCAACAAGTACAAACTAAAAAGGTTACTGATGCTGAAAAAGAAAAACTAGTAAGGCAGTTGAGACTGTTGCGGAATCGCTGGGAACAGTGGCCTATTCTAGCACCTTCGATATTGGTAAAGGAGGAGGCAAAAAAGATACTAGTCAAGCAAGGAAATGGACAAGGCAGGGTGGTGGATGTAAGAAGAGTATGTCTAAAGGGAGAAAACTAAAGAATGTACTATGTAAGTGAACACCTGCTGATGTAGAGTTTTTGTTGGTACACCTGAAGAATTTCAATCTGGGGACAAAAAAGAGGGGCCAAGATATGGAGATGGTTGAAACTATTGTAAACAAACCAGATGTGGTGTTGGATGTCCAACACCACCTACAACAATGAAAATCATCGGTTGGAACTGTTGAGGGTTAGGTAACCAGAAGGCAGTTCGAGCCTTACTAAGGCTCCTCAGAGTTAAATATCCTCAACTGGTTTTCTTAATGGAAACTAGATTGAAAGTTGATGAGATTGAGCGGATTAGAATAACGTGTGACTTCAGTTCATGTATCACATTTTAATTTATACATACATACATACAGACTAGCTTAGTTTAGTTAAAAAAAATAATCAAGGTAGCTAGTTTAGTTATTTTCAAAAAAAAAAAGTTTATACTTTAAGACTATAGAAATCACATTATTACAAGACTTTCTAATAAATCTAAGATTCATCTTTCTGCAGCTTCAACTGTTTGTAGAAGTTCCTAATGAAAACCTCTGCTTTTGCATATAGCTCTTGACCATTAAGTCCCTCAATCTCGTCTTGTACTTCAATATCATCATTCATTATCCCTTCATCATCCTCTCCGCTACCTATGAAGAAAACACAAGATTTTGAAGTGCTCTTTTTCACTATATCCATTTTGGTGAAAGAAACAACCCTCTCAGTCTCAGATGCTGACATTTCAACAGGTCTTGGTCTCTTCTCAACATGTTTTGAGACATAACTTATGGGAGCTTCTTTTTTCTCGGAATATGCTTCTGAGGGTATAATAGGTTTTTTGAGAAGGGATGATTGCATTTTGTCTTCTAAAGGCTTATAAAAAAGGGAAAAAAGGCCAGCTTCAGCACCAAGTACAATGATGATGAAATTTGAGATGAAATACAAGTAGGTAGATTTAAGAGAGGAAGGTAGTAAAGGTAGAAAAGCAAGAAAAAGAAGTAGAACAAATAATATCAGCACTTGAGATTTCTTAAACTTGTTCATTGCTTTTGGTAAATGAGGGGAAAATAACAAGAAGAAAAAAGATGGATATAATGATGAGAAAACAAAGGTGATATATATAGTTGTTGATGGAAGTTGTAGTTGTAAGAATATAACTAAGGGGTCTTTATATATAAAGAGAACATCAACTTTTGAGTTCAAGTGTGAGCAGTTAAAACCGATATCAATTATAAATGAGTTACACATATAATTAAGGGTTAAATATGTTTTTAATCTCTATAAATATATCATCTTTTTATTTTAATTTTTTTAGTCCTTATAGAATTTTGACTCACTACTTTTGATCCCTATTTTTAAGTTAATTTTTGAATCTTTTAATGGAATTGTGCCGAAATGTGTAGAATAATGTAAAAAAAAAATTCCAAAAAAATTAGAATTTTTTAGCAAAACAAAAATTAAATATGAACTTTTAACAGTCAAAAATATAAAAATATTAAATTCTTGTTTAGTTAAAAAATTCTAATTTTTTTTGGGAGAGATTCTTATAATATTATGAATTTTTCTGCAAAATTTTATTGAAAAATATGAGTTTATTTTAGGGTATAAAATTGAGAACTTCTAAGTTTATTTTAATATGTTTTTTAGTCCTTACAAAAAAAAATTACTTCGTATTTTAGTCCCTGTTACAACAAAGTTTGTTTAATTATCCTTAAACTCTTAAATTTTTGAACGATTTTCTTAAGACAAGTTTAGAACACTATGAAAGGTTCATTTACCAGAATTTATATTTTTTTAACATGAAACGAATTAAATATGAATTTTTTAAAACGGCAAAAGTTAAAGATAAAATTAACAAAATCTGGACGTAGAAATCAAATTTTGTGACAAATTTTTGCTGAGGAACTTTTAGTAATGTTCTTAACACGTCTGCAAAAAATCGTTTAAAAACTCAAGAGTTTAAGCATAAATTAAACAAATTTGAATTGAGGAGGGACTAATACTGAGTGCAAATTTTTTTTAAGAACTAAAAAAACTATTAAAATTAAGAAAGGACTAAACTTAAAAGGTCCCAATTTTATAGAGACCAAAAACATATTTAACCCTTTATTTTAAAAGAGGAACCAAAAGTGAAGATGAAATTTTTTTGAGGGACTAAAAGTTGAAGAAATTTTTTTGAGAGACTAAAACAAAAAATTGTCATATTTATAGGAACTAAAAACCCTATAATTAATGTCTCAAGATTTTAAGCGAAGATGGGACAGTCTCTTATGATCCTCGACAATTATCGTTGTAGATCTAAGTATTGCCTTAAACTCTCCAACATGAATATGGGGTGAGTGAGGTTATGATGGTCAGTGTTAACCTTAAATGACAGATTTTAAATCTCTCAAGGAAATTTATTAGTGTCACTTCAATAATTACAAGTTTTACATCGCCAATTATTTTTTGTTTTTTTAAATATAATGGGATGACTTAAAGAGAAATTATGGGCATTAGGTTTGTAGTATAAGTCCCTTAAGAAAAGAAAGTTTGAAGTATAAGTTCAACAATAAGTATTAATAAAATTGCGGTTGCTGAAGATTCTAAGAAAATTCTCAAACGGAATATCAGTGTCAATTTTCGAAAATGCTAGCAACAATGTACAAAAGGTGAGTTTCCTAATGAGATTATTCTTAAAAAATATCGGTACTGTACTACCATGTGGATAACACAAATAGATAACACTTTGTCTTTCATGACTGTAGCCAGTTTTTAACTTCACTAAGTTGTAGTAGTGTGGTTTGGTCAAAAAAAAAAAGTTGTAGTGACGACTGAGGAAACTGCTACTTAATTTATAGATTTTTTTTGGAAAATACTACGTATGGATTTCTTTCAAAATACTTAATTTATATATCTAAGTCGTTCTTTAACCAAATTAATAAGTGAACTATCATCTGTTCTTTCAAAAAAAAAAGTGAACTATCATCTGTATTAAATATATATAGACACACACGCATACTAAAATTATCATTAAATATACTAAAACTACAATGTGATTAATTTTTGTTATTTTTATATGATCGTTTCGAAATTTCATTCATATTAGAAACAAAATTGTTTGATGTTATAATTTTTTAAAAATAATTTAAAGATTCGTTTTCAATTTAACCTTGTTGATATGGTTCAATTAAAAAGAAAGTTGAGACCAATTAATATAGATAGATACTTCTTTGGTAACTCTTTGGGACAGTTCAGAGGTGGAAGTGTGGTACTCTACTTCTTTTGAGCATGTGTTGTTGATAGCGGGCAGATTTTACAAGTCTAATGAGCAGTTTGTGGTTGTCAATATCTATGCCCCGTGTGAAGATTCTCGTCAGCAGTCTCTATGGGACAACATTACTAACAGGTTGGCTACTTATTCGGATCAGAATGTCTGTGTCTGCGGTGATTTTAATGCGGTTCGCAGTGTGTCTGAAAGGCGTAGTGTGGGAGATATCAGGCGACAAACAGGGATGGCAGGTCTCAATCTTTTCATTGATAGTAACTTGTTGATCAATTTACCTCTCAGGGGTCGCAGTTACACATGGTACAAAGGTGACGGAAGATCTATGAGTCGTATTGATAGGTTCTTATTATCTGAAAAGTGGTGCTCGACTTGGCCTAATTGTTTTCAGCTGGCCTCGTCAAGGGGGATGTTAGATCATTGTCCGTTAATGCTCTCTGTTGATGAGGAAAATTGGGGGCCTATTCCGTTACGTATGTCGAAATGTTGGGAAAATTTCCCAGGTTATAAAAACTTTGTCCGAGATAAGTGGCACTCCTTTCAGGTTGATGGTTGGGGCGGATATTTCTTGAAAGAAAAATTCAAGTTGATTAAATTAGCTTTGAAAGATTGGCATCTTAAACACTCTCGAAATTTACCTGCAAAAATTTTGTCGTTGAAGAATAAAATTTCTTTTTTTTATTTGAAGGGTGAGACAGAAGACCTTTTGGAGAGTGAGGTAGAGGAGTATCAGGGATTATCTGAAGAATTTTTTTCATTGTCTCGGTCCCATGCAAGTATATGTAAGCAACTATCTCAGGCTCTTTGGTTGCGCGAGGGGGATGCTAACTCAAAAAAATTTCACGGCATCATGTCTAGCAGACATCGTGGTAATGTAGTGACTTGTTTACTTGTTGACAGTGTTTTGACTGAGGGGGTTGAAAATGTCCGAAGAGCAGTTTTTGATCATTTTTCTACTCATTTCCAAGCGTGTAATACGGAGTGTCCTAGAATGGCAGCCCTCCAATTCCCATCGTTTTCATATAGACAGGGTGCGAGCTTGGTCAAACCGTTTTCTGTGGAGGAGGTCAAGGCCGCGATGTGGGATTGTGATCATTTTATATGCCCCGGCCCTGATGGTATTACCTTTGGCTTCATCAAGGACTTTTGGGATATTCTGCGGGAGGATGTGAGGCGATTTCTGGTGGAATTTCATAGAAATGGGAGGCTTGCGAAAGGAATAAATAGTACTTTCATTGCTCTTATTCCTAAGGTGGAGAGTCCGCAACGGTTGAATGATTTTCGTCTGATATCTTTGGTAGGAAGTATGTACAAAATTCTTGCGAAGGTTCTCACCAATCGTCTTCGTTCTATTATTGGGTCGGTTATTTCTGATAATCAATCGGCATTTATTAAGGGTCGACAAATTTTAGATGGTATCCTGGTGGCAAACGAGGTAGTGGAGGACGCACGGAAATGTAAAAAGGAACTTCTTCTTTTCAAAGTGGATTTCAAAAAAAGCGTATGACTTTATAGATTGGAGATACCGAGATGAGGTTACGCATAAAATGGGGTTTCCAGTTCTGTGGCGGAAGTGGATGAAAGAATGTATAGGCACAACTACAAAGTGGTTTTTGGTCAATGGGTCCCCGACAGACGAGTTCCCTTTGAAGAGGGGATTGAGGCAAGGAGATCCGCTTTCCCCTTTTCTCTTCCCCTTGGCCGCAGAGGGTTTCAATATTTTGATGAATTTTATGTCTGCAAACTAGTTCTTTCACAGGTACAAGGTGGGTTCAGGTATTACCACAATTGTCTCTTACTTGCAATTTGCGGATGATACTTTAATAATAGCTGAAAAATCTTGGGCCAATGTCCGTACGATGCGTGCTATCCTTATGTTGTTTGAAGCAATATCTGGTTTAAAGGCCAATTTCACGAAGAGTCAATTGTTTGTTTTTAATGTCCATTTCGCTTGGTTGACTGAGGCAGCGTTAGTTCTGAAGTGTAAGGTTGGAAGTCTTCCTTTTGTGTATTTGGGGCTGCCTATAGGTGGTGATGCGCGTCAGTTGTCGTTTTGGGATCCACTGATTACTCGCCTTAAATCTAGATTGTTTGGGTGGAAATCTAAACATTTATCTTTCGGTGGTCGGTTGGTTCTGTTGAAGTCTGTCTTGTCATCTATGCATGTTTATGCTCTTTCTTTCTTCAAGGCTCCTTCGGGTATCATCTCCTTTATTGAATCTATATTAAATTATTTTTTTTGGGTAGGGAATGACAACCAAAAAAAAAATTCTTGGGTTGACTGGAATTCTGTGTGTTTGAGTAAGGAGGTTGGAGGTTTGGGGGTTAGGAGAATTAGGGAGTTTAATAATGCATTATTAGGGAAGTGGTGTTGGAGGTTGCTAGTTGAGAAGGAGTGTTTGTGGTATAGGGTGCTTTCAGCGAGGTATGGTGAGGAGGGAGGGAGGTTGTTAGATGGTGGGGGGTCAGCTTCGGCTTGGTGGCGTGTCATTGCTGCCTTGCGTAATGAGGTGTGGTTCGGTGGGGAATGGGAAAAACATTTATTTTTGGTCGGATGTGTTGGTGGGTGGGGTGTCTTTTAAGGAAAGATTTAGCAGACTGTTAGAGTTGTCGGTGGATAAATGGGTGTCGGTTTTTGATTTGTTTCAGTTAGGGTGGGGTGTGAATGGAGAGGCGTGGAAGTGGAGGCGAAGGTTGTTTGCGTGGGAGGAGGAGCAGGTTGGGGAACTATGTTTATTACTTCAAAATGTGATTTTGCAGGTTGACAAAGAGGACAGATGGACATGGAATTTGGAGAAATCTAACGTTTACACTGTTCGTAGTGCTTATAATTGTCAGTCTGCTCAGCTTCAAATTGTCGATCCGGGGGAGGTGAAGTTGCTTTGGCAAAAGTACGTTCCTCTGAAGGTTGTGATTTTTGTTTGGCGTCTGCTCCGTAATAGATTACCAACCAAAGATGATTTGTTGCGGAGAGGTGTTCTTCATACGGATACTTGTCAGTGTGTTTATGGTTGTGGCTCTACGGAAACGGTTAATCATTTATTTTTACATTGCTCTGTTTTTGGGACCACTTTACTCAATTTTGTTTGGGTGGTGGCAGAACTCAGGTGCGGCACTCAATTTTAAACGTCTTTTGGTTTGCTACTGTGTGGGAAATATGGAAAGAAATAAATAACAGAATTTTCAATGATAAAGAATGCCCAATTATGTGGATTGTGGACAAAATAAAGTCATTTTCTTTCTCGTGGTTGAAGGAGAAAAATGTTTAGATCTCCCTCAATTATCATGGTTGGTGGCTTAGTCCCCTCACAATGTTGGGCTGCGGTTAATTGTTATTTCTTTCGTCACTCTTTTTGTTGTTTTTTCTATTCCCTTTTTGTAAATATTGTACAGACTCTTTTGTTCCTTCTTGGCTCATCTTGTGCTCGGAAGGACTTTTTGTGTTGATAATATAATCCATTTTAGCCTCTTAAAAAAAAGATAGATATTTGTGTCCCTTAACTATTTGATTGGTCGGTGGTATAAAAAAATATTTATTTTGATATATCAATCATTTAAATTGATCTCAATTATTTCGAGAAAATTAATCTCTAGTATAACTTTAGATGATATTTTTGGTTCTTCGTCCTTTCTTCACTTGCTTTGTAATGGTGAAGGTTCTGATGAAGTCATTTATGCTTATGTGACCATATGAGAAAGAGAATATTAAGTTTAAGATAGCCATAGATGTCACTAAAATATGACAGAAGTGAAGCCGTGGCTACTTTGATAGATGTTTTTTTTTTTTTGCCATACTTTGATAGATGTGTTGGACATTGCTTCTTGAAGTCCGTACAAAAATATGTATGGGAAAGAGAGAGATTTTTCCACCATCTTTTATCGAACATGTGTAGGTTGTATCACTTACAATATTAAAAAAGAAAGTTTAGAAGATTGCTTTTCCGACATAGAAAACATCACAAGAAAATTATCCATAAGTTTTCAGCGTAGTTAACTACCGTTGAGAAAGCCGGCAGCAGTTAACTGCCGCTGGTGCCAGCGGTAGTTAACTGCCGTTGCTTCCTGTTATAAAAATTGCATTTTTTGCGTTTTTAACTGCCAAAACTCCATTGTTGCATTTTTTACTTCCATAGTGTGAATTTCACAAAGTATAAGTCATTCCATATCTAACGTGAATTCGAATAAAAATTACGTAATATTAAATAAATTCGAAAAGTGAATAAATAACTTATTGTTCCATTCGATATCATAACTTATATAACTGATTCTCAATAATACATGTTCCTAACTTATATAGACGGCTCATTACATTACATTCGGAAATATACCTTCCAACTACAACAATTATCTTACCTCTGAATGAGGTAAATTCAAACTCGCTAAGCAGCAGGACTCCAACATTCGTCCGACATTTCTACTGTTCCATTCAAAAGATTAAATTCCTGTTAGGCTTGGTTTAAATGACGGTATTCAAGTGTCAAAAGATTGAGGTCCATTCCTTGACACTTCAATACCTTCATTTAAACCAGCCTAACAAGATTTTAATCTTTTGAAAGGAACAATAGAAATCTCGGACGAATGCTTGAGTCCCACAGTTTAAAAAGTTTGAATAACCCCATCCAGAGGAAGACAATTGCCATAGTTGGAAGGTACATTTCCCACCCTAATCACGATTTTCTGACAGAATCAGACACTTGATAATATCTTCAGTTGACCTCAGCAACGTTACCTGCATATCTGTCTATTGGAACATGCCGTGCTCCCAAAACATGCTCTTCATGTTTTCGTCGTTCGTTAATTCCATCCAAGTGAATGATACTCTCCCATCATCGAGCATTGGACGTTTATACCGAACGTATTCCACCCTCCTTGTGTCTCTGGGGTTGACTCCTTGGTTGAATTCATTAAGTTGATCCTTGAGACCTCTTAACGTTACATCAAGGCACCGAACCTTCAACCTCTGAGGTTCTCCGCCGTTGAATTGTGCATGAACGTCGATCCACCCGGCCATTGTTTCAAATCTACACAATTAAAAATTAAAAATAATCAATGAAAAACTCATTCAAACACTTGTAGTGAAAATTTTACATAAACCCTAAAAAACTTAAATAAACCCTAAATAATTTATAAAATTCGAAAAAAAAATAAAATTTATGCAATATAACTCCATTATAACAAGTATTCATAATATTTGTTAATAGCATTTCAGATCTACAACATAACTATATTAAAAATAAATAAATCAAACCCTAAAAAATTTATAAAATTCGAAAAAAAAAATATAAATTTAAGCAATATAACTCCATTATAACAAGTATTCATAATATTTGTTAATAGCATTTTAGATCTACAACATAACTATATTAAAAAAAAATCAAAATTTACAAATTAAACTACAACTAAAATTATAGACATATAAACATATATACTAACTAAAATTTATCACAATAGCATAAGTGATAACTTACTTGTGATTTAGTGGAAAAAAATTGGATGAATTGGTAGAGTTTTTTTTAGAGAGAGAGAGGGTGAAAATTTTGAATTTTTAGAGAGAGGAGGGTGGATGATAGAGTGGTTGGAAGCTGGGTTCTGCCTTGAATATGTTACGAACACAACGACAGTTAACTACCGCTGGCACCAGCGGCAGTTAACTGCTGTCGGTTTTCTCAACGGTAGTTAATTACCACTGGAACTTATGGGTAATTTTCTTGTGTCATTGTGATGTTTTCTATGTCAGAAATGTAATTTTCAAAAGGTTAATGCTAGATTTAGCGAACAGGATTTCGTGAGTGCCTTCCCGATTGAGTTGGCAGCTTCTTGTCCATTTGATGTTATATAATTGCTTGACTAACAACTACATAAAAAAAATATAAGTCACGCAACCCCCGTTTTTTTCGGGTAGCACTTGGTTGACATTGACCAACCACAATGTCAGAGGTGTTTTTCTTCTTTCTCTTTCACAATACATTTTTGTCTCTTTGTACACGTGTGACATTGTGGTTGGCCAATGTCATCAACCACAATGCCACCCTAGTATTATCCGTTTTTTTCCAGCCGTTCGCAATTTTTATTGGCTAAACACCGTTTGAGAGCACTTCGTGGTAAAATATCTCTAGATATATAGCACTTCTCTAAAAATAAAAATAAAAACATTTAACTTATTTTACCGCGTTAGTTTTTTTTTTTCTCTTTCTATTTCTATTTCACCTCCCAGCTACCATCACATGTTGTTCTTTCTCTGCATCACACACTCATCTTGCACAACACATCAACAAAGGTTGTAGTTTATTTTATATGTTCAATTCTCGCAAAATGTGGTTTTGATCAAATCAATGTTTACATTCTGCTCAACTACGTAATATTTACATTTCTCCATTATATTTTAACATGGTTTTTACATTTTTTATTTATTTTAAGAAGTCATACCGGCTTAACAAAATTGACACTATAAAGAATTGAAAATGAGACCTTTAAATGAGCACACTCTAAAATCTAAAGTCAACACCACCAAATCAACATAAGTAGGTTTGATTTTTTAAATTAATACGTTAATTTTCATCCTTTTATTAACTCTTAAGATCCGATAATCTGCTTTCTTGCTCGTTTTCCTTGAATCTAGTTTTTGTCATCTCCATATGGTGTTCATCTCGATCAATTTTTCATTTTCAAAAGATAGATAAATTATTGTTTTATTACTTTTTTAAAATCATACTTAACTTATTGATTGTAATAAACTTTTTGCACAACACAGTAAACTTTTTAGCTAGTTGTTGACTACAAACTCTACATGCACTACAAAAGGATAAAAAAAAAAAAAAAAGTCAAGAAAATTGCTTTGTTCACTTTCAAAATGTCTCCCAGACAGACACACTGAAACTACCAAAATGCCCCAAGCAATAGTTAACAGTTGTTCGATCTTAACAGCAATTAACTGCAAACTTGCTAATTGTTTCAAATGGAAGCTTACTGTTGTTCTTGTCTTCTTCCGATATAAGGTAATACACTTCCACCTCACTTTTCAGTCACCAACTTTTTCCCCTCTTCATTCCAAAAACCCCAATTTTTGAGATTTTGATGCAAAATTTTGGTCTCAAACCATTGAAGGATTGCTAGAAAGATTCTACACTCATTTCTGGCAGCCTAGTGGTAACGGCAGTTAACTGCCGTTGGTGCCTAGTTTTGATTTCTCGGCACCTTTTTCCTTTTTTCGCATTGATTCTTTGAGATAATTATTGATAATATTTTTTATTGTAATGTTTTATTCTTTATTGATAGTTATGGTTGAAAATGCGGTTTATGGTGTTGTTGAGTTGATACCCTATAAGGTTGAAGCTTACTTTAATGCCAACCAAATAATGTTGAAACTTATGTTGATGTGAAACCTTCTTTTGAAGCATCCGATGATGCAAAACCTTCCGGTGTTTCCAAACTTTGTGAGAATGAACTAAACACCACGCTATTATTTTTGACTAAAGATAGATGAAAAGTCTGAGATGATATGATTAATTGGGTTTCTCGGCATTCAACAAAGACAAGATTTACTATAGCTATAGATAGACCCAATCTCCAAAAACCAATGTTATTGTTGAATGTGAAAGGAGTGGTGAATACAATCCATTCAAGAGGAAAATGAAATTGAAGCTTGAAGGCACTTGCACTAGAAAAAGTGGATGTGAGTTTAGGTTGTGAGGTTATTTAGACTAGAAAACAAATGAGGGGTGGTTGGCTGTTCTTTATGGAGTTCTCAACCATAAGATGGAGCCAAAGTTAAAATGGCACCTACTTGCGGGTAGATTAACTAGAAAAAAACATGAAGAAAGTTGTTGACCAAACAAGGAGTTTGGTGCAGTTTAAGCATATTCTGATAAATTTGAAGGGTAAAAATCAAGAAAGTTTGACGAATATAAAGTGTACAATGCACATCATATATTCATAAAATCATAAAGAGATGACAAGACAAAGATGCAACATCTGGTCACAAAGTTGGAGGAGCACAAATATGTTAATTTCACCATAACAAAATGAGAGGCTATTGCTGTTCGTGACATATTTTGGGCTTGTCCCGAATCTATTAAGTAGCTTAAAACTTTTCTGACTATTTTGATCATAGACTCCACCTATAAAACCAACTTATACATAATGACATTGTTTAAGATTGTTGGTGTCACCTCTACCTAGAAGACATATTATGTTGCTTTTGTTTTTCTAATGTCTGAAAATGAGGAAAACGTCACTTGGGTTCTACAAATATTGATTGATCTTCTGAACTCAAAAGACAATATGCCTAAGATGGTTGTAACTGATAGAGATATCAATTTGATGAAAGTTGTAGCCACTATTTTCCCTGAAACTACCGCAATACTTTGTCATTTTCATATTGGAAAAAATGTTAAAGCAAAATGCATCACATAGTGCAGAGTCAAACCCAAGGATCACGAGATAAGTGAGATAGTTAAAAACATCACAAAAGTTTGGGATAATATGGTTAAGTCTCCTTCAAAAGAATTATATGTATATGTCGTAGTGCAATTCTAAGGTATCTGTAAAAAATTCCCAATGTTCATTACCTATGTTGAAACTACCATATGGAATACCATTAAGGAAACATTTGTGAGGGCATAGACAGACTGTGTTTTGCATCTTGGCAAGAGAACCACTAAAAGAGTTGAAAGGGCTCATGGAAAGTTCAAGATAAATTTGAGTAAAAATGTCGGAGATTTGAAAACATGTTGGGAGGAAGTACACAAAATGTTGGATTGACAGTTGAATGAGATACAAGAAACCTTTGGGAAGATTATTACTGCCTTAGAACACATATAAAAAGTTAACTTTTTGTACTTTGAGTTGGCAGGTAATCTTTCTTGATCTAGATTGAGTTTTATTTTTTAGGGACAAAAATGCTCCAAGATAACTGACATGGATAAAAAAAAAATTGTTGTGTGATCAGGATGTTATACGGGTTGCCTTGTGCATGTATTCATGATATGAAGATCCATATAAATAAGCATATTCAATTGAGTGAGATAAACCCTCGTTGGCAAAGGTTACATATGCGGTGAAGAAGAAGATGAATATGGTTTTTCTTTCTAGATGAGTGGAATGGTATTTAGGAATGTCTCAAAAAAGTACCTTACAACATGAAACTACTCATCAAGAAGGTTATGCGCCAGTTAGCATTTCTGAAAAATACATTGTTGACTCCACCTCCGAAAAATATACAAACCAAGGGCCCAAAAAAATCGAGATCAACATCAAATGAAGCTTTGACTAGTCGAATCCTATCTATGTGGGAGCGTGATAATTCCCAATTTTTAGATAGTCTAACGTCACAAAAAGAGCCCATCATTTTGAAAAAGGAAAAGTGCTCATATTGGCAATCTATCGTGTTCTCCAGCTCCAATGCCTACTTTGGACCGTGATCCAAATCTACCCCATACTAATCATATGCCTCTATTCATGAGACCATATATTGTAAAATTTTGGATGTTAAAGGCGATGATAATTTTGGATTCCAGGTTGTAGCTCAACATATGGATATGCATGAAGAAATTCATCCTATGATTCGCAAATCACTTATTTTAGAGTCGAAAAATCATAAGATTGACTATTTGTAAATATTTGGGTTTGAGGAAAATTTTCACTATATCATGAATGGTTTGTACACCCCCAAGATAGTGGTGGAATTGCATTCAATGATAAGTGATTTACATTATAAGACATGGGTCACTTTGTGGCAACTTGTTACAATAAAGTTGTAGTTTTGTTTGACAAATCACAAGATTAGTATATCTAAGACTTTTTTTCCAATCAAATGTAGTCCACCCACTTAACCCAAATACTCGCATCATGTATCTTGACTTAATCCCCGTAATATGTTAGATCGAGTTAGGCTTTGCAAGATCTAAACTTTGCCTCTCAATTTTTTAAGGCCTAAGTTTGATCTGCGGCCTGTCATACGCCGACTTTTTAGATCTTAATCTGACATTCTGAAAGCCTGATTTGATCTGCTAGCCTGTTTAAAAACCTTTTTATATGAACACCCTTAAATAAGAAATGTGACATAAGTTTAAATATATTAGAAAACTAATAGATAAATTAGATTAAACTCTATTTTGATAATTGACATGATTTTTTTAGAGAATCTGACTATATATTGTATCTTATTTCAATTCTATTTTATAGTAATAAATTTAAATAAGCAAAAAAATAATGTATACTAATAAGTTTAAATTACTTAAAAAGTTAACAAATTTATATTTTAATTCTAAGTGCAAAGTATAATATAATAATAACTGATATTATTCATATTTACTTAAATATGCCGACTTAATAGACCTAAAAGACTTTTGAATGGCTTGTTACCTAGCCTTTTAAGTTAAATAAGTTCTAAAACACTAGGTTTGTCCTGACCTGTTGTAGACTAGGTCATAGGCTCATATAAGTCGATATTGCCTATTCACATCCCTACCTCCAATTGTCACTTCCTCTTTGCGGTGAAATAAGAGTTTTCATTTATTTCATTGAAATTTTTCATTTTGAGGCTCGAACTTTATAGAGCTTGAATGTTATTCTCGCTTAATTGTTCAAACTTTACCTCACATTAATTTTGTTCTTAGAAGCAACAAAGTGGGTGGAAGAATTTTCTGCATATTATTAGAATCTTCAAATTTAGAGTTTCTTACATCAGTGAAGCTAGCAAAAATTCTGTGCGGGGGCCAAATATAAAAAATTAATATATTAAAACTAACATGAAATTTAAGGATAAAATATTTTTTAGTCCCATAAATTATAATTTTTTAGGTTTAATCCTTACAAAAGTTTAATTCAATTTTTGTCTCATTTTATTAAAATTATACAAAACAAAGAGTGTTTTTAGCCTTGCATTTATTCTCTATAACAATAAAATAAGGACTAAAATAAACAAAATCTTATGAACTTAATTAACTTGAAAATTGCGAGTGTTGTAGATACCAAAAACAAATTTAATTCGAAACTTAACAGATACGTAAAAAATCACAATAATTTTACTTTTTTATTTTGAAACAATAATTTTACTTATATGAAGTGTAAATTAAAGCAACAACAAATGAAATAAAAATTGACAACAAATATTTTAAAAGTCAGGCAAAACGCAATTTAAGAAGTCAATTTTATCCACAATTGACTATTTAATAAATAGATTATTAATGTTTTTTCAATGTAAACAAACAAGTTATTTGTAAGAACTTATTATCAGTTTAAGTTGTTTCTCACTATTGTTATTGAAATATTTTCTACCTATAGTTGTTATTAAGACTAAAAGTATCAAACCAGTATAAATAAATCTATCAACCATGTAACAATTTTTTTCTTTGTTATTTATGCTAATTTTTGACAACCAATCTTTTTTGGGTAGCTTAACATTTATTATTTTGGATAGTTAAATATAAATAGATACCAACCAATACAAGAGTTTTTTTTTTTTTTGGGTAGCAAAGGCTACCTCATCCTCATTAGAGGAACCGACCCTAAATGTATGTGCTTATACAATTTCTAATGTTGATTTCTTTGTAGACGACTTAGTTTGGTCGGATACACTTTCTTAATCCTCTAGAGAATCCTTTTTTAGAGATAGATTTGACTTGCTTAATTATCATTTTCGTTAATTATTTTTTGGTGGGTTTGGTTTATGCCCCGCCACCCCAGCATTTTTTTTTTTTCATTATAAATAATATTTTTTTAGGAGTTGTTGGTGATACACTGAATTGCCAACATAAGTTAGATGGCAATGTATGACATTTATACAATAATAGTTTTTTTTTTTTTTATAAAAGTAAACGATATTCATTCATTTAATTGATACAATACATTGATACAATACAAATCTAAAGTTGCTAAAAACAAAAAGGATGAATATGCAAACAATCTCACAACATCCATGTTAAAAGCATAAAACGGCAAAGTATCTATGCCTACAAATACGACTATATTCAAGTCTCCGGAATAGTCATGTCTCCGGGTCTGCAATGTTGATGACGCCAAAATCATTGATCGGATTTGCACTTGCTCAAAGCTAACCTTTCAACCTGAATCAAATAAACACCGCACTAAGACGGGAAATCAAAAACACACCGCACAAAGACGAGAAATCAAAACAAGCAGAGTTGTGTCGAGACGACGAAATCACAAAAACAAAGGGAAAAAAATGAAAATATGTGTAAATCACTTATTTAATTAGAGTAGAAGGGAAAACAACTCGGAGGAATGATTTTGATCAAAATAGACCCTAAATCACCCCTCTGCAGTAGACAAGAAGAAGAAAGGGGTGACGGCTATGGTTATTTATACAATAATACTTTTAGATTTACTAAAAAATTAAAACATATTTCTTTTGACTATGTTATATAAATACTTATATCATAATTTAAAGTAATGTATTTATATTTATTTCGTTGACTGACGCATGTCAGTATAAACTCATTTTCTTCCTTTTTTGTGTAATGGATTTTCTCAATATTCTTTAAATACAAATTTGAACAAACCTATTCTAGGAGGACATATGATATGAGAATGGTTATTTTATATGAGAACGGTAAGAATAAGTATCAATCATTAGATTAAAATTAGATGGTTAAGATTACAAAGTCATAGTTTAATAACACATGGGTTTATCCTTATTGTATCCATCCTCGCAAACACATTCACCATACCCTTCTTCTTCCCTACATCTTTCTGCCTCCCCGTTTTCCACCACGTCTAACCGTCGCCGCCGTTTATCTCACCCACTCTCTCAGATCGCACCTCGCTGTCTCGCTATTTTTATTTTTTTTGAAAACTCGGTATCCGATCCAAGAATCGACTAATTCGAGGGGACTCATCTCACCGTCCACTTGCAGGGGCCCGTTTAAAGCCAGGGCTGCAAGCTCTGTATGGATTAGCCCACCGAAATTGGCACCAGAGGGAATCGAACCTGAGACCTGAGCAAACTCCAAAATTCCAAGCCAACCACTCGCTGTCTCGCTATTATCCATCGTTTCTTTCACTCTTGTATCACTCTCTCCCTTGCTGTCTCTTTCACTCGTTTAAACACCCAAAATCCGATGACGGCAACAACAACAACAACGGTCGCGCTGAAGGAACGATAACAGACAGGAATCTCAAATATCATTTTTATTTCTGTTTTAAGGTGCAGTGGTAAAAACACGAGAGGTGAGGCGGCGAGATCAGATCCGTGTCACGTCCTTCTTCCTCTTTTGTTGTTTTCATTTTTTTAGTTTTATTTGATTATAGATGAAAAGATCCCATTCACATTTCACATTCTTCTGATTGAAAATTGCTTTAAAATTACAAAACAAGTTTAGGTAATATTTCAAGTAAACTAATGTAAGCTTTGGATCAAAGGAAATCACCTATTAGGGTCTGTTTGGTTCGAGAATTAGGAGGGGAGGGGAGGAATTTTAACGGAGGGGTGTGGAGGAGAGATATTTTAATTAAAAATGTGTTTGGTTCACAAGGAGAGAGGAGAAATTTTAAAATCATTTTACTGTTTTACCCTTAAACTTAATTAAATAAGGAAAATAAAGTAACGAAACAATAACGATGTAATCGATAACAACACGATGTAGACGATAGAATAATGGATTAATAATAGGGTTGTTACAAGGATAATATAACCAAATAATAATAAATGTTGTTATAAAGATAATATTGAGATTTTAAATTAATATAAGGATAATTTTGGCAATGCAATAAAATTTTCTCCCCTCCTTTCCCCTCCCCTTCTAAAAATCGAACCAAACACGTCAAATTAAAAATATTCCCTCCCCTCTCCTCCAAAATTCTCAAACCAAACGGACCCTTAGTATTTGATTCGTTGACACCTGATGTCAACGGATCATGTCACACACACGCACGCACGCACGCAAGCACGCACGCGCGCGCGCACACACACACACGATAAATACAAAAACATGAGATAAATATTTGTCACTAATAAATATAATTTTTATTTTTTACAAATATCAGTTGTTGATACATAAAAAAATAAGAGATTAATATTTATCTAGGATAAATATAAAAAAAAAAAAAATACACGACAAATATTCATTACAACTACTTTAAAAAATACGCGACAAATATTCATCACTGTTAAATATTAAATACACGACAAATATTCATTACAACTACTTTAAAAAATACGCGACAAATATTCATCACTGTTAAATATTAAAAAAACACAAACAAAAATTTCTCATATGTATAAAAAAAACATATATATGTGTCATAGATAAATAAAAAAACACTAATAAAAATATAAAATACAATGTTTAAATATTAGTCATTAATACATAAAAAAAAACATGAGAAAAATATTTGTCATCAGAAAATCTAGAAAAAGTGGATAAATTTGTAATTGAAATATAAAAAAAGACGAAAAAAAATTGTTGATAAATATAAAAAATAATAAAAATATATTTTTCATTTTTTATAATCAAAGTAAAAGAGAAGAAAGTACAAGATTGGGGTTAGGGGGCAATTACCTGACCTAATAAACCACAAAAGAAAAACGCAGAGTGAATAACCCTAAACAATTCAGTACTAAAGTGGTAATAAAAGAGAATAACCTTAAACAATCAACGCACAGGCAATCCAGCGTACCCAAGTAAGACCGTGAAACTAAATTGCAAAAAAAAAAAAAGAACGCAAAGTGAATATTCTAAGCATATTTAAATTGGCATATGGATCGTTTGCCAACACATAAATGACTCAAGTTCCAAGATCTCCCTTCAAAGTATCAACAGGCTATAAGTGCCCTTTTGAGCTAAACAACCAATTACAAACTGAATCCACATAGTCATAGCAATCCAGACCGAGGGATGAACAAACGACAAAAATTTATCACAGTCCATCAACAATGCAAGAAGCAACTACGACAACTAAAATCCTTGTGACAAATATTTGTCATCATTGCAGAAAGAAAAAAAAACACAAACATATTTAAAAATTCACAAGATACATAAAATTTTCATCAATAAATAAAAAAAATAAAACAATTTGAGATTGGAAAATAATAGTCTTTCACCTGTAGATTGCACGGATTAACACCGGTAGTAATATATATAATCTTTTTGAGCAAGTTCTGCATATATATCAACACATAACATGCAACTGTCCGTGATGTATGCAATAATTCTATGACGAATTTTGGTTTTCTATGATTATGTTTAAGATTGCATCACACCAAATAATTATTATAAAATAAATAAGGATAATTTGGGGTATTAAACCAAAACTCAAGGGTACGATTGTCAAAAAGAAAACCCAAGGGCACAAGTCAAAGGATCAATCAACAACATCCGTCTTACGAATCTGTCTAAAAAAGAAAAAAAAATCCAAAGAAAAGGTAAAACTTCTAGGTGACATCCTCTAAATTGCTAAAGTTCCAAATTGTTTGTTCCATTGCTCAAAAGTGCCAAGTTCATTAGGTGAAACAGAAGGCCTTATCTCCTGCAGGGAATTCTTGAAGTCCTACACAAAGTGAAGAAATCATTTTAAAATTAATAATCAATTTGATAAATATTTTTGAAATTTGTAGTTTCAGAATGCACCCTTTTACATACCTGAAAAGTTACTGGCCTCATATCCTCCTTCTTCAGCTCCATAATATCTATACCTTGTCCAATTGCATCTCTCAGTGGACCCATAGAAGCATCCTTCACTAAGTTTTTCATGTCAGATCCTGAATAACCTAAAAAGAAAGTTACCAAGTATAAGTAAATCACTAGAAACAAGAAGAAGTTAGAAAAACAAATTGTTGTGCATAATATACTTCTATTAACTGGAAAAATGTTCACACCATCAGTTAAGTTACATATAACATCCATTTCCTCATCTGATTGCTTGAATAATTCATCCTTCTCTAAAAGGCTACGTATAATCCAAGCTCTTCCGTCTAAAAGACCGAACAAATTTAATTAGATGGTGCTATAAAGGGTTTGTAGAAAGATTGAGAATCATGATCAAGGTTGTCAAATCGGGACTTTACTTCAGGTCGAAAGGGAATAGCAAAATCGGGACTCGTAAAATCGCAATCAAAATCGAAGGATTTTACTCAAGGACTTTTGTAGAATCGACATAGAAAATTGTAAAATCGCAATCAACTAGTTGAACTGTAAAATGGCATGGTATTCAATATGATGTTGACTTGCATTATTTGAATTGAATATGGCAAAATATGCATGTAAACAAACCGATTGAAAAATTAGGTATAGATCCTATTTATTCGCCTAATTAAAATGGAAAATTTTATGGTGAAGTCGTCAAAATAACTTTTCTGGTGAAGTTAACACTATAACATCAAAAGTGTAGTGAGTAACACCCCACTGTTTGTACAGTGGCCTCAAAAGTTCAGTCCCCATAGTATCGTCGTCAATTCATCAAATTAACAAGACTACACTTAATCTAATTTTATCCTACCTTGTTTTAAGTGTAACACCCCACAAAGTGTAACACTTAAAACTATCACATAATATCATCAAATCTGTTTGTTTGCACGTTAAATATGACAACGATAAAATAGTACCTGTAAGTTCAAGATGTTGCAAGCATTACTAGATGAATTACTATTGATCTTTAATCAGTAATCAACAATTTAAAAATGAATCAAACATTAAAATCAAAATTAACTTTTTCAAAAAAGTCAGTTTTCTGACTGCACCGTAGAAGTTTCCAATTAAAATTCCGTACTTAAACATCTGGATTCTTTTGCACTTTTTCATAACGATCTTTTCAACTAATTTCAATATATAGCAGTAAAAAGGTGATGACTCAGGACTAATTTCATATGATACGAGTTAGCAGCGGTTCCATATGTAATCTTTTCATTATAGTTAGTCGTGGTAACGACAAATGAAATCGTCATCTAAAAGTGTTTTGATTGAACCGAAGTAATAGAAAACCAAAAATCCAAACAAGTATGTTTTTGCTAAGTTAATTCTTTGGCACTCCTAAGTGTGTCAGCAAATCTATATACATGTCTCTGTAAACTTAACTCAACAAAGACAATGCATAATATATGTAAGGTCGGGGTTCAAATTCCGGACACCAAAAAAAAAAAAAAAATCTATATACATGACTAAATTAAACAGTACTATGGGCTTTAGTAACAAATATTTAATTGAAGTAGCTTCAGTGTCCAAGAAAGAGTAAATTTGAAAATAGATATGTATGCTAGACGTTTTATAGGTTCTGATACAATATCCATTAACTGGTTAATTGAACATTTGATACTGGAATAAATATTTTGAGATATAGGGAATAAGGAAAGTTACATGCATTAGAATTGCAAGCAGTTAAATCAAATTAAAAGATTTATTTATGTGAGAATATAAAAGCATAAAAATCCATATTGACATCAAATCTAATATTCAAATATTATAAATTCATAAGTTAATAATACAGTTTGTTACATACTAGAAAAACAACATCAAACATTGATAAAAGATAAATTTTATGTGAATCATTCAAAGCTCATTCTTAAATAAGTTTCTTAAATAAGATACTGGAATGATTTTTGCATCTTAAATAAGTTTCTTAAGTTATGTTATGTGTCACATTTTTTCACCATAACAGTTTAGAATCCATGGTATCACCTTTGATGCATCACATGATTTATCATTTGCAGTGTAAGGGTAATAGCTTTCTGTTGTTATGTCATCTTTTTGCTTTATGTACTCAAAATCATATTCCATTAGCCCACCATTGCATCCTTGATTTTCTTGATTATCACAATATATAAGTTCTTGTTCAGACAATGGCATGAGCTTCTTCGTCTTTATTTGGTTAATACCTTCAACGGCTACACCAGTTGATAAAACCCAGGAACTGCATATACAACACATTAATCCCAAACAACAATATTATAAAAAGCTATATTACAGAATAGCGCTAAGAATGTACCAGACCTAGGTTTATCTCTATGATAAATAATGAATAGTAAAAATTTGAAAACGGATTCCCCTGCAATCAGGAATCCTATGCATTCATGTGATCAGTAATTTAATAAATAATTAAAAAGTTTGCTCATAATATGAGTCATCCGATCAAAGATCGGCCAATATGAATGCGTGTAAGCAAGGTGGTCATAAAGAATTTAAATAATAACTTTTTAACTTACCACAATAGCCCTGATCCTTGACATCCGTGACAGCACCTTTCTTCACCAGATCAACAGAAGGAGGGGAGCTTTGTTAAAATTCTCATACATGAAAGTTCCATTTTCATGTGGCGTGCCTCAGAACAGTCCATGGTGATTAACTTTTTATCCAACATAGGTACTTCTAAATATTCATGGTTGGTCATGTCAGCAAACTTGTTAAGTTTCAACTTGTAAGGCTTATCCATTTTGTTAGTGTTGTGGACATGCATCACATTTGTTTTGAACTCTTTAATAGGAAATGCTTGTGTTGTTCAAGTATGGAAGAAAAGGATTCAATGAGTGAGAAATTGGAAATTTGAGAGATTTTTATTTTGGTATTTAATGTCAGTTAATAAGTGATAACCGTGTCATTTTGTTTGCAGGAATGCTATATGGTTCGAAAAAACAGAACACGAGTGGCAGTATTGGATAGTGCTGTTATATTTTTAAGATAAATAAAAAGTCAAAACAAGTTACAATCAAAAGTCTATCCTATGGTTTATATTTATTCAATGCTTTTCATCGGACAAGCTCTCGTACTAAGCTTTTCCCTTTTGTTTTTCGTCGGACAAGCTCTCGTACTAACAAGCTTTTCACTTTTGGTTTTATGTCATGCTTTCTGTTACTGTATGCTTCAAGAATAATATTCCTTTTTCAGCCGTTAGAAACTTACTTGACACCAATAGTAAAATATTGTCTCACAATAATGAAATGCATAGATTTCTAATCCATTTCTAGCAAAGAGAAGTCGAGTAGATTTTGGTGTTCAAGGTTTCATTGAAATATATAGCCTAAGCAAAAACGTCTATATTAGATTCCATGTTCCAAAGAGTTCTGATACAAGAGTAAATGAAATGAACATTATTAAATAAAAAAATGCAGCATGTTTCACTATTTGATTAGTTGTTAAGTTTGTTTGATCATGAAACTTGAGTAGCTACTGCAATAGGGAGAAAGAGGAAGAAGAACGGCAATTCTTTTAGTTCCGAACCATAAGACGTTTGAAGAAAACTGCATTACTACTTCAATGATCAAGAACAATGACACCAATAAGGAAAATGAATAGGGATCTATACACAAATTTATGAAACTCTGAAATCCCGGTTATAACCGATTCTTTATTGAGTGCACCAAAGTACCAAGAATATAAACACGATCACAATCAATTAGTACAAACAAACGCAAAACAACCGAATAAAATTAGGAATATTTCTGCAATGGTATAAGTAACAAGCCAACATATCACTGCAATTTGGCATTTAAATGATGAATTTAATACCAGAACAACTTGATATCACTACTCTTCTGTTGAAAGAGATCACAGCATTTCTGGCTTGTATTATTCTCTTGACCCTCTTAGCAAGTGCCTCAAAAAAAGACCTGTCCAATATGTTGTTTCAGCACAAAGTTATTACAATTCACCGACAAATGTTTTCTAGAATCATGAAAAATTTTAAACAATTATTCATTTGAAGGATTAAACTCTTTCTAAGTAAAAATAATATGGAATTTATAATTAGAAAGTGGGTGAAAAGTTTCATACCGATTGAACAGCATGAATGTTTCTGGTCATCTTCATTTTCATTGTTAGAGCTTCTGACTTCACCTTCAAATGCTCTTGGCTGTAACTCGTCATTATGATTTTCCCATGGCCAATCAAACCCTTCAGGATATTCAGCACTGAATTTTAATTTACCAATTTCCCCGCCATCCAGATCCAACCCACGTTCTAAGTTATATACAGGTAAGACCCCACACCCCTTTATCCCCTCTGTTGACCACCGCAATTCTTCATTGGGACCTTGAAGTATGAATTGAAATGATAAGTTGCAATCATTACTTCCACTTTCTAGTATGTTGTAACCATGCCAACATATCAGTAAATGATCTGAAATTAATGTCCCAGTATATTCGTGAACAATACGAAATCTGTCAACTTCTTTGCCGTGTTCAAAGATGATACAATGAAGGGAATGGTGGTAAACATGGAAGCCCTCAGAAAGAATTATGCAAAATATGAAACCACGCAAGCCAAATTTTGGAATAGGAGAAATGGTTATTGATGACTCTATTGTCTGAAAATCAAACTTGCATGGAACTTGTGCTCCTGGCAAGAAAGAGAAATCATCATCTTCTTCATAAGGAGGGTCTTTAGAGAAGGTTTGTACCATGTTCTCAAGCAATGACCGTTGTGTGGAGTCTGCGTCCAGATAAGTGCAATTAACAGCTTTCAAATATAAAAGGGATGGTGGAAGCTCTGTTAGAGACGCAAGTTTCCTGCAATCATCTAAATCAAGCCATTTTAGCATTGAATGGTTTTGTATGTTCTCAGGAAGGCTTTCCAAGTTGCAACACTCTGTCAATTTTAGCCGTTTTAAAGACTGTATGCCATCAAGGATGGACCACAGACTTGATGCATCGATTTCTGTGCACCCTGAAAGGTCTAGTTCCGTAACAGACCCAAGCCCATGATCATCTGATAACTTCTTCTCAACAATGTTGAGCTTGTTACACTCAGTTAGGTCAAGAGAAGTAAGTTTGCAATTACGCCAAATTGATGAAGATAATTTACGTATAGCAGTGCCACGTAAGGTCAACTGTGTCATTTCCTCTGATGTCACCGAAAATTCCATGAGGGATGAACAACCATCGAGTAAGAGTACACACAGAGATTTTGAATGAATGTTGGTTTTAAGGCTTTCAATCTTTTTGCAATTTCCTAAACATAGATATGTAAGTCGAGGGAGAGAAAAGATGGATGGATGGAGCTGACACAGGCTTTCACATTCAAAGAGATATACTTTTCTAAGATTTGTAGCCCTTGATAAATCCGGAATCTCAATTAGATCTTTGGAGGATTCAAGCCAAAGTATGTTTAGATTCACAAGATTCTGTAACGAGAAATAAACACGACATTGCTTAGAAACCATTAAATTCATAATCATGCATGAGTGGTGATTAAAAGAGAAACTAAACCTAATTAAGCATAAAAAGAGACATGCCAGACTAGCTCTGGCGCAATTTTATGAATGAGCATCAGACTTCCTCTCATACCTCAATAAATTAACAAGTATATCCAAACACATTTGTACCTGAATTCCATCCCAGAGCTTTTTAAGCTTGCTATGAGTCATGTGAAGCTCTATAAGCATCTCAGCACAAAAGGTTGGTGGCAAAGACTCAAGGCAGTATCCATCCCACCGAAGGAACCTCAATTTATCAGAAAGCCACTCAAGACCGTTAGGAAAGTACACATTGCATGTGCTCCCCAAAGATACATTATAGATTTTAAGATATCTTAAGTTTGTCATGCTTCTAAAGGAATCAGATTTTAAGTAAAGATTCCCAACTTCCGTACAATCAAATGTTATACCTTCCACATCTTCAGTTCCCTAACAAACAAAAATTAGATTAATAATTAGGAAAGGTTGTCATACATGCATTGCTTGTTATATTTCATAACCAAAAACATGTGTTTTCATATAGAAGTAATTCCATTTGTCTACATACCTTGTTTTTTTTCAATACATCAGATATTTCTTCAGCTTTCCACAATCGACTTCGTTTTCCGGGGTCTTTAGATTCTTGATTAACAATCTCTCGTCCCATTTCTTGTAACAAGTCTTGCATTTCTATACCATCAACTTCCGACTTGGCATGCCAAATTAGTTTCAGTTGTATGAGAGATTTATCTAGAAGGACTTCTATCCCACTTATTGCAAAGAACTCACAAGCTTCCAATAGATCTGTTACAAAATCTTTACTCTCTCCTCTCAAAAAGCATGCGATGTCTAGAAATATGGCCTTTTGACAGCAATCTAAGCCATCATAACTTAATTTTAACACATTATGAATTTTCATATTGGGAATCTTTTGTAGCTTTTTCAATTCATTTTCCCATTCTTCTTTTCCTCTTGAACTCAGATTAGCACCTAAAACTTTTAAAGCAAGAGGATTGCCTTGGCAATAGGTAATTACACTTTCTAAAAGATCTTCATATCCAAATTTTGGATATTTATCTCCGAAGGCAGTCAAACTGAATAGCTGAAGAGAATCATGTTTGTTCAATTCCTTAACCTCATATATTTCACATTTACTGACCTTACTAAATATGCGTTTATCTCTAGTTGTAATAATGACCCTACTACCCGGTCCCAGCCCATCAATTTTTGGGATAAGATCTTCTATTTGCTCTAAGGTTTCCACGCCATCAAACACAATAAAAACTTTTTTACGTGCAATCCGTGTCACGGAGGAAGGGGCTTCCTTTAACAATGTAGAGAAGCAACGTCCGTGCTTGTTTGATTCATCCATTCCATTAAGGAAGCAACGGCCTTCGAATTTGGAATACAGTTTATTAGATAAAGCCTCAGCAAGGGTGGTCTTTCCTATGCCACCCATGCCCCATATTCCAAGGACTCTAACTTCGTTTGACTCAATATTCAGTATTGACTCAATTTGCTTATAACTGTTCTCTATTCCAACAAGCCCCTTAATTTCATATTGGGGTCTAAAGTTCAGTTTCTGCAAAACATCTTTGACAATTTCCTTGACGAAGTCTGATTCAGTCCTATCATATGAAAGAGGGTAAGAAGGTTTAAAGTCTAACAAATACAATAGAAGAAAAATGTATCTATATGATTAGTATACAAAATTTATACACAATGGTAGTGGCTTCGTAGAGCATGAAAGAAACAAAAATTAGATTTGAGGAAATGAGAAGCCACAGACACAGATGGATAGTACCGATTTGAAAAATTGTGTGATAAGTGTATGCAGGTACAAACATAAGATGACCTAGATAATTTCCAGAAGGACATATAACCTATGGCCAAGCATATCAACTGTCATTGTTCACTTCTACAAATAACTTAGTCCCCATTTACTTTCATTTTCTAAAATTTATGTTAATTTTAAATTGCAAACAAGGAGATGAAAGACTCATGTAGTGAATAATTGTCCAGGAGAGAAGATAAGACGGCAAGTTAGAAAGAATGCATTTTAAAAAAAAATGCATTTTCAAAATTTCTGAAAATTCTCCATCTGTTTATCAAAATTTTAAAAGAAAACTGACAGGAAAATATTGGATCTACACTTTTTTATATTGATTAGTTGAAGTGAAAATGAAAACAAGAAACGTGGGAAGTAAACAGGCCCTTGTTATCACAAAACTTGTGTCATGATTTTAGCATCCTTACCTTGTTGGATTTGAGAATCAAATTTGGCCAACTTAATTAAACAACACCCTATCTTTCACATCCAAAGAAGAATAGATGTGAAGAAGGGGATCAATCCGAAGAAAACTATGGAAACCGAGGGTGTTAAGGAAAAGGAGATGCATGCTAACCAAGGGTGTTAAGGTTTTTAAAAAGATAACATAATTGTGTATTATGTTTGATTAACTTGAACAAACTTAACTGGGAGATGAGGGGATAGCATCATTTCACACACCACCCCATCCTATATTTAATTGACATCCTTCATCTTCTTATATTATCCATAATATATACATAACTAAATTAGAAAACATAACATTAAGAAAGATGGATAGTTCGTTTTATTTACCTATCATTTTGAGAGTCCCAAGTCCAACCAACTAAATTAGCTGCCTCGGCGAGAGCTTCTTTCCATTTATGCAACCTGTCATTCTTGTGCTTCAAATCTCGCTTATGTTTTGCAAAGGCTTGCTCGTAACTCCCAGTCTGGTTCCTCACATCTGATGGATCTATTTTGTAAAAAACAGGTATCACAATTTGTTCCTTATATTTCTTGCATTCTAGAATCTTTTTGAGCTCATTCAAGCACCATTTTGAGGAAGCATAGTTTTCTGAGAAGATGACAATCGATGCATGTGACTCCTCAATGGCATTGATGAGTTCTTGTGGGATCTTATCTCCTTTTTTAAGTTTATTGTTGTCTATAAAGGTTTCAACATTATTTCGGCTCAGAGCATCATAAAGATGGCTTGTGATGTTTTTGCGAGTATCCTCACCTCGAAAGCTGAGAAAAATGTCATATTTTTTCAAAGGGACTACAGAAGAAGAAGGTAAAGAGGATGACTCAAAAGCATTGCCCATTTGCTGCTCAATTTCCAGTGTTGGTTCAAATTGTTCGTAATTTTTCTCAACTCCAACAAGCCCCTTAATTTCATATTGCCATCTAAGATTCAGTTTCTGCAAAACATCTTCGACAATGTTCATAATGAAGTCTGATTCATACCTAGAACATGAAAGAAGAGGAAAAAGGTTTTACAAGTCTAACTAATACAGTAGAAGGAAAATATATCTATATGATTAGTATACAAAATGTATCATCAACTGTCAAACTCAGAAGTTTAGGTATGTAGTTGTGAATTCTCTCTTGAGAGAATTCTCATATTAATACACTTCGATTACAAGTTGTGTGGCTGAGTGTCAGCCCAAATATATGTAACTGCCATATACACACTTACACAATATCTGATTCTCACCCCAAATATCTACAACTGCTATATATACAATTATGCAGTTTAATTGTGAACAAGAAGATAAAAGACTCTACTAGTGAAAAATTGTGCTAGAGAGAAAATAAAATGAAAGCTAGGAAGAATGCATTTTCAAAAACAAGAAAACAATGTATTGACCTTTTCAAAATTTCTGAAAATGTTAGATCTTTTTTCAAAAATTAGTTCAAGAAAAAAGTGAAATGAGAACAGGAAGGAAACATGGGAAGTAAAAGGGCCCTTGTTATCACATAACTTGCGTCATGATTTTAGCATCTTTAATTAAACAACACACTATCAAAAGACTAACAGATGTGAAAGAGAAGGAGATCATTGAGTTTACCTATAATTTTGAGAGTTCCAACCACCTAAACTAGCTGCCTCAGTGAGAGCGTCTTTCCATTTCTGTAGTTTCTGTAACTTGTCATTATCGTTCTTTAAATCTCGCATATGCTTTTCAAAGGTTTTCTTGTAACTTCCAGTCTGCTTCTTCATATGTAATGGATCTATTTTGTAAAAAACAGGTATCACAATCTGTTCCATAAATTTCTTGCATTCTTGAATCTTTTTGAGCTCATTCAAGCACCATTTTGAGGAAGCATAGTTTTCTGAAAAGATGACAATAGATACACGTGACTCCTCAATAGCTTCGATGAATGCTGGCGAGATCTCGTCTCCTTTTTTAAGCTCGTTGTCATCTATAAAGGTTAAAACTATGCTTCGACTCAGAGCAGCATAAAGATGGCTCGTGAATGTACTGCGAGTATCCTCATTATGAAAGCTGAGAAAAACATCATATTTTTTGAAAGACACCACAGAAGATGAAGGTATGGAGCAAGAATCAAAAACACTGCTCATTTGCTGCCCAGCCATTATGAATTCCAAGTCCTGCACTAAGCACAAAGCTACACTCAAAAATAAATTAATATTTAATGTTTAATGTATTGAATAAATAAACAACACTTATGATTTCAAGCTGTTTGTGGTCCTTGGAAAAGCTAACAAGTCAATTTAAACAGGAAAAAACTCAGTAAATAAATAGACATTAAACATGGAGTCTAATCTATATATGAAATTAGACACAAATAGCCTAAGAATGTAAATTAATAATGAAGGTGGTGCAGAAAATTCAGTGTGTAATACTGTAATATAAGGTCAACAGCCTCGGAATTTGATTAAGAATAAACCGTTAATTTAGTCCCTAAACCATCACTCTCTCACGAAATTAGTCCCTAAACTAAAACAGTATATTAAATAGTCCCTAAGCTATATGAAATCTGGCAATTTAGTGCTTAAGGTATATGAAAACCTATGTTGCATAGATATGGGTACGGTACCGGTACGAGAATACGGCAATTTTAAAAAAAAGTAAGGTGCGGGTACTTCAATAAAATCATAAGTTTTGTTATAGAATATAACATAGAAGAGTTAAATTCTTCAACTCACAACAAAAAAATAAATCACATTAGAAGTTTAAAAAGTCGAAATTTAGAGTTGGTTACAAACAACAAAGAAACTCAAACGCACAAATAATATTATATTGTCATATTAACGTATAAAAGGAAGCCACAAATTTCACTCATACAATGATTAACAAAAATGGAGTACCACGACTACCCGTGGGAATAGGTCAGCCAGGTCAGGCTTTAGGCCAGGCTTTGATAGGTTTGAGCCTGACCTACGGATAATTTTGCAAGCCTGAGTTTGGCCTATGGCCTTTAGTAGGCCTATTTTTTTGGTCTGGTCTGACCTATTTAAAAGGCTGGCTTGAAAGCCTATTAACAGGTTTACTTCAAATTAAAGTCATTAAATAGTCCATTTTATTTATTTTTAAAAAGGCCAAATTGGCCTTCAAGCCTATTTCACCGTAAGACTTGTCTATCTCTATAAGGCCTTAAAAGCCTATTTCACTATAAGGTCTTAAAGCCTATTTAAAAAGTCCATTATTTGAGTTTTTTTCTTTATTTTTATGGTTAATATAAATTATATTTTAGTATAAATAAAAAATAAGTTTTAATAATATGCATAAATAGGCCAGCCTATCAGGCTTCGTAGCCTTTTTTGATAGCCTAAGCTTGATCTATTTACTTAAATAGGTTTTTTTTCAAAAGTCTAAGCGTAGCATTGTTTTAAACAGATCAGGCAGTAGGCTGGCCTAGCCTATTCACATCCCTAAGTCTACCGTACGCATACCCGGTATAGGTGCGTACGCACTATGGCTACTTCGCTGTTTTACAAGTACACATGCTTCAGAGATGAAAACCCATCAATTTAATCCCTACCTAGCATCTTCTTATCAAGGAATAATAAATTGAAGAATTTTGTATACTTCAGGGACTAGTTGACAATTACAATATTTACCCAGTTTAGGGACTAAATTGAAGAAACAGCGATAATTTATCAACATGTGAATTTGATAGAGAAAGCTAGGGGGAAAGAGCGAGCATACATACCAGAATAACAATGAATATTTCTTGATTGCAATGTATGTAAGAGCTTCTTCTTGTGATGATGATGATGAAGAAGAAAATGAGGGAACTAAATAGTAAAACATCTCTCTGGCATAGTCAACTGACGACGACGATGCCGTTTAAGACGACTATACTCCTTCGTCACAATCATGTTGAAACTTCAATGTCGGTTCTCCTCACTCTTGGAAGCAAAGGTAAGCCACAAGAAACAAGTATCCACCACCGACTTTAATACTCTCCGTCACAATCATGTTCAAACTATCCACCATTGCTTAACTTTGTTACACACTTAACAACCACTTGTTCGCGTCTCAAAAATTTAGAACACAGAAGATATTATTCGTTCGATTACAACCATTGATATTCATCAAAATCATTCAAGATACTACAGAAAGGTTTGTCACGTGATATTTTAGTGTTACTATATTTTGTTTGATATATCTTGCAGCTGTTTTCCAATTAAAAAGATAAAGAACCTAAGTGGGAAAATAAAAAGATAAAGGATTCAACTCTTACAAATAAATAAGATAAAGGATCTATAATGTAATTTTGCCTTGTTTTTACCATCAAATAAAATCAAATATCGACAATCATAAAGAGAGTAAAAAAGAATATAGAAATGAGAAGAGTTTTGATGAATGAACTCATGTTTGAAAAAATCATCAAAGTGGAAAATGGGAAGAAAAATTGTTCGAAAATTAAGGGAGTTGATACTCGTATGAAAAAAGTTAATCGCTAAAAAAACAAATAGAATTAACAGAGTTTAAACGTATTAAATTATAGAGTAAATTACACTTTTCTTCCCTCAAGGATGCTTGAATTACACTACCCTCCCCTCTTATGTAAAAATATACACTCCCGACTTTAAGCATTGTCGACTGACCCTACAAACAAACATGAGTCTTTTCAACGTGTTTTGTCCTCACTCACACGCTTACCAGGAAACTTCTCAGTAGGTCACCCATCCAAAGACTACTCCAAGTCAAGCACGCTTAACTGTGGAGTTCTTATGGAATGGGCTACCAAAAAGAAGATGCATCTTGTTGATATATGTAGTACCAAACAATTCTTATAAGTCTTCCTTCAGCCATGTAGTCTCATACCTACACTGCCTCAGGATCCCTCTCATTCCGATGTGATTCAGTTCCTCTAGAAGCTGTCGGGAGCCGCTCATTGGCGTGCCTTGTGCACCGGCGATCACTCTCCTGTCCTCGTCAGACGTGGGTGTTACATGCCCACCTAGGGGTGTTCAAAACCGAACCAACCCAATAGAAAAACCGCAAACCGAACCAACCCAAACCGAAACAGTAAAAAACCGCATATGGTTCGGATGTAATCGGATCATTTTCTTACTCAACTGCATGGTTTGGTTTGGTTTGCGGTTTTCATTTTACAACCCGAACCAAGCCAAACCAAACCGCAACATAAGAAAAATATTAATTAAACATATGTCACCTCGACCAATACTCTTATAAACTATGAAAACTTTTATAAAATGACATATTTTTTCTCTTGTTTAGTTCCTTCTTTGCTTTTTATTTCAAAAACGTATTTATGTGATGCTTGTACTTTTAGAGAATGATAAAATCTTAGTATTTTGCATTTCTTATAAAATATGATTACTTTTTTTCCACGTTTTTAACTAGCTCTATGTCGTTGGAAACATTGTAAAATGAAAATTAAATTGTAATGTTTGATGAAATTTAAAACATTGCAAAAATATGTTGTGTTTCGGCTTTTTAACTTAATTTTAATGTTTGAAACAAAAAATTATATAGTCTCAAAAAAACCGCACTAACCGATCCAAACCAAACCGCATTGGTTCGGATTTTGTTTTTAAAGTCAACCGAACCAAACCAAACCGCATGCTTTTTTATCTTGCGGTTCGGATGACTTTTACTCTCAAAACCGAACCAAACCACACCGCGAACACCCCTATGCCCACCAGCTTCCGCTTGGTTCGTCTCTGAACCACATCGTACTGGGAGAGATCTGCTCTGTTACCATTTGTAACTTCCCAAACTGCTTTTAGGATTGCCGACTGACCCTACAAACCAACACGAGTCTTTTCAACATGTTTTGTCCTCACTCGCACGCTTACCGAGAAACTTCCTGGTAGGTCACTCATCCAAAGACTACTCCAAGTCAAGCACGTTTAACTGTGGAGTTCTTATGGAATGAGCTACCAAAAAGAAGAAGCTACTTGTTGATATAGGTAGTACCAAACAATTCTTATAAGTCTTCCTTCAACCATTTAGTCTCATACCTACATGACCTCAGGATCCCTCTCATTCCGATGTGATTCGGTTCCTCTAGAAGCTGTCAGAAGCCGCTCATTGGCGTGCCTTGTGCACCGGCGACTACTCCCCTGCCCTCGTCAGTCGTGGGTGTTACACTCCCCTTCCTTGAAAAGTAACATTTATACTCTCCTCCCTTGTAAGATAATTGAATTACAACACCCTCCCTTAATAATTGAATATGCACTACACTTTATTCTATTTTAACATAAATAAATGTTTTTATGATATATATTAATTTTGAACCACCATTTAAGAAAATTAATTCATTTCTTTATAATTTAAATGCCAGTGATAATTAAATTTAAATATTTTGCTATTGATTTTATAAGTTAGAGTATAAAATTAACTTTTAAATAACCATGCTTTATTGTCTTTAGTAATTTTTCACATATTTTAATTTTATTTTGGGTTATTTCATATTTTATAATAGGGTTTAAAACTACCTGTTAATGAAATTGTGAATAAAAAATAGCGAAAAATATGTATTCAAATTTTTATTATATTAAAATAGACTCACAATACTATTTTTTTTTCGAAGTGTCTTAGATTATTATTTTTTTGCAAGATTATTAGAAATAAAAAAAAATATTGAGGGAGTAAAGTATAGACTTTAACATAAGAGGAGAGATGAATGTAATTCAAGCTTCTCTTAGGGGAGAGGAGTGAAAAGTTTTCTAATATGTTTTGAATAAGAGGGGGAAAGAACTGTATATTTTAACCTAAGAGGGGAGTGAAATGTAATTAAAGCATCTTTAATGGGAGGGAGGGGAGGGGAGCATAATTTACTCTAAATTATAAGGGAGGTGTTTGTCAATTTGATAACAAAATAAGGGAGACTGGTGTTTATTTAAAAAAATATATGGGGTGTTTGTATTATTTAAGAAGACCTTAAGCGAAGTTAGTCTAATTTACCCATGGTTTTTTTAAAGAATAAGTTGTCCATGATAAAACCGTTGAAATAGTTATTACTAAATATTATAAAATGGTAGACTAAAAATATTAAAAATAAAGTTCTGGTAGCCATCACTAAAATTATTATATTTTTTTTTAATTTGTATTTAGTTACCATGACTAACTAAACCCTAGTGGGTAGGGTTCTAAGATGAATCTCTATTTTGTTTGTTGGATTCATTAAATTTAAGTTTTTTTATTCAGTTATTTTCTGAGTCCTGTTTAATTTTATTATACGAAGAGTGAAATGCTTTCACATGACCTAGGACACACCTGAGATAACAGTAAATAATGACTCGAATTAGGGAAGTGAGATACCTAAGATAACGGTAAATAATTACTCGAATTAGGACATATCTAAGATAACGGTGGACAACCACCTGAATTAAGGAAACTGCCATAACTAGGAAAATTGTGAATGAACATTCAAACGTAGCATTGTAATTTTACCCTTTCATTCTTGATAAGCTATATGAAATAGGGCTACCCGTTTGAGAACCTCCAAGATGAAGAGTATGATGATGTACTTCTAAGATTCATAGGTGAGGGAACTCATAACATCTCGTATGATGTTTTCATAACTATTTATGATTATTGTAATGTGCTCAGATATAGTGTCCCTACTAGTTCTTAATTTTTAAAAGGGAATTTATTTTGCCCCCACTATTCTTTATTTAAAGGGGTAAATATTTACATAGAAATTAGCATCATTTTATTCTATGATCACTTTAACATTTATGTTATAAAACCTTATGTTTCGCTATTTATAGTACCCAATGAACACACATTCATAGGGTCTACTAGTGAGTTCAACTCTCTTGGGGTCCATAATCCAAATATATTCCAAACAATCCCAAGTTCAAAAATAAGACAAGTTGAGTTGTCTTTTCTTAAAAGAAAATTAATTAGAATTTTTGTTCTTAGACTTGGGTACTCTATCCAACATAAATTTCAATTTTCGTTATAGAAATTGAACATATCAAACATATTAATTTTATTTTTAAAAATTCACAGTCATCAATAAATACGATAAAATATCATTTTATCATTTCTAGTTTATGTACCATCAAGTTCACACATATCATAATTAATTGAGTTTAAGGATTCAAATTCTCAAAACATTGATTTATATGAACTTTTGGTTCATATATCATGACTGCAAAAAATAAAATTGTCTAATCATATAACTTTGGATTTAAGTCCAAGTTACTCAAGTTTAAAATTAAACACTTGTCCACGTGATAAATTTAATATGTCAAATATTAAAATCACACAACTTATAAAATAAGAGGAGAATTTAATTTTGAAATACCATCAGTGATGTTTCATTTCCAAAAAAATACATAGCACACAAGTCTTTTTTTAAGTCCAAGAAAGCTCAATTCTGAAATCCAGACTTCATGGGAAACACTTAGAATAAGTTTCTCATAATTTCTAGTTCATAAATTTTTTTTTCAATGTTTCACGTTTCATACATATAGCAAGGATCGGTTAAATTGTCCACCTATTACTTGGCACATTCCTGCTATTCAATAAAGTTGCTTTGACTATAACAGAATCGGTCAAGAGCTACTCCAAGATGCGACGGGAAGCAAAAGTGCTTTAGGGACAACAATTAACTCCACGTTTTACAAATAAAAGGGATACATGAATTTCATCGTTTCAGTCAAAAATGTATTTCTATAACTTTTTTATCCTTCTTGTATTTAGGGACAACAAAATCTCAATAAGTCATTTCTTCGGTAGATATGGCAGTCGAAATGTCTTAAAATTGTTGTTTTTGGATTTCCAAACTGTTGTATTTGGATTTCCAAATTCTATTATCTACCGAAGTTGTTACTAGGTTGAGTCACGAACAGGTCGCTCTCTTTAAGACGTTTCGTGGTACTGTCCAAAATTGTGCAATGCAGACTATCAACCACACAACCTCCATGATAAAACAAGTCCAACTACAGCTGTGCGGTTAACTACTGCACTGTAGAAAACCGTTCAAGAAACACACCTTCAATATGATACTAAGACCACTCTTTTAATACTGAAACCACTTTAATATGGTACTGTTATCACTCTATTATGGTGTTGAGACCACTCAAATATGGTGTTACCACCATTCTAATTTTTAACTTCTCCAATTATGATATTATCATCACTCAAATATGGTTTTACACCATTCTAACCTTTAACTTCTTCAAGGGAAGAAAATCTTGAAAAAGAACTATACTCTTAAGATCATTCATAATTCTGAAGGGACATTATTCATAAAAAATGAACTATGATCTTAAAAATATTCTTTATTCTGAAGGGACGTATATTATCGAAGGGCCTATGTTCTTAAGACTATTCTTAATTTCGAAGGGACATTACACCAAAAAGGAATTATGGTGTTAAGAACACTCTTAAACCCAAAGGGACATAAATAAGGAGATGAGGAGAAGAATAGTTCGTCAACACAAGCTGGAGGGTGAAGAGAGAAAGAGTTCTCGACAACTCAATAGAAACTCCGTAGTGTAATTATTGAACTAAGTGAGTTCTCCTTTTATAGGGAGAGTTTGTAACTAATTTGGAGAAACTTAAGAATTAAGTAAACTTAAAAATTAAGCAACCCACATATCAGCTCAAGTAACAAACTAATCGGATAAGTTCAAAAAGAAACAAACTCATAAGATAACTGAAACAAACTAATGAAGAAAAGATAGGAAATTCGGTTAGATTCTCAATCTTATTACAACAAACATAACCTAAAATTATGGGAAGTGATATCCATGAATAAAGAATAATACTAATTATTATTTTCATCATTATCAGGTATTTAAAATTAAATACCATTGTTTAAACACTACTAATGTGTGTGTTCTATTTTATGTGGGACTCCCACACTCTATCTTCTTTTTTTAATTCACACAACAATAGATCAAAATTTAATTACTTGGTGTTTAATCTTCCAACCTTCCAATTTCTTTCCATCTTCACACCAATGTTCCAACATGTCTACACTTATTTTAATACTTCAATAAATTTAGTGTCCTTTCCTACTATGAATAACATTTACTCTCACATTACAAATTTTAAAGCTTAAATTATTTTGAACATGTTTCAGGCAATGGGCTCCAAAGAGGGTAGTGCACCAAAGAAGCCAAGACATCAGCTGGTATATTAAGGGTACAACCACCACATTCAAAGGGAAAAATAGCCAAGACTGTTTCAGGAAATTATAAAGAACAAAAATCTTGTCTAGAAAGGAATTCTCCTTTAAGTCCATCGAGACCTATAGACAAATAGATGATGTGTTTGAACAATGAAAGTGGTCCATCCTATTTGACCCTCCTAAGAAGATAAACTATGATTTGATTAGGGATTTTTATGCTAATGCATATCCAACCGATGATGAACCCTTTAACTTTACTTAAATGGTGAGAGGTCGAGATATTAAATTTGATCGAGAAGCTATTAATGCCATCAATGTAAACCTTTTTGTTACCCTAATGATAACCTCTGTGCATCCTCAAAACAAGCTACTAGAGGGAAGTGGGACTTAGATGCTGTGTCCCAATCCATTTAAGTCTTTCCTGCATTTAGCTAATTGATTGATCAGGATAGGAACTTAAGTTTTATTTAACTGGCCTAGTGCAGTTTCCACTAATTGTGAGATTTTCCAATATGGTGTCTGAGATACCCTCTCACATTCTGCACAATTTCTCTTGTTTTTTCGTCTACCTGACCATGCATTTTTTGGAAGCCTTCTTCATACTTTAGCTATCATCAACTTAATTGTGAACGATTTGACATTCTTACAAAGATCACCTTGAAACCCTATATTTTGTTATATGGTTGTAAACACATCACACTATGTTCAAAACACAAAGGGTTAATCTATCACAAATGGTTGTAAAACACAGTTCATATGTCACATTCCCTTAGTACCAGATATCGTACTCACGGTTCATCAGAGTATGGAACATAGCTTACAATAATCTAAGTTATTCTTAGCAACCGCACAAGGTGTGCCCCGCACAAGGTGTGCTAGAGAGAAGCAAAGAGAAAAATCAAGTTGCATGAGAAACAGGTAAGGAACATCTGAATGAAAATAAAAAGAAACATTACAAGAAACTCAATGGGTTAGTCCACCACGAATGATAGTCAAAAGCCAGATTTTTGTGTTTCGTTTTTGTGTTTCGCTTTCAACCAACCAAAAGATTGAGCCTTGTTGTTGTCAAGCAAGTGGTGAATAATAGTTCTAGAATTCTTGAAGATTCTTGCATTTCTTTCTTTCCATAAAACCCAAGCTGAAGAAAACCAAACTAAACCAAACCTCTAAAGGAACCAAACTAGGATAAATGGTGTAACCAAAACAAAGCCTAACCAATCGTACACAACAAGCCAAATTTGACGGAAAAAATCGCAATGAAGAAATAGATGGGCGGCGTCCTCTAGATTACCACATCCCCACACATATTTGAGAAGTATCTGGAAGCACACTCTCTTTACCGAATTGTCGTTTGTTGGAAGACGGTTGAGAAGGAGATGCCACACAAAAATATTAAGTTTGGGACATCTTTATGCCAAAAAACATGGAAGTCATCTTCATTGATATGTTGGGAAGAAGTTTGTTGAAGAAAATTATAAGCATTGATGGCAGTGTAAGATTTTGTAATGTGGACATTCCACTGCCACCTGCCTGTAACATCATCCTGCAAAATAATAAAATTCAAACAAGCACTACACTCCCTCAACTGCTCCTCCTCCCACGCTCATAAAGGCCTGCACCACTTCCAAGTCTCTCCATTCTCACCCCACCCTAAGCGCTCCATCTCAGCCACCGTAGCCATCTTGTTACCAGAAAGCTCAAAAATGCGACTGAACATAACTTTCAAAGCCACATCCTCCATCCACGGATCCCACCAAAATAAAAAGGAATTACCATCATCCACCTCGCACACACAATTATTGTCAATCTAATTTCCTGCAGTTGCACCAACATCACGACCATTACTTACTAAATTACGCCACCACACCGAACCCCTCCCACCGTCAGCATGAACAAAAATGCTACCCTCCCCAAACCTTGCTGCCAACACTCTAAACCACAAACTACCTCCACCGCCATTTACCTAACAATTCCACATTGAATTCCCTTAGCCTTCTAACCATCAGACCTCCATTTTCCTTATTAGAACAAACAATGTCCCATTTAATTCAAGATATTTTCCTAACTTCCTCACTCCCTCCCCATAAAAAAACAATTAAAAATAGATTCGGTAGAAGAAATCATACATGCAGGAGCCTTGAAGAAGGAAAGAAAATAGACCGATAGAGAGGACAAGACAGAATTCAGAAGAACCAATCGGCCACCTAAAGATAAGTTCCGACTCTTCGAACGCAACAATCTAGATTTTATACGGTCAAGGAGCAGTTGCCAAAAATTCAACTTACGGGAATCTCCGCCAATAAGATTACCTATATTTGTTATATGTGCTATTTGTATTAAAAGATGGGGGTAATTTTGGAAGGAGAAAGAGTCGGCCCAAAAGAGCTAAAAGAGGCTATTTTCTTTATATACAATATAGATGTTTTATATTCCATGAGCAACTAAACTTCTTCTGATTAGGATTCTAAGATGAATCTATATTTGTTGGAACTAATTAATGCACCTTCTTTATTCAATTATGATTTAAGTTCTTTTTTTTTTGTTCCAACTGTTGTAATCCTTTTGGACCTCTAGGCACAAATAAGACCTAGCTTTATCTACTGCAGAACTTAGGCAGAAATACGTACCTAGGGCTATCTTATATGATCTTAGGTTTTAATAAAAAGAAGACTTATCTTGCCCTCATCTAAACAAGAACTATAATTGAAAATTGCTTTTTATCTTAATCTGACAATTTAGAGTTTACAAGTATGATGCTAGATTTATGATTCATAGTTAGAGAATTTACTTAGTACCACTCTAGTTAAGCATAGTTACAAATAACTAATTCTACAAATCAATCACAGTTTCATAATCATCACATCGTTTATCAAACACTTGAATCATAATTGATATTGAATATTGCATTAATGCGACAAAGAAGACAGGGAGGATTCGAAGAATCTTAATCATCGTCTAACCTCTGAAACAAACTATTTATTTTTCTGCAAACTATTGAGCACACAATTTAAAAATACAACCCCTTCAATTGCTTTCTTAGTTTAAAGAGACATATTGAATTGCATAGTTGATAATTTACTTTTATTACTTGTTACGGTTTGATGTACTTACCAAATTTGCTATTAGTTTATGCAACTGTTTTTTTTCATAATTCATCTCAATTATTTCTCTTCTTGAATTTGTCCCTTGTCTATAATGAAAGGCTAAAAGAGAAATAATAAAATATTATTAAAATATAATCAAAAAAAATTAATAAACTTTGATCCTCATCAAGTTTTTATATCAAATGTGTTATAAATTTTAACTGACCAACTCAATGATCCTAAGTGGTAAAGAATATCCTTTGATGCATCACAGAGACATTTAACAAAAAAAAAAAAATCAATTTTAATTGCTCCTCAAAATTGACATGAAAACCATCTATGTAATTGTAGTTAACAAACCATACAACTTTTACTTATACAGTTGTCAAAAAGCATTTCAATTTATTACATCGAGAGGATGAAAAATATGGTTAAATTTGTTTATGCCTTGATAATGTTTCTTTTTCCAATTCTTTGTGATTCCGCTTACCGTTGGGGTAAGTCATATCTTCAAACCATTTTCAATTTTTCTTTTATTCCACATACACACTCTTTGATAAACTATTACTAACAGTCTTATATTGTTATTTTTCTTATAAAAAAAGTCTTAAATTGTTATTTGACATCACAGTGATTTGCAAAGTAAATTCTGATTGTCCAAAACATTCATGTATGAAACCGACAAAACCGAAGTGTGTCGATTCATGGTGTATGTGCAACGGTAAGATATATATAATTAAAATGAAAAATATTTATATGTTATAATTACGGAATACTATTTTTATTTGTATTAAATTTTTCTCACAATTTCATTTAGGTGAGAGTCAGGATAGAAATATGTCGGTTCATTCGTTAGCACCTACGTCTCGACCTGTTTAAAGTCCGACTCGGAATAACTCGTTTAGTAAATACGTTAAACTCATTTTTTTTTAATTCATTAATTTAAAAAGTCAGGCTAAGACTTATAGAAAAGTTTTTTTTTTTGAAGGAGACTTATAGAAAGTTTAATAGGCTTACCAGACCGGTTCGTTCTTATATGTGAAATTACATAGACTTAAAAGGGAAACAATTTATTCTTCTTCATCTTCTTTTTTTCCTCCTTCTTTTTCTTTCTTTCTTTATTTATTTTCATTGCCTTAGGTACGGTAGAGCCCCTCAAAACTATGTATTTTTCTTCTGGTTATTTATA
>Ga0315914_1000886_pt1 | contig 41855 bp, 23 predicted proteins | sample MpolenodulesMG_FD_203920 | JGI IMG/M metagenome (GOLD analysis project Ga0315914, IMG submission 203920) | Medicago polymorpha root nodule microbial communities from Los Angeles, California, United States - elongated nodules | ecosystem: Host-associated > Plants > Roots > Nodule | place: USA... | reverse complement strand
GATTTGACCCATTTAACAGCATGACGAATCTTTGAAATAGACCCTTGTTTATCCTCCTTCAAGCCAGATTTCACAATAAGGTTTAATACATGCGTGCAACACCGCATGTGAACATAATCCCCATTTAGGACGTGATTGTCCCAAGAACTCATCATGTTATGCAGATATCGAATCATAACAAAATGAACAGTCAAACTCATGTAACTTTAGTTTTGATTTGATGTCCATGTATCAGTTGTCAAACAAACTCTACCACAATTCTTCAAGACTTTTTTCAATTTCCCCAACTCCTCAATGTAGAGCGCCCAGATGTCACGCCTCAATGTATATCGTGAGGGGATGTCGAATCGAGGCTGCAAGATAATCAACAACTTTCTAAATTTTTCATTTTCCACAAAGCGGAATAGGAGCTCGGCACACACAAAAGTTCTCACTAATTGCACTCGGCATGCCTCTTGATCAAATTTTGAATAGCTTGGAGAAGAAACAACTTGACCCTTTTTAACGATTTTTCTCCTTTTCCTTGATAGGGTCCCTTGGGTGTCACCATAGTTATATTTAGCGCATCTTCCTAGATGATTCCACATACCACTTGTCCCACTAATCACAATGAGCTGAAGGCAATAATTGCATTTATCCTTTTTCTTTCCATTTTCCCCTATGTCGGGTACCTCATTGAAATGTTCCCACACACTAGACCGCTTGTTACTAGTGTTACCAGTAGATTGAACATCATGTTCAGCATTAGATTCAAGTTCATATGATAGTTCATTCGACGCATTGAGGTTTGTTTCTTGTGGCACTATGAAGTTTAAGATATTATCTGACATCTGTGTAACAAGAAAATGGACAACAGATCAGAATGTGACATAAATAATGAAGAATCGCAACAACAGTGCAGTAGTAGCAGTAACAAAACGCAAAAAATACGCTGCAACAGAATGTGACAAAAATAATGAAGAAACGCATAAACAGATGCAACAATGCAATAAATATTTTATGCACATAAGACAAAGAACTCAGTAATATCCTTTAGTTTTTAAACACCAGCTTAAGATAGCAAGATAATAGTGTGAGAGTAAGACTACAAGAACTCATCACTTTGCACAATGATACTAAGACAAGATTAACAAAGAAATCCATATAAGTTATCTTAGTAATGTAAACAAGCTAAGAAGCCAAGCCATCACACAAAATATTCACACAATCTATTATTATAAACTGACAAGGATCTATAGCAACATACTTGTTGTTTCTTAACAGTTATACTAACATATTCTATCTAGACTCTAGAGCCAACCAATGTGCATGCACAACTTGTGCCCTGTTTTGTCCATAATGAGAACAACGATAAATGCATGAGGAAGAACAAAACCAACGAATTGAAGTGATATCCCTAGTGCAGAAAATTAGTATGACAGATTTGAAAACAAAAATCTCAAGTTAAATTCTCTAAAGACATATGTCCCTAGCTTTAACTAGAGAACGTTTATTTATCAGCAACAACATCACATTATCAGCATTTTGCTAATTGATGATACACACGATCCATTGAAACATACTGATTCAATCTAAAAACTTGTTCCTTGTGCATGACTATAATTAACTTCACATGACAACAATAATAACAAAGTTACAAAAGATTCACCATCCTACCAAAAAACTCCACAGTAGAGAACACAAATGAATAGAAGTTATAGAAATGAGCTAAAAAAAGCTTCTAAAAGTCCAAACATTTCACACGACACTTTGCAACGATCACTAACAAATTAACACTCATCATATAATCACACAAACATGCCAGAAACAAAAACATGCCCACAAACCAAAATCAATCATACCCAGAAACAAAAATCAAACAAAATCATACCCAAAAACCAAAATCAATCATACCCAAAAACAAAACTCAAAACAAATCATACCCATAAACTAATTTGTACCTTAGGTGAAGAGTTCGCATAAGAGTTAGAAGATGAGGTGAAGATCCCAGAAAAAAATGGTCTCTGAAGTAAAAGTGGAAAAATCGCAGAAGAGAAAAATGCTCACTAGTCGATGGTCGCTGAAGTGGGAAAATCGCGGAAGAGTGAATTGAGTGAGGTGAAGAAAGCTTCGATATCACCATCACTGGTCCTTGAAGAGGAGAAATTAGGGTTTAGAAATTGAAATTAGGGTTTAGAAAAGGGTCAGTTCACGTTTTGTGTCATTGTGTGAAAAGAAGTTTTGTGTGATAACTGATTAATTGAGTTGTAAATTGTAATGGTTCGGTTAATACCAGTTAATTGAATCTAATAAAAGTTCGGTTCGGTTAGTAAACCATCTTCAAATAACGGTTCAATTCGGTTAACCAATGCAATAGTTCGGTTAATTTTAATATGGTTCGGTTCGGTTAACCGGTTCAGATTGGTTTTTGGTTAACTTTACCCACCCCTAAAATTGACAGATTATTATTCTATAATTTTTAGTTAGAATGATTGTAATGCTTCACGATTAATATCCACAGAATCATCGAACAAAGTTTTATAACCAAGAAATTTTAACTTTTTACACAAATCCGTTCGATCAATCTTGTCCAACATTGTTGAGAGACTAAAACTAAAAATATATAACACAAATATGTTACTTTAGTTACAAGGATGAACAAACAAAAAACAAAAACATATTTTAACTTTTAAAAAGATTTTTATTTTAAACAAACTTTTAAAAAGTTAAATTCATCGTTTTCTACCATTTTTAATACAATATTTTAATTTTCATCTTTTTAAAGAATGTCTAATGACATTTATTTACTTTTTAGGATCTCCTAGAACTCTCCCCTGAGAGAGTACATGTATGATTATTGAATGAGATCGCGGCCGCGGAGCGCTCCATCCATTACCTCTGCAGTTACATATCTGTCTATGTCTTATTCTTTCTCTATAATTAAAAACATTTTATTTTTTCCTGGTGTTAGGATTAGGAGAAATTCGTTGGTAAATTTGGATTGAGATTATTAGAAAATAAGATTTTGGATTAGGGTTTATGCTGAAATTAAATTGGGATTAAAAGAAGATTTTAGGATTGCGTGATTTGATAATGTTGGTGAAAATAATATAACTGAAATAGAAAGATGAAGAAGAATAATAAAAATTGAAGAAAAAGCAAAAGTTATAAGCTGGAGCTTAATTGACCGAGTAAGAAATCACCTCAATCTCATGCTGCAAGATATTCAAATAAAGCTGGTATGCTTCTGCTAGTGTTCGAGAAGGACTCTGCGAAAATAACTTTCGAGATTGTTCAATAATTCACAAGGTTTGGTTACTAGAGAACCCTTCACTAATTAAATCTTTTTCATTGGAACTGAAACTCTTGTTATAATATTGAATAAATTGTGACTCAAGCATTCACTTCACTTGATTCTATTTATTGTCATTTTATTTTGTTATAAAACAAGTGCATGTCCATGTACTTAACTTAACACAGACCTGTTTTGCAAATGATGCTATGATAGGGTCTCATTGTTTTCTATATTTACTTTATATAAAGGTGAAGTAGCATGATCAAAACAAACTTGACAGAATATTATTATAAAGCATTGAGATTAATTTCACTTGTACTTTATTCATTTCCGAAAAAGGTTCATGACTCAGATAGAGCACTTACACATACATAAGGCATCTAAGCCTTTGTTTTTTATTCATTATTATTAACCACTTGTGTGGGAAACATGCAAAAAACCTTAGAAGCAGTCTTTGTTTCTAAGCTGCAGCTCTGCGTTCGGACTCACGGGGTGGAACTAGAAATTTATAGAGATTGTTGTTCTTGAGCTGCCTTGCCTCATTCCTGTCCATGTTAAATGTAGCTGCAAGCACATCCACCGGCATACCACTTAGAGTTGATTGTGTCCCTGCAAGCCTAGCAATGGCAGCATTATCATTGGTCTTGAATGACACATAAGTGAACCTGTCACTCACTGATTTTGCTGCAACAGCAAAGTTTTGTGGCACTATCAATGCACGACCAGCTTCTAGTTCCTCATCAAACACAGTGTTGCCATTGCAGTTCACAACTTGTAGCCTTGCTCGTCCATTCAATGCCAATATTACGCTGTTTGCGTTGAGATTGTAGTGAGGCACGAACATAGCATTCTGTTTCGTATAAAGAGTTAGTAATTCTTGAAACAATTTCTATAATGTTGACGCTAATCTGGAAAACAAATTAAAAGAAAAAACATACTCTGTGGAGAGTTCCATGCTCAGCACTGAGTCTTAGCCACCTGAGAGCTGGGAGGTCAAAGCTGGTGATAGTTTTGATTCTACCGGCTTGAGGGTTGTAGATGTCAGGTGATGAAGATGAGACCATGTTCTGGTGAAGCCTGGCAGTGCAAATTGTTTCCGCAAGACCGTTTTGTCTCTCTCTTTCACATTGTTGGCCTCGGCGGCAGGGGCGCTCTTCCTCTTCCCCTCTTCTGCTTTTCTGATGATGTGGCCGCCTCCGCTCATCCTCTTCATCTTCATCTTCATCATCTTGTCTGCTGGGGTGGCGTTGTTGTCTCTCTGGAGGGCTCATGATGCTGAGTCCTCCTTCCACTTTGACAATGGCTCCCTTCTCCTCGTCTTCGTTCCTGCCTTGAAGTTTTTCAACTATATGCCTGTTCACGTTCAATGCATCTTCCAAGAAATCCCTCTTGAAGCCACTGAAAATGTTGCCTCCTTCATTTTCTTGTTCTTCCCTTCCTCTCACTTGTTGTTGCTGATATTGTAGAAACTCTTGCTCTTGGTTCCCAGCAAGATAGAATCTCTGTCAAGCATTGTCAGTCAAAAACAAACAAATGCCAATTATGTTAGTGTTAAAACTTGATTATCTTTTATCATATTATAATCTATATATATTTTATGAAAAGTTTCATTATGCTAAGTGCTCACCCTAGGCATCTCATCAAGTTGATTTTGGAAGCTGCCGGTGTCAATAAGAGAAACAGCAATGACTGGAGTGTCCTGGTCATTGTACATCCAAAATACAGTACCGGTAGGAACTGCAATGAGATCACCCTCTCTGAAGCGGTTAACCTTTTGGTGACTGTCTCTAAACCTGCGTCCTTCACTTTGTTCAGATTCCCTGAACCTGCGACTCTCTCTTTGTTCAGATTCCTGTGGCTCCTCAAAAGTCTCAGGACAACCCGGGAATACCATGCCAAAATATCCACTACCTGTAATTAATATAGTAAAAAATATTTACTTCTATGTGATCAATATTGTGACTAATATATGCATGCATGTAATGTAGGTAAAGATATTGGAAGAATATCAAAGTAACTAACCTTGTTGGATGAAAATTTCCTGAGGAGCATTGGAGTAGAATGGTCTGCGGAGAGAATTGCGTTGAAGGGTACAACGAGAGAGGGCCACACCTGCACATCTGAATTGGTTGTTGTTTGGATTCCAAGTCTCAATAATGCCACCTTCAGATTCTATACGGTTATCAGGTTCAAGGGCATTCAGCTGCTCTAGCTGACACTCATTTTGTTGAGGCTGCTGCTGCTTTTGATGAGGCTGATGCTCTCTAATAGCAAAACAGCCACTGAAAAGTAGAAAACAAAGTGAAAGAGAGAGTGCAAGAAGTTTAGCCATGATTGGATAGAATGAATATATGCTAGCTGGTTGTGTTGTGATGCGGAGATCCTTAATTGCATGGGAATTTATAGTGAAAGAGAGCATTGTGAAGGAGTGACACGTCATATCAGAGAGCATATATGTGTTACTGAGCATTAGACATTCTTCATCGTGCATGGCTATGAAAGCCTTGTGGATTACACCTCACAAAGTCACAATGTCTCATTACTGCAGGTGGCTTCAATTCAACATGAGATCCATAATAACCAAACAAAACTATAAGAGTGAGAGTATTTAGCTAGCTGAAATCGGTGGTGATGGGGACCATATATGAATATATAATTCATTTCTATTTTACATATATGCTATTTTCTTGATTTTCATGCACATGAGGTGGTCACTACTGTCTTGTAATATTTAGATATATATGCACCCGATTCACTTTGAACTTAATTTCAAATTACTGTCTTTACATTGAGTGCTTGATATGAATCATAGGATTGAGTTTGACATGCGTGCGTGCACATGTTTATCTAGCTAGTTAACTATAAGTTGGAGATATGTATGTAGCCTGTGAGTGAGAGACATGTAATAGCAATAGATAATAGATGTTATATATGTAGCCATTATTTCGAGTCTTGTATATATTTAAATAGAAATTATATTTGAACAATCATTTTTTAATAGTTTTTGTGACAACTTTCTCTCTCATACTCATATTATCTTTTAGTTTTTTTACCAATACCTCATTTTCTCTGTAAAATTTTAGTTGTCTTAAAAATTTCATATAAATCGATGTTCAAATAACACAACTATATATTAAATCAATATATCCTATTATTTGTATAAAAATAAATAAATATATCCATGGATTTTGATATAGTGGAATCTAAAAATTGTGAGTTTGGGTTCTATAAGAGAGATAAATATAAAAACCTCTGAGCTCAAATATTTTTTCAACCTTTGAGCGAAAAGAATTTCTACCTTTGAGCGAAACACAGTCTCCACCTTAAATTTATCTCATAAAAAAAAATATCCTACTGTTTTTTTACCCAATCAACTTTTATTTATCAACTATTTTAAAAATATTTGATCGAGTTCTTGCATGAGTTTCTGAGCAGTCTTTTCTCTCTTCAAAATTTTATATTTAAACTATTTTATTTATAATTTTCACTTTGTTCTCCGTTCAATTAACAATTATCTTTAAATGACAACATAAATTTTGTAGATTTTATTATTTTTATTGGAAAATTATAACTTTCAATATTAACCAATTCGGAAAAGAAACATGATTTTTTTATTTTAAAAAATGGGTATGTCCATGCAGCTATGTAGTCTAATCACTTGAGCTTTGTGGAACTCAAATGATCAGTAAACTCTTCATAAGAGTTTTAACATTGTTGTATGCCTAAACTCAAGTTTAAACTTTGAGGCTTTGGTTAAGTTAGAAAGGAGAAACAAGAGGGACAAAGAAAGCGATAAAGTTTGTTTTGTAGCCTGTAGGTTATAAAAGTTTCATTTATAATGTTATTTTTGGGGTGGTTTCTAGGATGATGGCTCAATTAAGGTGGAACCTCCAAAAATTATCATTAGATTGTATGGGAGGTTATTTTTTGGTTAAGAGCTTTTCAAAGGCGGCTCAGCATTTGGTGTTGAGGACTCGGAGTTTATTTTTGAAAGGTGTTCTTTGGGGGTGAGTTAGTGATGAAGGGTGGTGTTGGATATCGTGTTTACAATGCTCGTTTTCATGAAGGAGTATGTTTAGGTGGTGACATGTATTTTGGTGGGTGTTGTCCTCAAGGTTGTTTTTTAGAGTGTTTATTTTTGGGTGTTTCGCGTATGTACGGCACCTTTAGTTTGTATTCACTATTTCACCGGTCTTTGTTCGTCTTGAGCAGGGATCTAGTTGTTTAATAAAATTTGTTGTTTCAAAAAAAAAAAGATTGTATTGATGGTTCAAATTTGTTTTCTAAGAGATAAGAACATCTAGACATTCCCACACACGTTTGCCCCACGAGCACATCCCCACATTCACAGTATATTTATTTTTTTAGACAAAATTGTGTTCTCTCCCACCACCTTCATCCATTCCATTAAAACCAGGATATCCGCATTCATTGTATAGTGCATAGATCATTGCATGGTTCATAGATATCACTCATATTTGTCAAAGTAATTTTGCTAGTTAAAGGATGTTTCTTATCACTAGCACGTATTTTATTGACTGGCAGTGGCTAGATGTTCCAATCTTTACATTTAAACTATCAATAAAATTCAATGGTATTTTTGGGTTTTATCAGGGAGGCACTTAATTGAGCCCTTACCTTAAAATCCACCTTTTTTTTTGTATATTAATTTTTTTCTCTCATAATTATAGTGTGAATAAAAAATGCGGGTGTGGCTTTTGTTCTACCCACACACTCTGCTAGAATCCAATGTTGGTAGCATACAATGCTAATCATCAATGTATAATATATGTAACCAATATGTAAGGGAAATCTCCAAAGTACCCTTCATTCACCTTAATCAACCAAGAACATCCCACACAAATAACCCAGCACAGTCTTAACAACCTCGACGCAAAGAAAATGTCTGGCTCTGCAGTACCATTTATGAATGATATGAAGTTTGAGCGGTTCTTTCATTGATATAGTGGTTGGTGGAGCCACCACCACCATCTGTGTGGAACCAGCACCAGAAGTGTTTGTGGTGGAGTCTCGACGACTACGGTTTTCTTGTGTTTAACAGTGGTTGTTATCTCTACAAAAAGAAGTCGTCATAACGGTTTGCTAGGTTAATGAGAATGGGTTGGAGGTGGAAAGATTGGCCATTGTTGTAGGAAAGGGAAGAGAGTTTGATGGAAGGTGATGATTGAGTTTGATCGACGGTGATGTGTTATGACTTGTAAGTGTTTCTGTTGACAGATGTGGTATTTATAAAAACAAAAATCTTTGAACATATATTATTGTCTAATATGTAACAACATGAACATTCAACAAGGACGATTTAAAGAATGAATTGATTGATAAGAATAAAAATTATGATAGTTTAATGTCCATGCGGTTGATCTACAAAAAAAAAATGTATTGTACTTCATTTGAGATAAGCTGAAATCGCATACCTATTCAAAAGTAAAAAAGTCATACCATATACATGAACAGTTCAAATAGTGTAATCATCATGAACTATCGCAGAGCAATAATTAATCACAAGATTAAATTCAATGAGCACCTTTACAACCAAGTTTTTATCAACAAGGAGGTTTGGAGACTTCAAATCATGATGAAATATCACTGAAGTGTTGTTGTGCAAATAATTGATTTCTCAAGCATGGATAGTCAAAATAGAATTTCCTTTGTTATAATTATTATTATAGCAATAACTTAACGATTTAAATGTAACAAAATCATTGTGTTGTTTTGGGGGTTAGTTTCCACTTTTGGAGAAACGTCGGACCACAGACACGTTTTGTAACAATCTTTTGAACTCTGTTTGTTGACTTGTTGTTGGGAAGGAAAATGATAATCAATGATCTTTGTTCATAAAAAAAAAAATTAACAAAATCCCTACAACATCCAGGGCCATCATCAACAGCCTTCGTTCATCTAAATGATTTACATACTTATCCTTTCATGTATACTTTTTCACTCAATCTGAGGATACATAACATTTATTTATATGAAAATGTGTAGTTTCAATTTTATTATGTCCCTCAATGCAAATTGTAAGTTGGTTTTTTATTATTGGCGCTTTTACTTTTTGTGTGGCTTGTGTGGTGTAAGCAATGTGTGTCAACATGTCTTTTAGTGGATATATGTTTGAGTTTCAAAATGATTGGAGGGAAAATTTGAAATTAAAAAAGTGTTATCATATATGTTTGAAAAGTGTTATCTGAGGATACATAACATTTATTTATATGAAAATGTGTAGTTTCGATTTTATTATGTCCCTCAATGCAAATTGTAAGTTGATTTTTTATTAATGGCGCTTTTACTTTTTGTGTGGCTTGTGTGGTGTAAGCAATGTGTGTCAACATGTCTTTTAGTGGATATATGTTTGAGTTTCAAAATGATTGGAGGGAAAATTTGAAATTTGAAAAGTGTTATCATATATGTTTGATTGAGTTTCAAAATGATGGAGGAAAAAAATTAGAATAAAATCATTAGTTGCCTACCTCTCAAAGAAGTCACACTAACGTATATTAGCAATTTAAACCATGCCAAATTTGAGTAGATATTGTGTAAAGAAACCAAGAAAATATCAACAATATTTAACTAATCAACAAAAGAACATGCATGCTTAATAATGGAGAAAAAAACTTATATAGGTTGAAAACAAAGCTCCAAGAAGTATAATCAAATTAAAAATGCATCAAGATTAAGATTAAGATATATTTGATTGGTGGTCTAAAAAATGAGGCATGCTTGTATATTATTAAGATTAAGATTATTAAGATTAAGATTACGATTAATATATGTGTGTGTGCGCGCATGCATGTGTGTGTGAGAAACATGATCAACTGACACCGTGGTGTCAAAGATAATATATGACATCGATGATAATTCTTTATTGTATAACTGTATTACAAAATTGACTGTTAGATTAAAGGATAGGGTTAAATAAGTTTTTCGCCCCTATAAATATTGTGAATTTTGATTTTAGTCCCTAAAAATTTAAACTGAATGTTTTCATCATCACAAAAAAATTTATTTTGTTTTTGGTCCCTAATGAATATAATTTTGACATGTTTTTGAATTTTTTGAACACAATAAGAATATAAAAAGGTTGAACTTAATATAGATACAATTTGAACATAAAAGAGTTATAATCTTGATATTTACATGAACATAAATTGGACTTTAAGGACAAAAAAGAAAATAAACTTTTTTATGAGGATGAAAACATTTAGTTTAATTTTTTAGGGACGAAAATCAAAATTCGCTATATTTATAGGGAAGAAAAACTTATTTAACCCTAAAAGATATTAGAGCATAGATCATGTGTACAAAATTTTACATTAATCGGAAGCCATTTGATATGTCAATTAGATAAATCGAAATTAACATGCAATAGAAATATCCAAATTGTCCTTCATTCACTTTATAACACCTACTTGAGGGCTTAATTGCTTTTAAAAAGAAACAAATTTACTTCTTATTTCTTCAAATGTGCTTTCAAGATACTTACAAAAATCTTCGTACATATATTATTCTCTAATATGTAACAACATGAACATATATAAAGAATGAATTGATTAATTAAAATAAAAATTATTATAGCTTACTATAATAATTTACTAGACTTTCAACCCGTGCGATGCACGGGTCCTATTAATCGTAATGAAGACCAATAAGTAATATTTGACCCGTGAGATGCACAAATCTATCGATAAACACCAATAAAATTATTAGAGATACATTAACAACAACAAAAGAAGAAAAATAAGTAATATTTTACCAAATTTTAATTTTTAGTTTTAAAGGATTTGAAAACATAATTTATTAAACTTATTTGCTTGCTTTTGATAACAAAAAAGTAAAATAAGTAGAACTATAACTCACTTTAGAGGAAACACATTTATTCAATTATGCATGATCACAATTGATATGATAAAAAATGAATTGTTTGAAAAGAAAAAAAACTGACAGTGAGAAATATCAAATATAAGTTAATAAAGAAAACTCAAAGTGAATGCCGCTGATGTTCTTAAAAAGATAAAAAAAAAAAAAAAAAAAAAAAAGGCATCCACTAATTCACATGATTCACTCTAAAGTGAATATCAAATCCATAAGAATCAAGCTTCAAAACAAAACATACTTAATTAAAACCTATCCTGCAAACATTGCAACTACAAATTTGGATCCAAAATTGTGATTGAATCCAAACTTTTAACAGATCATTTTTCCTACTAATTTGCTTGTTGAAGTCTGTCCAGAATCAGTCACAGCCGCATCATCCTCGTTGTTTGAATCACCTCATTCAATAGTCTCCTAAATCATTATTTTATACACAACTTAGTGAATTACTATTTCTAACAAACTTATTACATCAAAGAAGTCAAAGTAAAAACATATATGTATATACCAGTACATTAGTATCAGCCATTTGACTCAAATCATTAACACATTGAGCATCCTCATCATCATTTCCATGACTGTGTAATTAGCTTAGTCTATAAAATGCAAAAGTTGTTGAAATAAATCAATATTTTATGCATGAATAACAATTATTGAAATAAATAATATTTTAATTGTTGAAAAATAATTAGCTTAATCAATATAATGACAGTGTCTCATGCGTTCATAGACCAACCAAATTGTTTATCCCTTTACAATTTAAAGTATCATTATTTATCACATGAAAAACAATTAAAATTATTGTAAAAATAGCATAGTAGTAGACATGAATGCCTTTATTTCATTGAATGAGTGGAACATAGTATTGATTCAATATCTTGTAATCAATGTCTAAAAAAACAAACAAACAAAAAGAATCTCATGTGACTTTTCATGCTAAATGAAACCAAGTAAAATCAGAGATCAATGGTTGTATAGAAAGGTAAAGTGTAAAGAGAAATTGCTGCAGAAAATACACTAAAAATTGGCTTAACGTTTTAAAATAAATAGACGGTTTTCAAAGATTGAAGAAGAAAAGTTATTAGAATTACCAACACCAAGTGAAGGGATGAGAGTTTAGAGGGCATCGACGTTGGGTGTTGCAGCAACCACGGCGGATCTGAAGGTATATTAGACGCATTCCATATCTATAGTGAAAACAACCTTCAAACGATGCTTGGAGCATACATGATGTTGGGATCCTTTTTTTTTTGTTTGAGGGAGGAATAGAAATTTGCGATGGTGAATGACAGAGAGATAGATAAAGAGCTTCTTAACAAAGATCAAAAATTACATGAGAAATGAAGCAATAAAGAGAGATAGAGAGCTTACTAACTAATTAATCCAAATGTTGTGTGAATAAGTTGTGGAAACCTGGTAACATGAGAGAGATAGAGAGTTTACCAATTAGGTATGTACATAAAGGATGATGATTGGGTAGTTTGAACCTATATATTCATTGGAGAAAGGTATATCAAAGGTCATGATAAATTCTTGTGGGTATAGTGATTAGTTGGGAGATATGATCGCATTAAATACTAACAAAGGAGGAAAAATTTGAAGTGTTTAGGACTGACTGTCAGCTTAGCCGATTTAGCTTTTATGATAAGAGATACCTATTCATCAGTAAACGGTTTATACCACATACATGAACATGTCAATAGTATAATCACCATGTGCTATCAAGGAACATTAATTAATCCAACCAAGGATCCACATAGCTCATCTTGGGGTCAATTGACCCCACTTCTCTTTGAAAAATAAACCAATAATTTGATATTTTAATGTATTGACTTCCCTTCAAATATTTCTTTGACCCCACATATTTAGAAATTACACTACAAACAAACTAATACTGGTGAATAAACTGATATCATATTATATTTGTTGACTTATGCAATACGTTTTGAAAAAAATGGATGGTCTTTCGTGTGTGTTGTCTTAGGAATAAAGATTGGTTTATAACTTTAAAAATAAATAATTGGTCTTTCTTTGAAAGAAGTTGAAGTGGTAGACGATGCACACCACACCAGCAGTAGAAAGGAATAAACGCTTCTGATTCCTCCCTACTCTGTGTGTGTTCATGTTTCAACTTTAAATTAAGAGACTCTTGAAGGTGCAACCATTCTTTTTTTGTTGCAATTTATTGAAATTGAGTGAAGAAACATTAATCCATATAAATTGTTCCTCTTATTCATATTATTGAAGGTGCTTATATTATAATCAAGTAATAAATTAGTGTTATATTATTTTTTAATATGCTAGAAATGGAAAAATATTTTGAAACATAACCAACATTAGAGTCTCAAGAAGTAGAAAATACATCAACTAAAGAATCAAAGCCATTCTTAAAAATAAGATTCCTAAAAATTAGAAGTTGATTTGCAAAGAATGAAATGTGCAACTCTAAAGAAGATTGATTTTTGAAATATTGTCCGGTAATATAGATAGTGATATTTTTAGTAATATTGAAAATGAAGAAAAAAAAATTGCGACATTTTGAAAAATATGAAACACCCATAGAGCGATTCCAATTCTTCAATTTTAAGGTATCTTAAAATTTTGAATGTACAATGATATAATTTTTTAAATCTCCAATTTATTTTAATAATCATGTGATAATTTTATCACTTGCATTTACATATTATATAAATACTTATCATAAATGGACCTCAACCTCACTTATTAAAATTTCTGGATCCGTTGTTGAATTAATCACAAGATTAACTCTTCAATTGGTAGAGGAAGGTCTTAATAATTTGGAGTTTGGCTATAAGATAAGTAAAATATGACTAAAAAATCTCTCACTCGATGTTCAAATTTAAGTTTTTCCACAAAAGTTCATTAAACACTTGAACACAATCACTTTGATAAATAATATGAATATGCAGAATAGAGTTGAAGGAAGTAGTTGAAATGTTGAATGATGTAGTTTGGTTGGAGGTGATTTTACTAGTAGGCTCAAGCGACTGTGAAATTGAACTCTTACTTCATAAAAGTTATGACATACGATAGTATAAGAAGGTGAATGTTGATATCATGTCAAGTTATTTCAAGCCAACTATTTTTTTGCGATTAGCAAATACTCGATAATTCTAATGCATCAAGGATGAGACATTTCATAAAACCATAATCCAGGAAGAAAAAAACAAACTTATAAGACAAATTCTAAGACACAGAACACACAAACTTTGACAGAAAATCATAAACCGTTGAAATTTCACTTTTTGTTTATTCTGTTTCCGCAAAAGGTACATGACTCAAGTAAAGGCATCTAAGCCTTAGTTCTCTTATTCATAATTTTCATTATTATTATCATTATCATTATTATTGATTGGTGTCAAATTTAAGCTGCAGCTCTGTGTTCAGACTCGCGAGGTGGAACTAGAAATTTGAAGGGACTGTTGTTCTTGAGCTGCCTTGCCTCATTCCTGTCCATGTTGAATGTAGCTGCAAGTACATCCACCGGCATACCACTTAGAGTTGATGATGTCCCTGCAAGCCTTGCAATCGCAGCATTATCATTGGTCTTGAATGACACATACTGGAACCTGTCGCTCATTGATTTTGCAGCTACAGCAAAGTTTTGTGGTACTATCAACACGCGACCGGCTTCAAGTTCACCATCAAACACAGTGTTGCCATTGCAGTTCACTACTTGTAACCGTGCACGTCCCCTCAATGCGTATATTGCGCTGTTTGCATTCAGATTGTAGTGTGGCACAAACATAGCATTCTGTATGAACATTGTATTGAGTTAGCTATAACTTTCCAACATTTCTAGTAATGTTGAACTTTAATTAAAAGAAAAACCAAAAACATACCCTGTGGAGAGTTCCATGTTCAGCGCTTAGTCTGAGCCACCTGAGAGCTGGGAGGTCAAAGCTGGTGACAGTTTTGATTCTACCAGCTTCAGGGTTGTAGATGTCAGGTGATGAAGATGAGCCAATGTTCTGGCGAAGTCTAGAGGTGCAAATTGTTTCCTCAAGACCGTTGCTTCTTTCACATTTTTGGCCTCGGCGGCAGGGGCGCTCTTCCTCTTCCCCTCTTATGCTTTTCTGATAATGTGGCCGCCTCCACTCGTCCTCTTCATCTTCATCTTCCTCTATTATGCTGCCTCCTTGGTGACGTGATTGCCTCTCTGGTGGGGTAACGAAGCTGAGGCCACCTTTCACTTTGACAATGGCTCCCTTCTCCTCATCTTCATTCCTGCCTTGAAGTCTGTCAACTATATGCCTGTTCACGTTCAATGCATCTTCCAAGAAATCCCTCTTGAAGCCACTGAAAATGTTGTTGCCGTCACTTTCTTGTTCTTCCCTTCCCCTCATTTGTTGTTGCTGGTATCGTAGAAATTCTTGTTCTTGGTTCCCAGCAAGATAGAATCTCTGTCAAACATTGTCAGTCAAAATCAAACAATTCCAATCTCTGCTGTTAATGTAATAGTGCTAGGACTTGGACATCATTTAGCATATTAATTATACCATCTAATATATTTATGTGTAAAGTTAACTATGCTCACTCACCCTAGGCACCTCGTCAAGTTGATTTTGGAAGCTGCCGGTGTCAATAAGAGAAACGGCAATGACTGGAGTGTCCTGGTCATTGTACATCCAAAATACAGTACCGGTAGGAACTGCAATGAGATCACCCTCTCTGAAGCGGTTAACCTTTTGGTGACTGTCTCTGAACCTACGTCCTTCTCCTTGTTCAGATTCCCTGATCCTGCGGCTCTCTCTTTGTTCAGATTCCTGTGGCTCCTCAAAAGTCTCAGGACAACCCGGGAATACCATGCCAAAATATCCACTACCTGTAATTGGTATAGTATAAAATACTCACTTCTATGTGACCAATATTGTCACTAATATATGCATGCATGTAATGTAAGTAAAGATATTGGAAGAATATCAAAGTAACTGACCTTGTTGGATGAAAATTTCTTGAGGAGCATTGGAGTAGAATGGTCTGCGAAGAGCATTACGTTGAAGGGTACAACGAGAGAGGGCCACACCTGCACACCGGAACTGCCTGTTGTTTGGGTTCCATGTCTCAATAAGTCCACCTTCGGACTCTATACGGTTATCAGGTTCGAGTGCATTCAGCTGCTCTAGCTGACACTCATTTTGTTGAGGCTGCTGCTTTTGATGAGGCTGATGCTCTCTAATAGCAAAACAGCCACTGAAAAGTAGAAAACAAAGTGAAAGAGATAGTGCAAGAAGCTTAGCCATGATGACAGATATTGGAGGAATGTTGTTTGTGATGAGGAGAACCTCAATTAGAACCGGTAATTTATAGGGAAGTGAGGATGGTGAAGGATGGACACGTCAAAGAAGGTGGGGTGGTGAGCATTAGACATTCTTCAGCTTGCATGGCTATGGAAGCCTTGTGTGTTACACATATGCTCTGAGCAGGTGTCTTCATCATCTCCATAACCAAACAAAGAGCATGATTGTCTGCATTGCAATTCTTGCCTAGGTGCTATTAGCTGGAATCGATGGTGGGGGGACCATGGCTTTATTTCTTGTCTTCCATGCTTCTTTCTTATAAATTATGCAGTGCATGCAAAGATTTATGAAGAAAGATTTCCAATTAGCTACTTCATTTAACAGTCACGGTCGGTTACCAAATTAATTAATGCTTAAAATTCAAGTGTTACTTCATAGTGTTTGAAAAACATTATTATCAATTTCTTAATAGTACCTTACAAATGTGAAATTTTCGTCAACCAGTTGTTTACTGAGAAGTACATCTTGCTTTTTCATCAAAAATGAGAGTTTACTCAAAAGAAGCCAAATCCTATGAACTTTTTCATCTAATGTAACAATACCTTTTGAATGATCAAATTAAAGGTTTCTTTTAAGTAAGGTCTCGGGTTCAAACCTTATGGATAGGAAAAATGTGGTTGGAAGGAGAGACTCCACTAAAAGTGGTCAGTCAGATTCTCCAACAGAGATTAGTTATCGACAAAGTTGGTGGATACTTCACACAATAACATAGTTATAAAAATAAATTAATTTTTTATATATACTAAACTAAAACTTTTATGATTTTTTCAGGTTGTAATTTTTTTTATCATTTGTAGGTTTATGCATGTGCGTGACACTAGTTACAAAGACTTGGTCCGTGACCCATACTGATTAACTTGGCTCTTTAAATATGATATGATATGATGATTCAGGTCATGGCATATTTTTTTCTGCCATCCTCCCCCCAATTCTTCTCATAAATAAACAGTAAAGTAGTGAGAAATGGATGACAAGGGTAAAAAAATCAATGAATAAGAATGCAACTGCTGCAGAGTATTATGGCTGGTATACCATGCAATGCAACATGTAGTTACAATGACTGTTAATTTGGTTATCCGGTTTGCGGACCCCCTGTAATCTGTTTCTGTTGCCGCGTGCGTTTGTGCATCTTGCACAGTCTCGACGAGATAAAATTTTGCTGTTTCTAAAAAAAAAATACTAATGTGAATAAAGTTACTTTTACGAAAGCCCCTATAAACTCCAGCCAATGCTTCAGTCAGTAATTAGTGAGACCACAAATATTTTGGAGACCTCTGCCACCATCAGCATCCTGACTAGCCCTCACTTCTTCACAAGATTTTGTACCGATAAATCCAGCAAACTTGGCAACAGTCAAGTTTTTCAATGCAACATCAAGTGAAATGTGAAGGATCGCAATAAGGGAGCCGTCTTACTAGAACCCGCCATGAATATCATATTGAAGTGTTACTTCGTAGTGTTTGGAAGCATGGTAGTGACTAGTGTCAGTCACTACAGCCAGATATCTGCTTAAGAGCAGCAAGTTCTTTCAGAAACATATGGTTCTCACTTCACTTTGATTTTTCGCTTGATGTTAATTTTAATTTAGTTAAAACAAGTTATATCTCCACAGCTCATGTTGATTTTACTTAATTATTTAAATTTGAGCTCCTTACTTATACTTGTGATAATAATTTATTGACTGATTAATGTATAATCAATTTCATTGGTTGATGAATACTATTTTGTCTTAATCCTACAGTTTCTAAGGGAAGCTAACTATATTAAATTAAAATTTGGTAGAATGGTAAACAAATGTTCATTAAATTAAAATTTGGTAGAATTGTAAACAAATGTTCAATAATTGTTCAAGTTAGAATATGACCAATATTTCTTACTTCAAGAGTATTGTTAACCATTTGCCAAGTCCTATATATTTCCTTCACCAAAGTGTGTGGTAGAATATGACCAGTTTTTTATCATCCAAAAACGGGTCAGTTTTATTTTTTTTATAATAATCATGGCTCGTAAATTATGAAAACAAGATAAGACGGTACAGAGTTTATTGTTTTTAGAACACGATCAAGTTAGGGTAAGGATCCTCTACCTTCAAAGTCACTTACTTTTCTTTCTACCTCTCTCTTGTCTCTCGTTTTCTTTCTCATATTTTCCCTCCATGTCCTCCATATTTTTTCAATTTCTCTCAATTTTAAGTCTAAAACCGCCCAAAATTACAGAATCCAAATCCATCAAATTGATGCCTATAGAACATCGTACTTCAGGGAATATAACAGTACTCCATGCACTAAACGTGACTCATTTATCTGAAGAAGGGGATCAAAATGAGAGTATTTTTAAGGAAAAGACCACATTAACATTATGATGAACTACAATAATCTCACAAGGATTAATTATCACAATCCTCGGGATATAATCACCCTTATAGAAGGAACTATAGGTTATAAATATTACACGCCTACACAATATGGACAGCAACAAAATATAAAGCAAGAAGAAACAATGAAACACACAACCTTCGCTTTTCTCATTCGGTATTAGTCTTGAGGCTAGGTTCAACATTCTTCTCTTTCGTGCTATCCACTATTTTGGTTTCAACATGACTAACCCCCTCGGATGCATCGACAACGACTTCACGAGTGTTTGACTTTTGAGGCAGCTTTCGATCAAGACTCTGAGCAGCTTCTGACAGCTCTTCGGACTCATCACCTTCACGCCTTTCACTGGGGTTTTGAACAGCTTCCACTTCATGCCTTTCGGTGGGGTTTTGAACAGCTTCCGCATCATGCCCTGCAGTGTCAACACTTTGTGCCTCTGAATTTTGAGAAGCTTCCAACTCCTCATACTTAGAAACCAACTGCTGCAGCTCATCATTGAGATATAAAGCCTCAAAAAGTGTCTCTTCGTCATTTGCGGTGCTTTCCACAATCTCCTTGATAAGAAAGAGTGATTGCTTGCACTTATCCAGCAGACTCAAAGTTAAATCTTCCTACAATCACACAAAAATATTGTACTTTCTATTACGAAAAAAAATATTATTGCAGTGCATTTATTAGATATTTGGATCTTTAATTATTTGATCAGGGATTCAACAATTTCTTAAATAGATCTCAATTATCTCTATATTAATCTCCACTGCTGCATTCAAAGGTACCTTGATTTCCCAAAAAAAAAAAATTTATTATCAAATTTGTTTCAGTATAAGAATGGTATCCTTGCATGCAAAAGCAGTTAATTTAGAATCTGGCAAGAAACATCATGAAGTAGTAAACAAAACAACAATTTATTGTTCCGGTGTTGCTAGCCGCATTTCTTTAATTTCAAAAAAGTTTACCTTTAAAAGTTTTGGCTCTGCCTCAGAATTTAATATGCTAGAGAGCAATTCAAGACTGTTTCGAGCAACCACAAGATGCTCTTTCTTCTCTTCAGCTGATGCTGGTTGGTGATCAGAAAAGAAAGCTGCCGAGTCATCCAGAGCAAGAGCATGTAGCCCTGCTTCTGGAACTGGGTATCTTTCAGGGGGATCTAAAGGATGTTGATAAGCACTTGACTCTGAGGCATACGGAATAGGTGGTGAATTTCCTGTCGTCATGTCAAGTGATTCACCCTTTCCTTTCAAACTCTGTAATCAATGAGAAAAAAATGTATGATTCAAATTAATAGCGGAGAGAAAAGGAGCACAAGACTACGTCATGGAAAAATAAAAAATAGAAGGAGTCATATTTGGAAGAGGAGAAAATAAATAAGAACATGATATTCACATCAAAACCAACATTCTGTAGAAAGATATCCCAAGGTCACCTGGTAAATGATATTTTTACATAGTAGACTTCTGCGGACAATCTCTTAGGTCGATGATACTTGCTTCTTTTAAGCTTTTAATACACCTCCTCGATGAAATTTTCTTATCCAAATTTCAATCAAGTTTTTCTTGGGACCTATGTTATTTGAATTATTTGGGAGAGAAAATAAATGGTATAGAGTTGTGAAGAGAAAGTGAAATGGTGTATAAAATGCAAATTCATCTAGACATATCCTAAGACAGGCTTGGAAGCCAAAGTTGGAAATCTTACTGTGCAAAAAATTCAGTGCAGATACCTTGAATCCATAATAAAAGTAATGAAGAAATAGATAAATTAAATCATAGTATTCGACCTAGGTAGACTAAATCAAAATACGTCAGCATATTTTGCGACTAACATTGCCTTTTAAGATTAAAAGTAATTTTATTTCTCAAAAAAACAAACCATTAAAAGAAAATTGACTGCGTGGTCATAAAACCAGCAATGAAAACATGTTCGGTGTTAATGAGATGAAAATGTGACAACAGAATAGTAGTTATACAAGACATGACAGAATTAGGAATAAAAGATAGTTGGGTCTTATTGTGGTTTGGGCATGTGTTGAGCAGACCTTGGTAAATATGACAGATCAAGATGGAAGATAGCTCAATAATTAGAGGTAATGATCAAGCAAAATAATAAGCTAACCCATCAAGAAAGAACTGAGTTTTAATGATCTAAATCACAGAACAAGATCCATGACAGGACAGGACATAAAGACATCATTTAATCCGTATAAACAATCCCACTTAATGGGAAAGGTTTTGATTGTTATTGGTGTCGTTGTTGATGTCATAAAACGAAAAATGCCATACGGTACAGAATCTCAAACAGTAATGTCATGGTGAATACATACAAGAAAATTTAAGAGCAATAAAAATTTGTTGTTATATCAGTTTAAGACAGATAGAAATCCCGGTATGAAGTTTTATTGGATGAAGGATAGCCTAATAACTAGATAGATATAAAGGAAAAAAAAAAGTTTAAACAAAACCATTGAAATGGACTTAGATATATATAGCTACTATCGGTACTTGGTCTATGAAATCTACAAGACAAAATCATAATGGAAATGCAATTTCTTGTGTTTCATCTTGTTTAAACTTATTTAACTGAATTAATTTCAACGTCCTTAATAAGGGTAGCCTAAGCCTAAAGATGCAAAATAAGATTGCCTAAAATAGACCCATAATTGGTCCAACCCTGACCTCTATAAATAGAACACCCTCTCATCATAGTTCTAACTAATAACCTACTAAGATGAACTCTATATTTCACCCCTTAAGTTTGATCACAACTCACATACTTAGATATAGCTCTATTATTGATCAGCATATAATAAAAGCTAGATAAATGCTAGCAACACGCTTTATAAACACGTTCTATCATATTGTATCCTATTACTTGAAAGTTGAAATTTTTATATGTTGAACAATAATTTTGTGAGACCCATTTGAATTTTAACCAATGAAAGAAAAGAAACTATGTGTGTGAGTGTATCCTCTACATCCTCATAAACCTAACATATTGTAACACGGACACTTCTAATTGAAAGTGTGTCAGGTTTCGACACAAATCAGTGTCAGACAAAAGCACACCAACACATTTGATTACATTTAATTAATTATGAGTGAAAAAAGAAAGAGAAAGAAAGAAACTAACCATGTAAGTCTGGCTGAAAACAGGAAGATAAGCAATATCATGAGACTCACCCCAAGCCCTAATCAACTGAAAAGCCCTTCTTCTATTACCACTATCAACCTGATTATTCTCAATCAATCTAACCATATCATCAAGAACCTTCTCAGAAGCAATTTCAGAAAACACTTTATCACAATTCATAGCACAAGTTTCCAACAAATCAAGACTATGTTTCTGAACAACAGGACTCTTATGATTAATCTTCCTCTTAATAGCTTTCACTATTTCAGAACCGTTAAACTGTTCGGCGTTAATAAGGCCGCAGATTCTGAGATTCATACCCCAATTAGGTTCAGATAAAGTTTCCGATGTTGCTTCGTCGACCATTTTGGATTCAGGGGTTGGCGTTTGGAGAATTTCTTTCATTTTGTCGCTTACGATTCGGCTCATGTTGGCGCTGCTGGTTTTGAGCCTCTCGCCGAATTGAGCTAGCTTTGATTTATCCATGGATGGAGTCAGAAAGTGAGGAACCCTAGATCGGATTAGTGTAGTCAGACAGATTTCTGACCATTTATTCTTCTACTACTTTTTTATTCATCGTCGTCGAGATAGGAATAGGATCAATTTTTTTTTTTTTTTTTTGTCTCGGGTTCTTAGATGAAGAACTTCACACATGATCAAAATTATTTTATCTAACAATTGGAATCTTAGTTTTTTCTTTTTTTAATAATTTGTCGTTTGGTAGAGTTTTATTAATTACTTAAACTCAATTACTTAATTTGAATATCAACACTAAAATAAGACTCCGTTTGACGACAAATTTGAAATATAAATTCCTTAAAAAAATGCAAAATAAGATAATAATAAGTAGAATGCTAACAAATGTCTTAAAATATTGATTAAAATTTTAAAATAAGTAGGTTTACATTAAAAAATAGTAGCAACCATTTTATTTCTAAATAAGTAAATTCTAAAATAAAGTTGTAGCAAATATGAAATACATGTATAATTTTATTTCTTTCAAAAAAAATATGTATAATTTTATTCCTAGATAACTTAAAACAAACTCAACCATATAACATCGTAAAAAACAAACCATTCATTATTCAATATGCACTTGCTTGCCTCAAATTTTTTTTTTCCTTTCAATATGTACTTGCTTAAATTTGAATCAAGTGTGACATGTTTTTTAATTAAAAAATATTATTCATCAACGACTTGCGCTTAAATCTTGTTGTCACGGGCTACATGTCTAAAATAATATATTTTTTTCTTGCCAATGTTTAAAATAATCCGATTATCTATCAACTTTTTTTCTTAAATGGATTATCTACCAACTTTGACACACCATGATTTTTATTATTTTTGACATCATATGCATTTTTTGTTGTTATTGAAAGCTGATATCATCATATGCTATAAAATATTCATTTATTTCCCAAAATACACAATAAATCTGCAACTGCAACCGTATTAAAATCATTAAGGACCCACAAACTTAACCTTGTTTATGATTTTTCTTAGTTTCATAAAAATTTATTTCTCTATGGTAGCTGAAAGGGACCCTCTTCCTCAGGCTTTCCAGGTGTCTTTGTTGAGAAGGGAAAGACAGCCATGAATGAAGGGAAAGCCCTTCACTAGTTACCATTGGAATTCACAAAAGAATCAATTTTTATTGATCTCGATCTGTTTCTCATAACCATGCATACAGGTATGCAAATGCAATTCTTCATAGTTTCTATTTTTGCTTAAAAAATACTTTTTTTTTTTTTTTATCTTTCTTTCATTTTTTTATGGATTTCTCAGGTGCCCTTTTTCTGTTTTTGACTTATTTGGTTTGTTTCTGGAGTTTGTGTGAATTTTGAGGAATTTAAAAAAAAAAAAAATTGTACCTTTTACCATGTTGTTTGAAACTCTTTGTGTATGGTTTGTTGATTGGTCATAGAAAAATGTTAACTTTCTATTTTGTTGGTAGAAAAAAAAATGGAAAAGTTGTAAAAAAAAAGGTGGTAATTTGTTTTTTTTTTTCCTTTCTTTTTTTGAGAGTTGGAGTATTTTTTTTATTAAAATGTATGGTTTTTGAAAATGAAGAATTATGTGTAAAAGTTGAATTAGGGTCATTTGAGTTGAAATTTGACATTGTTGTCTTCCCAATTTCTCATGATCATTTTACTGGAAAATTATGAAAACCAAATTTTGTTTCTCCTTCTATGAACTGCATGCATTATTTTCATCAGCTATTACATTTGATCTCTTTTAGTGAAGTATTGTTAACCTCTTTGTAATTTTGTATTAATCTGTTTTACCTTGAAGCAATATCTGTATGCCTTTCATTTTTGTTTCCGTTTGTTTCATGCTAGTTTATTAGTGTGATTTGCTTTAGAATGACATTCAAATGCTTATGTATTATAATGTATAGTTTCTGATCTATGTTTTTGCATGAACACAAATATGTGGTGTTAATAGTTACAACATTTATCAATAATAGAGCTTAGTTTAGTGTAATTTAGTTTAACCAGTAATTGTTGTTGGGGAGTCGGATCAGAACTGGAAGCAGATAATAAGTTAGGCTAAAATTCAAGGATCACCTTTGCCCTTAAACTATAGACCATTTGCAAAAAAACTTGTATGCGGTTCAAGACATAGCAATTCGACTCCTTGAACTCCTCGCAAGGGTTATCCACATTTTTTGTTTAGTTTAGGGAATCAAGTTGCTTAGTTTTGAGCCACAGGGAGTTTTTCTGCAATTAACCTAAGCTGGCACATGTCATGTCCAATTTAGCCAAAAATAAACAAAATTTTATATTATATATCAGCTTAACTCTTAGTAATTGTTACAAAACAATTCCTTTTCAATTTCTCTGTTGTTTTTATAATATTAGTTTCTTATGTGGTCTTACCAAAGCAGGTCAAATGGATCTAACTTCAGCGAAATGTGTCCTCAACAGTATTTCTCGATTCATTCATCTAGTTTCTTGCCAAGCAGTTAAGCCTATGCCCCTTCAGAAGAACTGTAATAATATGGTTGCCGCGTTGAGGTGTTTAAAACCAGTCCTTGACGATGTTGTGGATTACAAAATCCCTTTAGATGAAAATCCGTATAGAGAATGTGATGAATTGGATATACAGGTTAATGAAGCTAGGGAGTTCGTTGAGAAATGGAGCTCAAAGTCGAGCAGGATCCATAGTGTAAGCTGTTAGTTATTCATACTCAAACGTATAAATTACTCTGCAACTATTATTTCAAACTTTTAGGATATTCTGCTTCTTTGTTGGCATTTGAACAAGGTTGAAAGGAAACAACAAATTGCCAATGCCTCTCTTCTCTAGGGAGATTGATTGTGACCTCTTTTAACTGTTTTGTTGGGGTTATGGTATTTTCAGGTTCTTCAAAGTGGGGAGTTGTTAATAAAGTTACAGAGCACTTCAGTTAGAATATGTCACATAATTTATAGATCCTCAAAGTCGACTTCATCTGCCTCGGTTTTGGATAATCTTCAGGTATGTGACATATGTCCAAAGTTTGTAATTACTTGTTTCCTGTCTTAGAATTTGGGTTGAGCCTAACTCAACCCTACCAAACCGGCTTGTGAAGTAAAGAGTGTCACTCTTTTTGAACTCATTTCAGGCCTTATCTTATCTCTATTCATTGTGTGGGACTTGGATTTTATCCAATATACTCCCTCACTCCCAATACCATTAGACTTGTGTGGATATAAATGGTGAGTGACCCGATGAATAGACTCGGATACCATCTTAGAATTTTGGTTGGGCCTAAATTAACCCTTTAAAACTAGCTTGTAAGGTGAAGACGGTCCACCATTTATATAAACACATCTGCAGGCTATATCTCATCCAATATGAGGCCATCCTGATCATTATTCTCCAATCCTTCGTCTCTCAAAGCAAAAGGACGAAGATAAATCATACTGCTGTATTTGGCGGGAATATTTATTCTCAGTTATTTGGTGTCATGTTGATCAATTAAGTTGTGATACTAATTGCTAGCAACTTTTTCAGCACCATATACAGGAACTTCAGTCTCTGGAGAAAGAATCAGCTTCAGTCTATATAGAAGAAGCACTGAGAAATCAAAAGAATAATACTAAACCTTGCTATGAACGTCTAGGGGAAATTATAGGGCTTCTTAAATTGACATCAAACCAGGAGCTTTTGAAAGAAAGTATTGCTGTGGAAAAGGAAAGGTTGAATGCGGAAGTCAACAAAACAAAAGAGGAGTTGGATAAAATTAACCAAATTGTGAATCTTGTGTGCAGCTTACGTGATTATGTGATGAAAACTAAATGCCCTGAAGTCAAAAGTGGTGTCTCAGTCCCACCATACTTTCGATGCCCTTTATCGCTCGAACTCATGTTGGATCCTGTTATTGTGGCTTCAGGTCAAACATACGAGAGGCAATCCATCCAAATGTGGCTTGATCATGGGCTGAATATTTGTCCCAAGACTCACCAGAGACTAACTCATGCAAATCTTATTCCCAATTATACTGTTAAAGCTATGATTGCAAATTGGTGTGAAGAAAATAATGTCGAACTTCCTAGTAACTCAAACCAGAGTAATTCTACCCAGAGTTCACTCCCCTCAGATTATCTATTGCATCAAGATTTAGATCGTGTCTGTAGTTTTGGGTCTTCAAATAGTAGCAATTCCAATTCAAAATCATCTCTTCAAACTGCAAATTCATTTGGGAAGCAAAAGGGTGACGACTCTTCCAGATTAAGTGGTGAATCCAATAGATGTCAGAGTGGTGACACGGATAAGTTTGAGCAGCAATCTCTTGCTCCTTCGTGTAGTCACAGCAGAAGTGAATCATTTTCAAGTTCTATTTCTAGTACAGATTATGTACCTTCTGTTTCAAAAAAGGTGCCAGGGACATCACATAAGCATCAACATGCGCCGTTATCTGGAGAAATTACTAATAATGTGTTTCCTGCTTCTCCTGCATATAAAGAATTCGGGAATTTCCCAACTGTATCACGAGAGCAATTTGAAAGTCCTGGATTAAAAAATGCAACAATGGAGAACGAAAATAAGTACAATAACAATAATAATATTGTTATTACTAGCCATTCAAATTCAAAAAATGATGCCAGCCCTGTTTTCAACTCAGAGCATGATAAATTGACGACCGCATCTCATGTCAGTAAGTTGATCGAAGATCTACAGAGTCAATCAAATGAAACAAAAGCTGCTGCTGCTGAAGAATTGCGTCTCCTTACCAAGCATAACATGGAAAACCGTATTATTGTAGGGCAATGTGGGACTATCATGCATTTACTTCCACTGCTATCTTCAAACACAAAGATAACACAAGAGCATGCTGTGACAGCTATACTGAACTTGTCGATTAACGAACACAACAAGACTTTGATTATGGAAGCAGGAGCTATAGAGCCACTTATCCATGTTTTGAAGTCAGGAAATAACGGTGCCAAGGAAAATTCTGCTGCTACTCTATTCAGCCTCTCAGTACCAGAAAACAATAAGGCGAAAATTGGTCGTTCTGGTGCTATTAAAGCTTTGGTGGAACTTCTAGCTTCTGGAACTCTTAGGGGGAAGAAAGATGCTGCAACTGCTTTATTTAACCTATCAATATTTCACGAGAATAAAGCTCGGATAGTTCAAGCTGGAGGGGTGAAGTTTCTGGTTATGCTATTGGACCCTGCTGATGGAATGGTTGACAAGGCTGTTGCTCTTTTGGCAAACCTATCGACAATCCCAGAGGGTCGGGTAGAAATTGTACGGGAAAGGGGAATCCCCTTTTTGGTTGAACTTGTGGAATCAGGTTCTCAGAGGGGAAAGGAAAATGCTGCGTCCATTCTCTTGCAACTAAGCCTTCACAGCCGTAAGTTTTGTACCTTGATTCTTCAGGAAGGAGCTGTACCTCCCGTAGTTGCATTGTCTCAGTTTGGTACACCAAGAGCAAAGGAAAAGGTATGTGCTAATTCTCTCAGTCTTGGCAATCTATTTTGATGGCTAAATCTAGTTGCGACCTGCTATTTTTAGACCGGAGGTTAGTTGGGAGAGTTGATGGGTTCTCAAATCTTAATAGACACACAGGGCCTGTTTGCTTTTCATGTTTTCTTTTTTCATTTTCACTTCAACTAATAAACAACGAGAATATTGATCCAATATTTTCCTTATCATATTCTTTTACAATTTTTTAAAACAAATCTAGCATTTTCAGAAATTTTGAAAATGCCAACAACACATTGTTTACTTAGTTTCTGAAAATGCATTCTTTCTAACTTATCTTCCATCTTCTCTTTATCACTATTGTTCGCTGCATGAGTATTTCATCATCTTAATTCTTATTAGCAATTTAAAATGAACACAAATTTTAGAAAATGAAAATTGTAAATGTTTTAGAAAGTAATCGGCCTTATCTGCACAATGGAAGTTTTCAGTAACACACTCTTAGACTACAGAAACATTGGTGGCTAACATGTGTTGACAACATGCAGGCACAACAGCTTCTCAGTCATTTTCGTAGTCAGCGTGAAGGAGCTTCCGGGAGAGGAAAATCATGAAGATAAACAATTTTGGTCATTTTGTTTCTTTTTCTTCTATTCAGGACTATTAGATTACTTTCATCGCTATTTTTTTAAAATTCATTTTAGTCCTATCATTTATGTTGTTGTGTCAAACCTTTCATTTTTTATTTTGTTGGCTTTAATGGCTTTGTTTCTTTCTACGGGGAGAGGTCTGTTATTAAGAGAGCAGGTGAGCTATTGTTGAAGTTTTAGCTAGGCAACATGATGTAAAACTCTATTTTGTTAGAGTCAAGAGTCATAACTGATGTGGTCCCTTGTCACTTTTGTACATAGTTGTAAATATGGTATAAGATCTTGTGGTCTACCATTAATTTTTGTACCTAATTCTGCTTGAGTTTTGACCATTCTACCCAACCATGTGATCAATTCATGCTATTTGAGCATTCCATTCAACCATAAATATGGTATAGAATCTGGTGGACTTCATGAAATGGGTTTGGCCTAATGTTAAATAGATGCAACCCGTTACCACTGACAAGCTTATTTGAGATTCTTTACCCACCCTCATGCCTCTCTTAGGCCCCCCTAAAAACCCGAAAACACTCTTTCGATTTTGTATTTAGAATCCACGTACCCTTTATAACGTGCACCCACCCACCTTATGAGGGATTTTTTTAGCCACGAACAAGTTACTACGGTTTAACCGAGGTAAACTCGGTAAACTGCTCCGTCAGGATTTTTTTACATCCTGATTTTAGAACCTGAATTTGTATTGCAGATGCATTCTCTATGTATCACTCATTAGAACCTGAGTTTGTATTGCAGGTAACTATGGTTAAATCGTGGCTAATTTTTTTTGTTCATTAGATGGACACGTGCACATTATTAAGGGAATTCAAATTCTAGAATCCGAAAATGAAGGGGTGTTTTTCTGGAGGGGTGGCAGAGGCATGGAGTTGGGAAAAGAATTGCACTAAGCTTATGGGGCTGTTTGGACCCCAAACATATTGGGTGAAAATACCAATATATCATTTTGGTTGTTGCTCTTTTTGACCCCCACAAATGCGCGTAAAAGTTCAGAAGATAACTTCTGAATGTTGTTTTCCAGAATAAAGAGCAAACAAAGAGCTAAAAGAGCAACAATCTAACATTTTACAAATGTGTATTTCAGAACAATAATCAAGGTTGTGGGTATAACCATAAAATAAAATAGACTTATGATTCTTTTTTTATAAATAAAATAAAATGGGCTTATGATTCCTTTGTTATGTGGTTTTTTGGTATATCAGCCACGAATTCAATACATAGGAAACAAATACTACAAGGACAGGGATGTGCATGACTTATCACATAGTGATTGTGCATAAGTTATTTACGGATTTCATGAACCCTCTCAAAACATTGACACGGGATTTATTTATATATATTTTTTGGGTACATATTTATATAATATAATAACCACCGATAAATTGTATAAATAAATTCTTTCAAACACACCCTAAATAATCGATAGTATTTAACATTAAAGGCTAACTAGGTCAAAAAGGTACAACAAATTTTGTCCGGGAAAGCTGAAAAGCAATTCGTTGTGTTATGTTTCTATACATCCATTGAGGGAGTTTCTTTTCTCACCCTTTTCATCCGATTCAGATTTTAAAATCCAAAATGTTGTATGATGTTTTTAAAAAATATATATTATAGGATGTTGAAGAGTATTTTTAATGTGTTTTTACCCCGTTTGAATTCTACAATTCAAAAATATTATAGGACGCATGAGCGCAAAATTCAATCATTGAAAAAAAAAATCTCATTCTTTAATAGGAAAACGAAAAAATGTACCGTAATGGTTGAGCCCAAGGTACTCTCATGTAAAAATTTATTGCCATAGAGATAGTTGAGAAATGGGAAAAAGAAAAATTTCCACTATCCCATTTTTTTACCTAGCTTTTATTACTATAAGAGAAGTTAATGTCACAATATGCCATACTTTTTTTTTTTTGAAGGAATTCCATACTCTGCTTTGATGCACCTTGTTACCCAAAATTTAAGCAGATCTTAACCTTAATAATCATGTTCGAGAATATGTCCCATATTTTTCACTTTGAAAATCTTCTAAATCACTCGCTAATAAAATTTGTAGTTGAAAAACTCGACAAAGCTGATTGTTGTCCTTTGCTTTTGATAGTCCAATTTGGATATGGGATTCACCGGAATTATGAGCAATGTGAAATTACAGTCTTACCCATTTAGTGTACCTATCGTAAACCATGCCAATCAATTTCACATGTCAAGACTACAAGTGACTGGTATTAGCTTTATAGATTTTGAATGCCCAAATGAAAAACATCATGTCTCCTTTTAACGCTGTTGTGCTTTTTCTTGGTAGGGATGACAATTGAAATGACATAGTTATATAAGGCAGTACAAAATTATTCGATACTATACACACATTTAATTTAATAAAAATACTTGTAACAATTGGCAGTCGATAGTCGATACTACCTTATAAGGATGTAAATTCATATTTCTTGGTTATTTATGATGTAAATGGAGTCCCCATGGTGCTGCGGGGACAAACCTCTTAGAGACGTAAAACTAAGACAAGGTGGAGAGTATCTTGACTCGGGGACGGGGGAGTGAATTAATACCCATTTTAGGATTTGGTCCATTGATGTCCCTACATTTGAGTTTTATACTATATTTTGAGATATAGTCTATTTACATCTATACATCTGAGTTTTATTTTATATCCATAAATTTGATATATATTATACTGATTTAAAACAATTCCAACTTTAAAATTCTAAAAGTTACATGTTATTCGTTATTTTTGCATCTTGTAATAGTTTTGAGAATTATTCTTGTATGGTCGTAAGATCAAAAAGTTAATTCTATATTTTGTTTTTGGGAGTATGTGGTGTGTCCAATATAGTCACCATGTAAGACATCGTCTAGTTTTAAAGTGAAGTATTTTCTTTTAAGAAGATAAATTAGTTTATCAATATTTGACACTGTGAAAAATTGAACTTGAGATGTTGAGAGGAGCATCCACTCCAACATCTCAAGTCAACACAATCAGATCAGATCAAGTTGGTTTTCAAAGTAGAGTGAGTATTAATAAAACATGGTAGTAATATATTTAAATAAATAAATTTATGTTATGTAAAATTATATACTTTTTAAGCTATTAACTATACACGATGTGTTTTTAAATAAATGTTACGTAAATCTTTTAAAGGGCAATTTTGTCATCCATTGTAGTTCAATCCGAGCTTGAGAAATTAGTAATTAGTCTTTAGAGCTATATGTAGATGATATTTGGTTAATCCAAAAAATAAATAGAACTACATCATTAAGTACCTTATTTTGAAAATTTACTTATCTTACATAACAAATCACAAACCACAAAAGTGAAACCAGTGGACCAATTTTTAGAAGTTATTTTTGCAGCCAGGTTGAAGTCAGTGGTGAAAGGAAAAGAGTTGCATGAACTTGAAGATTTCATTAATTAGACAGCAGTTTAGTACCAGTTGTCTCCTTAAAGATAGAAGCATGTTGAATGTTGATTGCTTTATGGAACACAAAATAAACCAGCTGTCTCTGATCTGTATAATTGTTTTATGGGGTCAGAATAACAGGACTAAGTCTTAGTTGTAGTTGAGTTCCTGACTCCTTATAGTACCATCACGTAATTAACATTGGCCCACTCAAGCCCATTAATTTTTTTTGTCCTCAAACTATAAATAAAAACTCCCTCTCTGAGAATCAAATTATTAAGACACAGTACAAACAAACACTTTAATAAACTAAAAAAATTAACCGTATGTTTCCTCTTGCAATTCTAGAAAATAAATGCTGCATGTTTGATATGCCTAATGCATAAAGAAGGTGTATTAAGCAAAGAAATACAATAAGCAGATTTGATGAGCATGAGAGGTGAGACAATGCATGCATGCATATGCCTCTACAACTTTGAATTGCACAAGTTACATCATTGGATGCTGCTGGTAAGTTGTAAATAGAAAGTAACAAATTCAATGTAAAATTGTTGGGTTACGAAGGGAGTCTGATTATCATAACATATAGACTAAAAACAATACACCAAGAGAAATTGACATCGCATTTTTACTTAAACTTTAAAATATTAGATATATGATCTTTTTATTTATTTGTCATATGACTTTCATTTTTTTTAATTAAATATGAGACTTATATAACTCACACTTTACATTACAAATTTATAGATTTTCATTTTATAAATAAATAAAAAAATCATTTGTAAATTTAGTACTATATTGAATCAAATGTATGCTTTGCCCTAACATGCCAGTGCAATTGTAATCCCCTAAATTTGAAAAAAAAAATAAAAATTGATGTCCTAGAGTATTGTTGGATACAGGATACTCTATAAACAAAATTAATTTAAAATTTAAATTTATTATAACATGATTAGATATAAAAAGTAATACAATATTAAATGATTGGGTCCACAAAACTTGAAGATATAAAAAGTAATACATTATTAAAAGATTGACACGAGAGTCCATTAAAATCTTCACTGAATGTTAAAAATGAGAGAGAAGAAGAATTTAGCAAAATAAAAATTTTAATGGTTGTGATCAAAACACGAGGAAATTTTCTTTTAAGAGAATCATCTCCCGTATTTGAGTGCTCACCATATAATTAATGTCATGTTGTATGATGTATCTATGTCCGTGTGTATAATTTAACATTAACGTCATTATACGTACGTACCCTCCCTCCATGTGCATCACACCAGAGCCCCATAATTTAGTGCTCTATTCCAGCATAAATCTGATAAAACATTGTGCTAAATATCCATAATTATTCTTAATGTTCTTCACCTTAATTAATCTTATTATTTCAATTAGCTTAAGCTAGTTAACTAACTCAATAATTTAGAAGGGGATCAAGTTAAATATGACCTAAACAGTGGATGAATGTGAATCCCTATGAGTAGGCTTGTGTGTTAGAGACTCTGGTTTATAATGTACAAAAATAGAACAGTACATTAATAATTTAATAGAGATGTCGCTATTAAGTTTCTTAATGTATACAAGTGTGTGTGTATATATATTACAACTAAGAGCAGCTGCTTCATGAAATCCAGCTTAGAAAATTGACCGTATAAACTTAATTCTTGCGAGGTTACATCATCAATATTTGTTTAAATTAATTGCATCATTCAGCGTAGGTTTAGTAGATGTGAAATGCCGATTGGTACCACTCTAAAATATATTACTAATATTTTGAGCATAGATTGTCACAGGATATGAGCTAAAATTTCAAAGCTCTAGTAACAAAACAAATATATGCCTATATATATGAAGTGTTTGGTTGAATTGATTATCTATTTAATGATGTGAAAGGTACTTCATTTTTTTTTTTTTTGTTAAAGAATGAAAGGTACTTCATGAAATATCAAGTATGCTTGAAAGTTACATTTACATTGATATTCAATATATTCGTTTATAATAATAAAGAAACTCCAATTCCTATATCAACTACTAGTAGTTATTTTTGGGGTAAATCTGCATCAATTGTATAGATTACTCTCTCAAGTCCAATAAAGCAATAATAGGCAACAAAGTCTCATCAAGAGTTTTAATTTTATTGTATTTTTAGGACATGAATTTGAATTCACAAACTTTGATTAAGCTAATGAAGACCTGTGAACCATATCATTCAAGTGCTAGTGAAATATCACTTAGCTAGTATGATCCAACCACTTGAATAATTATCATCAGTGATAGTGAAAGTGTGATGTCTCATTGAAATAGTTTTTTTTTGTTTTTAAAATATTATATCTCAGTTGTTAATTGAAAATCAAACGGTTCAGATTATGTACTAACAAAATCAACAGTAAATGACCTTATCCGTCGATTCAAAATCGAACGGTTAAGACGAGTTAGGGCATGTAGTCCAAATCTATATAATGTATTTACATATGAATAGAATATAGGTATAAAAAACAATGAGTACTGTATATGATAGGAACAAGAGAGAAAGAAGGGACTATTGATTGGAAGAATTTATTACTATAATTTATATATGAAATTGTGAATGACAGGAAAACAGTATCAGATTATAGTACGAGATTTTGTCATGGACATCCCAACAAGAACTAAAAAAATATCGGAGTTGAATTATTTAACTTCCCCCTCACGGTTGCATGCAAAAACAGGAAAAGATTTTTTGGTCAACTAAAGGAATTAATAGCAACTACAGAAGAAAGGGAAAGTCTGTAGAAGAAAGTTAAGAGAAAGTTAAACTGCTTCTCATTAACTTCAACTAACCAATTGAAGTTACTCAATGAAGGAAGACAAACATGAATAATTTTATTTCTTTTAATGTATATCATGAATTGTTTTATGAGTTTGATATCCATGCACTCTGAGTTTAATTTTTAGTTAAATAAGTACATGGTCTCCTTAAATATACCGACATTTGATTTTAGTCTCTCTAAAATATTCCCTAGACTTTTGATCTCTCTAAAATTTTCTATCAATGAAATTAATCTCTATATTTTATTCAAATCCGGTCTAACCTTTATATCTTTCAATAAAAAATTTCAGAAAAGGGTAGAAAATTATGAAAATCTCTCCCCAAAAAATTTAGATTTTTTAACAAAACATGAATTAAATATGAAATTTTATGTTTTTGGTGCTAAAAAATTCATATTAAATTTATTTATGTAAAAATTCTATTTTTTTTCTTGGAAAATGTTTTCATAATTTTCTACCCATTTCTGGAAAATTTCATTAAAAAATATGAAGGTTAGACATGAGTTGATTAAAAAATATGGACTAATTTCATGAATGGAAAATTGTAGAGAGACCAAAAGCCTAAAAAAAATTAGAGAGACTAAAATCAAATGTTGGTATATTTAGAGAGACCATTTATTATCATCATGACCTTAGCTCAGTTGATAAGGACAATGTATAATATATGCAAGGTCTGGGGTTTAAACCCGGCCGCCATCAAAAAAAGAGGGACCATTTATTTATTTAACCCTTTTTTTTATAGACATCACAACTAATATCATTTTTTTAAGAAACTATAATACCAAACTTTATACATGCCATTTTTCGAAAATAACAACTATGCTTACTTGAAATGAAATCAATAAAACTATTTTATTGTAATCAGGCACAAGAAATGTCAAATTAGAAGAAAACAAATTAAACAGAAAAAATAAACCCTAAAGAGCCGCAAAAGTCACCAAAATACAGATGCAAAACATTATGCGGGCAGCGCTTCAGTGCCTTTTGGGCGCCAAAGGCACATGCCTTTGACCCAATCAGGCACTGCTACGTGTTATTGCATTATTTTAAAAATAAAAAACATGTAAACTTGGTTTTTAGAAAGAGAAACATAACTACATCACGGTTTCAAGTCTTCCTCCACACTTTCTCCCTTTGCCGCGTCAACCTTCAACGCACCACCACCGTTTTATCCGCCGTCTCTCAAATTCCAAATCAAATCAAACAATTTCAATCCCTAATTGTTTTCTCAGAATCTGGAAAATGGAATCTAGTTTCTACAAATTTCATTTTAATTCAAACAATTTCAATCCCAAATCAATCCACTACTCAAGAGATAACAATCCAATCCGAAATCAATTCCACTGCGTAACAAAATTCATCAAATTTAAAAAACGGGAGAAGGTGAATTGTCAACTATTTTTGATATTACGGCAGAGGATGGCGTTAAAGAGTGGCGGCGGCACTTGTTCATGGTGGGTTGTGGTTGAAGCAGAGATTGAGTATGGGTTATGTTCTGCATCTAATTTGTTTTCTGCAAAATGTTATGCTACTCTCTTCTGTATTCTAAAAACCAAGTTTACATGTTTTTTATTTTTAAAATAATGCAATAACACGTGGCAGTGCCTGATTGGGTCAAAGGCATGTGCCTTTGGCGCCCAAAAGGCACTGAAGCGCTACCCAACATTATGCAGTTGCGAATAAAAATGCACAACACATTACATATATAAGTTGCAACTAGAAGGAAAACAACACAAGTAAATTGCAACTAAAATAAGTTGTTTGCTTATTTGATTGAGTGTCTCTAAAATTAAATTTACATGTAGTATTTATAGAAAAATGATCATAGACTAAAATCCTAGCTAGCCATGAAGCGTGACCTACAAAGATCACGCTTTAAATTTATTAGTGCACTAAACTCACGTGAACATGTGTGAAATGTTTTTGTTGCTTTGCATAAATGCGTACTGATACTTCTCGTAATTATGTGAATATTTATGCTACCACATCCATGCACATTCTCTCTATCTCATTGTGTTTCCTAGATTTTAGTTGTATTTGTTATTTTTTAGTAGCTTTAACAGATTTTAGTGGTCTATACAAAGAAATGAAATTGGTCTATACATTACAATTATAACTATAAACTATATACATAGAAGTCTCAACGGGTCTATACAAAGAAATGAAGTCAATAAATATATACAATTGGCCTATACAGAGATCATCATCTACACGAGGATGTAATGGTCTGAAAGGTCGAAGATGTGCAACACGAGGATACTTATTCAAAAATAATAATAGCTTAAGGAAAAGAGTCGAAAAGGTGCAACACGAGGATTGCCTTGAAGTCACCTGTCTTACTACCATGATATGATGCATTAGACAATTTACAACGGTGTATTCCATTTTAGGTGTTTAAATGGGTCATGCATATACACATGATCTAATTTATAATTTTCAATGATATTACTTAATAAGTATTTAATCTCTCAAATTCAGCATAAAAGAAAAAGGTTATTAAATAGGTCCTATTAATAACTCAATATCATTGTATTTTAACAAAGTTTATTGATTTGTGTATAATTTATTAAGTATGACCCACGAAAATTAAAGAGAGATGGTGCTTACATAATCACCATTATCTTTAAACACCAAACATTCTCTCTCCACAATGGAGGTGTTTATTAATTCTTGTGTTAAATAGATGAAACACATACCATTGTGGATGCTCTTTGTGATGCTATGATTGTGAATGAACTCTAATTTGCTTTAATTGTATAAATGTAAAACAGTTTATAGGTATTATAGGGATGTATAAACTAAAGGTACTAGGTGTTCTTTCTTTTTTTGGTATGAAGTACTAGGTATTGTAGGAATAATGTCATTTTTTAACATTGAAACATAAATAATAGATTTGGCTCCTCTAAACTGAGTAATATCTACTATGATTAACGAATCAAAAGTAAATATTATAAGTGCATAATAACAAAGTATAATATCTATTATGTTAAAACTTGCTAAAAAAAAAGTTTGTTAAAATAATAACTTTTTTGTACTAAAAAATTAATAACACGTATTTTTTAACTTTAAACTTTACTCGTTTTATTTCTGTTATCAATTTGTAAGGTCATAAAATTTTCTTAGCTATAGTAAAATATTATGTTTGATAAAATATTTTAAAGACAAATCAATATATACTCACTCCAAACAAAAGGAACAAGAAACGCCTACAAAAATAGGGTAAACAATAAGAACAAAAGAAACCAAGGAAATCAAAGAAACCAAACAAACAAAAGAAAACAAGAGATATAAATATACCGCAAAGGAGAGAGAAACATGTAGGGATAGTACACACAAAGCTAACCAAAATTAGCAAAACATTCTTAAGCTAGCTACACAAGAAACATGAAAAGACGAAAACGAGCCAAGTAACAAAGCGCCACCAAGCCTCTATTGGAGCAAGTAAGGTGAGAGAGTTCCACAACCCACTTATACTAAGAACAAGAGAAGCCATTATACCTACCAAAAAATCACTTTCAAGAATAGAACTGAATATGATCCACCCATTGCTCAACACTTATAACTTTATTAGATAGAGAAGATAATATCATTTCAAGTCTACGAAATACCCTACACTATAACATATTAGCCAAGGGAAAACCATTTCCTATGACGAAGATTAACTCTAAAAGAGGTATAAAAATTGGGAACAAACGGAACATATTCTAAGGCATGGTGGTCTCCTACTGAAATTACTTCAAAATACACGTTGAATTTGAGGTATCATGAATAACCTTGTGATTAAGAAGATTGACGTGAATGGGGGGTCCTAATTAGATATATTTATGTTTGATTAATGTGAAGGTCCCTGAACAATTTGATATTTTTTAAACATATCACTAAACTAAAAATTAGGAGTAATCAAGTTTTTTAACTCTTTATTCTTTTTTATTCAAGTTATTTCGTTAAATTACCATTAGACAGTCATTTTTAGTCAAGAAAAAAACATCATTATCAATTAATTTATTATTTACTAAAATTTACTAAAACACAATATTGAAATGCCCAAATCTCTCTAATTTCTTGCCGTGGATACAAAGGTAAATAGACACTACGGGACATGGGTGCTTCAGATGGAAAAATGAAATGCCCATGTGAGGTATTGCTCCCAAGAATCAAACTCAAGTTCTCTTAAACGGTCCATTCTTTAGAAAAACTTCATTAATCACTCGAGTACAATCACTTAATTTATAAGTCGGGGATTGCTCACATCAAATAAAAAAAACTCCATTTAAAATGAAGCCAGATAGAAAAGGAGATAAATTATATCTGGCCTCAGATGTTCCAAATCTCAGCCTATAAACTGACATGGGTGCTCCAGGTGGAAAATTAAACTTTGATTGTGAACTTTAATAAAATTGACATGTCGAGAAATTAGACATTTGGGTGTTAATTTTATGTTTGGTCAATTATATTTATTTTAGGTTTTAAGTTAGTATCTTATATTTTAAAAGTTTTAAATTTGTGTCTTATGTTTTAAAAGTTGTAAATTGCTCTCTTATGTTTTAAAAGTTTTAAGTTGGTTTAAAACATTACTCACGATAAAATAAGTTATTCCCTTTCGTCTCATAATATTGAGTTTAATAGAGAGAAAAAAAATTGATTTTGTAAATAAGTCCAACTCTAAAACTCATATTCTCAATCTAGATCTCTAACCGACCAAGTTGCAATGGGACTATCTTATTTCAATAGGAATAACGTTTTGTACCAATTTGAAATTTTCAAAACATGAAAAACCAACTTAAAACTTTTAAAACATAAATGATCAACTTACAACTTTTAAAACATGGAATCTAAAATAAACATAATGGACCAAAACATGTTTATAAGCCTTAAAAATACATTATTAGTATAATTTTTTTAGGGGATTATTAGCACAAACTTGTTCTTACTCAATTATTCAATGAAATGAAATTTTTATTCTCCTAATAAATTTTACCTTTTAAAAATTTTAAATCATAAATTTTCAAAATCGAACATTTAATAGAATAAAAATGTTATAAATAATCATTTTTTGAGAGATGTTGTTATAAATAATCATGAAAATATATTGTTTCATTTATATTTAAAAAACATTTATGATGACATTTTTCATATCGAGGAATTCATTAAAAATTTCCTTTAATTTTTAAAATTATTATTATTAATTAATACTAATAAGGATGGTCAGAAGTGGACAAAGGGGGTGTCAGAAATTAAAGTTTTTATCTTTTGAAAGAGGAACAGGAAAGGTTAAAAAGGGTAAACTGAGGGGTATTATAGTCAATTAAAATGAACTGTCATTCCAAACTACAGAGTCAAGAAAAGTAAGCAGAATCATGTTATTCCCTCATTTTTACCCCTTCAAACTTTTTCCTGTCTCCATCCAAACCTACTGTCCAACTTTTCTTTCCTATTTCTTCCTCCAAAGCCTAACACTTCTCTCTCTTTCTCTCTCTCTCAACACCATGAATGAAGAATATTAATATAACCACTAGCACTAACAAGTGATGATGATGAAACAAGTTTGAGTGAGTTTGCTTCACCCTTTTAAGGAAATAAAAACAACCTAAAAAAACCACAGGTATAGTTTTTGGGAAGCTTTCTAATTATTATATAGTGTTGAATGAACACTTCACTGTACTGATCCCATCAATCTCATCACATTCTCTACATCAAAAAAAAATCTTCTTTCTGCTTCATCATTTTCAGGTACATATTTCCCTATCCTATTCCTAAAATAAACATAAAAATAGTTTGTAACATACCAATTAACTCTTTCACTTTTGTCTCATGAACCCTAGAAGAACAAGGTGTTATTAATTCTTGGTTTTATCAAAGAAATTAACAAAGTTCAAAACAACCTTGGATCTGCAAAGCATAAAGGTTGTTAAAGTAAAGTTAAGCTATATTTTCATGGATTCAATTCAAGAATTTATAGGGACATGTAACAATGAAAACATGACCTGCAACTTCATGAATAACAACAACAACAATATAAGCACAACCACAACAAGCTTAACAACAACAGCAAGTGGAAGCTCTTCCTCATCTGCAGCTTCAACCATCACCAACAGTCCCAACAGTAGCAGCCGCTATGAGAACCAGAAACGCCGTGACTGGAACACCTTTGGTCAGTACCTCAAGAATCATCGTCCCCCTCTTTCCCTCTCCAGGTGCAGCGGCGCACATGTCCTTGAATTTCTAAGGTAAATTATAAAATTAATCACCATGCAAATGCAACCTCTCTTTCTTTTCAACTGCATCTCTCACTCTACCCAAATTTTGAATAGTAGTTGCAATTGGATCACAATTTTTTATATTGGAGAAAACCATATCATTGATGATTGCTTGAATTTGACTTTTTAACCGACATGGTTTAAATCTTGTTCAAATCTCATTTAAACCATTGTAAAATAATCATTAGTGTCATTATACAGCTATAAAGTTCGGACAGGTGTTGAAGGGTTGTACCTATTGCGGTAGCTATGATTCGAATTGTAGCTATGTATGATTTTTAATATTATTTTGGTTAATTTATCATGGTTTTTAGGTATTTGGATCAATTTGGGAAGACAAAAGTTCACACACCAATTTGTCCATTTTATGGGCACCCAAATCCACCAGCACCATGTCCATGTCCTCTAAGGCAAGCATGGGGAAGCCTTGATGCACTCATAGGTCGTCTTCGTGCTGCCTTTGAAGAAAATGGAGGAAAACCAGAAACAAATCCTTTTGGTGCTCGAGCAGTGAGGCTCTACCTTCGTGAAGTTCGCGATCTTCAATCGAAAGCAAGAGGTATTAGTTACGAGAAGAAGAAAAGAAAGCGTCCACCACCACAACAACAGCAAGTTCCACCACCAGCACAAGGTGCAAGTGCAACTCATTAGAGATCAATTCTCATTCTCTTTTAATATATAATGCACTTTTTTTTAATCATATTTAGGGTTTAATAATGTGAAAGCTGCTATGATCTGAAACATATAGAGTGCTTTGTCTTTGGATCCTGTTTACTTGCTGTGAGACAGAAGAAAAAGTGTTATAAAATGTGA
>Ga0315914_1000885_pt1 | contig 41865 bp, 27 predicted proteins | sample MpolenodulesMG_FD_203920 | JGI IMG/M metagenome (GOLD analysis project Ga0315914, IMG submission 203920) | Medicago polymorpha root nodule microbial communities from Los Angeles, California, United States - elongated nodules | ecosystem: Host-associated > Plants > Roots > Nodule | place: USA... | reverse complement strand
CGTACCTTACGGTGGACCGCGTTTCTCTATTTTTTGTAGATTAAATAATAAAGTCATATTTAATTATTTAATTACCAATAAGTCTTACTTATTATTTTATAAATAAGTGTCAAATATTTATTTTATAAATAAGTCTCACTTATTTATTTTATAAATAAGTCTTACTTATTTATTTCTCTCATCTATCCATCCTTTGTGTGTGACCCTATAGGTTCCCGTAACGTTGGCAATTATATTAAATCACATATTTAATATTATAAACAGTGAGCGGTATCTAGCAACACATCACTGCTACCCAAGTGATGAGAATGTCATGTGATCTGACGAAACCTTTATGTGATAATGTTCATGTGTATAATTACCCTTTTGCCCTCATGTCTATATTGAACACAAGGCATAGTATGTCACCCCTGTCTAGTTCAATATTGGGCCCGTAGACATTTCTCCTGTTATGTAGGAGGGGCAAATTCCATCTAGGTCACTCATGTCCCTCAACATGATTCGTGGACTACCCATCAACCAACGTTATAGTTATCTTGTTACAGCCAACGTTTGAATGGTGACAAAGCACTCGACTCCAACATCTAGGGTACATAGTGGTTTCAGGTCAAAGGATGGAATACACCATTATCAATATGAGAATATCTTATGACACTTTTTCATAACTTATACTATGTAGTATTCTCATGGTGGGTCTATCCAATATAAATATTACTCCTAATATTTATGAAAATTAGTTTGATAATATATGAGATATTGGTTACATAATTGATAAACCTTTGTATTAAAATAATACAAAGATTGCTAAAAAAAATACAAAGATGTCAAATAGATATGAATCCAATGAGAATAAATCTATAAGTAGATTTATTTTGTTGATGAACATGTTGTCGCTTAGTAGACAACAACTTGTATTAGTTTATTGTGTAATCCGAGTTTATTTTAATAAACTTGATGAAATATGAGGTTAATTGACTTAGAAACGTCTTAGTCAATATTTGTGAATTTAGCGGATCCGTATATAAAACCCCTTGGGAGAAAACTTAGGGAAATGGGACTACGACACTAAAAAACGACAAGTAATGGGAACCCAACCTTTGTGATTGGAGATCCCATGAAGAAGATTCAATGGATAAAAACAAGTTATGTGTTAGTTATGCTAGCATTAGAATAATTTTGTCCCATTTCTATAGTGTATGATAATGGATATGAGAAGTGCTAAATAATATGAAATTGATGGGTAAGCTTTAAAAGCTTTTAATGATTACCATAAGCCCTTATGGGGGGTGTATGGTTGTAGCAAACACTAGATAGAATCACCTATATGAGTGTCAAGTGGGGCCGCTTGCATGAGACCGTGGCAGGTCTCTAGAGCACTCATAAATACCAGGCACGCACATGACCTATTAACGCACAACCGTGTAACAACAAGAATTGTGGGGTTGTAATGTGATTGTGAGACCTCTTGCATACAACAAGTGTCTTGGGTTCCATAACTTGCTAAACCAATTCATTGTGTGTTAAGTCTCATTAGTCTAGGACGGGTTCCATAGTTTGCTACACCGTTCCGATGCACTACATCTACGATGTTTAACCAGAAAAATCATTTTTACTTTCTTATTTTAACTTTTGAAATATGTGGGGAATTGTTGTAATTTTAGTTGTTATTATTATATTTCAAAAGTTCCTTAAAATTTAGCCCACCAAAAATATGTTTCACATGTTTAATTACTTGCTTACTTGGTCAAAGATTTATGTACGAGGTGTCATTCTTTTATTACTTAAAATTAGGAACTACCACCACACTAGTATTTTGATACACAATGTTCCTTATTTTTCTCTTAAAATAAAACAGTTTTGGCTACAAATGCTTTGTAGTCAGATACGTATGAATATCTTCAATACTTATATACAAAACTACTTATACAATACATCCCTGTTGACATAAATTTTAATTTTCTTCTTACTTATAAAATTGAGTTTATGCTTCCTGGTTGCATCTCCTGTGTTTATCAGATTCAAGCTGTTCTAGTCACCTCTGATATGATTCATATCAGGGAAGAACTTGTTCTATCCTGGGAGGATATGCGTTTATGAAGCAGAAAATTCCTCAAGGAGAGTGACTTCGTCACGCCTCAAATTATTAAACGTTTACTATTCTACAGGTCTTCACCGTTCATGGTTTCTTTTTTGATTACTTCATTGCTACCAACTTCAAATTACCACAATTTGAAAGATAGATAAGTTTAATTATCTCTCTCTTTTGCTTATATTTTTTTAATGCTTATATCTTTCTGGTGATTATTATTTAGAGATAATTCTTATGGCTAATTTATTCCACACAAGGTAATTGACAACAAATTTATCATCTTAAGACATTTGTTTTATTTGTCTTAGAATTTGATTGTGTACATCTTTCTTCAAAAACCTGACCTTATCATACCCCATCAACAACATTTCTAAATGCACCAATCATTCGAGTAACTTTTTATTTTAGCATTGCCAAATTTATTGATTTGAATCTTATTTGACTTTTTTAGCTTCCTGTGTGCAGCCAATAACCCGTAATGCTTCTCTCTTAACATATCATGATTGCGCTCATAACTAAAAATTGTGATGTACCAACTGCCCGAATTTATATCAACAAGCATGCAAAATTTTGCACCATAACCACACCTAGTTTCGTGTTTGGGACCACACTTACGTTGCTTGGATATTAACCCTCTGTATTGCCTAAATCATTCTAGATTACAGATAACTGTTTGCTAAACAACATCTCCATTCTGGCTAAACCATTCATCTTTGCAAACCAAAAGTAAAACTTGTAGGCAACTTCAAGATTAACAAATTACAACTTCGAAACATCTTCATTTTTCAAGTTAAACACATCCATCTTTACAATATCGTCTACATCATCAATTAAGTAATATTCGCCTAGATTTTGATCTTTGTATGTTGATTCATTGAAACTATTTGAATTTTCAACGAAATCGTCAACATCGGTGTCGTTGTTGTTTGCCTCTCTGTCAAAACACTCCTCACCATCAACATAATCACTATCACCATAATCACTTTCACTATCACCAGACTCATTATCATTGTTGGATATTTGAGTATTGGCCTCATTTTTGCTAAAACAAATACCCATGTATGATGTGTGATACGATGTTCCAACATCTTGGCATGGTTCAGTGTGCCCTGTTTGTGTGGCTTGGTTTTCACGCGCTTTATCTTATTAAGGAAACCACACCTTATTTCTTGTTCATCAAGTATCGTATTTTTGTCCATAATAAGTTGGAAGATTTGTTCCTAAAATATAAACAATATTTTAGGATTCCTTGGTGGTGTTTTTGGCGGTTCCTAAAGATGTTCCTACTTTTTAGGAGTTGCTATTTTTGTTATTTTTGTGTGAGATCACTCAAGATTTTATGAAGATTTTATTCACGTGACTTGTGGTCCAAGAGACATGTGTTTCTAAAAGATACAGAGGCGGTTTAGCTTTGCCTTGTTTCTTAAGTATATTGTTGCAACATTTAAGGAAACAATATATATGCTTCTAGAATATTGTGGAGACTGAATATATGATTTGGTATGTTGATTTTTAGCCTATGATGAAAAAGCCCATGTTGCTGAATGACTATATAAGAAAGACTCATACCCTAGTTTTATTCACCAATTCAATGTTATTGAATTGAGGCTTTTTGGGTTTCATTGTTAAGCCTTGTGCTTTATTTTGTGAGCCTCTCTTTGTATCATATTAATGCACTGAGCAGGATCTGTAGTTGAGTTGTTTCAAAACCATAGCTTTACAAAAGAATATTTTTAGGGTTTTGATTCATTGTTATTTGTGAGCCTTTCTTGTATCACCTTGATACATGTTAAGGACTGTGTTTTATTGAGTTGTAAGTTGTACTACTCCTAAGCTTTGAAGCACGGAGGTAGTTTATGTTTGAAGGTAACTTCATCTTTTTGAGTTGTAATCAGATAATCACAGGGGCTGTGATTGATTGAGGGAAGTGAGATGTGATCTCAAATCTAGGAGTTCCTAGGTTAAAGTCAATACAGGTAGGTCCTAGGTCTAAATTTGTAAACGTGGAGTTTGCTGAGAACTTATAGTAAGGACTGCACTAGTGGATTTCCTTCATGGCTTGGTAGCCCCTAGATGTAGGTGAGTTGCGTCGAACAGGGTTAACAAACCAACTGTGCCTTTTACTTTTCTGTCCTTTATATTTTCCTTGTGATGTTTGTTTTCTGCCATCTCGATGTTGAAACATCTTACTCGACATTATGTTTGTGTCTGATGTTGAAACATCGTATAAAACATTTGAAAGCTAGCCCGCCAGAATTTCGATCATCATATTCGCTTACTTGAAATTCCACATCTTCATCGTTAACGCATTCTTATCAACCACATAATTGTCAAGATTCGCATCCCCTACTTCTGTAGAATGTCGTCCTTTAACATCGCGTACATTAACACCTTCACCATCACCATTACCGTTACCAGTATTCTCATGTCTTATCTCATCAAGTGTTTGCTATAAAAAACCATATAAACAACCCAATCATGAAATCAACAAATACATTAATGGTTACAATTACAAGCTAAACATATTTTAACTTACAAAATATGCTCGCATTGCTTTGTGGGTAACAACATCACCATCAACATCTATATTAGAATTCAAGTTTATACATCTAAAATAAAATGTATTCAATTTCTATCAAATATTTCTTGTGATTTACATAATTACTTTAGTGTATAAAATGGGAGACCCAACCTTTGTACTTGGTGAACCATGATTTCGACTCAACAAAGCACCAATAGCTCGTACACTATCTCCAGGCTTCCAAATTCGATACACATTTTGCTTTTCAATTTCACGCCCTAATGCTAATATCACTGAGAATTCAAGAAGCTAGACACTTTAGAGTTTTATAAACGCATGTTGAAAATAATATAAAAAACAAATGCATGGTGCCAGGTACTAAACGATGGAGTATGAGTACATCATTACAACAACCAAGTAAGAAATTTAACCAGATCTAAGATTCAAAGAGGGATAACAATATTTTAATTAATATAAATTCCCAAACTAGGTAACTATGGTACAACGACCTGCAAAAAGAGGTCATTATAGTTATAAATAAGAAGAGAGGTCATTTTATCGTCTCGCACTAGTAAGTGACCTAAGGAGGTCGTACACACTAGACTACACCTTTTAATATTATGAAACTCACTTTTAAAGTTTCTTAAATAAACAATTTTGACTAAATCTATAAAACTCAAAGTCCTATATGACACACCAAAACAATATTTTAGGTTTATTTGGACTCATTTTTGAGCTTATAACTTAACTCACACGAGTAGAAAAAACTTGTTTGGCAACAATCATTTACCCACAAGCTTATAACTTTATTAACTTATAGTGGTTTTTTGATAAACTAATTCAAGTAGCATATAACGTAGAACTTATAATATCATTTTTTTTCTTTTAATTTTAGGCTTAATTAATGAATTGGTCCCTTAAGTTATTTATTGGTTACAATTTGGTCTCATAAGTTATTAAGGTTACAAGATGGTCCCTTAAGTTACACTCCGTCAACCAATTAAATCCCAACCGTTAAGTTTTTGAGAAAAACGTTAAATCATTATATGTGGCATATGACTGGGTGGAAAACGGCCAAATGAGTGAGGATGACGTGGCATAATTTTAATGGACATAAATTGAAGATGAAATTAGGTTGTTTCTTTTATTTCAATTTCCATTACTTCTCAATCGTACTTTGTTTCCTCTTTTCCTTCTCCATCGATCTCTTCTCCTTCTTCATCGATATGCATCTTCTTCTCCTTCTCTTGCTTCATTTTCTTTCAATTCCACTATGTCTAATGCAAGTCAAAGCTCCAGAATCCATAACAACAATAGGGTTCAACAAAGCTCAAACTCCACAGCTGTTGGGTCTATGTTGAGAAGAAGATCTGATAGAGTGTGGTTGTAAGGATATTGAGGTTTTGAAAACTAAACTGATGCAGTGAATCAAAACTATGGAAAACAATTTTGGGGCTATAGAAACTATAGAAGAAAATTGGATCCTGGATGTAACCATTTTAGGTGGTTGGATGATGATATTGTTGATGAAAGAGATATGTTAATTGAGAAGCTTAAGAAGAAAAACATGAAGATGAAGTTGGCGCTGGTGCTGGCTGGTACAACAAAGCAATTGAAGATGTCAATGGTGTTTGCCCTTATAAGCTTCGGGGTGAACATTGTGTTGGTTACAATGTTTATGTGTAATAAGTCTATTTTTTTTGGGTCAATTGTATTTGAAATATATTTAGGATTTTTTGTTGAAGTATGGTACAATGAATGAATGTAATGAGCATGTTATGAATGTAATTGTTAACCAATATGAATGAATGAATGGTACTGTTTTTTCTTTTCCTAAAACCTGCATTATTTAGCAGATTATTGATGACTGTAGTTTGAAGCAATTTTTATTCATTTTGAAAGGAATCAAGATACTAAGAAAAAGCAAATAGTAAAAAGCCACCAAAACAGAATACTCATTGCATATCATTAGAAACAATCTTTATCAAAGAACTAGTATTCCAATTCAGTTAGTGATTAAATTCTTAAATGAAAATCTTTTTGAATCCATATGATTCAAAATTGGATCAAACTACTGTATCAATTTTTCATCATCTTTATCGAAGAACTAGTTTTCCAATTCATTTAGTGATTAAATTCTTCTAATTCACTAATAAGAAATTGAAATACTTTCTGAAACACAAGTTCTTCATCAATACCAATCCAAAATTTGCTACCTAAAAGTTAAAATATCAAAAGATAGTGATAAACCTAACAAAATCTTATTGATATTTCCATAATCCACAAAATAACCACAAGTTCAGTATCTTCATATTAAAGCTAAATTACCAAATGTTTTAGGTACTGTCATTACAGCATCATTACACCAAAATACATATTTCTTCATAAAGAAGAATACACTAAAATATGCAAATAACCAAATGTATCATAACCTGTCATATCAGCATCAGAACATCAAAATACTAATTTGTTCTTAAATACTACATAAGATTATACCAAGCAAAAAGTGACATCAACATATGCCATATATTACAATTGAATCTTAATCAACAATTTCTCTTTCAATTGGGTTGAGTTGATGGTCCTCCATCCTTCCCGAGTGACCTAAGTGAGATAGTCTTCCTTTTCGGTTTGGTTGGTGGTGGTTGAGTTGATGATGCCACCTTTGGTGCCTTTGTAGTGACCTGCCTTTTCTTGGACTTGGCAGCTTTGACAGCTTGAGTTGAAGATGCAGCTTGAGTTGAAATGGCAGCAGTTGCAGCTTGGACATTTGCAGAAGTTGAATTTGTAGCAGTTATAGAGTTTACATTTGTAGCATTTGCAGTTTGAGAGGTAGCAGCTTGATTCCCATTTCCAGATGCATTATGAGATACATTGGTAGAAGCTTGATTCCCATTTCCATTTTGAGATGGTGGTGGTGGTGGAAGCTTACATGTTGATTTGTTGCGTCCCTTTTGTTTACATCTACTGCATTTGGCACCATACCTTGATCTCTTGAGTTGCATGTTATCTTTCTTCTCATCTGTATCCCTGTTTCTCTTCTTCTTTGGCCTTCATGGTTGTCTCTTGATTGGTGGTGGTTGAAGGTCATTGAATTCTGTCTTGGTCTAGAGTTTCTGTCCATTTGCAGGGTAAGTCATAAGTCTATAACATGCTTCATATTTCTCCTTCAAGTAGTTGTATAGGATGTAGTCATCAATATTTATATCTTGATCTTTCATACAAGCTATTGCATGGCAACAAGGCAATCCTGTAATAAGCCATTTTCTGTAAAAACACTCTCTTCTCAACAAATTGATTGAAAATGTATCACCAGTCAATGACATGTGACTAACTTCATAATCAAACTCACCTCCCCTCCTGACAAAACAATTAGTATCCAATCAGTTAAAATGTCATAACCGTTATGCCACAAAGTTATACCAATCAGTTTGCAAAAATTAAGCATATTACCTTACAATCTAGTTGTTAGTGAAAGCTGACTCCCTTTCAAGCCTTTTTCTTATGTTAGGCAACACATTGTCATTGTATCTAGCTACTTTCTGTCTATTTGCTTCCCATCTCTCCATTAAGTACACTCTAATTTCCTTAAGCATTGTAATCACATGTTTTGATCTAGGTCCAACAATAACTGAGTTGAAAGCTTAAAACTTGTTGTTTACTAAAGTATCACATCTTGGACCACTAGTAAATGCTGACTTAGTCCAATGTTTGGCTGAGATCTCCATTAAGTAGTTGTATGCCTCTTCACTTATAGACTTGATCTCATTCATTTCTCTCTCCTAAGCATTCTTGTATGTAGCCTTGGCAGCCCTCCACATCAACTCTTTAAGCTTTTTCCCATGATACCTTTTCCTGAAATTGTTGTACAAGTGCCTAACACAAAACCTGTGATCCACCCCTGGCAATAGCTCATCAATGGCTGGTAATAGACCCTAAAATGAGATTTAGAGGAAATCAATTCTGATATAAAGTAAACAATGTTGACAGTTGCAAGCAATAGTGACATTCTGCATATAGCGACAATAGTGATAAAACAATTCTGATATAAAGCAATGGCTCTGAAACTAATATAAAACAATTCTGATATAAAACAATAATGACATTTTGATTCATTTTATCAATACAATAGTGATAGGGGCTGAAACTAATGGCTCGGATTATAACTCAGTAGAAAATTAACAATACACTGTATCAGATTATGTATCAGAACCTGTAACATACAATAAATTATGTTTTCAGCCTCTAACATGTACAAATAGAAACCAATGTCCTTCACATCAATAGAAAATTAACAAGCATATGAACAAAAGAATCTTACATTTTTTTTCTTCAATAATCTCAAAAAAAAAAATTATGTAATGCATTTCCAGTACAAGAATAAGGTAAAAAAAAAAATTAAATGACATCAAATACCTTTTGTTGATCATTGATGAATGTAAAAGTCTTGCACAACCTTGTACCACCCACATCATGTACAAGAAGATCCAAAAACCATGCCCATGTTTCCTTTATCTCACCCTCAACAACAACATATGCAATGGGGCACATTATGGTCATTTGGATCAGTACCTATTGCAGTTAAAAGTTGCCCTCCATAGTAACCCTTCAAGAAGCAACCATCTAACCCTATTGTTGATCTACAACTGTTGAAACTTTCCATACAACCCTTCAAGCAAATATAAATCCGTTGGAAATGAGGGAACAATTGCCTATCAGGATTTTCTATATCTCCCTCATCCCCTTGAAATGGTTGTGTTGCAATTCTCACAATTGAATGTGGGTTAGATTTACGAAGCTCATGAGCATAATCATATATCTTTCTGTATTGATCTCTGAATGACCCATCAACCAAATCAATAGCATATGATCTGGCCCTGTATGCTTTTGTCTTACTGATCTTAATGCCCCGTTTACGCTTAGTCTTATTCATAATATCATTCAATCTCATATTTGGATTCTAACTAACACTTGTGTTTAATTTCTTACCTAACCACTCACTATTCATAGCCTTTAATTTATAACCTTTGCTACATGTGTGTTTAGGACCAATCTTCCTCAACTGCCATGTCTATTCACCACGAATCTTTGCACAACAAGCTTGCCATCTACAACCCTGCTTGTAGATTACTCTAACCCTCCTTAAATCATTCTTCTTAAACTTAATTTTCCTTCCTGAGTGCACACCATATGTTCTCATACCATCTTGGAAATCCTTCTTTGATTGAAAATAAGTACCAAGCTCCCAGTTGTAACCACACATCTTTTTTGGGCATCTTAAAGGTTGGAAACTTCTTCCTTGCTTCCCCATCTTCACCATCACTCCCACAACCACTGTTTAGATCCTCACTTTCATAATTCTCACTATCACTCAAATCAGTGTTCTTGGGTCTATTAACTACACCGTCTACCCCTATGTCATCACCATCCTCAAGCAACACAATACTTTCACCTCCTTCCCTTGATTTTTTGAATGGTCTACCCCTATTCTTTTTCACCTTTGCACCACTACCCTCACCACTCACAACTTCAGCTTCAACACTTTGCACAGGTTCACTTTGTTGCACAGTCTCACTTTACTGCACATGCTCAACACTTTCACCTCTCACAACTTCAGCACTTTCACCAGGTTCACCCCTTTTCACAGACTCGCCATTTTGCACATCTTCACCAAAGTTATCCTCAAGACCTATATCTTCTTCTGAGTCATTCAAGTCAGTATCAAAAGCACTATCTTCTTCTGACTCAATATCATCTCTCTCACCAACCAACTCCTCATCATCAATTCTCTCATCAATACCATCATTTTCAAAATTTATTCCTGAACTGGGCCCACCAGATTCCTTTTCTTTGTCCCAACTAGATTCCTTTTCCTTTTCCCTAGTAGAACAGACCCCACTACTATCAATATTGGGCTCTTCAATGTTGGGCTCTTTGTCCATACCAAACCTATTATCCACAACACCATCACCATCACAGTCTTTATCAACTCCAAACTCAAATCTATGTCTATTCTGACTATTAATAACCACTTCATTAGGCCCTAATTTAAAATACTCTAGTGATGGATATTCTTCAATTATAGGACAACATATAAATGGACCTTATCAAATATAACATCAATGTTTTTCATTCTCTTTGTACCTATATCATCCCTCAACTTAACAAGCATATTGACAGCTTTTGGGTCATAATACCAGAGGGAATCTAGCCCTATGTAACCCATTTCCTTCAACCCACCTAAGACTTCAAAATATGACCATCTATCAGCATCAAAATACCAACTGTCTTGAAGCCCGTCATAATCTAAGTGATGAAATCTACGAAAATGACCCCTGTGATGGAGAACACATTCATATCTATCCTCCATTTCAAAAACACAGAAAACCCTAATACAGAAACATATATCAAAGTTCAGTACATGACATTTTTAATAGAAAACAAAAAACATTTTTCGATTTTGAATGATGAAGAAATTAGTTCAGTACATAAACACAAAAAACCCTAATCCCAATTTTTTTTTCCCGTTTTTTTAATAGTAAACAAATGGTTTTTCGATTTTGAATGATGAAGGAAGTGGATTTTCAACAGTAAACATTCAATTTCGATTTTCAACAGAAAACCCTAATCCCAATTTATTTTTTGTTTTTGAACAGTAAACACAAATGGTTTTTCAATTTTGAATGATGAGGGAAGAAGGAAGAAGATGAAATACCTGAATTTCCCTAGCGGTTTTCCTATCTTCGCCGTTCTCTTCGTCGTTCTACCTTCTTCTTTCTCTCAGTTGAGCATTCTATTTCTTCTATCTTTCTATCGTTCCTTCTTCTCTCTAAAATGAGACCTTCTCTCTCTAAAAACTATGTCCATCAAACTTATGCCACGTCATCCTCACTCATTTGGCCGTTTTCCACCTAGTCATATGTCACGTAGGATGATTTAACGTTTTTTTCAAAAACTTGACGGTTGGGATTTAATTGGCTGACATAGTGTAACTTAAGGGACCATTTTGTAACCTTAATAACTTATGGGACCAAATTGTAACCAATAAATAACTTAAGGGACCAATTCATTAATTGAAAAAAAGCTTAAATATTCAAAAAAAAATTCATTCAAAAAAAAAATTCAATATTTTTTTTTCATTTTACGTTATTTCAAATTTATAAGTTTGTTCAGCCGTTAATTTCATCAAACCTTAAAAATTCAATCATCTAATTTTTTCATACCACTAATGAAGTTTTTTTTTCTTTGTAAAATACTCTTCTATACAACATAAATTACATTTTTTAGTATATATAAAATTGTTAAAATGGTATATAATTTGAGACGGTACGCAAGTATATCGTTAAGAAACTTCTATACAACTTCCAATAAAAATAAGTCATCCTCTCCATTTACTATTCTCTTAATTTGAAGAGATAAAAACACAAAAATATTAAAAAAAGTATAAATAATTAATGATAGTAGCATTTAACTAAAATATCCATTATCTCATATTTTATATATCTTTCAAATTGTATACTCCAATTAAAAATGCCCTTATTATTGTAGCACATTAATGTCCTCGAGTAGTGCAGCTATCTAAAATGCACTTACGATCCTTTTCTTACATACATTTAACTCGAACAATATCTAACCAACAAGATTTTTTGTCATCCAAATATAGTACTTGGACACCTATTCCATTTAGAACAACACACGATAAAGAACAGAAAAACCAAAATCGTGGGTCCCCTTGCTTAGTTGTCACCCCCAGTTGTATTAAACAAACCCCCCTTACAACTATTAACCGGTTAACACCGTTCTTCCTTTAACTAATCCCCTGTCGCTCCGGTTTCTCCGCCTCGGTCCTCCATTCCTCCGCCGCCATAGTTTCCTCTGTTTAAGCCTCCACCGGCACATTCCGGTCACCAACAAGAAAAAAACTATAGAGAAATGAATTATATATATTTTTAATTTTAATCAATTCAAAATCCAGAAAAAAATAGAGAGAAAAAGACCCAATCCTCTTTTTCTCAGATAAAATAATCAAGTTTTTTTTTTTTTAATAATTATCTTTAATCTTAATTAAAAATTAAAAATATAATTTGTTTATCGATTTTGTTTTTTGCTGAAGGTGCTTTGAGATTTTCTTCTCCGTTCCGTTTTGTTTTGTTTCGTTCATAGCTTCATTTCTTTTCATTCTTCGAGTTCGTTGCAAAGAGAACGAAGAAGCGTAAAAGAGAAAAACCTAATCGAAAATTCAGAAGATTTTCGTGTTTTTTTTTTGTTCTTCTTCTATCTGAATTGAAGAATTTAGGATCTGAGTTAGGGTTTTCAGTTTTGCGAAATTTCTTCAACGGAATCGAAATGTTACTTCGAATTTCGCAACAATTCTAGCTCCGATCTTAGGGTTAAACAATGGATGTTGATTCATCGATGGCGTCGGAGAATGATAACGACTCAACGGTGGCGAAAATTGAAGATAGAGAACAATTAGGAGGGAATTCGATTCCGGCGCCGCCGCCGTCGTCTTCCGGTGGATCTCCGGCGGAGCAACAATCACAGCAGCAAGGTGCTGCGGCTGGTCAGGTGCAGCATAGTTCGGTTGTTGGACCGAGGCTAGCGCCGAGTTATACAGTTGTGGATGCGATTTTGGAGAAGAAGGAAGATGGACCGGGGCCGAGGTGTGGTCATACGTTGACGGCTGTGCCGGCGGTGGGAGAGGAAGGTACACCAGGGTATATTGGTCCGAGGCTGATTTTGTTCGGTGGCGCAACTGCGCTTGAAGGGAATTCAGCGGCGTCAGGGACTCCTACTTCTGCTGGAAATGCAGGCATACGTAAGTATTTTTACTTTCATGTGTGGTTTTTCAGTTTTTGCTTAGAACAGCTAGTAACATAGATGCAGTTGCTGAGTGTTTTGGAACTGGTATTTAGTGTTTCTTTGGTTCTGCGGTGACAAAAATTGATTTTGAGTGAATTGATTATTGCCAAATTTGAAATTGGCCAAAAGTTAGTCGAAGATAAAGTGATTTTATGTTTGGATACATTTAAAAGTGATGTAAAAGATACATTCATGTAAAAGTGATGTAAAAGTGAGTTGGACAATAAGTTTGATTGTAGTAATAGTTCTAGAATCAAAAGCTGCAATTTTTAACTTTAAGTTAGAATCAGTGTGTGTTTGGTTTTGGTTATGTGGCGGTGATAATTGATTTTGCTGAAAGTGAGTTGAATGTAAAGTGATTTATATTTGGATATATTTAGGTAAAAGTGTTTTGAACAGTAATTTCAAGGCATAAATCAATTGTAGAAGCCAAAAGCTACATATTGTTGCTTCAAGTAGAATCAATTCTACTTTAAATCATCCAAACATGATACAATCAGTTCTAAAACCTCTAGAATCAATTTGACCCTCCAAAATAAAAAACCAAACATTCACTCAATTCCAGAGGTAAAATCAATTCTATTTGAGAGCAACAAAACATTTCAAAAATCAATTCTACATCTCTAGAATTAATTGTTGGTCCTCTAAAATTGGAACCAAACATACACTTAGTTTGGTTAGAATTTGGAAACTATGCTAGACGCGTTGTATGCTTGATTGGTGTCTTTTAAAGCAGAGATAAATTTAGCTGTATAGGTAGGCTTTTGTTTTTTGTCTAGTTATTGTAGACGTGTAGATGCAAAGGTCTCAATTACGTTGTTGTTTTTAGATCATATAAATGAAATGACAGATGGATGGTTTTCCTGACCCATTCAATTTTGTAGCATTTTTTGGGATTTTGGTCTTTATGAACAACTAAGTACATGTTTGAATTTACTTTTGTGAGAGATAAAAGTGGTTGTAGACACATGAAATTGATTTTGATATGTTCGAGAGAATTACTTTTGCCTCCAAACATGATTTTTGACTTCAAATTTATCGTTCAACGTACTTTTAGACTGTATGAAAACATAAACCATTTTACTTTCAATTAGCTTTTAACCAAAACCAATTCTTTCAATATCAGTTTCCTCCCTACAAAGCCAAACACACATTAAATGTTCTGTAGTCGTGGAAATTGTAGCTCTGCTAAAGCATGCCTTGGGCAGTCGTTCATCTTAAGGACATAGACTTGGAACTTACTAGAACTTCCCAGTTCAAATAAGTTAATAGATATTCGATCTATGAAAAGCCCCATGAATCTATAGATTTTTAAGCTTATGAAGAAGTTAAATGAGTCAGCTTATGAAAAAATTGCAATGCAAATTTAGCTTGTTGAGAAGTTATTATTTACATTTTTTATTCTACTGCAAAATTCATGTAATATCTCTATTTCTATAAAGTATTTCTTAAGAAGTATATTCAAATCGAGTCATACTGCAATTATGCAATACTGCAATATGTTGAAAATGTATACAATTTTTACCATTTGCAGTTTTATAACTTTGTTCCCTTTATTCAATTGGTGAGTAAAATTGGAACTTCATAAAATTTCTTTTGAAAAACATTTCCATTGGCACGGCTCTCTGCACCCTTTTGCAGAGAATAGGATAGGAAGTGGCAAAAAATGTACGGTTGGGAATACATCATTGTTTTGACTATCTTTGCTTACTTCAGTCTAGTGTGCCCAAAGCATTGATAGTAGTTCTTTCCATTCTTTTCATCTACTCTTGATTCTGTATTATTCCATTCCGATCAACTTAATTTTATTTACTCAATTACTCCATTATTCCCTCTATGCATATTTGAGTGTCCGATTCTATTTAATTATCATTTCCGGCTTCAGTTAAAGACGAATGGTGGGGAGAACCCAAACTCGAATTATGGCTGGAATAATCCTTGGCAAGACTTTACTTATCTCTCGGCCAAACTCCGGATTACCAGGGCACCTTTCCTCCGGATTTCCGGAGGTTTAAGATAAAATTTTCCGGCCCCATAGCTTGATTTGGCCAGTGGAACCCTAATTCCATTTGCTGTAGACTATGTATTGTTTTGTGTGTCTGAAGATATTTCTTTTCTATTTTCCCATTGGCTTCCTTGGATGTTGGATATGTCATATATCAAATGTATATTGCTAAATATATTTTTTGAATTGCTGATTGTGATGTATTGAGGAAATATTACTTGCACTTCATAAAACTTCGGATTTTAGAAAAGTTATTGTGATTTGTCTGTTTAGGATTGATGTTTGCATTATTTGCTTATTTGTATGTTTTTTGAATACCCAAATGTCTAGTTTTTCATAAATTACATAAAGAAGTAGTGTCAATAGTAAATTCTCCCTAATTTTTTCATAAATTACATAAAGATGTAGTGTCAATAGTAAATGCTCCCTAATTATTGTACAAAATGGGTTGGTTTCACATGTTTGATCGTTGGTTGTTGCTGTTTGTGGGGTGATAGTTTTTACCTTGTAATAATCTCAATTATTTATTATTTAGTATAGTATACTTCACCGGTCGAAGAATAACGATGAGAAAACAAGATTTAGAATATTATTAGGTTTCTCATTTATTATCAGGCTACAAGCGTGTTAGGAACCCAATGATTGTGTTCCAAAGAAGGAACACTTTTTATTAAAAAGTAGGAAATAACAAGAGCAAGTTCTGCTACGCTGGATATAAAACCAATCAAAAGTAAGATATGCCAAAGATCCTTTTATGGGAAGAAGGTTTATAATTATACCTTGAGTTACAAAGTGAAAGGGATAAGGATCCATAGCAACTAACCTCAAACAGAAAATACAACAATAAACAGTACAAAAATAGAAACCTAGCTAACTAATCAACTAACATAAACCTAACTTACTCCCTAACTACTATATTATTCTATATCCCAACAATACAGCCCTCCTCGAAACACGAACATACAATTAGCATAGCAGAAATGAGGATGTTGTGTTGGATGTGTGGTAAGACTAGCTGGGATAAAATTAGAAATGACGACATTAGAGAGGGAGTTGGCATAGCACCTATTGTAGAAAAGATGGTCGAAACTAGAATCAGGTTGTTTGGGCATGTAGAAAGAAGACCTGTGAATTTTGTAGATAGGAGAGTAGATCAGACGGAGGGGAGTCAGATTACTAGAGGTAGGGGCAGACCTAGAAAAACTATTACGAGAAACTATTAGGAAAGATATAGAGATAAATGGGTTGGAGAAAGACATGGTTTTTGATAGAGCACTATGGCGTCGTTTGATTCATGTAGCTGACCCGACTTAGTGGGAAACGACTTGATTGTTGTTACTTTTTTTTATGTTGCCACCTGGATCCCACAAAACCAATGAGTAAATAACCCCATACATCCTTTGAACAGCAGCTTTAAATAGACCCTATCCATGGGATGGGACCTATGATGATTGCATATAATTTGGGTCTGATTCTTTTGGGCAACAAGTTGGTCCACTGTCTGACTAGCATCTCGCTCCTTCCCATGTGAGGCGACGCAATCTGAAAGTGACCCATCAATCCTCTGCATTTGCCTTTTCATCCAGTCCTCCAACGTTTATCGCTGTCCAATCTGCATATGGTGGTTTAGCAGTGAATGCTGGACCAGCTTGCTTGTACACCATGGCTTCGTCATAGTTTATTACTCCTCACTTTGCAAACAAAGGTGCTACAACTTTCCTCGAATCTCCATTTTTCTAAATTTCGACCATCAATGACTAGAACGGCGCTGCACTCCCTGATTGCTTCTTCCTTCGGAGTCATGACAGTTGCTGTGCTATTACCGCTGTACGGTGATTCTGAGTGTGGCATATGGATCGATTTAAGAGTTAGACGGTGCTCCCCAAATTTTGCAGTCCATCTGGTTTCCATGAAACCATATTAGCACCAAAGTGGAAGTCTCTTCTTTTCGATTTTCCGAAGTGCCTCCCCACCAACCTCATATTTTCTTCTATTTCTTCCCTTGTTGCTGGTGATATAATTCCTTTTGTGGCTGAACTTGAATCTGGAGGTTCCGGTGGCAGTGGTGGATTGTCCATACTTCACATCATGACCCCCTTACTGAGACCATGACTTTGAAGGTGTAAGACAACACCATATTCCCTCTTTGACTCCTCCTTCAGAACCACAATAATCATCATGCAAGTACCACCATCTGGTGGTTTGGTGGAGGTGGCGACTTGATCAATGTTAGCGGTTTTGGTATTTGTAGGGTATGCCTCAAGATGATTGGCGTCCAATGATGTTAGCGGAGGTGCTTGAATCTTTTTTGTTGCCACACACGATTCTTGATTTGACTGTTCTGACGAGGACACAAGGCTGGCCAGAATCTTTTGAGACCAAGAACAGGTCTCGTCATCTTCGTGCTTCCACTTCTCTTCTTGTTTTACCATTTCATCAATAATTTGTTTGTAGGCTTTGTTTTTACAACCGCTGTTTTGCCCTCCAAATCTACTGATCAGACCTGTGGAAAAAGATTCGGTTGGATCTGGGTTTTCTTGATACCAAGAACGAAAACAAAACAGCATCCAAGCATCCTATCTCATGAACGTTCACTGCACTTCATCTAACCCCTTAATTTCTTGCTCCTAAATCTTTTCCAACCCTTGCAATCCACTCAATTGGATCTATCGCCGTAAAAATTGGTAATTTCACTATTTGCGCAGTCTCCATCTCCAAGAACACTGACACTTCTCCAAGATCTGGCAGGTCGGACCAATTGTTAGGAACACAAAAATTGGAGTCCAAAGAAAGAACACTTTTGATTAAGAAATAGGAAATAACAAGAGAGCAAGTTCTCCTACACTAGTTATAAAACCTATCGAAACTAAAATATGCCACAGATCCTTTTCTAAGGGAATGAGGTTTATATTATTGACGTCCAGTTACAAAGTGAAAGGGATAAGGATCTTTGGGGATCAATAAACAGTACAAAACCAACAGCCTAACCAACTAACTAACTAAATTAAACGTTAACTAACTCTCTAACTGCTTTAACTACACTAAATTCTAATATATAATATTCTATATCCTAACAAAGTACCAAGATCCCAGGGAAGCAATCTAATTCCTGTTTCCATGCAATGTACTTGCCCTCATTTACTGCCTGCTGGGTTTCCAGTTTGAAACCCCTCAATGTCTTTTTCAGGTTTTGTTTGGATGCCCTTCAATGTCCGTTGACAAAACTGAGTTTTGTCCTCACCTCATTTGTTTATCTACCTATTTAAAAACGAACAGTACATTATTATATTATTATCGATACTATGTAGTGTGTGATTGGATGACTAAGATCTGAATTGCTTAAGATTTGAAAGAACAAAAGGTTGCATTACTTTGTTACTAATTGTAATACTTACGTTTAAAAACCATGAAAAGGAGAATGACAAATGAAAAGCTATTCTGATTTTTTTTTAAATGAGAAAATGTTTTAAGAATAATAATTTCATAGCGTGTTCTGTTAAAAAATGCATGGAATTCACCTCAAAAATGATGATTTTACCTTTGGTATATGCAATCTAACTTTTTTTACTGGCTAGTTTTGAATCTAATTAGTTATGCATTTAAATGTGAAATTATATTAGATTTTTCTCTATGTATTTTTCTTGTTAATTTGTTATTCTACTTTTTAAGTTGGAGCATATGCATTAGCATGTTATGCTGCTTTGTACTCTTACCATGATTGTATTAGATTTTTCTTTATATTTATTTGCTTTTGTTATTAATTAAATATGCTTATTAACGGAACCTATTATTATTATATTTTTTTTTGTGCAGATTATAATTTATTTATTTGACAGTGATATGAAAAATAATATTCAGGAGTACATTATAAAACTATACTCTTTTTGGTAATTACATATTCAAAAGAACTCTGATTAATGTCATTCAAATATTTCATTTTGTCTAACATACATTTGCAAAAAATTATCCATACATATATCACGTTACAGTAAACTCATTTTTATAACCAAATACATGTTTATGTTAAATGACGTTTCATAAAAATCTCTCTGCAAAAGACTATAATCCAAACATTGCCTTAAAGTTTCCTAATTTATTGGGGATTTGGCATCATATTCTTTCACCTTTTGAGGGTTAGTACATGTTGAGTAATGATTTGTCTAGATCTTATACTTTTTTCCTTTAAATAAAAACTGAGATTGATTGTCCTCGTGAGCTTAGTTCAGTTGGTATGGACAATGCATAATATATGCAAGGTCTGAGGTTCAAACCCCGGCCACCACCAAAAAAAGATAAGTGTCGATGCTTAAATTTTATCATGATTGGCATATTACATTTGGCCTGCAGGTTTAGCTGGTGCTACAGCTGACGTCCACTGTTATGATGTCTTGACAAATAAATGGTCTAGGTAAGCTTAGAACTAGATTATATTTTCCAGCCTTGCTTAAATACTGTTTGCATGCCCTTATGTGCATTGATTTAGTGCTTACGAGGAAATTTTAATGCAGGATAACTCCCTTTGGAGAGCCTCCAACCCCAAGGGCTGCACATGTTGCCACTGCAGTGGGAACAATGGTAGTTATTCAGGTATTGTTGAGTGGTTATCTCTTATGTTTAATTATTATTGGTTAATATGTTTCCTTTCCTTAAATGATTAGCTTAATTCTGAGTGAAATACTGCATTGTAAAACAGGGTGGCATTGGTCCTGCTGGATTGTCGGCGGAGGACCTTCACGTTCTTGATCTTACACAGCAACGACCAAGATGGCATAGGTTAGATTAGTACCCTATCTCTACTCCATTTGTAATTGCATTTATCTAATTCTGTTCTGGATGTTATGTAGAGTTGGTGTTCCTGGGCCTGGACCAGGGCCACGCTATGGACATGTTATGGCTTTGGTGGGGCAGAGGTATCTCATGGCAATTGGAGGCAATGATGGTAGCCACCCAAATGCTTTAACATATTTGATTCGGTTGTTTGCTTTTTTTTTTTTGTAAATTTATTTCATGTTACATTTGTTTTACCCCCACTTAACAGGAAAGAGACCTTTGGCTGATGTATGGGCCTTAGACACAGCTGCCAAGCCTTATGAATGGCGCAAATTGGAGCCAGAAGGAGAGGGCCCGCCTCCATGCATGTACTGAATTCATGAATTCTACCTTTCTTGACTAATATTTTAACTTACTACATTTATATCAGTTTTATATGCTATAAGTTTGTAGCTTTTTCCTATTCCATAGCTCTATAATGTCTCGAGATATGTTCTGAGGGCAGTTATTCTTGTTTCGATTCAAAGCCTTGATGTCTTGAACTAGGTTGTGTAAGGACAATCATTAACTAGGTTCAGTAGAATTTAGCCCCTTCTTTCCAGTTTGTTAGATTATGTAGATATGTTTATTTGTTAGATTAATATGTCATTTGACTAATGTTTTTGTTTGTTCTGCTTGGTTTCATATTGTGACTTCGAATGTCAATGAGAGGGTTGCGCCTAATATTTTCATGTTTAGGATCAATAAAATCTTGAATTTGTTCTTAATGTACTATGTCTATTTCTCTCCTTTTCAATATAGAAATTTGATTTTATATTTACAGAATCAGTGCAAACTGAGTTTTCTATACTTCCACTAGTTCAGCTATGTCAAGCATAGTGTTAAGAGTTCAACATTGGATGAGATAAGGCTTGAACATAAGTTTAGAAGTGGGGGTAAGTAATCCTCACCTTACAAGCCGGTTTTGTAAGGCTTGAGTTAGGCCTAACCCAAATTCTAAGATGGTATTAAAGCCTATCCTAAATCCGTCGGGCAACCTGCTATCAGGTCACACTCCAGATGTCCTGTCATGGGCGTGAGGGGTGTGTTCAGAGTCCCACATTGGATGTGATAAGACCTGGACATAGGTGGTAACAACCGTTTACTATGGCCTTGTATATTCTTGCTCGTCTGGTCTATTGGTTAGTCGTTGCTTTATTCTTTCTTCAGTTTGGGAGCTTATTGATATCAGAGTAGGATCACCTTTCTGCATGCTTTATGCGTGTTAACAATAACATTGCAAATCTTGAGTAGGGCCCTATGAGTTGAAGTTTGACATATAATGTGGAAATTTTTGGAAGGAGAAGTGTGAAGTTATGAATACTATCATTCTGTAATAGAAAAAAGGCTCCTTTAAATTGAAGCTGTCTCTAAGATGACCAAAAAATGGTGTTTAATAAAGTGTATTGTGATTTTCACCCACTAAATGATCTAAGAGTATATACACTTTTACTTGCTCATATTGGAGAGAAGCGGACTTTAGATGAGCTTTTTCTATTGTTATTTATTTTCTTATTATTTGATCAATCTTGACACATTTTCGTTAAATCGCTAATCAGTGATGTTTTGTTTCCGGAATAAAGTAACCTCAAGGTTGCTATGGTTTTTTTTTTGAGCAAAATATAATACTTTATGAACCATGGTTGATGTCATCAAATAACTATGAAATTTTTTCTTCTATTTGTTTTTTGTTGGCTATCATGTTGTGGTTGGATTTTTTTATAATGCGTGGTTGAGTTGCTGTTTTTTCATTTTCTTCTGGGTAGGTATGCAACTGCAAGTGCACGCTCTGACGGGCTTCTTCTGCTTTGTGGAGGGAGGGATGCCAGTAGCGTTGTGAGTTATCCATCTGCTCAGAAATTTTCATTTTCTTATTCTGTTGATTTGGTTCACCATGCAATCTTTTAATTGTTTGACAATATAATCTGAATTTGTCATCAATACTTGATATCACTTTCTCTTTATCCTTTTGTCAATGACTTGCGTGCATAGTGATCCATCCAGAGTTAATTACATTTTATATTTGTCTATTTGTTGAAGTAAAGAGTTAATTATATCTTTACTTTGAAGTTAAATATGCAGAACATGATAGTTTGCTTAAGTTGTCTTGTCTCATGCACTAGGTAGGTCCGTGTTTTTTGGTTTTCTATATTTAAGCTTTATGAAGTAAGGACACTAGGGGTCAGAACAAGGTATTCTTAAGAGTCGAAAAAATTAAAACAAACTAAAACATGGATACCTGGCATGCAACAGAACAGTTGATTCTTTATGAAAATTGGATTGATCAGAAGGCATTGACATGACTTGATATGTGTAGTCATGGTTATTCCTATCAATTTCTCATTCTGCATTCCAGTCCCATTTTCTTAAAACAAATAGTACTTGGGGGATTCATGTAATTTTTGTTAAACTGATATATATTTTTATGTTACTCTTCTATATTATTTACTTCTAATATTTGGACTTATATTGATTCCCCCATGCCCCTCTCCGCAAATTTTAAATACAGCCACTTGCTAGTGCATATGGACTTGCTAAGCATAGAGATGGTCGTTGGGAATGGGCAATTGCACCTGGTGTCTCACCATCTTCAAGATATCAGCATGCAGCGGTGAGATACAGTTCGTTTTATTTATTTTTTAATTAGTTGTATATTCCAATGATCATAATTTACTTGTTTGATGATTCTAGGTGTTTGTTAATGCACGGCTCCATGTGTCTGGCGGGGCTCTTGGTGGAGGACGGATGGTAGAAGATTCGTCGAGTGTTGCAGGTAATTAATTGTGGTATTGCTTAAAATTTGTTTGTTCTTTTGACTGGTACTTTTTTCTTTGGCCATGTTTGACCTTGATTGCAAGTATAACAAACTAGTTATTGGTTTTTTTGTCTTTGCTCTTTCAATCTTCCTTCTTCTTCTACTCTTGTGTAGTGTGCACATGTAATTTTCATATTTTCAAAAGTGCGACTTATTTTCAAAAGCCTGAAAATATAGAACGAGAACATACTTGTGGAAACCTGGATGACTCTGTTTAAGTAATAATAACAAATACTTTCGGAGTTTCATTATTACTGTAGCTACTGTTTGTAGGGTAGCTTGCTGGTGCCTAGTTGCTGCTGTAACCTTTAGTTATAGTTTACCAATGGTAATTTTGTGTACTTATTTTTTATGGGAAGGCAAGATTTATGCTTGTGCCAATTGATGCCATCTTTAGAAGCTTATTTTTACGTTTATTGTTTCCATTGTAGTGTTGGACACTGCTGCTGGTGTTTGGTGTGATACAAAATCTGTTGTTACTACTCCAAGAACGGGTAGATACAGTGCTGATGCAGCTGGTGGAGATGCCTCAGTCGAGTTGGTCCGGCGTTGCAGGCATGCCGCCGCTGCTGTTGGTGACCTAATTTTTATTTATGGTGGTTTACGTGGTGGTAAGTGATAAATCTAATTTTTTGTATATTCATGTTAATGGAATCTATTTCCTGTTTTGTGGTAGTTTGATCATTGCAATTTTAGGCCAGCCTGCTGTCTGGTGACAATTTAGTTAGTTTGCCCCCTCCTTTGGTATTCAGTTAGATTTAAATGGTCTATTATTGGGAAATGATTCATGATATGATATGAGATTTGGTGGTAGTTTTTGTTGCTGTCTTCGGTTTACATGCTTCTTATAAATATTTTGATTGTATTCGTTTCTGTGGATATTTGTTTGGATTTGAAGCAGAAGGTAGAGAATTTTATTGTCTTATATCAGAATATGAATAACTCATAAATGATGCTAAAAGAAGAGTTGGGATATAGAAAACTTTGGAAAAATAGTGTTTGAAGAGCATATCTAGACTGTTAAGAGAAACATCAGGTATTACTATTCAACTAGGTTTACCATTCACATAGGCTATAACATGGGTGAACATTTATGAGAGATGATTTCATTATATGCTCATATCAAATATTTTGTCGTTGATCTAAACGGTAACATTAGTTGGACTGTTCTTGAGCATGTTGCATCATCAATCCCTGTTCATCTTGCAAGACGTTTTCTTTCGTATTCCACAATTTTATTGTGTGGTGAGTCTAACTTTTTATTTTATGAGCGTGACTGGTCATAATGTTGTGTTTATGCTGCAGGAATCTTGCTGGATGACCTACTTGTTGCTGAAGATCTTGCTGCTGCGGAAACAACAAGTGCTGCTTCACATGCTGCTGCTGCAGCAGCTGCCTCTGATGTACAAATGGGAAGAGTACCAGGACGATATGGATTTGTTGATGATAGGACAGGACAACCAATGTCCGACACGGGTGCTGATGGTGCAGTTGTTTTGGGAAATCCAGTTGCTCCCCCTGTAAATGGTGACATGTATACTGATATCAGCACTGAAAATGCCTTGCTTCAGGGGTCTAGGTATGATAGGTTTTACGGTAAATACACTCTACCACTAGAGAGAGATACTTAAATTATACGTCATATAATGTTTTTAATTATAATCCTTTCCCTAGTTGTTAGATGAAATGCGCCACACTTAAGTACATTTAATGCAATAAACCCCCAATAGATTTTTCCTTTTTTGCAACTATAAGTGTAATTAGCAACAAATTGTGAAAACTTTATTACTGATTTTAGTAATTTAAATTATGAAATGACAAATGAAAACTCCCCCTACTAGTTGGCTTTGGAACTTCACGCAATTATTTTTATTTTTATTTTACAACAAAATTTTTAATAGATTAGTTGTATAAAATGATAATTATAATCAGAAAGAAAATTTTACTAGATTAGTTGTAACCTTAGACGTCTTTTCTTTATAAAATGAAATTTTCTTTTCTTTCTAATGACAAATGAAAATTTTCTTTTATCTTCTATAAACTTGACAATAGGAGTGCGAAATTATACTGAAAGTCAGAGAAATAAAAATGCTCCAAAGAGGTTTTCTTTTGACATTTAATCTATGATGGGAGGGAAGTGTGATTTTTGAAATTAGAGGAGAGTAGTGCCATTTAAATATCTATCAGCTGAGGGAAATACAGTTTGCCCTAGTTTTTATTATCTCATTAGGGGAAATATTAAAACTTTTCCTCTCTGGCTCCGTCATTTATATGAAAAACTTTGAACAGGAGAACTAGCAAAGGAGTTGAGTATCTGGTTGAAGCATCTGCTGCAGAAGCTGAAGCTATCAGTGCCACACTAGCTGCTGCCAAGGCACGGCAAGAGAATGGAGGAGTTGAATCACCTGATCGGGACCGTGGGGCTGAGGCTACCCCTAGTGGGAAACAAATATCTTCCATGATTAAGCCTGAATCTGGAGGCCCAAATTCCGGTGGAGTCAGGCTGCATCACAGAGCTGTGAGTAGTAAATTTTGATTACTAAGGGAAATACTTATTGTCATGTTTTCATGATTTATTCAAGTACAGTTTTGTCTGGAATTTTTCTCAGGTGGTTATTGCCGCAGAGACTGGTGGAGCATTAGGTGGCATGGTTAGGCAGCTTTCAATTGATCAGTTTGAAAATGAAGGCAGAAGGGTCAGTTATGGGACTCCAGAAAGTGCAACTGCTGCTAGAAAGTTATTAGATCGGCAGATGTCTATCAATAGTGTCCCAAAGAAGGTATATTTGTCTCTAATAACTAACTTACTATTGAGTGCAGAGGGTGCATATAACTGTGATGGTGGAAAATGTTTTCAATTGGCTATAACATTTTGGACTTATGATTTCAGTACTGTCATTTCATTAAATATTTCAGCCTCTCTAATAGTGTTTATCATGGTCAAACTCAATTAAATAATGTGAAAACACATGATTGGGTGATCAAAATTAATTTCTATTAGGAAAGTTATATACATTTCATTTAATAGTTCAGCAATGGATCAGATGCATTATTCTGATTGGTTTTAAACACAACATAAATTATTTAATGCTGACATTTCCTTTAATGGCTCGGCAATGGGTCAGGTGCAGAACATCTGATAAGTTATGTTCGTTAACCTTCCTTTTGTTGTCGTTCTACTACATCACATCTTTCTGATGATGGGTATAATCCGAGTGTGTTGTACTGAATCTGGTCCGATGTTGAGTTTTTCATACCTATTTTGTTGAATCACCTCTCATACTTATTTTATTGAATTCATCAAGCTTAGCTTCATTTTATGCTCAGCTTGTTTCTAATTAAGTTTCTTAACCTTCTATGTAGGTCATAGCACACCTCTTAAAGCCTCGTGGCTGGAAACCACCAGTTCGACGGCAGTTTTTCTTGGATTGCAATGAAATTGCAGATCTTTGTGATAGTGCAGAGAGGATATTTTCCAGCGAACCAACTGTCATACAGCTTAGGGCACCAATTAAAATATTTGGTGATTTACATGGGCAGTTTGGGGATCTCATGCGCCTCTTTGATGAGTATGGTTCACCATCAACTGCCGGTGATATAGCGTAAGTTCCTTAGTTCCTGTTGAATGAGAGAAAAGAGAGACATATGCTGAAATACCGTGTGTCTGAATAGCACAACGGAAGATTTATTATATAGAAGTAAGTAGCTTAGGGCCTAAGCTATGATATATTTGTAGAATGAATATTCATCATAATATTATATCCTAAGTAACTTAGAGAGTAAGCTAAAATATATTTAGAGCATAAATATAATTATTTACTATATATTTATATATCAACAGTTCCCATGGATGGTTTTATATAAGTAATGGATAATTACTTTGGGACATTAGTGGAGTGCATTTCTTGTCTATTTTGTAGCTTAAAAGGCCAATAGGTTGTTTAGTAATATGTCTATGCATGCTTATTAGTGTATCAAGATGTCAAAATGACAACCTGCATTATTTAATTATTTGTGCCACTTAGTTTGTTACCACTTACCATCACCAATCTAACTGATTCTTGTCTTTGCATTGTAATCTATCAACTATCAGGTATCACTTGCCATCACGAATATGCATTGCATGCATTCCCATCATGGAATACTATGATATAAATCTATTGCTTTTGTAGTTTTTTTTTTGTTTACATTGTGCTTTGATTGGGATTTCTGTGACAGTCTGCATCGGATTGCATTGTAATCTGTAACAATATCATATATTGCGAGATTTAGTGCATAAAAACGAAAAAAAAATTCATCTGTTGATCTGATAGTCGATAGTTAGAATAAAATAATGATGCCAAAATTTTCTTGCCTCATAGCTAGCATTAGCATGTGTATAAGCATAATGATAACAATGTAGGCATCCAATTTTTTCTCTTGCTAATTTTGTGTTAATGACAATCAGATATATCGATTATCTATTCCTAGGAGATTATGTTGATAGGGGCCAACACAGCCTGGAAACTATAAGTCTTCTGCTTGCTTTGAAGGTACTGTGGATTTATAGGCTGTTTCTTTGTATTGCTTATCAAGTTTGATGGTGTCTGGTTTATGTATGCTTATGTGAAATTTGCAGGTTGAGTATCCAAACAATATTCATTTAATACGTGGAAACCATGAAGCTGCAGATATTAATGCCCTTTTTGGTTTTCGAATTGAGTGCATTGAGAGGATGGTAAGGAATTTCATACATGAGAAAACATTTTATACATGGGAAAACATATTTTGTGTGCTGAAGCAACATTATAATTTTCTGCTCAGGGTGAGAGAGATGGAATTTGGACATGGCACCGGATAAACCGTCTGTTTAATTGGCTTCCTCTTGCAGCACTAATTGAGAAAAAAATTATTTGCATGCATGGGGGTATTGGCCGGTCAATAAATCACTTGGAACAAATCGAGAATATTCAGCGTCCTATTACAATGGAAGCAGGATCAATTGTGCTGATGGATCTTTTATGGTTGGTGCATTTCTATGCTCTTACATGTTGATGATAATTTATTTTCACGACCTTTTGAAGAATGACAGCGTGAAATGGTTCTATAGGTCTGATCCTACAGAGAATGATAGCGTGGAAGGGCTGCGACCGAATGCTAGAGGTCCAGGCTTAGTTACTTTTGGGGTGAGTCATTTTTACTTGCTTATTTTGCAAAATGATTATTATTTTATTATTTAGTTGCATTTTGCCTGGATAATGATATAAATAGATATTACATGTGATGGCAAGTATTTTGATACTGATTAATACAATTTATTTGATTGAATTTGATGAACTTAGAATGCTCATGTACTGATTTTTTCTTCATTCTAGAAATTATATTGATTGATTTGTGTACCGAGTTTTGAAGCATCGTTTGAGACTTAGAGATCAATTGTACAATATTTATGTCCTAAATCATTTGCAATCTTATGGCACATCTGTTAGACAATTATATTTGAAGCCATGCTTGGTTTGGAAAAATGATTTACATTTATTTAGAACTGATTACAGAATAAATAGAATCCCGACTGCAACAATATTTGGACAAACTTTTCTTACCTACTGACCGAACTCGTGATTACCGGGCCCCTTTCCTTGGTTTAAGACCAAAAAAATAGGGTGAATAAATAGAAGATAAACTGGGCCTGAACATCAATCTAATCCTAAAAATCAGGACCCATAATCTCCTCAGAGTCTGTGCACTAAAAACAGGAAAAAGAAAATAATACACTTGAGCCTATTAAAACAAATTGTTAATGCCTAGCTGTACACCCAGATCAAATGATTTTCGTTTTTTCACCAATGTTATCCACCGACACTATGTATAAAGACATGAAGTACGAAAGAAAACAAAGCTGATTATTTCCATCTATTTGTAGTTGTTATCAGTCTTACATTGGATAAGATAAGGTCTGAAAACAAGTATATAAGTGGGAGGGGTTGAGTTAGGCCCAACTCACAGTACAAGCCGGTTTTGTAGGGGTTGAGTCAGGCCCAACTTAAATTTTAAGATGGTATGAGAGCCTATCCAATTAGACCACTTGCTATTGGGTCTCTTGCTACCGGGCCACTCGGGTCAACCCAAAGTCTAACGTATTGTAGCTTCAAAGAGTTGTACTACATTTATGACTCATATATTCCCTTCTCATTTACTGATGCTACTGTCATTGCCAGCATTTGATTTTTCCTCTAATTTTAAGACTCCCTTTTATGACAGATGTAATTTTTGTCGTTAGTTACAGGCGCCTTGTCATATATTTTTTTTGAACAAGGTGCCTTGTCATATATTATTGATTGTACTTTTTTGAATATTAAATTTGTGCTATATAAGAGGTTAAACTTGTGTATATTGTAATGGTATTATGCCCTTCTAATATCTAAATGTTGTTTGCTGTTGCAGCCTGACCGTGTAATGGAATTTTGCAATAACAATGATCTTCAGCTGATTGTTCGTGCACATGAATGTGTGATGGATGGCTTTGAGCGTTTTGCTCAGGGACATTTAATCACCCTTTTCTCAGCTACAAACTATTGCGGTATTTGATCACAGCTTGTACTTTGTACATTGCACTTCCCTCCTTAAATTATTTTCCCTATTAAATTTTGGCGTGTGTGGGAATAGGTACTGCAAATAATGCTGGGGCGATATTAGTTTTGGGTAGGGATCTTGTGGTGGTTCCTAAACTGATTCATCCATTACCACCTGCACTTTCACCAGAAACTTCACCAGAACGTCATATTGAAGATACCTGGATGCAGGTATTCTGTCAAATATTTTTTATAAAATGGTTTGCAGTTGGCACCCTCTTAGTGCTGCTTAAAATTGCACCTATCAAATATACACATGCACGTCTAAGTAAATTTCGAACTGATCTATTGCAAAATAATAGGATTGGACTTTCTCTCCGCACTTTATTTATTATAAATAATTTTATTGGGGTGTTAATTACAGGAGTTGAATGCTAACAGACCACCAACACCAACTAGAGGTCGTCCTCCTGTAGCAAATGACCGTGGTTCGCTGGCTTGGATATAGTGATAATTAAGAATGCCCTTAATGTTTATGCAATGAGGTTGTGGTTGTGCTATCGCCTGAATTTCGGTGTTATGTACATAGCATGATGCCATTTACCATGGGTATGCGAGCTTTCTGATCTTTAATACTGTGGAAAGCATGAAGACTTTCACAGTGCTGGTTCTCACAAGTCAGTCAGCAACCCTATAGAAGATACATGTTCGAGAAGCAAGGTTGGTACCTGCTGGTAGGTACACCGTACACTACTCATACAAAGCTAGAAGATGCAGTTGGGGTTCCACCCACCCATTGTAAATGAGCCATTGGTACAAAATCAAGATCATGGTTCTGTGTCATGGATTGTTAGTGTTGGCTATTTTTGTCATTGTATTTTATATATTTTTTACTCATCACCCCATGTTATCATTCTTTTACAAGATCACAAGGACAACGGGGTTATAATATTTTTTTTTCTTTTTCTTTCTTTTTGTGATGGTGAGATATATGAGAAATCTTTCTTGGGGGTCCCTGTATCATAGGTGTTGTTGTGTTATTCTCAATCAAGCAATGTACAATTAATTGTGTGAATCAACATATTCCGACACAGAAATGTGAATTTTGATAAAAAATATTATGTATTTTTATGTATTTTTCCTTGTGCAGCAAAGAGCTTGGGGGGACTGAATTAAGTTCCTTTATTATCATTATTATTGTTGTTGTTGTTGTTGTTGTATGATGAAGATGATTATGATGTAATCTGAGACATCCTTGCTCAACTTAGTTATACATAATAAAATTGTAGTTGCCTCATGCATGCTTCTCAGAGTTGTCGTGCATAATAGCCATAGTAGAATAGATTCCAACTTTTTTCCAAATAATGTTATAATAACATCTTTGTAGAAGGGTATTTGGGTCCCATCTCTTGGTGTATTCAAACCGGAGAGACTCATGAACTTTTACAAATAATGGAAAGCTAACATTGGGTTTAGTCATGGGTGCAATTAGGGGTCTAAATGGGTTCAATTACTTTTCCTACCCTATTCATTTACTCGTGCGCCCTATTTTTTTTTCTTCAAAAATACCTTTAGTCTGGATTACATAATCTGAATTGCTTCCGGATTACGAAATCCGAACAAATTCGTGGATTTTGAACTTGAAGAACCCTGATGGATTCTGATACCAATGTGTAATGGATAAATTCAGATTATAGAATCTGGACTGGTTTTACCATTCCGGATAATGTAATCCGAAATGCGTCAATCACCATGTAGAAAGTCAACATTTGGGGTGAAAATTGATGTTTCCGGATTATATAATTTGGAAAGTGTAAAAACTGTCTGAATTATATAATCTGAAACTGCATCAGCACAGAGGCAAAAGTCATCTCTTTTGGCGAGCCTTTGTTTTAGAGCATGTAGTCAAATGTTTTGGCCTTTGACCATTTGTTCAAACAGAAAATTCAATTTATAACATAACAATTAACAACACAATATAATTTTCAAACATTCAAACATTAACTAAACATAAAAATTAAAATTATCCAAGTGTTACATAATTAGAAATCATCAAAAATATTCAAATATAACATAACAAGATTTAAAATTACAATCAACCCCTTATCACTACACCACTACCACCACTGCCACCTTTGGAACCCCTGGCACCCCTGCCACCTTGAGTAGCTCCCCTACGGCGGCAAACCATCCCACCATGCACCTCTCTCAATACTTCCTCTAAATGTTGCCATGCCTCAGACCCTTGCTGCACCTCACCACTAAACATAACAACATACACATGGTCTTTGATGTGGCCCAACCTTTCGCTCAACTTTACGTACCCATGCTCTCCATCCTTCTGAGCAGCAATCTCATCAATGGCCTCCCGCTTTGGTGGCCTCGGCACCAGAACCTCCATGTCTGGAAGAATCATGCGTGGATTAAAGAAGTCATAAAACCAGTGGATATATCCCTATGCTGCCTCCACACCATACACTGTAGGGTGACCCAACTCCTGAGGTGTCAATGCATAATCAAGAGCATGCTGAAAGCGGAGGGTGATTTCCCCTAAGGTCTGCCGGGGAGGTGCACTCTCCAATGGATGTCTCGGGACAGTCTGAACGTACCCAAACTGACGAAGCACCCGCTCCGGCAGATATCTCACCATGCAGTTACCGTATCTGAGTCATCCTGACTAAAGCCTGACCCGCTCAAAAGGACATGCCTCACGGTGCTCAACATATGGGGCCATGACAACGTCCGCAGATCCAGTGCATCCACATGTGCTATGTACTCGTCTGGTGTAGACAAACCCATTTGTGGTGCAAAAAGCATGGCGCGTGGATATTCCTCCCGATATCCACCCCACGCATCCTTGCTGCCTATACCCCTGAAGTGCTGATAAATCCAAAATATTAATATATAAACAATCAAAACTTAGAGATGAAAAAACAAACATAATTATTAATTTATACCTGTAACAAAGACAAGTATCCTGATAGATGCTTGTAGTTCCAATGGGCAGCATGGTTAAGCTTCCTATACAAGTTAGATAGTGCAGCAAGTCCATGAAAAACCCGAAACAACCTCAAGGTCTCTGAAGTACCACTGGTAGACAACATCCACATAGGTGTCACTCTTTTCAGTGAAGAGCGTGATCCCCACCAAGAACATCAGATATATCCGCAGTCCCGCAACCTCTGCACCCCCTCCTCCATGCCACCCTCATTATCTAATGCCAACTGCAGTTGGATACGCTCCTTGAAAATCCTCCTCAAGTACCTAAACCATGCATGTGCACCTATGGTCTCAGTCACCTCATCAAGAGCATCTCCAGCAGTAGACCCCAAATACGTCATCGTCATCTCCACCGCCTTGTCCCTTGAAATAATCTCGTGGGACAGAAGCATGCCATCAATGGGGAGATGCAGCAAACATGACACATCATAGAGTGTCACCGTCATCTCCTCAAACAAATACAGAAATCAGGTCCTAGTCAATTTGACTGTAGCTGGTATCTTGAAGCCAAGAAAGACAGGTGGCTCTTAGTCTCCTCGTGCCACCTCTCCGCAAATGCAGAAATCAGGTCCTAGTCAATTTGACTGTAGCTGGTATTCTGAAGCCAAGAAAGACAGGTGGCTCTTAGTGCATCACGCCACCACCGTGTGTTCATGATAGGCCTGGTATCGTCATCATGCATCATATCAATCTTCTTCCCATTGTTGATGCATTTTAAATTGTTCCGCCACTGAAAAAAATTAAAAACAAAACATTAACATCAGTTTCACAAAGATAAGGTGAGTTAAACTAGATATCAAATTTAAATACAAATAATTAATCATAGGCAATGACTTATACCATATTAACAACAGTTTACAATCATTCATTAAAATATCACATTAATACTTACCACTCCCTCCGACGTCTTCCTGGCCACATGCACAGTACCTCGTCAACAGTGTAGTGTCATGTGGGCCACCGGGGTAGTCATCAAGAGGATCAAGGTCTTGCTCCACCACCTTCTTCCCCCTCCTCCGCCGTCACTGCTGCTGCTGGGCATCCTCCTCCACATCCTCCTCTGTTGCCTCAGCATCATCCTCCGCCTGATGCTCCACGTCCATCTGCTCATAATCTGGGTCCAACCTCAACAACAACACGGTGTGGCCTACCAGCCCTACGCCTAGGAGCCTAAACTACACCCTCAGCTGCTTCACGACGCGCTCGACGACGCTCTTCCCACTCTTTCCTAACGAATGTGTGGCATGTAACATGCTGATCAACGTCATCCATAACTATCACATGCATAACATAAAAGGATTCAAATTTGGAGCACAACACAACACAAAAAAAGGAAAAAAATGCACTCGAATTTGTCCGGATTTCATTTTCCAAATTGCAACAATCTAGTTTGAAAAACAAAATCCGGACAGCTGCAGTGCCCAAGAAAGAAAAAAAAAACCCCAAATTAACTTGCATGCATAAGGATTTCGAACTAACCTTCACTTAGATGTTTGATAAGGTTTGAAATGCGGTGATTTTAAGCAAGAAATCTCCAAATTTGGACCAATTTGTAAAATGGGGGATGGGGGGTCGAATTTGTCTGGATTACATAATCCGGAGGGCATGTTTGTCATATTTGTAGGGCGCGTGAGTATGTCATAGGATGGGAAAAGTAATAGTCCCAATTATTTGGGTTAGAATTTTTAAAGTTGTTCATTTGGACTAATATTTTTTTATGCGGGAAATTATGACATACGGTGGGAAAAGTAATAGTCTCAATTATTTGGGTTAGAATTTTTAAAGTTGTTCATTTGGACTAATATTTTTTTAAGAGGAAAATGCTAACAAGTGCTCTAATAATTAAATAACCTTGAATAGTAAATTTTTATGACAATATATGTATTCAAAGCATTTAAAATTGAAGTATTTAACTTTTTCAATAAATAATTTTTTATTTGGAATCCTTAAAGAATGCAGTTAGAACTTTGTTCGCAAGACCATTCTAAAATGTCTATATTTTTATTTATTTTTTTTACAAAAAAAATGTCTATTTAGAAACAGTATATTAAGAAAGTGGACCGACCATATTTCAAAGGAAAATACTCCACTAACATTTGATATTTGTTATTAAGATTATAGAACAGTTTTTTTTTTGTCATCGTGAGCTTAGCTCAGTTGGTATGAACAATACATAAAATATGCAAGGTCGGCCACCACAAAAAAAATATGCTTAAGGTTTCACTACCATTTGTCATTAAAATTATAGAAACGAATAAGGCTAATATGAACCACTTCTATAGCTGGTCCATAGTGTAACACACTATTTTCAGTCATTAGATTCATCTACAAATCCACACAATATTATGTTGCAAAACCACTACACCGCGTTGCATCAATGGCTATACAAAGCAAGTATCATAACCACGATACCATAATTTACGATTTCAAGAATTTAAGAGATCAAATTGCTATAATTTTATGGACTAAAGTTGTTTTTCACTCAAAAATCTTATCAATAACATGATAACCGTGCTATGGTTTGTAACTAAATCATAGTGATCTAGGATTCTAATTGCATTCTTCCCAACACAAAATACTTTAATAGTCACTGACGGATGTATATATTGACATGTGATACATGCAATACCATTAACAACAAATTGGAAACAAAATCACACTCCATGATTGTTAATAATTTAATCCTAAATTTGTGTTGGTTTGTTATCCATATTGGTAAGTTGTCACCCCCACCATCAGAAAGTGGCAGCTAAATAAATATATTTCAGTTGAGAGCTGATGATGTTGTCATCGTCACGATCATTTGTTTCATGTTTTAATCATATCATAATAAAATGTCCTCATGATGTTGCAAATACACATGGAAATAATATTTACTTTCTTATAGTTGTAGGCCCTTGCCAATGTTTTTGAATGCATGGCTAGCATCTCTTGTCTTTATGCTTAAAGGTTAGTCTTTCAATTGTTAGAATAATCCAATGATAGAGTAATTACATGAATACTAAAGACCAACCTTTAGTTATTGAAATTGTGGACACTGACTTTGATAATCAATTAGTTTGATTATGTTGTACAATAATGATGATGGTCTAATCAATGTTTATGAGTTAAAGAAAGTCAAGTTATTTTCCTTTTGTGAGGAAGACAATTAATATTAACGTTCGTTTAAATTCTCATATGTGGTGGTCGAACCCTTTTGTTTATATGGGCATTGGCTAATTTGTTTTGGTTTTGTTTTTTTTTTTGATTTATTCGGTTGTATACTCTTGAGGTCTTTTTTGGTACGCCTTATGCTATTAATGAGTATCCTATTTGTAACATACTACATTTTTGCTTGTCAAAGAAACTTTTATAATCAAAGATTGGCCTTGGATTGTTGAATTTATCATGCAACTAATTATATATATATATTTTTTAATAATTATATTAATCCAACGATCAACCTATAATTGTAAATTGTGGAGATATTGTAGCTTTGATATTAGAGACTATATATGTAATTAGGATAAAAACCTTGGTGTAATCAACAAATTAGTATGAGTTAGCTTTTTGATTCTAAATTCTTGAGTATGAATTAGTCACCATCCAGAAGGGGCAAAACAAATCAGGGAATGATCATAGTGTTCCCAAAAAATAAGACCAATATTTAGACATGACACAACCCATTCTGAAACCTCATTGGCTTGTGGATTACAAAAGCATAAAAGTTGAAAAGTTAAAGAAACAATGATGATAGATAGATCATGTTTTATTGCAGGACAAGACATTCCCACCAAGTCAAAGATGAGCTAAGATTATGTTGTACAATGTAATTGATTATTAACCAATGACAAAGAGTAATAGATATATAATATATATTATAAATTATTTGACAACTTACAAATAAAGTAGTAATTCTCACTATCCCTTTTCTTTTATTTGACTACACTACATTACACCTCTTGAAGGATTTGAACTTAGTAAACATAATAACAAGGAAATATGGAGTAATAAATACTACCTCCGTCGGTAATTATAAACCTCTTTTGCAGAGCGTAAAAGAGTGTTTATAAAAAAAGACGGAGCTAGCGGTGTTTGAATTTAAGCAATGGATGTTGTTGGATTAATTAGAAGCAGTAATAGTAAATTTTTGTGATTGTTGTTGAGGTGTGACTCATGAGGTAGCAATGCAATATGGTTCCCAAAATAGAAAAGACCTTCTTGAATCCTTGCAACTCTTCAAATTATGAACCAAGTAATCACCATTCTTCCCTTTAAGAACCAAAACTTGTTGCTTGTCATTTGAGACATGGTTGATGTTCATGTTCTTCATATCACCTGCTGCAGACACAACAATCTTATTCTTATTGTTGTTGTTATTATTCTCTTGATAAGGTCCAAGTGGATAATTACCACCTTTTGTTGCTGTTGTTGTTGGTTTTGTGGTCCTCCAATAATGTTCATAAGCATTTAAATTGAATGAACCAGTTGCTGCATTTGGTGCTGATGGAATCAATCTAGCCACTCTTGGCCTTGGTGGAAGTGATTTTACCATTTGACTAGCTTCCACCACTTGAACATCTTTGTCTTCAAAATTCTTGTTATCCACTTCATTATTGAACTTCTTTGACCACTTTGGATTCCTGTTCAATACTCCAATTGGCTTATTCACCATCTTATTATTTGATCCTATCCAATGAATACTACTCTTTATAGTAGTTTTATCAAATGACATAAATGACCCTTTCTCTATCACACTCTTAGATCCTCCATCTCCATCTGCATCTTCAACTTCCTCATCTTCAATTTCATCTTCATATTCATATGGATCATCCTTTTCTTCCTCAAACCCTTCAAACTCTTCCTCCAATTCACCTACTCCATCATTCTCTTTCTCATCATTCTCACCAATTTCCTGGTCTTGATTTGCAAAAGTGAGGACAAGTCTACCATCTTGGCGTTGAACACAGAAGTTGTTCAATGAAGGAAGAGACACAGCTTCTAAAACTAACCTTCCGTTGTCGCGATGTGGCCTCATTTGAAGAGAAGGACCGTCTTGGCGAGAGAGTGAAGGAAGTGGTGGAGGGAAAGATCGCGGTGGCGATTTCTTAGTAGTCGCGGCAACACCACCATAATTGAACCTTGCCACCTCTAACACTTCTTGTTCTTTGTCTTCCACTTCTTTTTTGTCTTCTTCAGGTTCTTGTTCTTGTTGGTTTTGTTGATGTTCCTCAGTATCCTCTGTCTCTGACGGAGGATAAGAGGACAGCAGTCCATCAGAACCTGTCTCGGATCCGAGACTCTCAGATGGAGGATAAGAGGACACCGGGCCATCAGAGCCAGTCTCGGATCCGAGACTCTCAGTACAAATTTCAAGACTCTTCCTAGACAAAGAGCTTTTTGTCCTTTTAGCAAGAGGGTGAATGTAAGGTGGTAGAGATTTGGAGATTTCATCATTAGTCTTCAAACACATGAGTGAACCCCATGTATCAAATGACCCACCTTTTTGTTGCTCTTCCTTTTTGTTCTTTTGGATTGAACTCCAAATTTCAAGCCTCTCTCTTTCAGCTTCAGCTTCATCATCAAGCTTGGTTTCTTTGAACTCACCATCTTCTTCAGAGGCTGAAAATGAGTTGTTGGGGTGCAACTTAAAGAGATTTTCAGATGATGAAATCTTCTTGATGAGATTAGAGGAACCTTTTGGAGGAAGCCATTTCTTGGAGGACATGTCAGCTGAGAGAGTTCTTCTGAGAGAAGGTGGTGAATTAGGTGTGAAATTAGTGTCACTGTTACAGTTCAAGATAGTGACTATGCCTTGTTTCTGATTGAGCACAGTGTCTTCTTCTATCTTCATGGTCATGCAAGTTGACATGTTCGATACAAATTGCACTTATCTGCATATACAATACAATAACTCATCAATATTTTGAACACAAAACACCAAATAACAAAATCCAAAAGGAGCAATATATATCACTCTTATTTTTGGCTAAAATAAAAACAGTTTTTGTTTTAGTTTATTATCTTACTAAATTATAATCAAATCTTAACTAACTTATCTTATTTACTATAATTATTTCAAAAATACTTCTCATTTAATTCACGACAATAGTAAAATGCCAGGATACTTTAGAAACAAATATCATTGAGAGTAATTTAGAGGATAGATTAATTTTTATATAAATTACTTAAAAAGATTACATCAAATTAACTAATATTTTTTGCATGTATATAAATAGTTTGTTTTGTTTATAGTTGAGTTCAAAGCGGTATATACTAATAATAATAAAAAATGAATTAAAAACACTTAGAAAAATATATATTTTTTTTAATAAACTTGGTTACTCTACAACCTCTATATAGTTTAAGTGACTATATACATTAGATTAAGAGAAGAAAATTTCTTCTCTTAACCTAACGATCTATAATCAGCTGCACCACATACCTTATTGTAGAGGATCCATTTGAGTGAGAGATACTAGTGTTAAAAAAGGAAAATAATTTCAAGTTACTAGGAAGAGTTGGGTAACGTGCATGTATGATTTTGGAAAACGCAAAGTAGGAAAAATACAAAGTATGTGCCATGATATTGAATAAAATAATGAATTGATGATTGATTACCTGTAAGCTAGCAAAGCAAAACAGAAACAGAGGTCTCTCTCTAGGGAGAGATAGAGACCACTGTGAGAGTGCAAATTGCAAAGCAAGAGGGAGATATATGAGAATGTAATGTATATAGTTGAGTTGAAGAGTGGAATGATTTGTGGTTGATGGGAATGCAGGATGGGGGAGAATGAAGAGGGTATTTGTAGGGGGCTAAAAGCTTTAAAGAACCGTGTTCAGTGGACCCCTTTTATGCACCATGATAATGACCCCACTTTATTGCATTACAGGTTTTAATTTATATCAATTCTTTTCCACATAAAAAGTTACTAGTATTATTTATGGACACAAGTTTGTGATGGATCTGAATTTTTTATGGTAACTATATGTTATTGGTGTGAAGTAATCATTCATTTTTTAAGAGCATTTGTTAAGAAATCTAAAGTAAATTTTTTATCTTAAGAATGTATTCAAGACCTTGAAGCTTTAAAATATTTTTTTATATGTCAATTTTTTTTTAATTCTTAATAAGTTCCTTTAGGGCACTTATTTACCATACCATTGTATATACACACACAAAGTTTAAACTTAAAACTTTAGTTAGGAATTCCATACATACCATCATAAAGTTAATAATGTGTTTTTAAAATTATAAATTCGTGTATTTTGTTTTGGTGGTGGTCAGGGTTTGAACCCCAGACCTTGTATATATTATACATTGTTCCTACCAACTAAGGTAATCATGAATACCAGCTGGTTATAAAAAACATAAACCAATATCTTCAATATGAGAATTTTTTGGGAATGGTAAAAAGGTTTTGATGAAAGCTCATGTATGGAATCAGTGGCCAAATAGACAGGAGTAATGCATATGCGACAGTAACACAAATCTAAATCATTCATACACATATATAAATATGGAAAAAAGGTAGAATGTGAAAGATTTTGTTATTATTATTATAATTAAAATAATTAAATAATATGTATTTTTGTATGAATGTGTCTAAACAATTTAAGTTTGTGGAACGACCATAAAAAAAAAAAAGTTTGTGGAACGACTATACAATGATATCCAAGAGACGGGTTGTGGTAGATAATTTTTATTTGAAAGCTGCAAGGGCGAATCTAGATATTTAGTATACGTGTGAATAAAATTTCAAAAAAACAATGATGCAAACTATATTAAAAATAAGAAATAATATTGTTTGAAGTCATTATAAATAATTTTTATAAAGTAGTTCGGTGACATTTTTAGAGTGATCAAAACATAAAGATGACATGTTCATGATCATGATTAGAACATATTAATTATACATAACATGATCATGAACTTGCGTTTTACTTAACTCCAATATACAAAACAACACCAATAAATTTACATATCATCCTCAAGTAACCAAACCAAACAAATATCACCGACATTCATTCACATCACAAAACAACAATGTCCAAATTTAATTTATCATAATTCATAAACAATTCTAAAATCCTCAATTCCAATCAACAATGTGAGTTTATATTGGAGAATTGGATTTGTGGCTTTAGTCACACATGGGCATGGCCATAGCCTACATCCGTCCCTGAGGCTGTGCTATATATCACTCCAATCCAATTGTTAATATGTCATTTAGTTGGAGAGAGTAGTATTCCATTTTGTTTCAATATTTCATTATTTTATTTTCAAAGTTTTGGAGTAACTTAGATGAATAGATGATTTTTGGACTTTTTTATGAAAAGAATTTTGGGTGAGAAAAGGGTGTCTTAAGAAGAACACCTTATAACTCAACTTACAAGTGAATTTACATTTACATCCCATCAAAGATACTAGCAAAACTCGATACTAAAACTTCTTAGTCCAATATTCACCGTTTTACCATTATATAAGAGGTAATTGGACTTATTTAAGACCCATTAACTATAGTTTTTGAATAATTTTATAATGTTTTATATTTTTGTAAAAAATTTGTAGATAAATAATTTTTTAAAGAAAGCTTCAAATAAGAAATTAGTTTACACAACTTATTAGAAAAAGTCATTTTTAATATTTCATACATTTGCTATGACTTTTTATGAAAAAAAATATGTAATTTTATTATGTATTGTTTTATGTAGTGTGATTTTTATTATGTTAATTTCTAACAATAAGTAAATAAGTTACGCCCAATGTCATAATTACTCTTTTTATTTAAAACGAATGAGTTCAAAATAACTTAAACTAATTTTTAGTAAGGGTGTATTGAATCATGATTCTAAGGGATTTTAAAAGACTTTTTTATCATGAAAAAGTCTTGTGGTATTCAATCAAGACTATTTTCAATTTAAAAAAAGTCTTGTGTTATTCAATCAAGATTCTTTGTCATTTAAAAAAAGTCTTGTGGTATTCAATCAAGACTCTTAATCACTTAAAAAAAGTCTAGTAGTATTCAAAATCATTCAAATTTCAAAGGATTGTTTAATAGATTAGATTTTGATGGATTTTGTGGGATTGTATAGTGAAATTTTAGCATGAAAAAGTCTTTCATGAAAACATGAGATTTCTTAGGATTGTTTTTCTTTAAGATTTTACTATCTCTCCCTCTCTCTCCTTCCTTCTCTCTTACTCTCTCTTTTCCTCTTCTCTCTCTCTCTCTC
>Ga0315914_1000883_pt1 | contig 41870 bp, 23 predicted proteins | sample MpolenodulesMG_FD_203920 | JGI IMG/M metagenome (GOLD analysis project Ga0315914, IMG submission 203920) | Medicago polymorpha root nodule microbial communities from Los Angeles, California, United States - elongated nodules | ecosystem: Host-associated > Plants > Roots > Nodule | place: USA... | reverse complement strand
GCCGTCCCAAATATATATATATATATATATATATATATATATATATATATATAAGCAGTGGCGGATCCAGGACCCTGAGTCAGGGAGTGCAAATTTTTAATTTTGTTAAAAATTATTATTTTCTTTATTTATAGTATAAATTTTTGTGTTAACCCTCTGGTTCTCAGGGAAATGGACCTTTGCTAATTTAGCGTTTTGAGATAAATATAGCTAGCCGAAAATTATTATTTGTATAAAGAAAAATATTAATATCAAAATTATAAATTTATATATATTGGTGTATCATTTTTTTTTAATATACCTGTAATTTAAGAAACTAGATTTACAACTTTTTTTTAACTTGAACCCAAAAGAAATTTGATATTTTATTTAAAAAATCTACTTTTTTTAAATGGCTGTATAAAATTTTATAACTTTCATTTTTTTTTTACAAATTATAAATTCTAGTATTTATTATTAGGAACTTGAAAGAGGAATATTATTAATATTAGACGTTAAATTCTCTATAGACAAGGAAAAAAATGAGAAAAAAATGGAAAAAGTAATAAGATAAGAATACATCATGGTTTTTATAATTTACTATATATAATAATTTACTATTCGCAAATTATATGTATTGTCGTTCATTTGATCTTAGCCGTTGTGTCATTTCTTACTGTCCTCAGCAAGTCAGCACATGTGCTCGTCTCTTGGGCATGTAATTTTTGCATTATTAGTAAGAAAAGGAAAAAGCTAGGAGATAAACAAAATAAACAACTCATAACAAACAAAATAGCTACATCTAGAAAGATAGAGTGCGTTAGATTATAACTAAGAACGCACTTCATATAAATCACAATCATTAAGGTGCACTGGAGGTGCAAATTTAAAATATCAGGGTGTGCAAAGTAAAATTAAGTACTATATTTGGTGCAAATTTAAAAAAACCAGTGTGCAGCTGCACGCCCTCACTAGGACCTAGCTCCGCCCTTGTATATAAGGCCCGTAACGTAATTTTTTTTTGACAAAAATAAAACAATATTCATTCATTCAAATCAATAGATTACATTATTCAACATCGCTAAAAACGTAAAAACGTAAAGGATGAATATGCGAACAAACTCACATCATTCAAGTTAATAGCATATAACGGCATAATGCCTACAAAAATATATGATAAAATTAAAGTGACCGGAATACCCATGTCTCCGGATCTGCAACGTTGACGCCCAATTCTTTGATTGAATAATCGATCTTTCAATATGAATCAAATGAACACCACAACAATACAGGAAATCAAACAATGTCGCACAAGACGACGAACAACACACCATCACACTCGGAAGAAAAAACCACGAAGAAAAAACCTAGTTCTATGTGAAAAATCACTTATTTAGATTGAATGAGAGAGAAAAAGATGAAGATGGGTGATTTCAAGTCAAAAATTGACCCAAAACCAGCCCTCAATAAAGAAAATGAAAGAGAAAACCTAGAGAGAAAAACTAAGATCGGCTTGTTTAAGAGAGAGAAACTATTGTCTAGTATAATTTAGTTTGCTGTAACGTAATTTTATTACACGTATATTAAATCACACCTTAACATACAAATATTAAACTAATATATTTGGACATCCACAATTCTTAAACACTTGTTCAATATTGTTTTTAAGAGTTCAAAACAAAATATATATTAAACAACAATCAAATCAAAACACAATAAGTGTTAACATCAAAAGATACAAAAATCATTAAAAAAAATTACACCTAAATATGACGGCATATCCTACCCAACCAAACAAAAATCAAATTCCAAAAGTAGTCACAGAACCTCCTGGATTTTAATCCAAAACATTACGTCTAGTTCATTCTTTTTAAAAAAATCTGACTATTTTTTTTTCTTCAAGTAGACAAGCATAATAAATTTCCAACTAGAACTTAACAAAAATAGTTAAATAATTTAATTACAACTCAGCAAAACCTAAATTCCTTCCCCGGGTGCGCGCTTCATGCAAAAACAAGACATACATCATATGTTCTTTGGTACCTAAAATGTTGTTGGTTGTAAGGTTAGTCTTCAACACCTATGAAATCTAAAATGTTGGTTGTAAGGGTTAGTCTTCAACACCCATGAAATAAAATCAATAATAAATCACAACATCAAATAAGAATATACAACTATCATCAATGAATTGTGAAAAAACATTTCTTTTTAGTTTAAAACATTCATCACTCTAAAATATACTGGTAAGAGCAAATATAAGACTCAAGACTCAATGTTGATGCAGATGCATAAAATGCAAATAGACCATGATCCGGATATCACCCCAATTGGCATAATAGTTTTGATCGCCCCATCTGCCACAGAATAATGAATCGCCCCATTTGGCATATAATAATAATTATCACCCCATTTGACACTTAAAAATCCATTGAAATAATAATAATCGCCTCATTTGACACTTAAGAATCCATTGAAATAATAATAATCGCCTCATATGGCACTTAAAAATCCATCAAATGCAATGACATGCATGCTATGCACTCTTTCTGTAAATTACAAACTTTTCCGACTCTTGAACTACATAATTTATGAATTTCACATCATCACTAAAACTTCATAATCAGTAAACTTTAACACAACCACATACACAATGAAAATCATTTTAACTCAACATTTCTCATTGCACAAATAAGAAAACATCAAGATTTACACATTAATCAAATCACATACTTTAACAAAACTTCAACCCACCAATTCTTATAATAATCAACTACAAGAAAATTAACAAAAACATAATAAAATTTTTCACTCATCCATCGAATTAAGAAGCATATCAAATTCAATATCATAACCTATAATTTTCAATTAAATCATGGTCAAGATTAGAGCCCCTACCTTAACCCTTTATTTTTTTCTTTCCATACTCTAGCAAGAAACTCTAAAGACTCACGCTGAAGGATGCAAGAAGATTTATATTTGAAGCTTCAATGAAAGAACAGTCAGAATTAGAATAAAAGGAAACATGTTCGATAGAAAAAAGAACTGTTTAAAATGTTATACCTTTAGAGCTTACACGGAGAGTATAGCTAGGCCAAATCATAAGAAATGATAGACATGGATGGTTTTGTAAAACTAGAATAGAGAGTAGCAAGTTACTGGTTGATTAACACAAAATAGGATTGGGAACCAAAGTATAGGGACAACGGATTTCAAACTAAGTTTTGTAGCTATGAAGATCAAGACATTAGGTAGGCACTTGATAATGAGAGCAAACATCAAATTAATCATAAAGGTGCATGAGAACATGTGATAGAAATTACTATGATGGTTGACGATTTAACCATGTGAGTGGTTTAACTTGAGAACATACAATTTTCAAATGAGAAAGACGTGTAAGGAGGTCTAATGTTCTGATGGTAGGAGACTGGCAAGGAGCACGATTTTGAGAAATAGAGAAACGATTAATGTGATTTTGCTATGTGAATTAGACTAAAATAACTAATTAAGAGAATACCCACTTAATCAATCCTAAACGTGGGTTGTGGAGAAAACTGTAAGTCCCACTAACTATTCCTAGATATTAGGAGCTGTCAACTAGTATAACATAACAAACTATAGCATCATACACGTTTATAATTTTCCTAAACTACAATTATATTATATTTTTAAATGAACAATTACATTATATATTTATTTATTATTAAATAAGTTATTTATATTTCTTACTATAAACAATTCTCTAAATTAATTAATATTAAAATAAATTACCAAGTCAAAAATACTTATAGTTTATCAAATTGATTAAGAAACATAGATAAATATACACATAGTTAAAATAAACAGCTAGAGGACCTATATAGTGTCACAATTTTCTTAAATTCTTTAAATATAATATAAGTTTTTGAATAAATCATAAATAAATAAATTATTATAAAAGAAACATATGATGTATATAAAACATAGGGATGTTACAAGTCACATATTCCATTTATAGAAATTGTAGGTGAAACTCTTTGCTTTAAATAAGTAATCAAGATTAAACCAAAAGTTTTACCAAATCAACAAGTGGACTTTCTATTGATTACAAAAAATTACTTGATCCAAATAATCCACAAGCAACTCATCCATATCAAATGAAGATAATCATTCACTTTTTTCCCATGAGAAATTTAATCTATAAAATAATTAGTAACATTAGTGGATTGTTGTTTGACAAATCACAACTTGGAGATACATGCCAATCAAAAACAAAATGTTTAAATGTTTCATTTATGATACATATTTCCACACATATAAAAAATATTGTACTACGAACACTCGTATAGATCAAATTATCAATAGTTGAAAGGTGATCATTAAACAATCTTCAAACAAATAGCGATCAACCATTTTGATCCTAGGATGTATCACCAGCTGAGGTCTCAATCTAGATGGCGACCAATCATTTGAAGCCTATACTATTATAAAATTAATTTATTTATCTTTTATACAATTATGTAATAATTAGTTTATTGGATGTTCGCATGATGTCACATATTAAAATAATAATATTTTTGTTTGGACTTAATGATCTCTTTTGTCATTTGTGTGTATCATCATGCGTGTTTTTTAGTTCATACGAGTTTCAGTTTGTCCAATTCAAACGTACAATAAGACACCGTCTCATTCTCGTTCATGCAAAAAAAATCATTATTAAATTTTATAAAAGAATAAGAGTCATAGATTTATTTAATTTTTTATTGGAAAAGTTATAGATTTTAGAGTTAAATAAGTTTCTCTCCTCTAAAAAATTACTAGTGAATTTAGTTTGTCATAATCATAAAAAAAATATATCATTTTTGTTTCCATAAACAAAATTTCAACATGGATCTTAGTCTGTGACAAATTTAAATTTGCTTAATTATTTTTAAACTTTTAAATTTTTTAATTAATTTTTTCAAACATGTTAGAACGTTATAAAAAAAATCCCCGCAAAAGATAGGCTCAAAATTTGATTTCTATATGTCTAGATTTTCATTACTTTTTTCTTGAACTTTTAGCATTTTAAAAAATTCATATTTAATTCATTGTATATAAAAAAAAAATTATAATAGAACTTTCTAATTTTTTATTTTTTTTGAGAGGGAACTTTCTAATTTTTAAACATACAAAAAAAAATCAAAAATATAAAAGTTTAAGGATGATTAAACAAACTTGTATTTAACATAGACTAAAGTTGCATGTTGGAAAATTTTACAGGAGCTCAAACACGCGATTTTTTTATGATGGCAAAAAAAAAGTTTGATAATTTTTTAAGGACATAAAATTTATTTAACCCTAGATTTTAAAAACCTAAAATACCTAATCCTAGATGAAAGTGATCGATCTTCTTGTTTTACCAAACCTTTGTTATAATTGAACAATCCTCAATCCATATCATAAACAACCTCAATACATCATTAACACTATACGAGAGGAAAAAAATCATTTCCTTGTCTAAGTCATATCACACTCTAAGAACTTAATCGGAAACAGTTTTTAGTCAGATTTCACTGCGATACAACTTTAACACTAATTGTTGATTATATTCCCTGAGTAAAATTCAAATCTACGTAATTCTAAATGAAAATAATCTTCTTGTTTTACCAAACCTTTGATATGATCAAACAATCCTCAATCCATATCACAAACAACCTCAATCCATCATAGACACTGTATAAAAGAAAAAAATCATTTCCTTGTTTCACTCGTATCACACCCTAAGAACTTAATCAAAAAAAGTTGTTAGGCGGAACTTCGTTGTGATACTACTTTAACGCTAATTGTTGATTCTCTTCCCTGAGCCTCCAATTTTCGATTAAAGCTCTTCCTCGTGTCTTCAACTCGAATTGTCAAACTTCATAAATTTTTTAATGAAAATATACCTAAAACCTAGAACACACAATCCCAAATGAAAAAAATCTCATTCTTTTACCAAACCCTCGATATGATTGAACAATCCTAAATCCATATCATGAAAACTCTACGAGGGAAAGAACAATTTTCTTGTCTCACTCGTGTTACACTCTAATAACTTGAATCAGAGAAAGAAGTTTTTAGTTTGAGAGAATATCCAAGTTGGTATATATAGAGAAATGAAATAAGTAATGAAAACAAGAAAACGAATATGTTTTTTAACAGCGTAGATCAATTCCCACACACAAGGTATCAATGCCCACAAATCAAGATATCAAGACTCATCAAATAAGACAACTTTGCAATTGTGATGTCAATCCAGGATCTAATGCCCCATTGAGATCAGAAAAAATGAGATCAAAACTTGGAAGCTTTGCTTCGATGCCCAAGTTGGGAAGTTGATCAATAACATATTACTTCCAAACCATTGTAGGAGGAAGATTTCAAAAAGAACCGAAAGATACGAAAGCATGACAAATAAGTACACAAATATGATATTTTTTGGGGCATATATTTGGATATGAGAAGATATCAGATAGAATTTCATTGCACCATTTTTTTTATAGACAAATGTAGTCGATGTTACTTTTGGGAGTCAAATTTGAGACTTCATCGTTGAAGCTCCTTCGGTTAATAGTTAATAGTTATTCACGGAACCATCAGAGAGCAACATATAACCCCTCTCGGATGCTTATGTAAAAAAATAAAAAATAAAAAATAACCTCTCTCTAAAATGTTTATTTCATCATAGCAAAGAGAGATTTCTTCTTACAAAGCGGCATCCTCTAAAATTTTATCTATACACTTACATCGTTAATCTCTCCATATAAGTGTTGCAGTTAGTTTTTTTTTAGAAAGGTGTTCACGTTAGATTTTTCTTTTTGAATAGGTGATACACTTAGATGAAATTCAATAAAAGCCTTTTTTGTTTTTTTTATAAGGTTTAATAGCAGTTTTGACCTCTAAGTATCAAGAAGTTGTGATTTTGGCCCCCTAACAAAATAAAATACAATTCAGTCTTCTAAGTACTGCCTCTTTTGCAGTTTTGTCCCCACATACCAATTTTGACAAAGTCAATGTTGACGTGGCCGCCTCGTGTGTAATATTTTTTATTTTTTAAAATATTTTAATTAAAAAAATAAAACAAAAAAAGTATTTTTATTAATTAAAAAAAATCTTGATACTTAGGACATTGAGTTGGTCAAAATAGGTATGGGGGGCCAAAACTACAAAAGGGAAAATACTTAGAGGGCTGTATTGTATTTTATTTTGTCAGTGGGTCAAAATCACAACCTCCTGATACTTAAGGGGCCAAAACTGCTATTATGCCTTTACATACTCATTAAAAGGGTCTTTATCATTATATTTTCAACACACTTTTTATAAATGAGATGAAATTCATATTCCACCATTTTGAAAATGAGTCTCACATGGAAAGTGATTAAATTAGATAAATTTCACACAATAAAAAAGAGTGAAAATAGAAAATAGAGTGTTGGATGTTGCTAGTATTTTTTTATAGGTGGTGAATAGTTTTCATCTTAAGGGGATTAAAAGATTAAAGTGTAAAGTGAAAAATCAAGAGTTATTATTTTAACAAAATTTTAATTTGTTATAGTGTACATACAATATCCCACCTTTAATTTATTAGTCAATGATTAATAGGGTCATGTTAACTTGTACCCTTAGGGTATATGTTAAGTTTTAATTTCATTCCATTAATGATGAGAATTTAAAGAAGAAAAAAAATCAATATTAAACATTTTGAACAGTAAATTAACACAATTTCCAATACATAATTTCTATTAGTGGAATTTTTAACATGTGCCCTAAGAGCACAAGTTAAAATTTTCCTAAATCTTAATATAGAGAAAACATGGATCAAGAATGCATCACGAATGAAAGTTTCAACCACTTAATTTACACTCTTAAATAAATTGCTCACTTTAAAACAATCGAATAAGGGCCTGTTTGTTTCAGATTTTTTCCAAAAATAATCTATTTTTTCTCTTAAAAAATCATTTTTTTCATTTTTAAGTGTTTGTTTAGGATTTTTAGAAAAATCATTTTATCAAAAAATCTATTTTGACCCTAAAATGAAAAGCTATTGGGATTAGCTTTTCTCAAAATCTATTTTTTTTTTCAACAACAAGGAGATAACACATGTGCATGTTAGAACTCATTTTTTTAAAAAAATGGATTTTTGTATATAGTAGGCAAACACAGATAACTTCAGATTTTTTTTAAAATCCCTAAAAAAAATCTCTAAATTCTTGACACAAAATCTATTTTTTTTAAAGTTGAAACAAACACACCCTAAATCTTATCTTAATATAGAGAAAATGTGGATCAAGAATACATCACAAACAAGAATTTAACCATGCTTTTGAAAGTTTTGGAACAGTGTTTTAAAACCCGGACCGACTCGGCCGGTGGGATTGGGAATCAGAGGGTGCAACGGTTTGGGTAGGCTACTGGACCGGATATGCAATTAGCCTGCTGAAACCCGTGTGACCCAGCGGGGTCAGTGGGCGGACCGCTGAACCAGTTTAACCCACCTGACCTGACCCATTTTTTTAAAAAAATTAAATTAAATGAAAAGGCAAGACATATATAAAGACTATGACAATTTGTCTCCATGGGCATATATAGTTTATTGATTAGTGAATTGTTATAACTTATTTGTGTTTCTGTTTTTTGTTGACTATGTTTAGAACTTACTTGGGTTTGTAAGTCTATTATTTTTTGTTAACTATGTTCAGAATACTTGAGTTTATAAGTCTGTTATATTTTGATTTCTAACAATGTTTAGAACATACTATGTTTTAACCTTTAAAGATGGAATCTGAATTAGAACTTAGTTGTGAGGTTTTTTATGCAGTATTATTGTTTAATGTATGAGTTCATTTGAATTTGGATTGGAATTACCTTGAAATTAAATTGTGTTGCAGTTAAGAAATTAACTTGCAAACTTGCAGCTGTGAATATAAATTTTTTAATGTACGGACTTTAAATAGAAAAAAAAATGACAGGATTTTTTTATCAAAATTTCATTCGTAATGTAATTTTTTGTCATAAATATTTTTATATAGACCGGGTCAATAGTCATGCGGTCCGACCAGTGACCCAGTACCTGGACCGGGTCAATCACCGGTCCGGGTTTTAAAACATTGTTTTGGAAAACTCAAGCCGCTAGCTGCCATGATTTCTAGCTAGTTCTAAGATGTAATTGTTGTCCAAAAGTTCGCGAAACATTCACGATAAAATCCCTCATTATAAATGAGAAATGATATTTGTACAACCATTTTTTGATAATTTTTAGACAACTTTCTCTCTCATACTCACATTATAGTATTATTACTCTCTCTCTTCATTTTTCTTTCTCCATTGTTTTTGACCAATGAAAAGAGAGAAAAAAGAGGTTGTCATAAAAGTTGTTAGCAAATGGTTGTTCAAATATCACTGCTCCTATAATTAAGGAGGATTCTTATTCAAACAACTAATTTGGTGACAACTTATTTTACAACCATAATTTACAAAGAAAAAGTAATATTGACACGGAAATCATAGCAATAGAGAGATCAAGTAAAAAATAATGTGAGTACGAGAGAGAAAATTGTCACAAAAGTTGTTACTAAATGAATGTTTAAATATCATTTCTCATAATTAAGCATTTCACCTAAATGTCTCTTTTTTTTGACAAATCTTGTTAGATGTCTCTTGTTTGACCACTCGAGTCTTGTGTGTTAAAAATCTTACGCTTGATGAAATAATTTCCTTAAAATGGGTTTATATAAAATGGTTGATTGCCTTCACTTTTCTGTAAGTGTTACAGTTGACCACTTTATATAAATCTCATTCGATTCAAATGCTACACTTTCAGAATTATCTAATCTTTATTAAATTATCCACTACCGTCTCAATTCATTTTTTAGTGTTATATGTTGACCATTTTGCATATGTTAATGCACAATTTTGATTATTGTTATATTTAATTATCTATCATGAAAAATTAGGAAAGAATTATATTTTAAAAATATTTATTGAAACAAATTGAATAACATCTTACACGCTAATATTTTTTTTACATGTACGCTAACATTTCTTTTACACGTCGATAAGGAAATATGGTCAAAATTGATTATGTGAATAAAATATTTTTTGCATAATAAATTTTCTTGTTAAACACTAACCGTCACCATTTTCTTCTTCTTCTTCTTAATCTACCGAAGATGGGTGATGTATAGACAATTTTCAGTCTTTTTTCATTAGTTTATGTGATTTCATCATTGTTTGTTTTGATTTCCCATTTTTTGTACGATGTGTTTTTCATTTTCCGTTTTAGTGCGGTATTTATTTGATTAAGGTTGTAAAATTAATTTTGATCAACTACAAATTCAATCAATAACTTTGGCGCTGTCAACATTGCAGATTCGAGGACATGAGTATTCTAAAAACATGAATATATACATTTTTTTAGGCATATGTACATATTGTGTTATGTTTTTAGCATTAATGTTGTGAGTTTATTCGAAAGTTCATCCTTTTTGCTTTTAACAACATTGAATTAATATTATATCGACGCACACTATTAATTAAAACTAATAAATATCATTTTTTTTCAATTTTTTACTATTATTATACCGACCTCAATTTTAATTTTCAAAAACTTAAAAAGTACTGTAAAATTTGGTGTTTGTCATTGATGCACTAGAAGACTAGAAACAACATCGTTGAACAAGACTTTAAGTTTTGGGTGACTTTCCATTATTAATCTTTCTTTGATTAATTAATGATGTTAATTAATAACATTAATGGTTAAGTTAACACAATCTTAAAAAATGTGTGTGTATATAATACTAAGTGGAAGAAAAATGAGAGCAGAAAGTCCTTTCACTTTCTTTGTCTCTTTTGAGTTTTGACTGTTTCGAATCCCTTAAGGTTGTTAATGTTTCTTATCCCTTTTTGCTTCTTCTTCAATTTCTCTCTCTGATCTTTGATTTTTCCATAAACCATTTTTGCTTCATTACTTGTTTCTTCTATTCATTTTATGTTCTTCTAATTCTAATGCATTTTTTTTCTTCAATTTTTCTGCTGAATTTTTTTTGTTGCTGATTTGATTGTTACTTTTTAGCAAATTGAAGAAGCACCGTTGAATTAAATTGACTCAGCACTACACAGATTCGCCACTGAATAAAAAAGGTTTGATTTTGCTACCTCTATGTATGTGCTGTGCTGGTTGAATATTCGTTATTGTTCTGTTTATTTTTGGTCGGTGATTGTTTGTTCTTTTTTTTTCTTTCTTTCATGTGGATGCTGTTGTTTTGTTTTATTCCAAAACTAGGTTCTGGGTAACATTCAATTATGAATTGTTTATTCTCTGTGCATAACAAGTTTGTTATGTTTTTTTTCTCTTTACTTGATTTGAATTGTCATGGGTATTGAAAAAAATAAATTTCAATTTTGGTACTGAATTGTTTCTCATGCTTTGATGTGATTATGTGGTTTTAATGTAATGGGCATGTTCAATTGAAGGTTTTACTAGGTTGAGGGGGCAATGGTTTTAAGCAAAAGGGACTTTGTGAATTGTGATGAATTTGAAAATTTTAGAACTAACAATTTTTTGTTTTTGTTTTTTTCCAATATGTTATAGGTTGGAATGGGTTGTAATTTCTCAAAGTACTCAACATGCTGTTGTAGTACTGATCAAGGTGGTGTTCAGGTTCCTGAGGCAAACATTGAGGGTAAGTTGTTGACTTGGTCTTTCCTTTTTGTTCTTGATGCGCCGAGAGTGATTGTTAATTATGTGATGTGATTATATTTTCTGTTCAGAAAATGAAGACAATAATGTTGAGGGAAATGGCTTGGCGTCATTTCGTGAATATACAATTGACCAGCTTAGGAAGGCTACCTCCGGATTTGCAATTGAAAATATAGTTTCTGAGCATGGTGAAAAGGCTCCAAATGTTGTCTATAAAGGGAAACTTGAAAATCAAGTGCGAATTGCAGTCAAACGGTTCAACAAGTCTGCCTGGCCAGATGCCCATCAATTTTTGGTGAGCATGCGGAAACTTATGTGTCAAATTCGTGTAGATTTGTTATATTGAATGTTTGTTAAAAGTGTCAGTCGTGCACTTTCTCTTATGCTTCTGCATTTTAATGCACAATTCATAGTTTGTTCCCCTGTATTTTTGTCGGTTTTAAGGGCTTAGTTAATTGATGTTTTGTTTTGCACGTGAGTCTGGTCTGCAGAGGTGACGAGAAATCCTATGAGAGCCAGGGGAAAGACTGAATCAATCATTAATTTGTTGCATACACACATGTTTGTTGTTTTTGCACATCTGTGATTCTTTATCTATGATAACTAATTATGCGACAGTTCAAATGTAATTGTTTTTCCATGATTGAAAGCCTCCTAAATCACGTGTGTGTCCTTAATGACGTCAATTTTCCGTGTTTTCATTGCTGGCTTTCATGCATGCTTCTCAAAATAATGGCCCAATTCTTGTTGGTTTTACCGTACTTTTGTCAGTTTACGCTTTTGCATTTAAATGACGGTGCAATCTCTTGTCGGTTTACTTACTTTTGTCGGTTTTTAACAGCTGAAATAATTTGTATTTTATTTTGTGCGTGCAAAGTCTGTATCCGCAGAGAACAATATTTTTTTTTGTTTTCATTCAATCTTTAATACTGACGCCCAACATTTCGTGTGTCAAAGATATTTTATATGTAACGTGCAAGATCTATCAAAATAATCAACTTTGTTAAAATAATTATGGTGTGGAATTGATATCTAGGTCTACTTGCCATTGATAGTTGGCTTTATAAGCTTTTTGAATTTCCTTTTACATATGGTGGCAGTTGAAAAACTTAACATCATTTTGAGAAACTATCCCCCCATATGGTTAGTGATGTGGTTTTCTTCCACTTAAACATGCTTTTCATTATTAGCATGACAAAGAACCTTCTCCCACCATTTCTTTCAGGAAGAGGCCAGAGCTGTTGGCCAGCTAAGGAGCCAAAGATTGGTAAATCTGCTTGGATGTTGCTGTGAAGGTGATGAAAGGTTGCTTGTATCAGAATATATGTCCAATGATACTTTGGCAAAGCACTTGTTCCATTGTGAGTACATGGTTAGCTTGTCATGCATTAGCTTCATGCTGTCGTTCTTTTGTATACAGATTGTTGATTTTTCTTTTAACATATTTTTACACAATTGTTTAGGGGAAACTCAGCCCATGAAGTGGGCAATGCGGCTTAGAGTTGCTCTATACCTTGCCCAAGCTCTGGAGTACTGTACCAGCAAAGGACGTGCTCTGTACCATGATCTAAATGCTTACAGAGTTCTTTTTGATGATGTAAGTTAATTTCTTATATTTGCAGTGAGATCTATTACTCAAGGTGGCTGGTGGTGCTTAAAAATTGTTAATCTTGGAAAGATTCATTACATTTAATAAAGCTGTAAAACGACACAATTGAAATGCATAATAATCAATAAAAATCATATAATATTGACAACTCACATCCCATAACAAGTCAACTTGTTCATATTTTTCAGATCATGTTTTTGTCTTCAAATGTGAATTAAGACCTGATAATACTGCACATGGTAAATTATATAAGGGTTCCATTTTTGTGTAAATGGAAACAAAGTCAGAAGTTTATGTCCACCGTGATATACAATTGATTGTTTTATACATGTTTCCTTTTGGAGTTGGAGTGGGTAGAGACTAAGATGGATAACATTGGATAGTAAGCTGCTATAAACTTGATTAAGAAGTGAGGAAAGGGCAATGATTGTGGCTGAAACTATGGAAGCAACTGTCACAAACTTTTGTGTTCTAAGCTTGAATAGTAAATGTCAAATATGCTTATATTTTTTTTTCTTGTTATTCAGGACTTCAATCCTAAACTTTCATGCTTCGGTTTGATGAAAAACAGTCGAGATGGAAAAAGTTATAGTACGAATTTGGCATTTACACCACCAGAGTATCTCAGGACAGGTATTACCTTAAACAAAATACAATTCATCACATAATTATGTTATCTGTTCTTCTATTTCGGTGCCTAGTATCAAACTTCTGTACAGTAATTTTAAATTTTCAGATACATTAGTAACATTTTCTTCTCTCGTAGAAGTTGTTTCTGTATAATGTTTGTGATTGGGGTATGGCTTTCTCATTGGTTTTTTAAGCAGCATACTATTCTTCCTCCTCACTACCTAATTTTTCCTGTAGAAAAATAATGTCATGGACCTACAGAATTTATCTTATTGTAATAGACAGGTTAATATAATTTGCTATGCAATTACAAACTTAATGTGAATGGAATGGATTCGTATCCCATCCTCTGAATTGGAAAAGAAAACAATTCCCGTACATGGTTATTAAATCATTATATTCACTTTGTACCTTATGACACAATTATAGATATATGACGGCAATGTTTCTTCCTTCCTTTTCTGTGTTCACGCAGGCAGAGTTACTCCAGAGAGTGTAACTTACAGCTTTGGGACCCTTTTGCTCGACCTTCTCAGTGGAAAACATATTCCTCCAAGCCATGTAAGTTTCTTTCCTTCATAAACCATGCTTAGTGTCCCCTGTTGGATAACTTTGTGAGTATCTGCTAGCTTTTCCTAAAGAAGGCTTTGACGATTTAGTTCTTTCAAACTCGGCAAACAGCCTATCTTTAACGGAAGGCCACCAGTTGGTGAAAGCAGCCATCTCTCTGAAAAGAGCAGATATGGAAACACGTGTAGATCAACAGGTGGCTTGAACAGTCACATAGCCAATAATCCAGGCCTGCTATTATGGTCTTTCTTCCTCTTCAATTAGCTAAAACTCTAGCCTGTCATGAATATTATTAAGTTACCTCCTATTTTATTTTCCCTGTGCACACGGTGTCTCGTGATTGAACAGGGTGTAATTTTATCTGCTTAAGAGCCAACCATTATGTATTAACTTTTATTTTCTTACATCTGACATATTTCACATTTTTTTGTAGGCCCTTGACCTGATCAGGGACAGGAACCTTCAGAGTCTAACAGACTCATGTTTAGAAGGACAATTTTCAGATGACGAGGGGACTGAATTGGTTCGTCTAGCCTCACGATGTTTACAATCTGAACCGAGAGAGCGTCCTAATCCGAAGTCACTGGTCACTGCTCTAATACCTTTGCAGAAAGATTCTGAGGTTAGCTGTCTTAGATGTGGTTCTGTATTATCTGAGATACAATGATAGCTTTGAATGAAGATAGCATATTAAAGAATGCTTGCAGGCTGATTTTTATAAGATTCTCTAGCTGCACATAGTAGTTTTTGTACTGATGTGTTTCTATTCGACGTCATTATAATCATCTTATATTTGAAGTGGCTGGGTTTTGTCTATGCTTAGAACTGAGACCATATTTCGATGAGCTGGAATGGGCTGTGACTGTTTTTATTTTATAGGTTCCTTCTCATGTGCTGATGGGCATACCTGATGGTAGTGCTGCCTTTCCCCTTACTCCACTCGGAGAAGCTTGTCTACGCAGGGATCTGACTTCCATACATGAGGTGCTGGAGAAAATTGGGTATAAAGATGATGAGGGGGCAGCTACTGAGGTTTGTTTCTGATCTGTGAACTAACCTATAATAAATCGTTCTATTTTTTGAGTTCTATGTTGATTGTGTGTGTACTGCGGAGTAAATGGAAGTTTTTTTCAACCTTAAACTATTTGTTATTGCTTTTAATATATTAAGTCATCTCTTTGACACTTGAATTATAATGGCTCATATTCCAAGTAAGACAACATTAGAAGAGCCAGTACCACATTGTTTTAGTGACCAAGTTTTTCAACTTCAATGGAGTTCTGTAAAACTTTTTCTGTGTGCACCATTGGTTTCAGTACAAGTTTTGGTCTAACATTATATCTATGGCCATATACATGTCTTTCAATGTAGATTGGCTAATTGTGTCCACTAATTTATGTCTCTACATCTATCTCGATCGAGCAGCTTTCATTCCAAATGTGGACCAACCAGATGCAGCAAACAATAGACTCGAAGAAGAAGGGCGATTCTGCTTTTCGAATGAAGGACTTTAAAACTGCAATTGAGGGCTATACACAGGTTAGTAATTTTCTTGGTTCTTAATTGGGCTATGAAAAAATATTTAAAATCACTTGCTGTGCTCTTCTGGAGCAACTATGATTTGCTTCTGCTGATGGTTTTGCTCTGCAATGCAGTTTATTGAAGTTGGAAGCATGGTTTCTCCAACAATTTATGCACGTCGTAGTCTGTCTTATCTCATCAACAATATGCCAAACGAAGCACTTGGTGATGCAATGCAGGCGCAAATGATATCTCCTGTTTGGTACATTGCATTTTATTTACAAGCTGTTGCCCTTTTGGCTCTTGGCAAGGAGAATGATGCCCAAGTGGCACTTAAAGAGGGTTCTTCACTTGAAGCTAAAAATAGCACAAATTAGTTGAAGTGGTTACAGGCTTATAGCCAAATCTTGAAGATAACATTTACATAGAAAAAAAGTTGTTGGTTTCTCAATGTTTTGGTAAATGTACATGGGGGCTACAGTTTCATCCTATTGGAAAATTATTTAGGATGGTTTTAAGGTTAATACTTGTGCATGCCTAGAAGCATTCTTTTGCACAGGCTGGAAGAGAGGCGTGTTTGTAAAGATTCACCTGTCAGTTTATGTTGGCATTTGTTGGCCGAATATCAAATGCTGTTGTTGTGCTTGTAATTTAATGTACAGAATGGCTACCATATTGACATGTTTTTGTATGATATATATATATATATTGATACTGATATATTCATTTTCCTTCTAATAAATTATTTTACTCCATTCTTTCTTACTCTCGAGAGTTGTTCACTTGGCCTAATTAATATAGAGAAACTTCAAGTCTCATTGGGAATAGAAACAAGGCATAGAAATGCTAACGAGTGTCCTCAAGACACTCTTTAAGAACTTTAGATAGTAAGTTTTTATAGAAATTTGTGCACTCAATGCATTGAAAATTGAAGTATTAGACTTTTTCAATGAATAGGATTCTTAATTAATCCTTAAAGAATATCCTTAGGACACTCGTTAGCAAAATCCATAAAATTTATATAGAGTGTTATCCCTCCTTGTTTCAGAAGTTAGTTTTGTAAGGGTACTTCGAGTCTCCCGCCAAATTATCAATGTTCCAAGTCCAATAGTGTGAGGTGTGGATGTTGTACTTTGATGTTTTCTAATCAACACTTTTTTTTTACTCGCCTGATTTGTGTAAAATAACCGATAATTTTTTATGTATTTAAGAATATGAATATATAATTACATAATGCATATTGTTGCAACTTCTTTGTAAATGTTTGATTTCACTTTTTTTCTTTGACTCGCTTCTTTGTAAATGTTTGATTTCACTTTTTTCTTTGACTCGCTATTTCTTGATTTGTGTAAAATAACTGATAATTTTATATGTACCGTTTAAGAACATAGTGCATATTGTCACTGCTTCTTTGTAAATTTTTTATTTCACTTTTTTTTCATTCATGATTGTTTTTGAGAAGAATTAATTTTGTCATGTTCACCAAAAAGGTTATTATTTTGTCATGTTCACCAAAAAAGTTATTAATTTTGTCTTAACATTTACTGAGATGCTACTTACATATTCTTTCGGAAGCGCATTACACAGCGTTTAGTATTCTTCAGAGCGTGCAAATTTTGATTAAAAAAAAATTAAAAAAAAAAATATCAGTAGGGCCCAACCGGGTTCGAACCGGTGACCTCTTGATCTGCAGTCAAATGCTCTACCACTGAGCTATGGACCCATCGAGATACAAGCTGACCCGGCAACAATAGTATATAGGTATTTTATAAATTGACAAAAGAAACGGTTTCCATTTGATTTTCATCTATATTACATACAAATTTTGTCTTACTAATTACTTTTTTTTTTTAATTCGGTTATAGATATAATGAACTTTAAAATTAATTAGCTTTCAATTTGAAGCCCATTTAGAAAATCTTAACAATTCATTATTTAAATTTTTTGAAGAAATACATGTGATTATTTTTTTAGCAATATAATTTTTTTTTTGTTATTGATAAAAAAAGAAAATATTTTTAGAACGAGTTGAAATTTCACAAAGCTCATAAATAAGTCATGATCATCCATTTTTTTCATCAAAAGTCTTTCTAAATGTCGCATTTTCAATCGTAATTTAGTTTATGGTACTACTAATTGTTGGCTGATCCATAAACTTTAGCAGTGAGAGCAAGAAAATAACATTTAATATATTAGAAAATATTTTTTAAAAATATTTTTTAAAATTTACAAACCCACCTCCCCAAATTGTCTATGTCTACTTTATTCAATAACACTATATTTTTATAGGGACAAAATAAAAATTATTATACATTTTTCTTCAAAAAAAATTAGTATACATTTTCAAATATTTTTTCCCTTTGTGGGTGCAACAACCTCATACCGCTATAAATGCATCCACATGTACTAAATAGCATCCATCCCTAAAGAAAATATCTATGCCACCAACTATACAAATTGATCATATCAATTATTAACATCAATTAACAAGGACAAGATAGAAGACAAGAGATGAGTAGTAAAGACAAACAAACAAACGATTCAAAATAAAAAACAACACTCCCATGAGAATTGATAGCCCCAAATCTTATGTACTTTTTACATTTGCAAGCCAACTCATAATATATATGAGTAATTATTCATGTACACACATTCTTTCCCTTCTTTTTTCTCCATGCCATTACCAATATATATGTGTAACACACACAAACAAACAAACTTATGATATGTGTTAATTTGCCATGACATGAATGATCCAAAAAGAACCTTAAATAATGTTGTGTCAAAGTCATTGCAACTAGGCAATTTCTTCTTCATCCTCTTCATCAAATTCACCTTCTTCCACTCCAGCAGCATCTTGATATTGTTGATATTCAGCAACCAAATCATTCATATTACTCTCAGCCTCAGTAAACTCCATCTCATCCATACCTTCAGCAGTATACCAATGCAAAAATGCCTTTCTCTTAAACATAACAGTAAACTGCTCCGAAACACGCCTAAACATTTCCTGAATAGATGTCGAATTCCCCATAAATGTCGAAGACATCGACAACCCTGTCGGCGGAATATCACAAACACTTGATTTCACATTGTTTGGAATCCATTCCACAAAGTAAGACGAGTTCTTGTTCTGAACATTTATCATCTGTTGATCAACTTCTTTTGTGCTCATTTTGCCACGGAACATTGCCGAGGCTGTTAGATACCTACCATGTCTTGGATCAGCAGCACACATCATGTTTCTTGCATCCCACATTTGTTGTGTGAGTTCTGGAATTGTGAGGGAACTGTACTGTTGAGAACCTCTTGATGTTAAGGGAGCAAAACCAACCATGAAAAAGTGCAGACGTGGGAAAGGGATGAGGTTAACTGCTAGTTTCCTAAGATCAGAGTTGAGTTGGCCAGGAAATCGGAGGCAACATGTAACTCCACTCATTGTTGTTGATATCAAATGGTTCAGATCACCAACTATATGAAAATAACAAAATACATACGTTAATATACTAGTACAAGTATCTTTCATATGAATTGTGAAACTTGATGAAAACACTTACAACTTGGATTAGTGAGCTTGAGTGTTCTGAAACAGATATCATAGAGTGCCTCATTATCAAGAACCATGCATTCGTCTGCATTTTCAACTAGTTGATGAACAGAGAGAGTTGCATTGTAGGGTTCCACCACGGTATCAGAAACCTTTGGTGAAGGGAACACTGAGAAAGTCAACATCATTCTATCTGGATACTCTTCTCTGATCTTGGAAATGAGCAAGGTACCCATTCCTGATCCAGTTCCACCTCCAAGCGAATGACAAATTTGAAAACCTGTCAACATCAAACAATTTCCATTCACATGAAATTGTTATAGTCATTATTTATCAACCATGACACCATACCGTACGTATGCATGTTTCCAAATTTTGTTCATGTCACCATTCTTAATATTGTAGAGAATTACTGTTACATATGTTTTTTTTAGGATTACGGTTAAATATGTTAGTGTGGAGATTTCTTATAATAAGGTTCACAATTGATTTGTGACCTAAATGCATCTCCAACGCAAGGATATTATTTTTGAGGTATAATGCAAGAAAGAGATTAATTAAAAACAATGTTATATGTTAAGTTATTTTTAGTAAGCCCCACGTTACCACCTATGATTTAAGAACTACTCAATAAAGAAATGGTGAAAGGGGGGAATTGAGGAATTAGGGTTTTCTTGTCTCTTTAATTAATTGATTTAGATTAGATAGATGATGATAAGTAATAATAATGGAGTAAAAAAAAGAGTTATATAATAATTAAAATTAATTTATTAAAATAAAAAATGTTGAGCCAGCTAACATGGGGCTTCCACATGGAAGCCAAGTCATTTAAATAGGTTCATGTGGACTACCACAACATTCCATGTTAAAATTTAAGTAGGGATTAAACTTAGAAGCACCCTTAAATTTTTTAAAAGGTTTAGAAATGTATTTAGTCTCCCCAAATATACCCTATTTTTCTACTTAATTATGTTGTTTTGTTTTAGTCCTTGCAAATTTAACTATATTGGAATTGATCTCTCTAATATGTAAAATAGTATTATTTTATTCCTTCCAATTTAAGTGAGATAAATGACTAAAATATTATATTACAATATATCACATGGATCAAATTTTACGTGAGCAAATTTTACACGGACCAAAAGCAAAATGGTGTATATATTTTTTTTTTTAAAAATGGGTAAAAGGAAATTTTTATTAATTAAAGTGATATTAATGATCATTTTACAACTATCTTAGAGGGATTTGAACTTTGTATTTTGCGGTTACAAAGTTAAGCTCTTGCCACTAAACTATCACCTCAAATGTAGAAACCGATGGATATTTCCACAGACTAATATAAAATAAATAAATTTACAAAGACTAAAAAACAAATATATTTATGAGCAAATACATATTTAAACTTTTTAAAAATACTGTCTATTCATATGCAAAACAACAGTATGTCTCAATATACTAAGAACCGAGTGAAGTGATGAATAAAATAAGTAAGTACCTTGCAAGCAGTCACAATTCTCAGCTTCTTTACGAACAACATCAAGAACAGAATCAATAAGTTCAGCTCCTTCAGTGTAATGTCCTTTAGCCCAATTATTACCAGCTCCATTTTGTCCAAACACAAAGTTATCAGGCCTAAATATTTTTCCAAATGGACCAGAACGCAAACTGTCCATGGTACCTGGTTCAAGGTCCATTAGAACAGCTCTAGGAACATATCTTCCTCCACTTGCTTCATTGTAGTACACATTCACTCTCTCAAGTTGAAGGTGTGACTTTCCTACATAACTTCCTGAAGGATCTATCCCATGTTCGTCACACATAACCTCCCAAAACTTTCCTCCAATTTGGTTTCCACATTGACCTGCTTGTACATGAAGGATTTCTCTCATTATGAACTTGATGATTTCAAGACTATAGGAAAAAATTGTAACACTGAGTTAGATCAAGTACAAGTTGGAATGAATGGAAATGAAGGAATGAATAGGCTTTTGTAGGTACAATAAAATACAAAAAGGGATAGGATGATAATATTGATATAATCGGTATTTTCTATTTATGTAAAATGAAAAATAAAAATAAAATTAATGAATAAGTTAATGTGGGTCTGTTGGGAGGGGGGCATGTCAAAGTCTCAATAAGATTAATGAGCTGGAAATGGAAGGTGACAAGAAATAGCAATTGCATGATTGATTGTTCTAATCTCAACTCATTTCATGGCATTATTATTGTTATTTTGATAAAATTCATTTCATGGTATTATGAATTATCAGTTGTTCCTACCACTTGATATCCCATCTGTCATATGATTCAAAATTGTCTATTTCCCTGTTTGGTCACAGTGCTTTGATTAGTAATTTGACAACGAATTTTCACCTCATTTGCTGGACATTCATGCTTATCATTTAATATTATAGGTTTGAGACATGATAGTGAGTTTTGACAAGAGTACAATGATAAAAAAAATGTGTTGAATGGTTTTCCCTGCTAGAGGCTGTTGTTTTATTTGCAAATTACTGGCATTTGGCTAATGTTTTGAGATGCATGTTATGGTATATACCCTGACAAAATAAAATCAATCACATGGGTAGTCTTGAACCGTGTCAATTTTAGTTGGAAGTAATTACCAATTCTGAATCATTCACATTCAATTGAGGTAATATTATAGTGTGTATATATGGTCCTTAGTGAATACTAGTATGGGACAGAGAATATTATGAATTCAATTATAAATGGCATCAGATCTGGGTTTCCGCTGCAACTTGTACCCAACTATACTCATATAACTAAAGCAGGAGTTAGGTACACGTGCGGTGTGGGAAATAGAGAAGTTATTATTGATTAATTTAAAACATATAATCTCATATTCTCACGCAGTCCAGTGTAAAGGAATCAAAACACAATATTGCCTATTAACTGGCAAAACTATTCATGCAATCAACCGGAATATTTTTATAATTTTTTTTTGTGCCGTTTATATACCAAAGAAAAGAGCTGTATTTATAAACAAGAATATCTTTATGAATAACAGGTCTTCTTGAAGGGGATGTATAGAGTTTTGTTACTATGTTTTAATGCCCAGTTTACATAGTAAAATTACAAGTTATTATTTTATTGTCCTGTAACTAAGTTAATGATGCAAACCTGTGAAATAAAATGAATATACGGTAGCACTTCACACACGTAACATCTAATCGTGGTTTCCCTATATTTTTTGCTACAAAATGAAGGGTGGTACCAAGGTAGCAAGTTCAGCTGATACGTGGTGATTGCGACGAGATGCTTGCAAGTGAACATAGCTTTCACGAGGTAAAGACAAGCTGTTGGACAAATGGTTTTCAAGTTATTGGACGAAGTAAATAAGGTAGTCCATCAATCAATTCTAACATACTAAATAGGCTTAAGATAGAACGTTTTATCAATGCCAACTACCTGCCTCCCTTTAGTTGCTTCATTCTCCAATCAGCTGCAGTTGGGTAGTTCTAGTATGAACAAAGTGATAAAGAATTGGAGGTCATGAGTTCAAACCCGGACAAAAGAATAAATATTAATCTAACAACTAAATACTAATATTTGTCATTAAAAAAATAGTTGCACTTTTAAGACATTCATGTTCGGTCAAGGTTGTTCCATGCTACTCCGGAGACCACAAACTGCTCGTAAAAGAGCATGCGCAAAAGCAGAAATATCCACTAACATTTCATATGCAGCAGAGTACCTTGTAACCAGTTGATACAAAAGTGGACTTTAATTTGGTTTAATCAAGATGTATCTTTCTAAATACAACATAACTTAAGAGAAACAATTAACAATAGCGTAAATAGTATTGCCGAAAAGACTTCAAAACATTGTTATAAAAATTGAATTAGTCTCCAGTCTGGAATTAGAGAAAATGAAAGTTCGTTCAAACAACTTTGGTGAAGATGATTAAGCTGATGTTATTTTCAAACTTCCGACATGAATTAAATACTAGCTTGATCTGATAATGTTTCCAAGCGAAAAAATACATCAGATATTATTTTCTATACCTAAAAGCAGCTTACAAGAGAGATAACCAGGACTATATAGCCAAAGTTTTACACACGATTCTACCCAAAAAAGGTGGCTTATACAATTAACCTCCCACAGAAATGTGAAAGAAAAGCAAGAAGCCGAATACACCTTAGTACAGCAATTCGTCAAATACATGATCTACAGATTGCTCCCACTTTCCATGATACAATTCCAAAAGCCTCTCAGCTGGAGTGACACCTGCCACCATAAAAAATATTAAACACATACCAAAGGAAACAGATAAAACTTCTGACGAAAGCTACCAATGATTGCATTAGTTAATTTGCATTCTACCACAAGTTACTGAAGGTGCAAGTATGTTAAGCTTGACACCAACTGTCCATGGATACCAACTCTCAGATATTATAGCATAAAAGACAAAAAAAAGCCAAAAAAATAAAATAATAACTTTGATCCCTAAATCAACCACAAAATCTCAACGTTATAAGTACTACTCATAAAATCACAAACTAAAATTGATTGTAGAAAGTATAAAAAACTCTTCACAATTTTGCATTGGTAAAAATTTGCATTGGATTAGAACATGAGAACAGAAGATTTCAAGATATTTCAATATGATAAACAGTGAAAAAGATATATGTACTATTAAGAGTCCAGTACCCCATTAGAGATATATGTACTAACATAATATGGCACGTATATAAAGACTATATAACTAGAAGTTAGCTTGGAACAAAGACTATATAACTCATCACTAGAACTGAAGTCAACAGAATGTTCGATGAGAGAGCAGCAGAACGTTGGTCACTGCTTTGAAAACAGCCTCTAACTAAAACAAGGGCCAACTAGATATAAATTATGAATTTGCACATTTAACTGAGCCATGAAATAGGGCCATCTGAAGCATGGCACAAAAAACGGAGATGCATCATTAAAAGGAATGTAGTCTAAAAATTCATTACCTGTTCTAACCACCTCAGCTACCGCATTTAAAAATCCTGATTCCTTAAAGCCTCTTCTTTCCAAGCCATCCTGTAGATACATACCGATCCATGATCTTAGCAACATTGATGGTAACAGCAATAACAAAAATAATTACAGCTTACCTTTGCCAGCTCTAGAACCTCTTCAGCAACATGCTTCAGCAAACCATCTCGAAATGGTGTCTTTAGACCGGTTACAGTGACCTGCCAGAGAGACTCCGGTTGTCAGTATAGAAATTTAGTACGGATAATGGGTGCGTTTGTTTTAGATTTGTTTAGAAAAGAAAAAAACAATTTTGTCATTTAAGTGTTTGTTTAGGATTTTAAGAAAAATCATTTTATCAAAAAAAAATATTTTGACTCTAAAATGAAAAGCTATTAGGATTAGCTTTTCCCAAAACCTTTTTTTTTTTAAAACAAGGAGGTCACACATGAACATGAACTAGTTAACAATCACTTTTTTTGGGTAGTTAACAAACACAAATAACTTCAGATTTTTTTTAGAATCTCTAAAAAAAACTCTAGATTCTTCAAACACAGATTTTATTTTATTTTTAAAGCTAAAAAAACACCCAATGACTATTTCTGAAATTAAAATTGTCATTGTCCTACAGTAAAATGTTAACAAATCCGAGTACGTACGTACGTGTGTGTGTGAGAGAGAGAGAGAGAGAGAATCCAAAGAAGGAACATATCTCTCCTTCCAGGTTTCAAATCATATTTATCCGTCTGAAACTGAAGACCCTAACAAGTAAAAATTGAAATAGTTCCACTTCATGATTTTTTCAGCTTTGCAGCTAACTTAAGTTTTCAGACGGATTCAAAGCCATTTTGATCAAGTGTTTATCCTCAGTTACCCTTTTTCTAGTACAGAAAGCTGGTGCTTAGCCCATGCTCCAAGCCCAAATGGATTTTGCATGAAGGGGGATGTTGAAGATTTAATTGCAGAAAGCTGGTGTTTAGCCCATGCTTGATGCTTCAAGTCCAAATGGATTTTGCATGAAGGGGAATGTTGAAGATTTAATTGAAAGAAAAGCTATTTTTGGGATTGTACCTAGCTTACTTATGCTTCTGTGTTGAATAATACAAATGAAGAAAAAATATTGCAAGGATGCTACCTTATTCCTTAGCATTTCTCTTTCTTCTAGAGTCCAATCTGCTGTCATATCCAAAACACGTTGCAAAGAAACCTCATCGTACAATATCCCTACCTGGCACAATCAGGAACATTTCAGTGAGCTTATGTTATCAAATTGAAGCAGTTCATAGAAGAACATGCAAAAAAGGGTCTGAATATAAAAGTAGACTAAATATAGTTTCAAAAATATATTATTAAAAACATTATTCCTTTTGAATATGTTATGTGACTTTCTCAAGGACAAAATGTGACTACAAATATCATGCACAAACTCACCCAAAATGCTGGTAAAGCACATAACCTTCTCCAAGGCCCTCCATCAGCACCTCTCATCTCCAAATACCTCTTTAGCCTAACCTGGAAAGAGCAATGTTTAAGTTTTATAGTAAAATAACTACGAAAATGCTGCAAAACAATTGAAAAATCAACAGATACCAGTTAAATTGCAAAACTAATAAAAACAAACCTCGGGAAATATAGTGGTCAAATGATTCTCCCAATCATTAAGGGTCGGTAATTCACCAGGAATACAAGGAAGCTTTCCTGCCAAGAAGTCCTACAATGAAAAGAAAAAAAAACAATTCTCTATGCTTATTAAGAAAGCAAAGCTACATGAATACTGTGGTCTAGGAAAGTAAGTTTCACAATGAAGAATGGTAAGGGCAGATAGCCTAAGATGACAAGAATATTAAGGATAGATGAGAACCCTGAAGGTCATTCCAGTACAGTCGATATATTTCTTTTTCCGATAGACAAAATACATTGGAACATCAAGAGCAAAATCAACGTACTGCTCAAACCTGCATCAGAGAGTTCGAAAACAAAATAAGTGGAAAAAGATTAACCAAATCATTGCACATAACACCATTGATAAAACTGTTTTTAAACAAGATGTAACATAATTCATCAAATAAGATTGCACAGTAAAATAGTAATTTTGAACTATTGCAGAAAATAACACGATTTTATCTAAATTTTAACTTGATATAAATGACTTCCTAAAGAAAGAGATAACAATATAAACATATGCAAAACAATTATATTATAATCAATTATTTATTGATTTATTTCCTCTTATTCCTTATGTAGCCTTTATGAATGTCAAATGTTGATATTGCCTAGCCATTCAATGTGTATATTTCCAAATACACTTTATATTAAGGATCACTTGATCAACAGAAGGGTGAAAAAGTCTAAGAAAACCCATGAAGCCTAAAATTAGAAGGCATAGAAATAACTGTATTAAGACATAATGCTTCACAATTAAAAAAATGACTTACCCGAAGGTGTCATCAAAAACAAAAGGCAGCATGCCTGTGCGGTCCTTATCGGTATCAGTCCAAATATGGCTGTTTCAGATTTAAGAAAATGGGATAAGCCACCTTAATAAAGCAACGTTAAAAAGGAAAGAACTGCATGAGAGAAAAAAAAAAACTTCCATGTACCTTCTCATACTAACAAACCCATTGGGCTTTCCATCTGTGAAGGGTGAATTTGCAAAAAGAGCTGTTGCTATCTGTTGTGAAGGCAACAATGATTACATCTTACAGCACTGAAAAAATTCAGCAATAAAATCAATAAAAATATCAATGTTTCTTACAGGCTGCAAAGCTAGGCCAGCACGAAATTTCCTGATCATGTCAGCTTCAGAACTAAAGTCCAGATTTACCTATATAAGTTAAACACGAGAAAAGATTACATGATTGTGCCAGACGATATTCTTTTCATAGTGTTTAAATTAGGAATGCTTTGTCGATAATCAGCTAACAAATAATCAACACGAGTCACCTGTACAGTGCATGTCCTGAACATCATGTCAAGCCCAAGAGAACCAACTTTAGGCATGTATTTTTTCATAATCTCATATCTTCCCTGATCCACAACAAAAAGACAGATAGCGTGTAATTGAGTTGAGTTAGTTAAGGTAAAAAAAGAAGCACCGTCATTGTTCAGTTAATAAGTGCAATAGTATCATCCGAATTCCACATGTCATTCTCATGGAGCTCAAATGTTACTGAGAAAAGGTTTCCAGTTGTCACAATAATCTCCAGTCACTGTAGTTAATGAATAGATGTGCTGTAAAATATTACAACTATTTGAATCCATTTTTTGTTGAACGTTAAAACAACTATTTAATCCTGATGTCAGGAAATCAAGCCAAAATCACAACCAATGGACTTGAAACAGAGGACTTTTATCCATTTTAAAAATAGGCTGTGTTATAACTGATACTGTTACCATGCAGATATGCTCAATCAGTTCAAGGACTTAAAAATGAGGAGAAAGAAAAACTACCTTTGGCATCATAGGTATGTCTTTGCGTTCCCACTTTGGCTGGAAACCAATCCCCAAAAATCCAATTCCCATTTCCTCAGCAACAGCTTTAACCTATAAATAAAAATGTCAAAAGAAATAATTAACAGATCTGAAAGAATTATCTTGGTCAATACTCAGATTACAAAAATCAAACATGAATACAAAGATTAAATGATTACAACTGTGATGAAGATGCATATTTACTTGTGAATATCATTGAACAAAAAAATCCAAAATTTATTTCCCTAATGGAAAAATAACAGATTATTTTATTATAATTCAAAACAAGTATGAAAGACTAACTTGATAGAGGTGCGAATTAACTTCAGCACAAGTCTGATGCAGAGTTTCAAGAGGGGCTCCACTAAGTTCAAACTGACCACCTGGCTCTAATGATATGCTCTGCTTCCCCTGTTTCAAACAATGTGCGCAAAAAGTTACACTTTTGACTCTCCAACAATAGCATGGCAATCCAATGAATGCTGAATCAGAAAGTATTTTATTAAATAAATCAAATTTCTCAAACTAAATGTTTGAATTTGTTGTTCGCAAAAATATCAGGTTACCTGTTTGAGTCCAATAATGTTATCACCTTCCATTACTTTATCCCAGTCAAATCTCTCAGCAATGCCATTCAGCAATTCTGATATTTGCTCATACTTCATAGGACGCAAGCTTCCAAGCTCAAAACCAAACTTTTCATGTTCAGTACCTATTCTGCAAGAGAACATGAATAAATTAACTGCCTGAAGAGAAGACAAACAAATTATGACACAACATAAGAGGTAGTTCAAATTCCATACCTCAAAGAAACTATATAAACTTACTTAAAATACTGACAAACTTAAGAAGACAAAAGGACTCCTTGTGAAAAGTGAACACAAAACCCTAGGAAGATGTTCCATCTAACCACTTTTATCCATCACTTCAAAGAAGTACATTTGTCCCATTTCATTTGTTTCTTTAGAAAATCAACAAATGGTTTCTTTTTTCAACTTTACCATCAGCATTGATAAATGCGACAAAGATGATTTCAATAACTAATAGTATTACAAGGAATGCTACAGTAAAATTGATCATTTGAAGCGCTGTTTTTAAAATAAAATAAAAAAGTCACGTTGAAATGAGACTTACACAAATCTATAAGAATTTATAGGTATTCAACACAAATAATTGCTGTTTTGTCGTATATTTAGCTCAGCTAGGGTAATCACTCAGGCAATACGCACATGCACTATAGTGATGCATTACCTGAGCTGAGCTACATATTTGACAAAATGATATTCTGAGACTATTGATAATTCAATCAAATACAAATAATTTTTCTCACGGCAGAACCAAAAATACACTATATTTTTTTATTAACTCATAGTAATATGAGGAATGCTACAGTACAATTGATCGTTTGAGCAGTTTGAAGCATTATTTTTTTAAAAACCTTGTTGACATGAAACTCGCGTAAATCTAGCTACTCAACAGATATGTACCTGAAGCACACATGCACTATAACGGCGCATTACCTGAGTTGAGCTACATATTCGACAAAAAAAATTAATGTTGTATTGTCGTATATGTTGCTCGGCTAGGGGAATTGCTCAGGTAATGCGCACATGCAGTATAGCGACCCATTACCTGAGGTGATCACAAAACAACGTTAATGTCTCAAGCCTATTGATAATTCAATCAAAAACAAATATTTGACTTCATAAAATAATTAACGCTCTATAATCACTGTCTCAAGCCTAATCAAACAAATATAAAGTGACAGATACAAGAAATTATAAACAAATAATTGAAAACTGCAATCGCAATTGCAAATAGAAACAAAGACAGAATCAGATACACTTGACTCCAGCAATTTATGAAAACGGAACAAAAAACAAAACACTATCTACATGCAACTATTGTATTGTACTAATAAAAAGTAAAATAATAAGCGTAAATGAGAGAATGAATTAGAATATAAAAGTAAAGGAAGCAATGAAGGATGCACGCACCTCCATTTATCCTTGGTTTTGCAACCAGAGGCGAGATAATCGATGAGATCATGTTTAGTAAGAGGCTCAGTAGCAACAACAGCATCTTCAGTTGGAGGACTAGCAGCAACAATGAATCTACGACCACCACTGGACAAAGAAGAAGAATTCTTTGAAGAGAAAGAGAAAGTGTTAGAAATGGTGGAGGTTCTCCGAATATGGAAGTTATGCGGTGTTGCGTCGTGGCGGAGAGAGGTAGAAGAAGCGAGTCTGAATATTGTAGTCATGATAGTAGTGAAATTAGAATTAGAAATAGAAATTGAAAATTGAAGAAGAGAATAATAATTAGGGTTGATGAATTGCGTGAAGAAGAAAGGGGAAATGAAATGGTATTTTCTTCCTTTGATTCACTCCTTCACACTCTCGGAAGAGACTCAGACACAGTCACCGCTTGTTCCGTTACTCAGTTCCTTCCTATGCTACTTGTAGCTATTATATATATATATATATTCGCATTTCATTTCTTTCTATTAAAATATGAGCGAGCATACCACTCACGTATTGCATTACATCACCACTCCTCTTTTTCATTCACTTTCAACTTTCACTCTAGCCATCCTTTAACTTTTCCGTTTACAATAAGGACACTCTATTCTTCTTTTCTTTTATTACGTTACTTAAACCAATTTTACTTCTCTACTCCACCTACTAATACATTCCCCTTCATCTTTCTTTTTCTTCCTATTATATTCTCTTAGGACTTATTTATTTCTTTTAATCAAATAGTTAAAAATTCACATTTTAAGATAAATTACGAGTAAATTTGATGTTTGAACACTAACTCTCGTGTGTCGTCGTATTCCTACAAACCAAGTTATCCTCATGAGAACAATTTTACATGAAGCACGGTAGGTTACCAAATCTAAACACATTTATAAGTAAAGATTTAAATATTAATTTGTCACGTTCTAGGTAGAGATGGTAATTGGGATATGTAGATTGAATTTTCCCAATGAGAAGAATTGCTCTATTTGGACCACCATGGGATGCACGAAAACATATTGTAGAGATGAGGATTGAGTGGTTTGAGGACCAAGTATGTCATACTTCATGTGTCCCTCGGCTACTATAAACTTCGTCACCATATCTGTCGGTTGTCACAATACGTCCTATTGCCTTCATGGTTGCTGTAATGATTTGATCGTGTGCCAATACCGGGTTCCCCCAATCATTGTCAAAATCCTCAATAAGATTAAAATTCTGCAAACCCAGACTAGAAATTTAATTACTTTCATATCCAAGACTCCACGACATCCAACAAGCTTTTCCTGTGCATTCCTAGTTCCATAATCCGACATTATTTCATATGGTCTATCAGCTAAAATCCCCCTGTTGAGCTGTACTATGTCGCCAATTAGTAAAACTCTCGAATCTTGTAATAAAGGAGACATTGCATTTAGAAGAACTCACCCAAGGACAGCACCCAGCCTAACGATCAAGCAACGACGGCGAGAATAAAAAACCAACAAAGCAGGCCACCTTTATGAGGTAACGGTTCTTATAGTCGGCCAACACAGAGATCTGAGTACTAGCCCTGGTACTTCTGAGATATATTTCTTCTACTCCAAAAGAATATAGAGATAGAATGGATCGATTAAAACCTCCTCCTGAAGTCGATTAGGCTTTCTGGGAAGAACAGTTTCATCATACTTCAGGTCAAGATGTTCAGTAAGCATTTCATTCATGCTAACATGAGCGAATGCAAGTTTCTTGTGTTAAGTTATGGGCTATGTAAAGGAACTCGCATGTGGGAACTTTGTAACCGAGTTGAGTGGGTAAGACTTTGTTGAGCACTGGATCTGAACCAACCAGCTTAATGCGAACATCATTGAGCAAAGCCTGGAATTCATGTGGTACTGAATTCATTTGAACAACTTCTTTAATTGTATAGATTAACACGTTATTGTCATAAGACAAAGCTATTACAAAAGTCTGCCGACGGGATTCCAATGCTAGGGTTGTCGTTTTAAAAATGATCCCAAACAATTAACTTCTTTTAAAGTTGAAAAAAATATAATAATTAATGATGGTGAAATCCATTTAGTGTTATGACTCACTTTCTATTTTTTGTGTCAATCTATATAAACATAATCCTCCATTTATTTTGAATTACTTATGTTTAAAAATTAAAAAAAATCGTTACGTAGTCTTTTAACTAAAATCACATTATAAATATGGAGAATCTAATATTAAAACTTTGACACTTGTATATCAATGTCTATTACCTCTGTCCCCCTAACCAAGTTACATTTAGATGACAAAAAAATATGATATTTTATTTTAATTTTACAATATCTTCGATACAATGTATGAGGAACATACAAGCAATGCAAAAAAAATTACGTTGGTCTTGGTCAACTAGGAAGACAAAATTTTTTTGATCAAAACGATCATGTCATTGCTAAAAAACATTCATGTGTTCTGTTGCAAAAAAAAGAAGAAGAATGGTGTTGCCATTAATGAAAAATATTGCTTGGGCTCCAGTGGCAAGGAGCTTCTTCCAAGGACATATCCGGGGAATATCGGGTTCGATTCTCAGGGGGAACAACGCTTGGCCAGTGTGCATGCCTCTACGCACGAGCCGGATTAGTCGCCCACCTTTGGTGGATCGGAAATCGGTGCGAAAGCAAAAAAAAAATTGAGGAATGTTAGGGACACTTGCTCACACACTCTCTTAATGAATGGTGCCACCTCACCCTCTTTTTCAATTGCTAACTTAATAACCGATTTAACAGGTTGAGTTTCAACATTTTTTTTTATTACTTTTAATACTTGTTTTTGTTACCACTACCATCACTTGAAAACAGACCGAGACTACCCACGACTGGAAGTATGCAAACACATTTTTTCACGGCTTTGTCTTTGTGGTCCAATTCTACTTCAATGGCCTATGCCGGTTAGATTTATCACGTGCAGTGCAGCGACAGAGTCCAATTGACCACCACTGCAAATCGGATCCTTTGAGTTGTTCCCTAAAGCTTGTTAAGTTGTTAATTAAAATGTAAACACTATGATTTGCAGCAAGAAAGTTAAGCATGAAAGGATGAAGAACAATGATGGTTGTGGAATCAAGCTTTGTAACACTTCTTACTAATCAACATAATCAATACAACAATGAAAAAATGACTTATTTTTATCATTATAATTTGTTGGTGGAAAGAATAATACTTGTGATTTTTTATTTTTTTTATGATTCTCTTCTTGTGGTTGTTTGATTTGTTATAAAGAAAAGAACGAAGTGAACTTGTATAGGGCGGTAAAGGACGGTGAAAGCAGCGATGAAAGGTTTTCACAGATGACCTTTGAGCTGCCATGATAATAATATTAAAAAAATATTAAAGTTTTCTCCAGTTTTAAAAGCAGGTTAACAAGTAAATTGTTAAAATAGTGTTGAAGTGACTGCCATAGCATTCCTCTTTTAAATTTAGATTTTGAATACCTAAAAGCAAAATTGAAAACTGAAAACATGTTTAAAACCTTGAAACAACAACATGATAAATAACTCCGTAAGAAAATATGGTAATTGATCATGTGATATATCAATTTCAATTAATTAATTTTCAAAAGTATTTTATGTTATTCGTAATTTTGCAAAGAAAAATAAACCATATCCTCTCACCAACTCTTAAACAATAAAAAACACAATGTTGAGAATTATCATGACTTGCGAGATGAATATATGAAATATTTATGTGTTAGTAAAATATATCAATGACATCAATTGTGTTTATAAAGTATATGTTTTTGTTATTTTAACACGGAAATAGTTTTTCAATAAAATAATACAAATTACATAAATTGTATGGACTACAAACTTTATTGAAAATGCAAATTAATTAAAAAGTGATATTGAAAAAAATTACATTTACAACACATTTTAGTTTTAGATTTTTTATTTTATGTTAAAGTTTTGTTGTGACAAAACTTTTGTAGTCATAAATTAGAATGATTTGAAACAAATATAAACATTCATTATTTTATTTTGTATGTATGTTTTATGTGTAAAAAACACAACTTCTCACAATTACATACTATTTGTATTGATAAATATTTGTCTCATGCTTATATATATAAGAGTGACAAATAATTGTCTCATATTTTATTTATTTATCAATGATAAATATGTGTTTTATATTTATCAAAGTAATATGTGTTGTTTCCATAAGTAAAAATTGTTGCTGTATTTTTTTTTGTTGAAGGAAGATAGAATGTTATAACAAATGAAGTTAGAGGATCCTACACTTCAATACATGTAATTGCACTTTCTTTTGTAGCATCCCCTCCCTGTCTTCTTTTGAAAAAATAAAAAGGAAAAAAATAAAAGCTATGGCTAACTTCCCTTAAAAAAGCTATGGTTAACTGCTGATAAACTGCATATTTCATTTAGAGCATATTGTCATTTGGGTTTAAGCATCATCCTTTGACGTTTGTGGAATCTCTCACGAAACTTTTTTTTCCTTCTCATCGTACCCTTTCCACCAGTACGAACAATGGCAGAAATCTTGGTCAACTTTACTTCCTTCATTGAATCTTGCTTCCATCATTTTGTTGCGTCACAATTTCCTCCTAAGAAATACTTGTAGCACTCATCGTCACTGCAACTAAGTCTTGGATGCTGCACATACTTCCCAACACAACTCCTCCTCATACACATATCCCTTGTATATTCCACTAAGTTCATATGCACGACATTTTCACCGTATTTCTCAACTGCATCAATCAAAAAGTGTGTACCCACTGCAATGTGCTCCAGTCCACTGAAGGTATACTCAGACCCCCCGTATGTAGGTTCATACTTATGTGCAGTGTGAATGAAGATGACAGGCTTCAGAGGAGCCTCTTTTTTAACTTCCATTTTCTTTACAAAAGAAGAGGTAACAGAGTTAGGTCGCCCATTGTCAGTGTACTCAAATTCTATTTTTGCATGAGGTGGATCCTTAAATATTCTGTTCAAACCACCAACGATACCACCATTAAAACAAAAATCACATACGAGAGTCAAGGACACACCATCTGGTACTTGATTAACTAACTTCTTAAAAATGTATTTGTTATTAGATCATTATCTGATGTAACAAACGAGTTCTCAACACGTAATTTTTCGGTGAGAAGCGAATGACCAAGGGAACCGTGACCAGATAGGCAAATGAGAAGAATATTTTTTCCTTCCTTCATGTCACAAAGTTATTCATAATATGTTCCATATGATTCCTTCCTTTGTTCAACATTGGGGCTATATCTAATCTAAGTTGTATATTATCCCTTTTGAAATTTAGATGATTGACCAAACAATATGAATCCGAATGGCAACTTTTAAACACCCAATAACTTGATTGGCTTCATGGTCCGGGGTTGCTATTGTCAAAAACAAGTCGTGCTTGAGTTCACTGTCATCCATAGCAACAACTGCCGTTTTCGCTTGGTAGAAGAGGGAAAAATTGTTGTTGCATGGTATTAGGGAAAAGAGTAAAGTCTCGGATTTTTTAAACTAATCTTCCATTAAATTAATGATGTGCTTGTTTATGTTGAAGTTATTTATACATGATATTTTTAATTAAACATTAGCACTTTTTTCATTTTCAAAATATGATAAATCTTGTTTTTTACAATATGGGAGAAGACAAAGTCTACCTAAACTTTTAAAAATTAGAATTAAATAATTATTATTCTGACAAGTTATTGAAGTAGCTTAAGCTTCTGAAAGAGTAGTAACATTAAATCACAAAATAAATGCAGCAATAAAGGTTTAGAATAAAAATCATTTAAGAATTAATTATCTTTTTTTTCTTTCGCACCAAATTAATTTATAAAAGAAATGGTTTAAATGATAGATGGAATCAAATTCTAAATAATTAACCAAAGTAGGAATTGTCAAGGTTTTTCTTAAATTTAATTTACGCATAAAATAAATTATTGAAAAAGATTATAAATCAAGAAAATCATTAAGAACTACCTATATAAAATATCGGGATGTTACAAATAACATGAAATATTTTTGAAAATTAATTAACTGCAATTGATATATCACATAATCATTTACCATATTTTCTTATGGAGTTATTTACCATGTTGTTTCAAGTTTTTAAACATGTTTTCAGTTTTCAATTTTGCTTTGGGGTATCCAAAATCTAAATTTGAAAGCACATGAAAAACTAATACTTTTCATTAATGGCAGAGATGTGATTAAATCCAACGATGTTCTTCTTCTTTTTTTGCAACAAAACACGTGAATGTTTTTTAGCAATGACATGAACGTTTTGATCAAAAAATTTTGTCTTCCTAGTTGACCAAGACCAACGTAAAATGGTTTCCATTGCATTGTATGTTCCTCATACATTGCATTGATGGTATTGTAAAATTAAAATAAAACATCATAATTTTTGTCATCTAAATGTAACTTGGTTCGGGGGACAAATGTAATAGACATTGATATACAAGTGTCAAAGTTTGAATATTGGATTCTCCACATTTATAGTATGAGTTTAGTTAATAGACTACGTAACGAAATTTTTTATTTTTTTTTAAAACATAAGTAATTCAAAATAAATGGAGGATTATGTTTATATAGATTGACACAAAAAATAGAAAGTGAGTTCTACCACTAAATGGATTTCACCATCATTAATTTTTTTTTCAACTTTAAATGAAGTTAATTGTTTGGAACCGTTTTTAAAACGGCAACCCTAGCATTGGAATCCCGCCGGTAGGCTTTCGTAATAGCTTTGTCTTACGGCAATAATGTGTTAATCTATAAAATTAAAGAAGTTGTTCAAATGAACTCAGTACCACCTGAAATCCAGGCCTTGCTCAATGATGTTCGCGTTACGCTAGTTTGTTCAGATCCAGTGCTCAACAAAGTCTTACTCACTCAACTCGGTTACAAAGTTTCCACATGCGAGTTCCTTAACATAGCCCACAACTTAACACATAAGAAACTTGCATTTGCTCCTGTTATCATGAATGAAATGCTTACTGAACATCTTGACATGAAGTATGATGAAGTTTTACTTCCTAGAAAGCCTAATCGACACCAGGAGGAGGTTTTAATCGATCTAGAAATTATTATTCTATCTTTATATTCTTTTGGAGTAGAAGAAATATATCTCAGAAGTACCAGGGCTAGTACTCAGATCTCTGTGTTGGCCGACTACGAGAATTGGTACCTCGTAGAGGTGGGTCCCAAGAGTCCGGCTCACAGTGTTGTTGCTGCGGTTGTCAACTCCAATAATGTAGGGGGATGTAGAAAACTGGGTGGTTACTGTTTTACACCACAATCCAAAGCCTAAGATTCCTATTGTGTTTTTTATGGGTCGAATGAGAAGCTATGTTGATGGGAAAACGTGGCCTGCTTTGTTGGCTTTTTATTTTCCTCGTTGTTGCTTGATCGTTAGGCTAGGTGTTGTCCTTGGGCGAGTTCTTCTAAATGCAATGTCTCCTTTATTACAGAATTCGAGAGTTTTACTGAATGGCGACAAAGTACAACTCAACAGGGGAATTTTAACTGATAGACCATATAAAATAATGTCAGGCTGTGGAATTAGGAATGCACAACAAGAGCTTGTTGGATGTCGTGGAAGTCTTGGGTATGAAAGTAATATGATTTCTAGTTCGGGTTTGCAGAATTTTAATCTTACTGAGGATTTTAACAATGATTGGGAGAACCCGTTATTGGCATACAATCAAATCATTACCACAACCATGAAGATAATAGGACCCATTGTGACGACCGACATATATGGTGACGTAGTTTATAGAAGCCAAGAGACACATAAAGTATGGCACGAAAAAAATGCATTAGTATATTAATTTTAATTATATTTTTATTTAACCAAACTAAGAATCGTGAACCTAGAAAATAACATTCTCAATTCGGCAAAAAAGGAAAAAATGATTACATTTTCACGACTATATGTTAGGTATTATTTATTTCTTTTTTGGAAGGAAGGTATTATTTAATCTAATCACACATATAGCACATTTTAAATCACATATATTACACATTTTCAATTTTGGTTTTTATGCTAAACTGTGAGAAACTTTTTTTTTTTTTTAACAAGTCAAAATGAGATATATATAATATATTAATAACTCATAGGTGCAATCACCGTGTACAAGACGTGCAACGAGAGAAACACCACAAAACAGTTACAAGGTCAACGATGCCAAATACTCAAGCACCACCAAGGAATGGATAATCAAAGATGAAATTGTTAAGTAACAACACCCATACATAAGAGAGGATGTTGCCACTAGTCATAATAATCATAAACAAAAGAAGGCGAGTGAGCCTTTAACCACAAGAAAGATGTCAGCTTAACTTTGTCCAAAATGGTATGAGGATCAGTTGTTTTGTTGTAAAAGACTCCGTTGTTCCTTTCCTTCCAGATATTCCAAGCACAAGCAGACTAACTAACCTTTACCCTGCCCTTTTACCGATAATTTTCCACTTATTCAACGTCTTATTTTACACATAATTTTCCACTAACTCTTCTTTTTTTGGTTGATAATTCCCATGGCCGGACCTAGGCATAGGCTGGGGGTGCGACGACCTAAGACCCATGTCGTTTGGGGGCCCTAAAAAAAATTATGGAGGGGGATGTATGTAGAAATATTTGGTTTATTATGGGTTTCTATAGCAAAGTTCACTAAAAGGCCTCAAATATTTATATGATGGAGAGATGGGCTCAAGTCTTTTAATATTTAGGCCCTTTTGACGAGATTTGCTATATATACCCTCGTATAACATATATTTCTATATACACTCTCCCTATAATTTTTTTTTGTTCTTCTTAATAATGTGCCAAAAAATTATTATGGGAGAAATTGATGATATTTTTTTGGGCCATTTGTTCCTAATAATGTGCCCCACTAATATTAAAAATTTTGGTGATATTTATTATCCAAAAAATTGGGATAATTTTCATAACAAAATAAATTATATTTTAGTTGAAAATGAGCCTACGAAATTAATCTTAATCTTGACACAACTAAGCAGCACCAATACCTCCTTTTACGTAGGAGTATTGACACAACTAAGACAAGAAAAGTTAATATTATTCCACAAAAACCCATCACACAAATTGAAATCTATCACACTCACTCACTTGGCTAAGCCTCCTAATTCATTATCAATTGCAATATTAACAGCATCAAGATCTCCTTTTCCGATTTCCGCCATTTCAACCAGAGACTTGTCTAGAAACCTCTCCATCTCTTCTGGCCACGGTTTGTTATTGCTTGCAGGACAAGGAGACTTAAACGGAGTGTTCAACCACGCATCTACGATCTCGATTGCTGTTTCGGCTGAAGTGTAATTACCAGATACGGCGAGGACATTTGAATTATTGATGGATCGGGCGTTGACAGCGTCAGCAGGAGTAAGACAAGTGACGGCAAACACGCCAGGAAATTTATTGGTGAAGATGGAGACGCCAGCGCCGGTGCCACATGCCACGAGACCACGAACTTCTGGTGAGGAAGACGGTGTTGATTGAGAGACTCGACGACCAACTTCAGCGGCAGCGGAATAGTAAGAAGAAGTTCCAAGATCTTCAACTTGGATGTTGATGGAGCGGAGGTAGGAGACTAAGGTGTCTTTAAGAGAAATGCTGTAATGATCGGTGCCGGAACCGGCGATGATTTTTATATGTTTGTTGGGTTCCGCCATGAATAATTGAGGGAATATAGACACAGACTCGATTGGGATATTATAGGGTGAGAGTGGAGTGTGAACTATAGTGTGGCACTTAACGAGAGAAATGATAAACAAACAATTATATACAGTATTGGATAATGATTGATTCTGGTTGTTGGAGACCTACAATGTTAGCGACCAATTTAGAAAGTATGAATTGAAAGGCGAGTGGACCATAACAATAATATTATTATCAACGTGGAATCTTAACCAATTGCAGAGTGACAGTCAACAAAGTAATGCTGAATAATTGATTATTGGTATTGCTTGTCTATGAAACATCCACGATGCTTCCCAATTGATTCTCAAAGCATAATAAACAAATTTAGCAACAAATTTTTTCTTTCGCGATTGAAGTTTGTCCCTGATGCTTTGGTAAGATGCTACAGGTGTCTTAAAAGTGTTCTGATAATCATATGAACCCCTAAACTAAAAAGATGCAAGATGAGAATATAGAATTGAGGTTATGAAAAAGAATCATCTCTATTCAAGTTACAACATACAATTCACCATCAACCATCTATTCCTTCATGACAAACAGTAAACACACTGAGAGAGCCATCATACTAAACTTCATCTGAACCTGCCCCAGTCTTCTCAAACCTCCTCTCCTAATCAACCCCTCCGCAAATCAACTCAATATGTCAATTGACATGATTGTCCGCAACTGTACAACCGAGCAAGGTAATGTAAGATTAGCCGCTTAAAGCGCCGCTAATATTATTTTTTTGGTCAAAAATAGCTGCCCCTAAATAAGTATCTTGAGCATTCTTTATAAAACGATATTATCAGCTATCAGATAATAAAACGAAGCTTGGTTCACCACAACAGAAATTTAAGTATCAACGAACTACTGACAGGAAGTAGTCCCTTGCCATTATGTGAATATGGATAGGTAACAAACAATTCTAAAGCCTACTACTTCAGAAATGGGGAGAGGGGAAAGAAATTACAAAGATACACAGTTATCAAAATAGACTTCATATATAACCCAAAAAAAAAAAATCTCATCCTCTCATTATATTGCAGTGATTCTAAACATGCACCTGAAAACACCTTAATTTGTAATTGTATTCTACATTCAAACCTGGACAACAATTGGTTGTGCGTTTTAATGCTGCAAACATTTTAAGTGGATCGCTGGAACATTAATTAGTCCTTCCAAATAAATTTATTTGTAATAATTCGTTTATTAAGTTTCCATGGCTGAATCATCTGACTATGACTCCTCCGCTAGCATCATGGGCAGCTTTCTTTCATACCGAGCCTCCCCAACCGTAGCCTAATTGTGCCTCTCCTCATTTCACCGCCATTCCTACTCTCCACATTCAAAGACTGCTTGCCCAACATCACTGCTTACATTCAAAAAACTCGTCAAGTTCTCAATAAAAAAAACAACAGGCGACGTGTTCATCGTCACCATCTTTGTCTCCCCATTCAGAAACCTCCACAAGATGACTACTATTACTATAGGTCTCTAACTATAGCCAGACTCATGCTATGGCTTGACAGGAGCCAAGTCCTTACTGACCCCCAACATCTGTGCCAAGAAATCTCCATGACCCATCATTGCAAAGCACCGCCGTTCTGGCGTACATGTTGCTTTGAACACACAGTAACATCATCTAGGACTAGCAAGCAGATCCCATTACAAGCAACTACCAATTCCACCATTGTTTGCCATAAAACCCATTGCTCCACCACTGCCTCCTCCTCTGACGTCCTTCCTCTCCTTCAACCTCTTGATCCAGTCATCTTGGCCCAATGGCAACCTCATCCTCCAACCCACCCCCCAACACAACATAGCTCTCAGAACTCTCTTACTCCTTTAGCCTCTCCTCCCAACACAACCCACCGCTTCAACCTCATCCTCCATGACCCATCATTGCAAAGCACCGCCATTCTGGCGTACATGTTGCTTTCAACACACAGTAACATCATCTAGGACCAGCAAGCAGATCCCATTACAAGCAACTAACAATTCCTCCATTGTTTGCCATAAAACCCATTGCTCCACCACTGCCTCCTCCTCTGACGTTCTTCCTCTCCTTCAACCTCTTGATCCAATCATCTTAGCCCAATGGCAACCTCATCCTCCTACCCACCCCCTCCCAACACAACATAGCTCTCAGAACTCTCTT
>Ga0315914_1000881_pt1 | contig 41928 bp, 22 predicted proteins | sample MpolenodulesMG_FD_203920 | JGI IMG/M metagenome (GOLD analysis project Ga0315914, IMG submission 203920) | Medicago polymorpha root nodule microbial communities from Los Angeles, California, United States - elongated nodules | ecosystem: Host-associated > Plants > Roots > Nodule | place: USA... | reverse complement strand
CCCACAAGGGTCGATGTAGCTACATATGTCTATGATAGCTTTGCAAAGGATGAAGAAAAGATGAAGATTCAATGCCTAGATCCATGATGTCTCAACAAATCTTGGGTTGAATCTACTCCTAACTACCTTACTTTGTGTTTCTCTCTCAAGAAAAGCCCTAGTCTCTCTAGAAACCAGAAAAATATCAAAACAATGTAATAATGGTGTGGAAGGAGAAGAGAAAGCTATTTATATGGGCCAAATTCGTGCCTGCACGCTTAAGCGTGCCCCCTGGAAATCTTCCTTTGTCCAATTGGGAACAACCACGTGTGCCTTATCCACTTGCATCTGATGAAGTTCACTTGAGTGTGCGAGAAGCGTGCAATCAGCGTACAGGTCTGAGCTCTCGACATTGTGTACGCTTAAGCGTACAACAGGTCGCTTAAGCGTACCGATGGAAACTTTGATAAGCGAACCACAAGCGTACTGAAAGCATACATGAAGGTTGGCTACTGGAACTAGTACGCTTACGCGTACGAGAGGACGCTTAAGTGTGCTCTCTGAATCTGGGAAGCGTGCTGGCAGCGTACCAATAGTGTACATGAAGCTGCTCTCGACATTGTGTACGCTTAAGTGTGCTGAGGACGCTTAAGCGTACTGACTTTAGTTCATCAGCTTCTTCCTTGTCCCTTGCTTGTAATTTCCTGCATACAAAGGGAGGGAATCAGGCATGTAAAGCATAAATGGTAAAAGAACACAATTTGGTAGCTTTTCCTTAGATAACCTGCAGAACAAGTCACTAAAATGCCTAGACTAACACATAAAATATGTTACTTTTGAGCACTTATCAAACACTCCCTAACTTAGCTTTTTGTTTGTCCTCAAACAAAAGAATCAACAGGAAACTTACAAGGCTTTGGACAAGATTTTCAGCACAGTGTCAAGCAGTTCAAATCTTCAAAACTTGCCAGGTGGTGATTCAAATGTAAATGCGCGGGCAAGCATGAAGTCATCCACTAATCTAAGCACAAACTATGAATGTGAAACAAGTCCTAAGCACAAAAATTTTCTCAACAGTTCAAGTCACAAACATGACTATCTATGAACCACACCTAACACACTTCTTTAAAAGTAGATGAAATACAATAATAACAATAAGTGAGGGTAACGAACACACATCCAACAATCATGCTAACATCTTGATTAAGTTATGTGTCTATCCAAATATCATCTCAAAAAGCATAGAAGCATGGATCAAAAGGTCTATTTAGGGTTATAACTTGGTCAGGTTACAGAAGAAATGTCATATGTGGGGAAATTGAAATCAAAAAGCATATCATAGAGGAACATTCTTTGTATCAACAATTACAATCCATAACCTTGCCTACCAATCATTACAACCCTTGGTGATTAACAATCTATCCAATAACCTTGACAACTTATTCTATTTTTGATTTTTGTTTCTTTCTTTTTCTTCTTTTTCTTTTTCAAATTTACAAACTTTGAAAATTCTAAAATTTGTACAATTCAATGTTGTCAAGTTACTTTAACAATTCACCATGATTCTTGACATAATACACTTCCCTTTCTCCCCAACTTAAATGCAACAAAACTCTACTTGAATGTTCCACTATCCTGAGGCAAGGGACATAGTACAAGAAGGTTAAAGGTTCAACAAAGTAAAATATCGAAGTCCTACAGTGAATCAAACATGAACTGAATTTTTAAAAGATTTCAGGCAATTTCAATAAGCATTGTGCTTATGAATATTGACAGATCATGTTTGAGGACTTGATTCATTTGGCTCAGATTGGGGTATCAAATACTCACTCTTCTCACAGGTAGGCTTTATGTGGTCAAGTGTCTCACTCAATTTCAAAAAGTGCCTTGATCCTTTCCATGCTTTCATACAATTCAAAACAATTATCGGATTTAACATAACAAAAACGAGTTAAACAATGATTGTCAGTCTCCAGCATATAGTACAACAGTTTGAATCTTAGTTGTTGGAAAGATTATCATAGAGAGGAAGTTAGTCTTAGTAAGATTGTCATTGATAAGAATCTTAGTTGTTGAGAAGATTGTTGTAGAACGGAAGTCAGTCTTAGTAAGATTATCATTGATAATTAGAATCTTAGTTGTTGGGAAGATTCTCATAGAACGGAAGTTAGTCTTAGTAAGACTGTTACATGTAATAATCTTAGTTGTTGAAAAATTCTCATCAAACAGAAGTTAGTCTTACTGGGATTGTGGTAGGTAGGAATCTTAGTTGTTGGGAAGATTTTCATAGAACAGAAGTTAGTCTTAATAAGATTATCATAACTTTTCTATATGGCCACAATTAGGTCCCTTAAATATCACAACTTTTCTTTATGATCGTTCTAAAAAAATTCATCAAATTTGGTTCTTATAAAATTGTCCGCCTACATTTTTTGTCTTCCCCATCAAGTGACTCTAACAGATAATGACGCAACAATGCCGCCTTGATTGTTTTAATGACTACGATTTCAGTTGGTTTATACACATGTCAAGTCTAATTATTATTATTATTATTATTATTATTATTATTATTATTTAAAAAGGTTAAATATGTTTTTGGTCTTTATAAATATACCAATTTTTTGTATCAGTCTCTCTAAAATTATAATTTTTTAATAAAACATGAGTTAAATATGAATTTTTACTTTTTTTGTGTTTAAAAATTCATATGTAATTCATGTTTTGCTTAAAATTATAATTTTTATTGGAGAGATATTTACAATTTTCTATGCAATTTCGTTAAAAAAAAAATAATGTTGCACATGAATTGACTTAAAAATAGATACCAAAAATGATGATTGAAAATTTGATAGTAACTAAAAGTTTAAGAGTAATTTTAGAGGAACTAAAATGAAAAGTTGGTATATTTATAAGGATAAAAAACATATTTAACCATGTTAAAAAATACCATAATATTCTTTAAAAAAACCCATAATATGTAATTACTGATGTTATTTTTATTTATAATTATATAGTTATTATCATTAAAATTAAATCAGAATTAATCAAAAGCATATGAGCAAGCTAGGATTTTTTTTAATTTTTCCAACATTGCCAAAATCAATCTTTGTTAAATGTAATTTTAAAATCAGTTGGACTTTTTAAAAATCAATATATATTTAAAAAATAGAATCTTTGTGGGGCAAGTAACTTGTAAATCTCAGCCATTCAAAATCTCCATAGTATATCTAGTGGTTGACATCCATTTTGCCAAAAAAAAAGAAAAAAATCAAGTCTCCTACGGTAGGAGACCTAAAGAGGTCTCCCACCATAGCCTTTGCCGCTATGTACATACTCAAGCATGAGAGTTTATTGTGGATGTTTTAAGGTATAAATAAAAAAAATTATCAACTGAAGTCTAAATTTTTTAATTTAAGTATTTATATAAAAACTTTTTTTTAAAGATATTTGTGTAAAAACTTAATTTTAACATTTTTTATAAACAGACCGGATCATATGAATTTGGATTAGATGCAATTAGGACCGAGTGTAATTAGATGCAGTCGGATCAAAATTAGATAATAAAAAGTATCTAAAATTTTCTTTTAAATGAGTCAAATTAGCTCACCAAAATTATAATAGAGAGAATTAATTATGACACTTGAAAATTGCATAATCATGAATACACTCGCATAAAAAGGAACCTCGTGATCACCTGGCTTAAAATAAATTAAAAAAATAATCAAAGGGGCTTAAAGTTGGTGCATTCACGTCAAAGAAGCGACGAGTTCTTTTCAAATGATTTATCAATTATCAATTCACTTCTTCACAGCTCAAAATACACACCTATCTCCCTCCATACTCCCCACAAACCAACCTTTATTCAATTTCTTCAACTTCAAGCAACTCATCAATTAAATTATAAGTAAGTGTAAAAAATCCCTTTGTATTGAGATTTTTTTTATATGTTAGACTTTTTTGTTTAAATTGGTAAAATGTTAGTGTTTAGGGTTTATGTAAATTTAATTTTTTTGGTAGTAAATGATCAAATGATTGCATGTTTGCAATGTGAATGTTGTTTAGACTAGGTTTAAGCTCAATGTGGTAGTTTAAAACTTGAAATAACCTAATGAACCAAAATGTATATTTTACACTCTAATTGTTTGTATGAATTTTTTCTTGATTTTTTTTCTTCATTTTTTGTGTTGTGTTGATATGGATGACAACCCATATATGCACAAACTCGACAAGGAGACCATGACCTCTAGTGCACGTAAGGAGAGGCAAGCCACCATATTACTTAAAGGCTCTAAAGCACCGATACTCCAATTTTCAAAATGTACCCGTACCGGGTACTTCGCGGGTACTGGTACTCATACGGTACGCGTACAGTACGCACCCATGACGTACCAATTTTATTTTTTTGTTTTTATAATGTTGGTACGGTTACGGTACGGCGGTGGTACTCTCAGGGTACTCATAACCGTTTTTTTCTTTGAGAAAATGAGTCTTTCCATGAGAATTAATAGCAATTATAGTTTTTTTTTTTTATAAACCCAACAACATTTACTAAACTCTGGAACTGCTGCTACTTACTTAATGTCCACCTTTTCTTGTCTGCCAATAGTTGCAGAAGTAGAAAAGTCTGGCACTCAAGCCTTGTTAAACCATTTATTTTACTGTGCAATGTATCTTCATATCTTCCTTTTTCGCATTGTATAAAATCCAATCCTTGTTAAGCTTTTGTTCTCACTTATCACTTGATTATACTATATTTGCAATATAATTTCCTCATGCAATGTTATTTTAAATTTTAAAAAAATAATTATCCTAACGTACCCGTATCTTTGTTTTTTGAGAAATGCCGTATCCCGTACCCGCACCCGTGCAACGTAGCTTAAAGGGAACGCTACCGTATGAGTGGTTTGGAGAGGATCTCACAGACAAGTGCATTCCAGGTTGTTAATCTTTCTTAGTACTATGTGACTGACAGGCTGTGCTATGATCTTTCTGAGTAGCATTACCATGATGATACTCAAGATTCATACTACCAGTATGAGCATGATGGTGAGGTTCACCTTGAACAGCTTGAAGAGTTTGATTAGCATGATGTACTAGTACCCCTATCCGCACCTGATGCTTTTCTTGTGGCCCTTCTGATCTATCTCTGTTGCCGTCATTTGCTAAACATGTTGCTTACAAGATTTGGATTAACGTTAATGTAAGGCCATCATTATATCACTTTATCGTTCAAATGGTTATTTTACATTAATATATTTTTAACTTTTTTTTTTTTTTTTTTTTGTATTTAAGAGTCACATTCGTGTGTGTAAGACCAACACACAAGGTAGGAAGATTGCTACACTTACACACCTGAAAATGTTTTGTCTTTCTAGTTTTGTTTTGATTGATGTCATTAGTAAGTTTTTGTATAATACCCGTTCATTCTAGATTACATATTCCATACATATGTTGGTTTTAGAAAGTTTGGAAACAAGTTTGGTGTGCATTTATTTTCCAAAAATTCCTTTCCTGAAGTTTTAATTCGAATCATTATTTTTCATTAAGCAATTTGATTTGATTCATTCTTTCTCTCTAAAGTTATGTGCCGAATCACTCTTGACTTTGGATACTTTGAATCCAATCAATTTGATTTGAATTAATTCTTTCACTAAGCCACTTGATTCGATTCATTTCCCTCTATGAAGTTGTGATTCGAATCAAATTGATGTAATTCGAATCAATCTTCATTTGTAAATCACTAAATCGAATCACAATTCATGGCTATCGATTAAATCTTCTTAGCAAGCCAGATTTTAGAAATTACACTATTGATCCTATTCAGGTCTTCTATGATTCGAATCAAACGCACATTTTTCAGTTTTATTTTGAGCTCAACTTGTTCCTATCTCTCTCACCTATATATACTTGCCTCCACTCATTATATCACTCCTTGAATCAAATTAAAAATTCTCTCTCTCTACAAACTTCTTTAGAGTAAACATTTTTCTAAGAACACTTGTAGGACTTGAGATTTAGATTGATAAGGTGTTGTAAGTTTGACTTCATTCAAGGATCTTGGTGGAACATCAAGAATCTAAATCATAGGATGTACTTTTCACCGCCAAAGAAAATTGTGGGGGTTGTTTCTCAATTTATCAAGGTTTAAGGGGATCAAAGCGTGGCAATAACAAATAAGATTGAAGAATTGTATGAAAAATTGAGATTCGAAGACCTTGAGATTATCCAATTTCAAGGAGGCTTGAAGATTGATGACAAGTCATCTGACGTTATTCTTAGCATGTTTTCAGTCATTTTCAATAGGTTTTACAAGCAAAACGGAGCAGTATTTGAGCAATTGCCAATGATTTTGGGACATTTGTAATATTTTTATATTTGAGTATGTAATTCTATTCTTCCTGAAACATAGCAATTTTAAGGTGTTTTTGATGTAATTCACGAAGAAATCATGCAAATCGGCAAAGCAAGAACATCCGAAGATTAGTGAAGACCTTTGGAAGATCAAGAATGAAGATTCAATAGGCTTCATAAGACTTTACAGTTAGAGGAATTTTGTTCCCAGGTCCCAAGACAACTTATTTGAAAGCAAACACCCAAAACGACGGAAAAATGGAGAAAAAGGGGTCGGAACGCACTCACATGTGCCTAGGGCATATGATGTGCGCCCCGAGCACTGAAAAAGTGCAGGGCGAAAACGTCTTTTCCTGTTTTTGTGTGGATAAAGCCCTCGTTTTTAGCCCAAACCCAGGTGGAAACTTTCCCTATAAATACCGCCTTCCTCATTCATAATTTCTCGTTTAGAAGTGGAGCAGTTCAAGAGGAAGGCGATTCTAGGAGCTTCAGGTGGAGTTTTTCTATCCACTTCTTGTTTTTCTAAGGTATGTTTTTATCTTTTAGTAATTTGTCTTTAGTTACCATGTGTAACTAAATCATTTTAGGTTATGGTTATAAGATGAACCTCTATATATTTTGTTGGATAATTATTTAATTTAATGTCGTTTATTTATTTATTTTCTGTTTGCTATTTAGTTTTATTAGGTTAGATTTATTTGTATTGTAGTGCAACCCTAGTTAGACATTTAGGTTGTGACATGGCTAACATTGATGTTTATATCTTGATATTTTTATCTGTCTTTCTAGGAAGTAATTAATTAAGAAACTAGACGAAATATACCAAAAGCGAGTAGACCCTACTAGTAAGTACTTAGGATGTGACATTACTAATTAATTAAGGAAACAAGTAGTGCGTGATTTAAACCGAACCTAGTAGAACCATTCTCCTCGACCCTCTGTAAGGTAAACGCTGATAGGGTTGCCCGTTTGTAGAACTACCGAGAGGGAGAGTGTGCTATGAGATCCCTAAGATTCATAGATGGGAAAACCCTTTAGGAACACTGGCCTTCATTGCTTTTAGAAATTTAGGAATGCCAAGTTAAGTCTATGTTTCAATTACCTTTGACGGAGTAAGACCCTAGACTCAAGGATCACCGTGTGACCAGTAGGTGCAACTTAACATTGGAGGCATAATCCGAAATCAACTTAGAGAGTAAGACCCCGTAAAGATTGTAACGCCCTATTTCTATTAAAGCGATAAAACACACGAATAATACAAATATTCAAGAAATAGACGTTACGTCTTCAATAGGTTCCAAAACAACATGCAAATAAAATTCTTAAGACATCGCAGCGGATATATAACATACATCTCCAAAATATATATGTCATAAACTTATACATACGTCACCAAATAAAATCTCCAAACCCCGATATATGGGTAAAATCTCAACAACATACTCAATCCAAGATAACATAAAGACTGACATCCTAATCAGAGCCTAATCTAAGACTCTAAACAGATAAACAGAGGAAGCTCCTGCTATCCTCAAGCAACTCACCAAGCACGCTAAAAGATCAATCATGCACGCCGTCTACTCATTTATACAAATAGGTAGGTGGTCCACCACAGACCACTGGGGGTTAGCTTCACATCACCATAATCAAACATAATTAATTGAAAATGTATTCAATTAATTATGTCCCTAGGCACGACTAAACTTCAAATAATTCAAATAAAGAGATAATTCACTTCAACATTTGTCATCAACATCAACAAATTCACAACATCGGAAATATACAACCACCAATCACTCCAAACACCAATCACCAAAACAACTAGGACTCATGCCACAACATATTATGCCCCTAGGCACGACTCCTGCATGCATGCGGTATCGTCACCAACAATGTCTAGGCCGTTACCCCATGATGCCAACAACACATCATAATCACTTCAACTGGATATAAATATCCCACAACTATGAATGCATGAACATATGACACACTATGCACATGTCCAACAACAACTCACCATCATTTGTATGCACAATTCCATAACAAGATTCAATACATACAATCACCGCACCCAATTATTCAACATTTAGCATGTACATTTCATACCAACAATCAACATCATGATTATCATGTCACAACTCATCAACACAAGCAAAGTCATAAACACAGTCATTAAATTCAACATCAATAGCATGATCATCAAGGTTAACACTGTCGAGGAAAATCACCATTCAAGACATTCGACCAAAACTAGGCAAACATATTCAAATGCCTCAACCAAACACATGCACTACTCGCGTATGTTCATAGTAGCTTAGGCATATGAGTATCCTATACCAATTCTAAGAAATCACAAAATCACGACAAGTTCGACTCATATTACCGTTTTTCAAAGAATTCAAGTTTTCAAAGAAAAAGCAAGTTAAATACCATGATTCCCGTCCAAAATATTTTTACCAATCATAACTAGAGTAAACAAACTTAGTCCCACATTAACACTTTGAGAAAATGAGTTTTCGGAAAAAAGTGCGTTCTTGAACATTCTTAAAAAATCTACCAAAAAGCTTGATTTAATCCAAGAAGCCGAGTTCAATCCAATTCATTTGATGTTTCCAAGGGTTTAGGAAGCATAGAAATAGTGAAAAACGTCAAAGGAATCAGTTTCGGAAGTCCAAAATTGGCCCTGAAGCACCCAACAAAGCACAACAGAACAGTCACCCATGAGGGGCTGCCTTGCTGCGCCCAGGCGTGGGCAGACAGCAGCCAGTGTCCTGTGCTGCGGCTCTGTGCAGACCCGGGGTTTTCAGTTTCGCCTTTTCGTTCGTAAAATAGCGTTCGTTAACTCGATTCCAATTCCGTTTTCGCCTACGAATTCTACTCAATTAATCCTATCATATTTTTCTGGAAAACCAAATTTTCACATTCTCAAAACATCTTATCCCATAATCACTTATTTCCCAAAAACACTTAAAATCACTTTTACTCAAAATCCCAATTTTCTTCCAAACGATTTCTCATTACTAGACAACAACCAAAAACAGAAAATCATTATACCATAACTCATCATAATCAACTTGTTTCATTCATTAAAAATCATCAACACCACAATTCAACTTAATTCATCATTTTCATCGAAACTCAACAACACACAACGATAACACACCAAACATGAATAAACTCATGTAATCTCTAACACCCATAGCATAATTTATCATTACTATCATATCACAACATCATTCAAGTCATAATTCTACAATTTCCTCAACAAACAACAACAACAATTTCATTTTCACCTAATTAAGCAAAAATCAACAAAGTGACTTAATAACATACTTTAATCATGCAAGATTAACAACAACAAGAAGTTTAGCATCAATTTAACATACCCAAACTTAGCACTAAAGAATGGACACGAAAATTGATGTCTAAAATCCAAACAAATAATCACTACTCACAAATAAGCACTTATTCATTGAAGTAGAAAAAGAGCTTTTAGCTTAAATTATGAATGAACACTATCCCCCTTACCTCAAACCTTCAAGAATTAGAATCCTAGCCCCACTTTTGCTCTAAAGCTCCAATCCAAGCTTTCTCTCTCTAGATCTTCTTCTAACCCTTGTTCTCTTCCTCTAGCTCTTTCTCTCTCTACCTCTCTCCACACTAGTGGGCTCAACCCTCAAAATGTCTTAATGAGCTCAAAACTCTCATTAACTAACTCACAGAGTTTCTACTCACTTACAGTTAAAAATAATGAATAGTTACCGGCTCTTAACTAATTACCACAACCTACTAGTAACTTAGTAAAAATAATGGTTCCCACTTGAAACACTAAAAATAATCCTCACAGTGAAATTACTAATTTACCCTTGCTCACATGATGACCAAAATACCCCTAAGTCCAAAATGACTAAAATACCATTCTAACACCGAATTGTAACAATCCCAACCAAAATACACACAGAGGTAATTAATCACGTACAAGCACACATAAACACATATAAAAATTAATTAAAATAAATATAACGAAAATCGGGCTATTACAACTCTCCCCCCTAAAATGAATTTTCGCCCTCGAAAATTACCTGAAGGAAACAACTCCAGATACGAAACCTTCATCCTACTCTCCGATTCCGAAGTAGCACTCTCACCAGTTGGTCCAACCCAAATCACCTTCACCAAAACGATCTCCTTGCCTCGCAAACGCTTCACCTCGCGATCCACAATCCTAACTAGCCATAGAATTTCATTGTCTATTATAATTTTTTTTGATAGAGACTATTATAATTTAAATAGAGAATACATATTTTTTTTTTAAAATTACAATTTTTTATTTGGGGTCAATTTTTAAAATTAGAGCAAGAGTTTTAATTTGACTAGATTATGTAAATTTTGATGTATTAGAATATGTCAATGCGATATATAAAAAATAATGTATTATGAACTTTTTAAAAACGAGTTAATTTTGAGATATCATATTGACATATCAAATAACATCTAATTATCACTACCAAAAAAATAAAATAACATCTAATTAATATCAAATTTTATAGACATCATTTTAGTTATAATATCTTGCAATAATCAATTTTGTAATACGATTATGTGGTAAAAAATTATCAAAGGTGTCATATTATTAATTTTGACACCATATTGTCAATTGATCTTGTCCCTAAAATTATATATAACATAATTTCTGCTAAACAATTGTTTTTCCTGTTAAAATTTAATGATATATTTATATAAAATATGATGATTTTAATGATACAAAATTCATTGATACAAGAAACTTACAAAATTCTCATAAAAGGAAAAAAAATGAAACTTACAAACATTAATACTAAAACATTAATACAAGAAACGTTGGTGTACCCCAAAAAAAATATAAAAAATACAAGAAACGTTGGTTGTTTGAAACTATAAATATAGCTTTTCCATTGAGTAGTCATCATGAAGTTTTGAGATAATATTTAACAAAATAACTCTATATTGTAAGACATGGCTGCATCCCACACTGTTTGCATCATGTTGGTATTTATAGCTAGTTTTCTTTTGTTAGTCAAAACTGGACTTTCTGATGATGTTACCGATCCACCAATTGGAGCCCCTATTGAATTTGATTATACAGAAAAGCCCTTATCTTCATATCAGAAGTATTTGAATAATTGTGCGCAACAGCTATATCCAATTTGTGGTGAGGAGATATTTTCCAATGTATTTTTTGGTAACCAAACTTTTAGCAATGTATGTTGTTTAAATCTTGTGAAAGATTTGGGAAAAAGCTGCCATGATGACCTGGTTAAATATATTCTGTCAACTCCAAAATTCCAGAAGAACAAAATTTCAATTTGGGAAAGGAGTGAGCAAGTTTGGAATGATTGTGCATCAAGAGCACAAGATAATACTCCAGTAGAAGTAGAAGCTGAACCTCCAGTAGAAGCTGAAGCTCCATATAATGTTTAAATTAATGTAACATTTAGGAGATCATATTTATCTTTGATGCTTAATATTTATCTATAGGAACAGAATTAATTGGCAGCAAAGTTTCAAAATAGATTGTGACATAAAATCATGTCCCTTCATTTACTTGATCCGATGGCTTTCAATAATTCAATTAAATGTTCATTTTAACTATGGTTATGTGGTAGTACATGATCAAATTCCTGCTTCCTATAAAGGATCAAATTCCTGCTTCCTATAAAGGATCAAATTCAATTAAATCTTTTCGGTTGAAGTTAATTATGTGGTAGTACATGATCAAATTCCTGCTTCCTATAAAGGATGCTGCTACATTTTAACTATGGTTACGTTTATAACTTAAAAAAATTCATTTTCCTCTCTGGTTAATTTGGAAGTATAGAAATTTTTTTTCAATAATATTGATTTTGATCCGCTGCTTATTTCACATAAGGTCTCTATGCTTGGAGACAGTGGTGGAGCCAAGAAATTTTTTATAGGGAGCTATATTTTTAGGATATAGATATGTTGTGTTGTAATAAATCTCTATGCTTTGAGCTTTTTGACGGAATTTCATAGGAACGGGAAGTTGATTAAGGGTTTAAATTCTACATTTATAGCTTTAATCTCAAAGGTGACTAGTCCGCAACGACTTAATAATTTTCGACCTATCTCTTTGGTTGGGTGTCTGTACAAGGTCCTTGCTAAAGTTCTTGCTAATCGACTTCATTTAGTGGTGGGTAGTGTGGTATCTGATTCACAATCAGCTTTTGTCAAAGGGAAGCAGATTTTAGATGGAATTTTAATAACTAATGAAGCGGTTGATGAAGCAAGGCGTATGAATAAGGAGTTGCTATTGTTCAAAGTGGACTTCGAAAAAACGTATGACTCGGTTGACTTCAAATATGAATTTTCCAAAAATTTGGCGGAAGTGGATTTTTGAATGTGTTGGAACGGCAACAACATCGGTTTTAGTGAATAGTTGTCCAATGGAGGAGTTTCCTATTGAAAGGGGTCTTCGTTAAGGTGAACCTTTGTACACGGTTCTTATTTCTTTTGGCAGCTGAAGGGTTCAATGTTCTAATGACTACAGTGGTGGGGGCTAACCTATTTACTGGTTACGGTGTTGGGCGTGTTGGTGAGGTGCGGTTAACCCACCTTCAGTTTGCAGATGACACTATCATTATTGGTGAAAAGAGTTGGCTGAATGTGCGTACCATGCGAGTGCTGTTGCTTTTGTTTGTGGAGATTTAGGGATTGAAGGTCAATTTCAACAAAAGCATGTTGACAGGTGTAAACATTTTTGAATCTTAGTTGTCGGAGGAGGCTTTGGTGATGAACTGTCGTCGGGGTTCCATTCATGTTGTTTATCTGGGTCTGCCTATCGGTGGTGATTCTACGAAACTTACCTTTTGGAAACCTGTTGTTGATCGCATTGTTACTCGTTTGTTATCGTGGAACCACAAGTTCCTTTCCTTCGGCGACCGTCTGGTTCTTCTAAAATTTGTTCTGTCTTCTCTTCTGGTTTACTTTCTTTCCTTTTTCAAAGCCCCTGCTGGTATAATTTCTTCTATTGAATCTATTTTTAATTTTTTTTTTGGGGTGGTGAGGATAATAGGAAAATAGCTTGGATAAATTGGGAGTCTATTTGTACTCCAAAGGAGGATGGAGGTTTGGGGGTTAGGAGGGTGGGTGCTTTTAACTTATCTTTGTTAGGTAAGTGGTGTTAGAGGATGTTGGCGGATAAGGAGGGGTTATGGTACCATGTTTTAAAAGCCCGTTACGATGAGGAGGGGGGCGGTTGAAGGAGGGAGGCAGCCATTGTTCGGCTTGGTGGCGGTCGTTGTGTAGGATCCGAGAGGGGTTGGGTGAGGGTGTTGGGAGTTGGTTTGATATTAATGCTCGTCGGATTGTGGGAGATGGCAGAGATAATTTATTCTAGCATGGCATATGGGTGGGGGAAATTACATTGAGAAATAAATTTCCCCGCCTCTATGAGCTTGCTGTGAATAAGGAGTGTTCGGGGGCAGAGGCGGGGAGGGAAATGGGGGCAGATGGGGGTGGGGAGAGTTTGTGGCGTCGCAGGTTGTTAGCTTGGGAGGAGGAGAGTGTGAGGCAGTGTTCTGTCTTACTACACAACATTGCTTTCAAGGAAAATGTTCATGATGCTTGGTGGTGGCTGCTTGATCCTATTCAAGGTTATTCGGGTAGGGGAGCATATCGCTTTCTCACTTCTTCTGGTGAGCCTGTGGATATGACTCTTGTTGACTATGTTTGGCATAAGAAAATTCCTTCAAAGGTGTGTTTGTTTGTGTGGCGCCTTCTTCACAATAGACTTCCCACAAAGGACAATCTGGTGCGGCGGTATGTCCTCTAATCTACTGACACGGCGTGCATTTCAGGTTGTGGAGAGTTGGAAACGGCAACACATCTGTTTTTAGCTTGTGACATATTTAGTTCCCTTTGGTCCCATGTTTGGCATTGGTTAGGTATTTCTTCGGTTTCTTCCGGTGACATTAGACAACATTTCATTCAATTTACTAATATGGCGGGTCTGCCCAGATTCACTCATTCATTCTTGAGAGTTATTTGGTTTTCCTCTGTTTGGGTGCTATGGAAGGAAAGGAATATTCGTGTCTTTCAAAATACGGTTTCCAATCTTCTACCCTTGTTGAACAGGTTAAACTGAACTCATTTTTATGGTTGAAATCAAGTGGTTAATTTCATTGTATATCATTTTAGTTTGTTCAAAAAAAAAGATTAAGTTGTTAATTTCATTGTATTTCGCTGCCCTAACCACGATTCGATACTTGCATTTTTTGAATCCCGGACACCCCACTTTTCCACATTTAAAAATGTGTGAGCTCTATCCACTAGGTTATTTAACAAATAAAAAATACAAAAAATACTAGTGAAATGAACTTAGCAATAGTCGAACACTGGATCAAAATCTTGGAGGTGACACACTTGACCACTATGCTAGACTGTTAACATATGGTTTATAATGCAAGCGATATTATATATAACATAACATTTGGCTAAAAATGTCGATATATACTTATTAAAATTGAACGTTTTGAGAATTTTGGGAGGCTATGGCCCTCCCATGTCCCCTTATTTCCGCCATTGCTTGTGGAGGAATTTAACTTTGCAAACCTACCCATTAAAGGCCCTCAGGTATGTATTATTCCAAAATGGAATCCTCCGCCAATTGGTTCAATCAAGAAAAATGTTGATGTAGAAACATGAATTATCCGTTCATTATCTTTGTGCTTGAAGTTCTTTGTCTGTTTCTACATGTGGTCAGAAGAAGACAAACTATACCATCAGACTTTGATAGAGACAACTACAGAAGAAGACAAATTTGACGTGGAGTCTGGAGGTTTTCCAAGTCTGATGGAGATCTTCTGAGTTTGATGATTCATCAGAGTCTAACGAGAGTCTTCAACTTCTAAGTAGAATCCTTTCTTCTGATCCAAGGTGTTGACTTCTGGTTGGCCTTTCTTCAGATTTTCTACCATAGTCTTTCAGCTTCTCTTGTGTGTGTGATGCTCTTATACATGTTCAGACCTTTTTATATTTTAATCTATGGTCCTGCACACTTGAACATATATTAGCATATTCAATTGTCATTTAATACCTTGTTATCATCAAAACGGTAGAGGAATTGTACAAACCAATTTTGCTCCAACAACGACTAGCTTCGCCTTATATCTTTCTACTAAACCACCATAGTTGTATTTTACTGTAGACACTCACTTTCAACCCACGGTTCTCTTTCCAACTTGTAAAGCTATAACATTGCAAGTATTATTCTTCTAAAGTGATATCATCTCCACAAACCCATCTTCCTATCACTTTGGAACATTTAGAGCTTCATGTATATTCTTTGGAATTTTTACACTACCTTATCATGGTTCCTTTTTTCATAAACTTCTCCTTTCCAAGTTCCTTTACCTTCTTCAAACTCTCTTTCTATTTCCTTGCAAGGATGTTCATGCAGGGACATTTGACTTAATTCTTGATTATCATTAGGATCCAAAGAGTCATTGCTAGAATTTTGGTTTATTGCCCCTGATTTTGTGACATCCTCACTCTTGAAAGGAGTAGGTCCACTTACATTATCTGGGGCATTTTCTTTAGGTGCAAACGGCCTACAACTATGTGTTAAAATCATATTTTCTAAGATAATTAAATTCTAAAAAAAGAATATAAGGTGAATCTTCGTGTGATTTTCCCCCTTGAAAATGGCAAGGGTGAAATAGAGGCAATTGGAAAGAATTTTAAATTTTTTTTGAGATGAGTCTTATAGTTTAAAACACGAGAGACATATGATTTATTAAATGTGCAGTGGTTAAAACAGCCTCACCCCATAAGTATATTGGAAATTTAGTGGAAAAAAGTAAGGCACTAGCCACTTCATGAAGGTGCCTAATTTTCCTCTCTGCAATTCCATTATGTTGGGGTCAGTTAATGTAACACCCTTAAACCCCAAATGCAATAAAACATGCAATTAAATCAATTACTCAAAAGAGTTTAAGATGTCACGCCAACATTTTCTAAAAACATGCATAAATACGGTTTTCATAAAACTTGTAGTGGAAAATCAACATACATAAATATCTCAACAACATGTAATCATCCTCAAGTACATGAATAATAAAATCTCAACACCATGTCTCAGTTCTCATATACATAACAATAGTCTCAGCAAATAATTTCAACAACAGATACATGACATAAAAACAAAAGTCTCAACACTCCTAAATCAGAACCTAACTAGACTCCAAGCAAAGATAACTAGGTAGCTCCAAGATAGTCCTCAAGTACTCACAAGCAAAAAGAGCTCAATCTTGCACGCCGTCTACACCATTCATACAAAAGGGTAGGCGGTCAACCAAACGACCACGGGGGGTTAGATAATATTCCACATAATAAAATATAATAAAAGAAAAGTATTCAAGGATTTCAATCATCATATATAGATATACATACTCAACATCCTAGAATACTAACATCATGTGAATATTATCATACTCAACCATAACATATAAAAGCATACTCATTTCTGAAGTCAAATAATTATTCTCTTAATCAAGTCTTCCAACAATGTATCATCACATCACCAATATTATTTCAAGTGTGCTATCATAACCAAACAACATGTACAAGCACACCACTTCACGTAGTCACAACAATTCACCAATTACGTAATTCACATAATTCGCTAAGTCACATAATCAAGTATCTCACGTTTCACATGTGCATGTAATGCTCTAGACACGACTCTACATGCATGTGGTACCAATTGGATGTCAGAGGTAATTTTACCGATTGATCCCTCTACGTATTCTCTGCATATTATCCATATATAGTACTTATGAATGCATTGATATTAAGTATTGACTCGATAATGCACAACATCAAATTACTCTACATCTTCTCCACATTTTCACCACATTGCATTATCAAACAATACATCCACACATCAACAATTGGTTATCTCTACATATTCATCATAAAGTATTTATCTCTACATATTCATCATAACAATCGTCAAACAATTATCACGACACGAAATAACATCGTCTCATAAAGCACAATTAACATAATAGACGGACAATTAAACACAACATGATAACTAACATATTATACAGCCATCCATCCTTGATTCATTCTTATTTCATCATATTATCATGAATATAAAACCATTTGTAAGTTATCCATTCATAAATCCTCATTTCGCCAAAGTTAGTCTATTTTCAACAAAATTAAGCTAGCATACTCTTACATATCAACAAATCATTCCAATATGTCACCTAACAACACAATATTTCAAGCATAATATCACCGTTTCACAAAGTCCGTCTATTTCTCCAAATTTACAAAGTTCGTCTATTTTGACATTTTTCCCCAAAAACCAAGTTTTATGTTAATACCAATCCTACTTAGTTATTCCAAGTCCATTATTACATAAAACAAGTAGTAACCTCATTAATTCGTTTCGAGAAAAGCCATGTTTCGGAAAATCCAAGTCTATGTTAAAGTTCATCTCAAATTGATAAAACCTTTTCAAATTCAAGTAAACTATGTTCCAACACATATATTCATCAAAAAAACAAATTCTTATCATTAGAAGATCACATAGGAACTATACACACCATCCCCCAAGCACCCAAAAATTGAAACAGCAAGATTGTTGTTCCTGTCTAGGCGCCTATCGCTCCAGTGCAGGCACCAACGTTGCGAAAAGGGCATTTTGGTGTGTTTTGGCCTCAAATTTTCATCAAAAATGCCCGAAAATTTCTTATTTAGATTCTCCTTTCACCTAAAACCATTATTGTCATTTTCCAAGGCTCAAACACACCAAATAAGTTCTTTTCACAACCCTAAAAACAACCTATACGACAATTCATAAGTTATCACTTGTTTCATTAAAATTCCCACAACAACAACTTAATTCACCCAAACACAACAACTTAACCAAACATTACATTTACCACAATAAATTTCATGGATTCTCAACACAAACATATACTCAACAACATTTATAGCACATAGGTCATGAATTCAACATTAATCAACATCAAAATCATCACCACTTTCACCAATTTAAGTTAAAATCTCAAAGTAAACAACTTAGCATATATAAACAATGAAATTTATGCATCAACAACAAGTTTTCAACAACTTTCAAATACCTAAATTCATCACTTAATTCCAAGCACAAAAATTACACATATAATCATCAATTTTCACAAATCAATCAAAATAAACATAACCCAAAAGCTAAAACATGATTATAGATTATTAGATAGAACAAACCTATCCCCCTTACCTTGTTTTTCCTTAAGCTTAAGCTAATCACCAAAATCTTCACCCCCCCTTTGAATCCTAGCTCTCCTCTTCTCTTTTCTTCACTTGGGTTCTCTTCCTTTTCTTCTATCTTCACTTCTCTCTATTTTTCTCTTGGCCCCCTTTTTGTGTAAATGTGTGAAATGAATATCTAACCCTAATTCTCCTCATAAGTTATCTATATATACTTCAATAATGGGCTAGGTTAACTTCATTCATAACGGGCCTAGAAACTCTTATCACTTAATTAAAATGTTACTACTTACTTAACTCATTAAAACATCTCATTAATTACCGCTTCAAAATAATTATCGCAAGTTATTACTAACTTAGTAAAAATAATCATTCACACTAAAATACTAAAATATTCTACATTCTAAAATTAGTAGTTTACCCTCTCTCCTCAAATTACCAAACTATCCTCACTCCTAAAAATGACAAAAATACTCTTCCTCGTCTAAAAATCCACTAATCCCAAATCAAACACACAAACAAGCAGATAAACACATATAATAAATAAATAAAATAATCCCAACAAAAAACGGGCTGTTACAATTAACACATGTACTTCAATCAACTATCTCATTTCCATTAAAAAATTTCCTAAAATTGTGTTAAAATATTCAGTTTAATTATTAATTCTAAAAACTTGTATAGTGAAATTAAACTGAGTATGCACCAATTTAATAAAATTCTTGACAATTTGTCCTACCTCTAATTTTTCTTCTTAAAAAATTTAACCAACAAAACTTAGTATGATCATCAATAAAGGTGATAAATCTATGGATGTTAATAAGTATCTACGGATACAGATAGTATGATACCCGTCCATGCCTCGTTGGATAAATATGATACTTGTGCCCGCCCCGTATCCGCGTCGGTACCCACTACCCACTATACGAGTAACCCGCAGGTATTGAGGTATCCATGGGTACCAATGGATTTTTGAATTTATTTATTTTTAGGTATAAAGAATAACTTTTTTTTAATCACCAAAAAACTTCAAGTTTTAAACATCCATACATAATCCATTCAAATATCATAAATCACACATAATCCATACAAAATTCATGATTTTTACATCGTGCGTTTCAGTTTACGAAGGAATGAAATACATGACATAAAAGAAAAGTAACCAACACACATATGAAAAAATTACTGAATAGGGGAGTGATGAGTTTTTAGTATTATATTCACAAACTCGTTTATATATATATATATATATATATATATATACACACACACACACACACACACACAGGGATATTTGAGTAATTTACTTAATTTATCATCGGGTATGGGTACCCCTGGGCACGGGTATCATCAAATCCGTGTTCATGAAGGATTTTAATGGGTAGTCAAATACCGGTTTAGCTACCTGTCCCGTACCTGTGACGGATTTTATCCGCAGAACCCGTGGGTATGAGTATTTTTGCCACCCCTAGAAAAGCCATCTTTTGTCGGATAAAGAGTTAATCCTATTAGGCCCCATACATCAATACAAATAATAGAAAAAGGTTTTGAAGTTTTATATGTTTGGGCTGGAAATGAATTTCGGCGATGTTTTGCAAGTTAAAAAATTTCACTTTGGAATGAAGAAAATTTTGATTAACAAACAATTTTGAAAATACAGTTTTTAATATTTGAAACTCGGGTAGCCCAATCTTAAATGCAACAACATAACATCGTCCTTATTATTTGAAACAAGAAAGGATTTAGAGAAATAACTTATTTGTTCATATTTGTGTCTGGTTTCAAGTTCATCTTCATTGAAGTATAATCCTCCATTATGCTTAACACTACCAATTGTCTTTGCCAATCCTGAAATAAACAATGTGTATCAATAAAATGAATCTGACGCCTTTTATCTCGAGTTAATTTACTGAGAGACAATAGGTTACACGACATATTGGGAACATGTAAAACATCTTGAGTAGTTAATAATGGAGAAAAAATGACATGACCTTTTCTTGTCACGGCTGAAAAAGAGCTATCGGCAAACTAAAATTTTAAATTACCTTCACAAGGACTGTATGAAGGAAACACACTAGACTGTTTTGTCATATGATAAGTAGCACTTGAATCAACAATCCAAGTATGACTTGGTTTTACACTAAGAAGGGTTGGCTCATAAAAATTAGCTTTTTGGGCAATGGAACGGAAAGAAAACTTACATGAAGTTATTTAAGACTCAATAAGTTTGTGCAGTTGTTCATTGGTTAACTACAGTGAGTTTAAGGAAGACTGCTTCCAATGATCAGAAGTATCATGGAGTGTACTGAAGGTGAGAAAGACACAAGAAGATGGGTTGAATTGTGTTGGCTGTTTACAGTTTCTTTTACTAAGTGTTGAAAAACCTGGACAAAATATGATGTATGAAGATTTTGACTCATCGTCTAAATGTAGCGGATAAAATACAAAACACAAAGATAAAGAGACATAAGGCAATTTTATACTGGTTCCTCCCACAACATATGAGCAGTCCAGTCCCCATGCACTTCCAAGGAATTTCACTATAATCACTATGGATTATAAATTGCTCTAGGAATCTTCCAAGAGACTTCCTTGCTCAAACACAACTGCTCAAGACTCCCTGCTCTAGGACACAACCTAAATACTTCATGCTCTAGGACAACTCCTAAAGACTTCCTTGCTCAAGGACAACTCCAAGAGACTTTCATTGGCTCAATCACAACTGATTGAGACTTCCTAGGTGCTCAAGGTTTCACCAAGAGACTTGTATGCTTTAGCACGCAGGCGAGAGACTTTCTAAATGTTTACAAAAGTAAACAAGTAAATTTGTTCTTACACTGGATTTAACAATGGTAGTGTAAATTGAACAAATGAACAGACTCTTTAGGATTACTAAGATATAAACTTGAATACAAAAATCCTATGTGTTTTGTGCTAATTGATTTGATAGATTAATGGCACAGTAAAATAGCAGAGTCTTGTTAGTTCTTCTTCAGATACTATGATTTTCTCAATTCAGAGGTGCCATCCAAGTGAGGCAGTCAGCTTCTGAGTCGGATGACCTTCACAGAATTTGTTGAGGTTACTCTTTAGCTTTTATGAGGCATTCTTCTTCTAAGGACGTTTACCTTTCTTCAGATCTTCTATCATAGTCTTCTAAGCTTCTCTTGGTTCTTCTGATTTTCTTCATATATTCATCCTTTAATGATAGATTCATACTTTGATTCTGCACACTACATATGTTAGTATTCCAAATGATCTTCAGTACGTTGTTATCATCAAAATCCTAGAGGAATTGTATACCACTCTTGTTCCAACATATACGAGCTTCGGTTGATGAGTTGAAAATTGTCTTACCCATCATCACATTTTGCCGCACCTTGTCTCTTATGACCTTAGATTTATTCATCCTCTTTCTATTTTCACCTTTTGATCCGACTGAGAAATTGCAAGCTATGATTTTGAGATTTTTTTCGACAAATAGTGCGCACGTAAACAGTAATCACGATATGAACAGTGTCAATGAGGTGAACAATGCACGAGGTATGGACATTGCTTGTGATGAACAATGTTTGGTAGATATCAAATACTAGAGAGAAAAAAAATAACAATATGATGGAAGCTAGGGTTTATGTGAAAGCAATGCCCCAAAATCAAGGACTCTAATGTCAAGGAGAAATTAATCTATAAGTGAGATTATTTTATTTCAATGAGAATGATGTTCCTTTTACATGAGAGAATACAACTAGCCAACTCCTTAATTTAATGAGTGACATAATGAAAAATAAACTACCATTAAAATAGAATAATCTATACTACATATAAAAAAAACAACCCCTTTCAGCTTTTTTAGGCTGACTTTTTCTCTTTTAAAATATGCCCTCAATTTTCAATACAAATAGCACATGTAACAAATAGATAAGATTATTATTTTTTTTGACAAAAGATAAGATTAAATTTAAATATTAAAAAAAACTAAATGAGCATATTTATACTTACTTTTTCATTATCCCAATTATATCCTAAACCGTAAAAATCAAAATTTCATAAAAAAAAACATCTTTCATAATTTAAATATTAAAAAAAACTAAATGAGCATATTTATACTTACTTTTTCATTATCCCAATTATATCCTAAACCCTAAACCCTAAAAATCAAAATTTCATAAAAAAAACATCATTCATAATTTTTAAATGTTAACGCAATAAAAAGAACGAAAAGACGAGCACATGAATGTCCGTCTTTTTGCTAGTAATAATAAAAGGAAACAATATATATTGCAGTAAGGTTAAAGAGTTACTCCATCCGTTTCTAATTATAAGCAAATTTGACTTTTTAGATTCATTCAATTAATGATGTATACATCATTAATTGAATGAGCTTAAAAAGTCAAATTTCCTTATAATTAATAACGGAGGGAGTAAAGCTTAAGAGATATAAATAGTGTCGAAACAAGGTGGAAACGTAGGAGGCTGGTAGATCAAGTTGTTGATGCAACATCTTGTCAAACTCACCTTTGTATATAATGTAGGTTAGTCAACTATGTGTAATTAACTCACTCTTTATGTTGGATTAAGTGAAATTAGCGAGGAATCTAATGTAAAACAAGATGCTTGTTTGAAGGTACGGAGTAACAAGATGCTTCTTTTATGATACAGAGTAGCAGGTTCAAATATTATTACTATAAATTTTAAAAATAACCTCACGTCACAATTTTCTCTAGGCCTAAATAAACATTAGACATATAATTGATATAAATTATTCTTGTAGGTTTTGAGTAGACATAAATCCTAATTAATACTGTTTATTGGTTCTCCTCAACCTGCATGGATCTGGAATTCTTAAAAAATTATATATATACAAGATCGCTTAGATGATATAAGGTGGATTTTTTTTTAGCTTAACAAAGGTTTCGAGTTCAAATTCAGCTTTGAACACGTATCAACGTTAAATCTCTTAGAGAGAGTTTGTCGTCCATTTTAGTTCTATAAGGTTTAATGGATTAGTGTCTGCAATTTACGAAAAATATATAATAACTTAATATTTGCTTTTAAAATTTCATGATTTGTTTATATAATATATAACTGTTTAAATGAATTAAAGTTGTAACATGCATACTTTGTTTTAGAAACTTACAAGATTCTCATAAAAGAAAAAAAGAAACTTACAATCATTAATAATTCTGATTTTGGTTAGTGTTTTCAGAATCGACTAAAGGCGAATGTTTGTTGTTTGAAACTATAAATATAGCTTTTCCCTTGAGCAGTCATCACCAAAGCATTTAGATAATATTTGTCACAAAAAAATCTCTATATATAATAAGACATGGCTGCATCCCACACTCTTTGCCTCATGTTGGTATTTATGGCTAGTTTTCTTTTGTTAGTCCAAACTGGGCTTTCTGATGATGTTACCGATCCACCAATTGGATCCCCTACTGAATATATTTATGCAGAAGGGCCATTGTCTTCGTATGAGAAGTATTTGACTAATTGTGCAACACAGCTATACCCAAATTGTGGTGAGGAGATATTTTCTACTGTATTTTTTGGTAAAACAACTTATAGCAATGTATGTTGTTTAAATCTTGTGAATGATGTGGGAAAAAGCTGTCATGATGGCCTGGTTAAATATATTCTGTCATCTCCAAAATTCCAGAAAAACAAAATATCAATTTGGGAAAGGAGTGAGCAAGTTTGGAATGATTGTGCATCTAGGGCACAAGATAATACTCCAGTAGAAGTAGAAGCTGAACCTCCAGTAGAAGCTGAAGCTCCATATAATGTTTGATTTAATGTAACTAGGAGATCATATTTATCTATAGGGACAGAACTAATTGACAGCAAAGTGTCAAAATAGATTGTGACATTAAATCCTGTCCCTTCATTTTACTTAATCCGATGGCTTTCAATAATTCAATAAAATGTTGATGTGATCTTTCATTTATTTTAGGTCTTGGGATCTTATATTTATCTATGCTTGCTACGGATTTAGATCTCTGTTGTCCTTCATGTCTCTATCTCTTTCATTATTTTTCTCTCTTATCCTCATCTCTCTTCACTTTAAATTTTCAATTTCTCTTCCTCGCTCACAAAAAACTAACGGGTTGAAGTTATGTGTACATGATCAAATTCATGCTTCATGCAAAGAATGCCGCTACATTTTAATTTTGGTTATGTTTATAACTTAAAAAAAAAATCATTTCGTTTATAAAGTTTCTTCAGGGGTAGTGTGTGATTGCAAATCTTAATTGCACTTTTTATCTGCTGCCCTCATTCGCAAACCATGCTGCCCACAAGATTTGGATGGACGTCAATGTGAGCGTAATTATATTAGTTTATTAATCAAGTGTTTCTAACTTTCAAGTGTTTATTCTAGTTTATATTTATTTAACTTTTTTTTTTTTTTTTTGTATTTTAGAGTCACGAGTGTGTACTCTGATGAATCGGCCATGGGAAGAAGATAGGTGCAATTACACACCCACCCGCGAGTATTTGAATTGGTTATGGAATCCAATTATGGCTTCTCGTCTTTCCCCCACTGCTTACGACAGGGTTTCACATTCTGGTTCATGTGCCTACCGCTTTGTTAGAGAGGTGGCACAATGAGACTAACAAACTCCATCCACCTATTGGCGAGATGACCATCTCGTTGGATGATGTGTCATGCCTTCTACATATCCCGATTGAAGGGAAAATGTTGACTCACATGGCAAATATCTCCCAAGACCAAGGTGCTGAGCATATGACATAGTTACTTGGTGTTGTTGAGCATTATGTGATTAAGGAATGCGCAAAATTGTTTTGTGCACATAGAAGTTTTTCGTGATTGATGTCCGTATTTGAGGAGCACCTCACAAGGCAACTAACTTGGAAAATATAGTTGGGATGTAGGAGGAGAAAAATAAATATAGGGCATGGTGCGTGAGGATTTTCTTGCTCTATCTGGTTACATGTACAATATTCACTGACAAGAGCAACACCAGAGCCCTACAGATTGATCCTTGATCGTCTGGATGTGGATGATGTCATACTCAGTCCCTACGACAATCATCGGGAGACACAATTCTTCGAGGAGATATACTGGTACTCGTGTTGGATTATATGCAACCGAGGGAAGGTGTACCACCACTAGTTGGATTGGATGAAGAGGCAGAACAAGCATGTGTAGGCCATTCTCAGACATCAACTAGTTGTGCATGCTCTTGGTGTAGTCAAGGTAGTTCAGGCTTTCCTGGATTTTTTTGTACATCATACTTGAGGATGACTGGGGTCTGCATGTGGAGTCACCATGGCAACACATTCCATGATACGTGGTCTTGTCCTATCGGGTATCTCACTCGAAAATACTGTTACCTACTATTGAGAAAGATCCCCTTTGCCGGGGAATGTGGAGATAATCATTGAGCACGAACATGCTAGAGATAATTCTGTTTCATTGATGATCATCATGAATTGCATAAACTTGGTGGATGATGGGTTGCATGATGGCGAGACATTTGAAGTCTGCATGATGTTCTCTTTAGTAATAGGACTGAGATGCTCCTAGCCACTACATATACGATGACTATAAGGAGGAGGCAGTTGAGGCAAGTTAGAGCACCGTGACTAAGACCATAGTTTTTATTTAATTGTTTTTAGTTTGGTTATAAATGCTGAATATGTTTTTTATTTGGTTGAATTTCAATGATTTTTGTTCGGTGTGATCTAGAATTTGTTGTTCTCGTCGTCAGTAATATTTCATTTTTTTTTACGTTAGTAATATTTCATTCTAGAATTTGCTGTTCTCGTTGTCAGTAATATTTCATTCTTTACCGTTGTACATTTGGATTTTTATTTTTATATGGGGTCACATGTCATTTATATTGGATAAAAGGGGATTGAAAGTAATTGTTATTTATTTATAAAGTTGAAATTAACATGTAATGGTTATCTTGTTAAAAAAAACGGTAATGCTATGCACAGCGAAATATTTCATCTAGAGGGATTCACGAAACTTTGGCACCGTTGGATTAGGTTCTTTATAACAATACATGGGTTGATGGGAAATGGAAGAGGTGGCCCACATGCTTGCTTTACATTGTCGTGATAATGTCGGGAAGTTTATTTTCGAGAACTTTAACATTTCCCTAAAAAAAACATGTAATGGTTATAAATGTGTTTTTCTCCGGAGTTTTTTTTTAAAAATTAACTACAAAAGTAGAGTAGACTATACGCTAATGAGAGCATTAACCCATGCTAGGATATAGCATGTTCAAAATACCATTATAAGAATTTTAGGAGAGATGGAGAATGTTTTGTCGATTAACGCCTTAAGTGTCGTTGGGCAAATAGTTGTTCCAGGAAAAATCTATTGTTGGTTGTCTTCTCCCCAATATTTCTTTGCAAAGTTTCAAACAAAAACTTGTTATTGCTGGTTTAGATGGAGTCACAGTGATTCCTATTGGTGGTGATATGTTGCTGCATGGTTTTGAGTCTATGGAGGTCCTCATGGAGTCAAGGGTTTCCCGTTACATGTGTGGTGTGAAGATAAGTTTGTCAATATATGAGAACGTTTTGGTAAGGTGGTGGAAGTCTCACCGGTAACAAAAGGCTTTGGATTCTTTTGAAGTTGGTAAGGGGGTGGAAGTCTGAACTGTCTGTCAAGGGTGAAAGTTTTTGGTAATAAATATGTCACTTTCATTTGTTTTTGCTAGAATGACGTATAATTTGAAATAGAGTGAGTATCACATATTTTAAAAATAAGTGCATTTATATTATGTATTTACTGCAAAACTATGATACTTGATCACCAAAAAATGACAAACCTCATCACATATTGAATTATCAATAACTTAAATACCTTTTTAGTCCCATAATTTACTTTTAGGGTTCATTTTTATCCATTAACTCTAAAACTAGTCATTTTAGCCCCTTAACTTGAGTTTGTTAATGCAATTTGTTTCTTCTGTTAAAATAGACCAAGACAACATTATTGTTGAGATGTTGAATTTTATTTGTATAAATACTTTGATAGTGCTAAACACACCTATAATACCACAAACCTAACACGAGTCGTTTCATCCTGTTTTTATCATCACTCGTATACTTTATATAAAATTTCCCATAAGATCATCCATTTCTAAATTGTTTCAAGTCAAACAAGTTTGACCGATGATATGAGCTTCAAAAAACAAGTTTTTATTTTTTTATTTTTTACGGTAAGTAGTAACAGTTTAAAATATTATTATTATAAATTTTAAAAATAGTGTCGATCACTTCACAATTTTCTCCATGCCTAAATAAACGTTGGACATATAATTAATATGAAGAGTAGTTCCTTTTGAGTTTTGAGCAGATCCTAATTAATACGGTGTATTGTTTCTCTTCAACCTGCATTGTTCTCTAATTTCTTATAAAATTATATATAACATAACTTTTTCCTTTCAAAATTTAATGATTTATTTATATAAAATATGATGGTTTTAATGAATTCAAGTTGTAACATACAAACCATGTTTTAGAAACTTACAAGAATCTCATAAAAGAAAAAAGAAAACTTGCAAACATTAATAATTTTGCTTTTCAGAAACGACTTAATACGAATGTTTGTTGTTTGAAACTATAAATATAGCTCTTCCATTAAGTAGTCATCAGTGAATCATTCAGATAATATTTGTCAAAAAAATAAATAAATCTCTGTATATAATAAGACATGGCTGCATCCCCCAATATTTTCCTATTGTTGGTATTTATAACTAGTTTTATTTTGTTAGTCCAAACTGGGCTTTCGTATAAAGCTACCGATCCACCAATCGGATCCCCGACGGAATTTAATTACGCAAAAAGGCCATTGTCGTCGTATGAGAAATATTTGAATAATTGTGCGGCACAACTATACCCAATTTGTGGTGAGGAGATATTTTCTAGTGTATTTTTTGGTAATCAAACTTCTAGTAATGAATGTTGTTTTAATCTTGTGAATGAATCCGGAAAATGCTGCCATGATGACCTGGTTAAACATATTTTGTCATCTCCAAAATTCCATACAAACAAAATTTCAATTTGGCAAAGGAGTGCAAAAGTTTGGAATGATTGTGCATCCATATCACAACGTATTTCTCCGGTAGAAGCTACGTATTATACGAGTGTCTTGAAGGTTGTAGACTCTATCGATATGTCTTGGGATATTCCAAGTTGGGAACAGATTTTTCCAAAACCTGAAAAGGATCCTTGTTACGCTTATGAATGGGGGTTGGATCTGATAGATTGTTTTCGTAGATGGCGACAAAAATGATTGCATGATTAGATAGGAGATCATTTTTAACCGTGAGTTTAATATCACTTGTACTTGTGTCTCAAAATATGAAAGTAATAATGTATTTATTTCTGTCATCTATATTCACCTAAGTAGGTATACTCGTCATGTCCCCGTGAACTTAGTTCAGTTGGTAGGGACATTGCATAATTTATGCAAGGGTCTGGGTTCGAACCTCGGACACTCCACTTCTCCACATTTAATTGTGTGAGTTCCAATCACTAGGCTATTAGACAAAAAAAAACAAAAAAGTATTATGGCATAAAAGTAATTTTTATAAGTTGTTATTATAAAAGAATGAGTTATGTTAACTTGTGCCCTTATGGTAATGGTACATGTTAAGGATTCTATAAATGATAAATATTTATTACAAAAAATTAATTTTCAATCTTTAGAAGAATAGATTGACACAATTTCCTAAACAAAATTTTCACTTAAGCTCTTTAACATGTGTCCTAAGGACACAAGTTAGCATTTACCTAAAATAATTTACACAAACATCAAATCATAATCATTCATACTTATGATTAAATTTTTTCAAGATAATTTTTTATCTATTGTTATTTTATTTATTTTACGTTTGCATGTGGTCAAACACTTACACAAATAAATCATGAAAAAGAAAAGGGTTAAATATATTTTTGATCCCTATAAATATACCAACTTTTCGTTTTAGTCCCTTTAAAATTTTCCTTCAACTTTTAGTCCCTATAAAATTTTCAATCACTACTTTTGGTCCCTATTTTTAAGTTAATTTTAGTATTTTTTTTAATGTAATTGTGCAGAAATGTGTAGAATACTGTAAAAATATTTTCCAATAAAAATTATATAAATTTAATATGAATTTTTAACCATAAAAAATATAAAAATTCATATTAAATTCATTTTTTGTTAAAAAATTCTAAATATTTTTGGGAGAGATTCTTATAATATTATGAATTTTTCTGAAATTTTTTATTCAAAAATATGAATTCTGCATACGAGTTTACTTTAAAAGAGGGACCAAAAGTGAAGATGAAATTTTTTTGGAGAACTAAAAGTTGAAGGAAAATTTTAGAGGGACTAAAACGAAAAATTTGCATATTTATAGGGATCAAAAACATATTTAACCCAAAAAAAAAGAGTGTCGTGGGTTAAAACCAACACACACAATCGGTTAAAACCAACGCACACAATCAAGTCCCGTGATTATTTAAGCAAAAGGAAAGCAGATGAATCGCCTTTTGCATACCCAATATAGATTAAAATTAAAAATAAAAGGTAAAATAAAACTGGGAGGACATAAAACGGACAAAGTGAAAACAAAGAAGACAGAAAACCAATCCAAAGATATTACAATTCAGCCGAAAAGGGTAAAAAAACAACTAGCAAACATACACACATGACCGGTGTAATCCAGTGAACTCGCGTACAAGCCCGAAACCAATTTACAAAACAGTGATGCTATTCAACGCGACAGCAAAATTCACGAGCTGTCGTGAATAATTTCCAACCATCAGATATGTTGTTTACTTGAAAACATGGGGTGGCAGATGCAAAAAGGGTCCCACTATAATTAAAAAAAGGGGTCCCACATTCATATTTGTGTGTGTCGTGATCCTGTCGGGTTAGATTATTTCGCGAGATGCAACATTTTCGTTTACAAAAAGAGAGTGGTGCATGAATGAACACGAGTAATAGCAGTAATAACAACCACAGACGACTCCAAACGAACTCATCTTTCCATATTGGAAGGGAATCTGATCGCCAACAAGATAGCGGATCCATCAACCAACGACTCACTATGACAAGTAAAAACAAGTTTACGCAGCCATTTCTGGCCAATCAATCTGAATCCTCCGGCGTAGGAACTATGAGGAGAACCGCCGAGGAACATATCTATTTGAAACTGAAACCCACGAAAACAATCCGCAAGAGAACCACTCTGACAGATTTAAACAGAGCAACAACCCGTGTTGGATACCCGTCAACATATTTCAAATTCGACAACGGTAAACAACTACCTTGAATACATAACCAGAAACCGAAACCCAAATCGACAGATTGGAGATCCCGGAAGTACTTTATTGGACTGAGTTATTGCAAGTGGAAAACAAACATTAAATGTGTTTTGGTTGGAGGGAAACTGAGAGGAGAGGATACAATATTTTAACTTTGATTTGTTTGATTCAATTATTTTAGGAAAATAGATGAAGCGTTCTTCCCAAAACCGCTTTTAAGGCCAAATTGACCAAACTAAAAAAAGGAGAAAAAAAAAAGGAGAAAAAAAAAAGGAGAAAAATAATACAAGTAAGGTGAAATTTGTTGTTTTATTCAGTAAATATAAACTTATTGATTTATACATGCCGTGAAGCTATGCCTGCAATATCAATAAGAAACGTTATCTCATTATTCAGTGCAGAAATGGAAGAAGTATTAACACTCTTTTCTTTAGCTAAGACATGTTCACACGCGCCAACTGCATTGTAAGCATATTGCACAAGCAAGTTTATGAGATCTGGATCCTCCTCACGTAACGCACTCTTTAACTCACTAACTACACCCCCGTAAGATTCAGCACAATATTTAATGACTGCAGAAGAAGGGTATTTGTTCTTCATTTCTTTGACTTGATGTTGAGCTTTTACTGCATTCTTTATTGCCACAATCTTTAGAAATAATCTGGAAAATGTAAGATAATCTTCGGTCGAAGTAATTTGAGGGTAGGCTTCTAAAGTTTTCAAGCAGCGTTGTTCAAAATCTTTGTGGCCAGGTTCCTTACATACACTTTTGTACAACTTAGGGCTTGATTTTGGTGGAATGGCGTGAGAAATAAAGATCATTGAAATGGTGAGAAACAAAGATAAATATGTTGAAGGTGTCATTCTTTCTTTTGTTAGTGATGATGGACAATAAAGTTACTTTATGGTTGCTAATTTATAGATGGTGTGATGACATATTTTGTTAGTACTTCCCAATTTTTGTACCGGTCAATTTAGTCTAAAAAAAAAGTGAAAATCATAGTTTTAATATTTTTATTTAATTCCCGTGTATAGATGTTAGAGCTTATTTTGAGTTTTATTTTTGTCATAACTAAGTTTATCCGCACGAATTTTGTAAGCACAACTCAGTTAATAATCAGACTATTTGACTATTTGTTTATATCGGCATAATTTTTTTTTTTTTTTGGGTACAAATCGGCATAAAAAATTATGAAGGCGCAAAAGAAGTCTTCGATCTTATTGATATACAATATCCACCGACTTTTTTTTTCTTAATAACCAATAATAAATCAAAATATTGGTCCTAATTTTTGTTTGACTCAATTAAAATTACTACTCTTTCTGACTCTTTCTATATGAGTAATTTACAGAAATTGCGGATATTAAGAAAAAATGTTGGAGAAATAAAGTTGTCTCAAATGTGTGTGAATTATTACTAAATTACCCTTAATTAAGATATATATTTAATGTTAACTTTTCATATAGCAAGACAAATTGATAGTATTAATAATGAGTATATTTGAAAAAAAGAGTAATAAATACATAGGAGAATTTGTATATGATCTTATATACTAGGACAAAACCATCTTTGGAAATGATTTAATAATTAGGGACGGAGGAATATATTTCCAAGAATTACCATTTTATTTAAGAGTTTAATTATTTTGTAAATAATTTTTTTTTTGGGTACAAAATTTGTAAATAATTTTATACATGTATTTAATGATATGTTGTCACGTGATTAATTAATGAATATAACAATTATTTATAAATATTTATTAATTGACATGGTAACATATCATTAAATGAATGTGTAAAATAATTATACACAAACATTGTATACTAGTACTTCTTTCAATAAAAAAACATTTTATATTACTTACATTCTTTATTTTTCATTTTTAAAAGCCAAACAAGATTAAGATGATAAGGATTACAATGCTAAATGAGAATGTTTGATTCACCAATCCATCAAAGTCCACTTACAACCACTCTAGCAACCTTACATTCTTTACACTATTAGAAAAAGCAAAATTAGCGAGGGAAATTAGTGACGGAAAAAATGAAATTCCTCACAAATTCCTTGGTCGCAAAATTTAGTGACGGAATAAGAGAGGGATTTCACGTTTTCCCTCACTAATTTTTGTTTTTTTAGTAGTGTTATTTAATGATACAATTTCCACAAATACCAGAGATGCTAATCATTTTCATTTCCTATGCAGGAGTATAAAGAAAAATCAATTTTAAAACTACTACTATAATTTGGTTTTAAACTTTTTCAAAATCTGATCAATACAAATGAAATAGAAAATTTACAAAATAAAAGATATGATTTTAAATACAATAAATCTAATATAAACTATAAATAACTGAAAATTTTCTCCCTTGAAAAATAAGAGAATTTTCTAGAAACAAATGAGATTTTTTCTTTTTGAAAACAAATTTTCTCCCTTGAAAAATAAGAGAATTTTTTTTTTCAAAAAAAAATAAAAATAGAAACAAATGAGAATTTTATAAAATGATCTTATGTATGAGAGACTTTAGAGTGGGTGAGTAGAAAAACAAATAACTTTTCAGTGTGATAGGACGAGTTAATTTGTACATGTAAATTAAGACAATTTAATTGCTAACCTTCAACACACTCATACAACTAATTTTCTGTTCTTGCCTTGTGGTCCTATACTTTTTTGGTGGTCCTATACTTACAAGTTGTTTTTAGATTGCGTACTCTTTTTGTGTTTCTCACAAATTTCCATTTTTGTTATTTCATATACTCCCAATATTTTTATACGTGTTGTTTTATTTAATTTGGTTGATATTTTTCTAATGTATCTGCTGCTTTGAGTTTTGCATTTTTGCATGGAAGAGAAATTATATAGAGACAAAGAGAAAAAAATGATATTTGATGGAAATGGTAGAGAGGAATCAATTCACCCCACTACCATTATTGTTTACGTGGTATTTTATTTAATTTGGGTGTATTTTTCTAATCTCTCTTGTTGCTTTGAGTTTTGTATCTTTGCTTTGAAGAGAAAATATAAAGACTAAGAAAAAATATACTCGTACTTGATGGAAGTGGTAAAGAGGTATCAATTCATCCCACTACCATTATTGTTTTGAAAATATATATACTTATACATATAGGAGCATCAATTCTTTACCAGCATTTCCGAAGAGTGTTTTAAAAATATAATTATTAACCTCGATTAACAATTGTTTTAAAAGCTGCTAAAAACATAAAGTGGTCAAATATGAGAGTATATTCTAACAATCAACATGTTTTTTATACCATTTACTTTTGTCACTTTCAGTTTCCTAGTAACAGAGATTGTTAACCTTTCTACATAGAGTTCAAACGGTCATGCATAACAACTTTATATTATATATGCATCTTCAAGCAAAATATTTTCAAGTAATTAAAATTTTAGTTAGGGTCCAAATATTAGATTCGCCCTAATGCCACTAAAATAAACACGCATATGCAAATAAAAACATATGAGCCCATACCAAAACAAATTACAAACTATTTTATTTATTTTGTTTACAAAAAATTACGAACTATTTAAATTTATTAAATTGGGTTATTAAATTATAAATTTATGAGGTCCTTAAAAAAAAAATCACTATAGGACGCGTAAAAAAATAAAGGGTTTGCCTTGCCTTGTAAGTAAGGGTTTCAATTGGGTTATAAATATCTAAAATATATGTTATATACAGCAGCTCATACCCTATAGCACACAAAGTGAAGTTGGAATGTTATATACACAAATAACCTTTCAACTTCCTAAGGCAAAATCCTCGATATTGTGTGTTATTAATTATTACACAAACTATGTTTTTATTAAATGTAACAAACGTTATTTATATTTTTGTTGACTCAAGGATCTTTGTTGTTATAGTAATGTAAGGATATTATGTTTTGCTATAAAAAAAAAAGGCATGTAATGAACTTTTATTTTTAAATTTTAGCTAAAAAAATTAGCAAATTTTTTTTTATAAATATTATGCACGAATGTTTGTATAAACTCGTGGGCACTTTAAAATTCGTGAGTTATCCGCTAAACGGATATCCGTGCAAATATAAATAGGGTATGGATTTCATATTAATCCAATGAAGCAGACATGATATCACATTATCCGCGTTCATGGATATCCATTTACATTCCTACCTCCATTGCAAATATTGATTATAATTTATAATTCATCTTATTTTTAATTACTTGTCATTTTGTTAGTTATGAGGTTTTATAATGTTGAAGGTGACATGATGTATATGCAACAATGTAATCTTTTACTGCATGGACTTATCAATGGAGTACACTAACAACCATGACAATGACGATTTGAAAGTTTTTTGAATCTAAAAGTAACACGACAATCCTGAGTATGTGCAATTTAATGTAAAAATTGTTTGGTATTGCTTAACTAGTTTTTTGGAAAAGGACCAAAATGTGTAACGAAGATAGTTAAAATATTAAAATGGACCAAATTTTAGTTATGAGACTAAAGCGATACCAAAAAATTAGTTAAGGCACGAAATAGCAATTAAGCCTTTACTTTGTTTATTTTTTTCTTCATTTTTTTGTGGAAATTCTTGTATGATGAATATGATTTTATAAAGACTTGGAAGAGGGTTTTTATTTTAAACTTGATATCCGATCCAATGACCGATTAATTTGAGGGGACCAATCCCACCACCCAATACTATGTATGGACTTGCCCACTGAAATTGGCACCGAAGAGAATTGAATCTGAGACCTTAAGAGGGGCATACTCCAAGATCACAAGCCAACCCCAAATGGAATAACTTCAAAGAGTACTTAAGGTGCCTTTTTTTTTGTGAAGGAAGTACTTAAGGTACTAAGTATATCCAATTGTGAACTATATTAACTTAAAATCAATTTTACTACTAAATTTAGGCACGTTGATGCAATGGAATTTTGATATATAAACTATACATTGAGTGATATATTGATTTCTCTTATAGATAAATAAAGAACAATTTATACGAAGAGATGTAATAATATCTTGCACCGCAAATTATTAGCCGATAAAATTAATATATATTTTTGTAAAAGTTTATCAGTTTGCATTTGCACTGCTTATATCTTCTTTGTTCCACAACGGGATAACCTTTCAATCTTTTTTATTATTAGATTAGATTATATTAGATTTGATGAAAGTTTAATGACACAAATATCAAAATGTAAGATATATTATCAATTTACATATTTGTATGAGAAATATTACAATTTAATACAATTTATGATAGATATTGATGGTTCAATTATGTGGTTGCATCATATCTAAATAACAATTCTTATTAAAATTTGATCTCAAGCACACCAATATATTTTTTAAAAATTTGAACCATATTCTAATATTTCTGAATGTCATTAGATATTTTAAGGATTTATTACTTAAAAAAATAATTAGTCCGTGTGATGCATGGGAGAAGCATCTAGTTTTAAATCTCTAAGGATGTTGTTGATGGAGGGCTGAGTAGGAGAATGTAAGGAGGCTTTATTTTTAATTTTAAAATTACGGACACTATATAAAATATTGTTTGAAAAATTAAATAATAACATGATAAATGATCATATAATATTCGATACTCAATCAAACTTTATCTATGTCAAAAGAATCATTTTATATTTGAAACAAAATTTTAGATTTGAGGAATTTAATATGGCAGTTAATAACTTAATACACCTGATTACGACGTACTAACCACATGAAACTTAAAAATAAATTATTCACACATCATCTGATGTATTATTCAGTTGAAATGAATGCTACTTAAAAATTTATAAGCAAAGGAGGATAGAACTACCTCAACAATGATATGTGAGAAACACGACTTTAGAGAGGGTGACAAAGTTGAATGTGGTGTGCAAGTAGAGGAAGAAAATGAATCACTTTGCCTAGGTCGTGGGTGGAGAGGAATTAAATTTAGATAAAGTCCTCCTATTCGAGAAATATGGAGCAAAGATGTATAATATGTATCAATATGAGTTTTCAAGAATTTGGAGGAAATTTCCTCAAGAATCAAGGTCAATACTCCCATTTGGTTTCATACTAGCAATTTCAAACATGAATATTATGCAAGATTCGGTAAGATATGTAAAACTTCTATCATTTTATGAAAGTTCATATTTCTTACTTGTTTTTTGTTACCAATAAATGTATTGATCAATTTGTATGTATTGTATACATTGATTTTTTTTATCACAGGTTCTACCATCTGAGATGACTAACATCTTTGAAAATTCCTTCCCAAATCCTATGATTCTTGTTGGAGAAAATCACTATGCATGGGAAGTTAACTGGACCATTGAAGAAGGTTGTAATGAAGTTCTTTATTCCAGATCAATAGGGCTTGGAGACATCTTATTCTTTACATACAAGGGAGAGGATAACCTTTATATGAAAAAAAGTTGCAACAAAAGTACGGAGGTCATGGTGTCAGGTGAACGTGAAAGGAGGCATATGAACATATATAATGATGTCCCAAATGAAACCACACTTTGGATGACAACTCTAACAAAATCAAGTTTTAAGGGAACACAAAGCTTGGTATGTATATATCTCATTATCCTTGTATGTCTGCATTATTATTAATAAACATATAAAATGAATAATTTAACTAAATCTTAATCTCAATGTGTATGTAGAAAGTTACAATATTTGTAGCAGCTGGGACCTGGAAGTGTGTTCCTCCTTATGGTTTCAAGTTTGATTCTTCGGGGGTGCCAGTTTTAGTGAGTTAATTTAGCTTCTTAAAAAAAAAAAAAGGTGATGTTTATGCTTCCAAACATGAACCAAGAAGTGTGGACATCAAAATTCAACACAAATGATAGGTATGAATGCCACGTAGGAGATGGATGGTACAATTTTGCAAAAGAGCAGAACTTCAGTATTGGTGATAAGGTGAGGTTTTACATAAGAGGGGATGAAAACATCATAAGGAGATAGAGGTTCTAAGGACTGATGACGGAAATGGTTTGAAAAAACCGTGATAAGAATGTTTACTATTTTTTTTTTTTTTGAGGGAAGAATGTTTACTATTTATTGTATTATGCACTTTCAATTTCATTTCTAGGCCTTGGATCAAATGTTAAATTTATCGATTTGTATAATATTAAACAATGCATCTATTTATAATTTTAAGTCATTTACTGTATAATTTGGTCCATGACATCAGTATTATGTGTATATGACATTAGTTTCTGTGTGAAATTACGTCGGTGTGGACATGGTTAAATTCACTTTGGAAGTGGTTTTTAGAAAAAACATTATGGTAATAATACATGTTCCTTCTATGAGTGATATTATGAACTCATTCTGTGTTGGCATCGATAGTGACTTATGGCGGATTTGTCTTGAGGTTGGTTGACTGGGATTTTGTTCCTAATCTTCCTTTTAATCGGCTGTGGTTGAGTGTTTCTAATGGGGTTTTAGATGGTTTTCTGAAGGTATTTTAGTTTTCGCTTGTTTTTCTATGAGAAGGATTCTTTGAATTTATTATCACTTGACTTGAGTACTTCTAGTACTCTAATTTCTATATATATAGTTGTACTCTTACAAAATATTTCTCCTTTGTATTTATATAATATATATTTTCCATAAAAAAAATGCATACACAGCTTAATATAACGCAAAACTTGTTTGGCTAACTTTTGTATATAACAAAGTTATATTAAGCCTTAACATCTTGTCCCTTAACTAATTTTTTTTTTAAATTGGTCCCATAACTAGTAAAAGTTTTAATCTAGTCATTTGTCTTATTTCTATTGTTCAATTTGGTCCTATTTCATTAATTTTAACCCTGTAAAAAAGGAGACTCTTGGATAAATGAGGTCTATCAGATCTACCAATGTATCACCAACACATAATGAGGCACAACAACAAATATATCAAGCAATCAGAGAAATTCTTTGGTGGAAATGAAAATAACATATCTTTTTTATTCTCAAATAGAAACGCAACATATCATTAATTTTTTAAATAAAAATAATGATTAAGTGTTTCTCGCAAGCAATAACCAAGCAATCAAATCTATCTTTGAGGATATCAAGCATTATATCCAAGAAAATTGTGCTCAAGTGTTATTATCTTTACATCATATCTTGAAAGCTTTTGTTTATCCTACCTCGCACAATGTTCAGCGGCCTGGACATATTGTCAATTGACAACGACCTAGTATGAATACAGTAGCTCTTAATTTTGATGGCAGTGTCTTCCTCGATTCCAACTTGGGAGGTTTTGGTGGTCTTATTCGTGATCATACATGTTCTTTTTTGCATGGTTTCTTTTGGAAAATTAGTAGACCTTGCATTCTCCATGCCAAGATTTCAGGTTCATACAATGGTTTGAAGTTGTGTTGGGATACTGAATTTAATCATGTGTTATGTCTCTTTGATTCAACTATTGTTGTTAACCTCATCCAAAAGAATTGGAATGTACATCACAAGTATGAAAATTTGATCATTGATATTAAAAACCTTCATATAGCCTTGTTATTTTGAATGAAGCCCCTCCTTATATGGCCTCTATCCTCTTAGTAGATGTGTTGAGTTTTTTTTGTGGTGGTTGGGGTTTGAACCTCGGACTTTGCATATATTATGCATTGTCCCTACCAACTAAGTTAAGGCCATGATGACGCTAGATGTGTTGAGTTTGTTCGACCATAGTTTGAGTCGTTTTTTGTTTTTTGTTTTTTTCCCTTTTTGTTTTTCCCTTTTGTTGCAAAAATAAAATAAAATAATGAAGCAATCAGACAACTAAAAAAAGGCTTAATAGCAGTTTTGACCCCTTAAGTATTAGGAAGTTGCGATTTTGGCTCTCTAACAAAATAAAATACAATCCAACTCCTTAAGTACCGTCCCTTTTGCAGTTTTGGCCCCCAGGCCGATTTTGACAAAGTCAATGCTGACGTGGACGACACATGTGTAATTTTTTATTTTTTTTAAGCATTCAAAGAAATTCTTTGGTGAAAATGAAAACAACATCTCATCGAGTCCTTCTCTAATCTCTGATAATATAAATTTATCGATTTATCGACATTTTTTGTTGACAATTCATATATTTAATTAAATGGCTTGAGGATACCCTAACAATTGCAACAACAAACTGCATCTCATTATTCACCGTAGAAATGGAAGATAAATCAACACTCTTTTCAATAGCCAAGAGACGTTCGCATGCGTTAACTGCACCCTCAGCATATGTGACATTCATGTCTATAACCCCTGGATCATCATTATGCAACGGACCATTTAACTCACTAACCACAACCCCTGGACTATTTTCTTTACTAATGATGGACGGTAAAGTTGCTTTATGGTTTTATAGACATAGGATTCACTCATAATTAATGTAGTCAAAATAACTAATTCACTAAAATATATTTTTTTTTTACTCCTGGTGTTTAATTTGTTGACTCAATTAATACAATTGATATGCGAAATTCTTGAGCAAATAATAGTCCTTAGATCTAATTTAACCGTGTTAATTCATCAATTGCAATACGGTCAATTACTTCATACGTCCCATATTATAAGCTATGTTCTCCTTGAAAACAAAGTTGTGTTGACTTTTTTACATGGATTAAGAAATATAATTATGTTCGTATGAAAAGAGATATTATAGGTTGTTTTATAAACTTATTCTCAATAAATATGAGAAAAATAAAATCAAAAAGTTGAGAAAAGATAAAGTAATAAGAAGTTAAAGGTATAATAGAAAAAATAATATTAATGTTTCATTGATATTGTAAAACGACTTATAATTTAAAACAATTGTTTTTCTCAAAGAGGACTTTCCTAGTGTCTCAGACTTTCCTAGTGTCTTAGCTATGGATATCGACTTGAATCTGCAGACGCGACGAGGAGATGACTTAATTGGCGATCAAACTAGTAGCACATGATGTCATTGGTGGATCATTATACCTTGTCATATCAGTTTAGGGTGTAAGATCAACTTAGATGTTTTGGTTGTAAAGTCTTCATGTAGGTACTTTCTCTACTTTGTTCGACATTGTTGTAATTGATATTGTTATGAGTAAAGAATACTTAGGGACAGTTATATGTTTTAAAAAGTGTATGATTTCAATTGAAAACTTATAGCCTATAAATATTTTATAAAATGTGGAATTTGATACAGATCGTTATTTTGGAAAACGCTTTCGTAATGAATTATTCACTCTTATTTTAAATTAAAAACAATCACAAATCCTTTCGTGTAAGGTTTTGAGTTGTTTTAAAAGGAAAAAAATGTGCACACGCCGTTAAAAATCAGTGTGTGCATAGGAAATGAAAACTTAGCATCTTGGTCATTTTGAAAATTGAATGAATTACGTGAATTGGTTTTTTTAAAGGAAAATCATAACAAATACCCTAAAATTATTTGTTAAGAAATCAAATATAATGATATTGTCTTAAAATTCATGTAGTTGTTTTAAACATAGTAAAAACGTTTGTTTTCAAAACAATTTTCGTTTTTAGGTTTCTTAAAAAATACCCTCATTTTTAAATGTCATTAGTATTAATTCAGTCAACAAGTGGATTTCTTTTTTGACCAAATTCATTGAGATATCCCAAAAAAAGAAGTGAGGGGATACTATTATAAATTAGAGCAAATAGTCATTTTAGTCTCTGACTTTGCACCTCGCTGTCACATAGGTCCCTGACTCAGGATTAAATACAAACAAGTCCCTGACTCTACACTTCCGTTATCACTTTAGTCTCTGCCGTTAAAAAAATATGTTAAGTGATGATGTGGCACGCTGACAAGGAATATGACGTGTCACAGGGACTAAAGTGAAAGTAAAAAAATGGTCACTTTGGTCCCTAAATCGAAAATCAATATCCTTAATTTACTTTTAGGTCCCTGACTGTGTATACTTACTATCAGTTAGGTCCCTGAATCGAAAATCAATATCATCAACTTACTGTTAGGTCCCTGACTGTGTATACTTACTGTCAGTTAGGTCCCTGACAGTAAAACGAAATTTCACTAAGATCCTTGTCAAGTTGT
>Ga0315914_1000880_pt1 | contig 41931 bp, 34 predicted proteins | sample MpolenodulesMG_FD_203920 | JGI IMG/M metagenome (GOLD analysis project Ga0315914, IMG submission 203920) | Medicago polymorpha root nodule microbial communities from Los Angeles, California, United States - elongated nodules | ecosystem: Host-associated > Plants > Roots > Nodule | place: USA... | reverse complement strand
CATACGATGTTTTTGTTGCATCGAAGGTGACGACCTTGAGGTGATTTGGTACCGCATGCATCTAGAAGAGTCTAGAACATTGCATGCATTTGAATGATTGGTGAAACGTGTCATATGTGACATGTTGAATTTGTGCATTGGTGAAATTTGGTGAATTTTGTGATTCTGTGGATTGGTGTATATGTACATTGGTGGATTTTGTTGATGGTTGTAAATAATTGAACTATGCTCTAATTGCATGTCTTACTTGCTTGTGCTTATACACTTGGTATATCTATTTGATGATAACTATTTTGGTAATAGTAATAAGGTGAGAATTGTATATGTATATACATATGATGTGATGATTTCTTTGATAATGATGATTGCTTGCTTATAAACTTGAAATGATGAATTGTACTTGTTGAGTTAAGTATGCTAAATGAGGAATTAGATGAGTAATCATTTCATTGATTGATGTTGATAAATGATGAGCTTATGTCGATGACTTGATTAGAGATTAAATATGCTTGCTATGCTATGTTAGTAATGTGATAGCTTGAGGGGTAAAGAATGAGGGATAATAATCATGTGATGTTAGTATTCTAGGAAGGATGTGTATTTATATGTGATATGTATGAATCCTTGAATGCTTATGTTTTCATATGTTGATTATGATTGATGTGAAGCTTACCCCCAGTGGTCTGTGGTGGCCCGCCTACCTATTTGTATGAATGGGTAGACGGCGTGCAGGAGTAGTTGTTGGTTGCTTGGCGAGTGCTTGGATAGTGGGAGCTATCTCCGTTATCGCTTTCTCTTGAGTCGTAGAGTAGGCTCTGATCTAGGATGTCTGTCTTTATGAGTATTCTAGATTGGTTATGCTAGATTTATGTTGTTGAGTTTTTCCCATATGTCGGGACTTGGAGATTTTTATGATGATGTATATTGATCTTATGACATGTATATTTTGGAGATGTATGACTTATATCCGCTGCGACTATTGATGAATCTTATATATGCATGTTGTTTGAATTTTGATGTGAAAACGTAGCGTCTATTTCTTGAATATTTATATTATTCGCGTGTATTATCGCTTTAATAGAAATAGGGTGTTACATTAACCATACTCTAATTCATCATATTCAATTCATTCAACTCATTAGAAATCATCAAAACCCATGATCCAACTCAATTCATCATTTTCACCAAAATCATATAAGCTCAAGAACACAGCAATAACTTGATCATAACAACACAATTTGCAATACCCAAAGCATGAATTAGCATCAACAACATAACTCAACAACAATCTAAACATAAATTCATGAGTTCATCAACAATCACCAACAACAACATCACTTTTCATCATTTAAGCTAAAAGTTCAACATAATCATTTTAACACATAATCATCGTGAAGTTTAAGCATAATCAACAAGTTTAAGACCAATTTCACATACCCAAATTTATCACACAAACAAGAGCACGAAAATCATCATATAAATTCATCAAAACCATAATTCACAAATAATCACTTATGACTCATAATCACTTTTTGAACTTATAGCTTAATGATGAAATAATTATACCCCCCTTATCTTAGTCTTCAAAAATCATAACTATGGCTTCACTTTAGCTCCCCAAGTCTCTAGCCTCTTCTCCTCTTCTCCTCTTCAAGCTTATCTTCTCTCTAACCCTTTCTCTATTCTTCTCTTCTTTCCTCTTGTGATCTACTTTCTCTCTCTACCTCTCAAAATGTTTTGTGAAGTAAATGAATGAAAGGACCTAATTTTATCATAAGGTTCATATTTATATACCACCATCCAATTGGGTCATGTTTTATAATTGTCATAATAGGCTTAACATCCTTACTAACTTATTCCCAAAAGTTACTACTCACTTAATTCGTCAAAACACCAAATAATTACCATATCTAAATAATTATCCCAACTCACTAGTAACGTAGTAGAAATAATCATTCACCTTAAAATACTTAAACATTCTCAATTCTAGGATTACTAAAATATCCTTACTTAATAAATGACTAAAGTACCCCTTAGTCTAAAAATAACTAAAATACCCTTCTAGACCAAAAATCCACTAATCCCAAATCAAATACACACAAAGACAAATAATCACACATAAACACACATATAATAAATAATAAAATAAATCTCTATCGAAAAACGGTTTGTTACAACGTCTACTCTTCTTGATGGAAAATGCATCCACCAAGAACTTCTACTAGAATATTGAATGTTTGATTACAATCTGATTACAAGAATTCCTTGAAACTACCCCAGTTCTTCAATTCCTATGCAATCACTCCCCTAATATTCAAAACCTTTTGAAATTCGTGCTTCTTGATGTCTTTGAATCTTTAATTACCTGTGCAACCCTTGATGTTCTTCACTCGAACTCTTCGATACTCCGTCCGATAATTAGATCCCCTTAAACACGAGAACTTTAGAAAGAACCCCAATACCTTTGGAGGTGGAATGAGATTATTCACTTCACTTTAGAACCTTTATCTACCTAATCAATTTCCTTGAATGAACCAACTTATAATCCCTATAGCACCCTAGCAATCTTATGACTCAAAGAACAAAGTGATTCTAAGAAAAAATGTTTAATTTTGATGAATGTATGAACAATGAGTTTTGGAGACCTAAAGAGAATATATGCAACTAGTTCATTGTAATTTGACTCGATTCATGCATGATACGATTCACAAAATCATGAAACGATTGATCCCAAGTCAGAGACTTTTGATGATAAGATTCAGGCTGTTTTGAGTCGATTCAAGTATGATACGTTTCAAAAAACCACTGAAACGGTTCACTCCAGATCAGAGACTTGTGGTGAGTCGATTCATGCTAAAATGTCTCAATTCAAAAGGCCTGGAATGCATAATTACATGCAGGCATGGTATGCAATACACAAAGTCACACAAGGAAATAAATGGACAAAGGTTGTTAGATGCTTTAACATAACTTTAAGTTATACTACCTAAAACAAACAAAAAAAATAAACAACTTTTAAGAGTCCTGGTGAACATCATCAAAACAACAACACAGGCAAAGCAAGCTCGTCATTAAAACAACAACAAAGGCAAAGCAAGCTTCAACAGGTTGCACGAGAAATAAGGGAAATCATTGCCTTTTTGGAAACCGTTGAAAATGTAAGTTATTTTGATGCTTTGTCTGTACTAGTTAATGTTCTCACAAACCCTTCTGGATATATGGATAAAAATTCTAATGTTACTGAAAATTCAATTATTGCTTCTGTCAATGTTTTGAAACCAAATGAAACTACTTCTAATTTTCATGTTGAACGTAATGATGAAACCCATGTTGAACCTAATGGCGATCTTGTTAATGAAACTCCTATGAAACCCTGTGTTGATTATGTGAGTCAAGTAGATCATGTCTCTGATAAGGTTGTTGATGTTGAACACCATATTGATAAAATTGATCATGTTGATGTTGTTGTTATTAAACCTCCTACAAATGTAACATGTCTTGTTCTTGAACCAATGATATACGAAATTGGCAAGTGCACCAAATTACAACAAGTAATAAAGTAGTAAGTTTATCGTTCTCCACATGGATTGTCATTCAAATTAGTAACTAATAAAACTTATTTTAAAAGACAAAAGTAATTAAAAGTGAATATAATTGTAGGGTTGAATTTCCATGCCCAATGCAAGATTAGGTATTTTTTATTCATATGATTAACAACGAGTATGGTATCCTTTAATCCCCCCCTTCGTCTTTATTGGAATTATCGTTTAAGAAACTAAACAACTTATGTGGTGCATCCTTTATTTAATGAATATCAACGGTAAAACCCATACAAAATTTCTTTAAATAACTCATGTAAGACCAACTGGAGTCGTGCTAGTGCCTACTTTAATCCTACGAAACAACCCTCAAGGTTACGCACGAAGTTAACCAATTGACGAAACATTAGGAACATGCATAATCTAATTTAAATCTCAACACAATCAAAGCATAAACTGTATAAAAACTTTAATTAATAAATTCCAACATATAAGAAGGGGCTCATCATGGAACCCTAATCAAGAGGTTTAGTTGCTCATGGAAACAAACATCATAAGAAAACAATATAAAAACATACCCTATAAAGAACAAAAGAAGGATGATTCCTGCCTTGGAAATCTGATGCTTGACCCTTGCCTTCACCGTCAAATGTTTCTGAATGAATAAAATAATGTGTAAGGGTCTCTATTTATAGCATGAGGTTGCTTAGGGTTTAAGAAAATAAAACTTGTTTTTATCCGTCGATCCAGCTTGCAAAACAATCAATGAGAGTACATAATGCCATAATCACAAGTACCATTGATGTACTTCAGAATTCTCTTCACTTGACTAAGATGACTTAATTTCACTTAGATGAGTTTTTAAAATGTGAGTTAAATTTAATAATTTTTTTAGCAAAGGTCATGGGAACAATTGAGGCTTGTTCTATTTTACTTTTTAGCGATGTGATCTCTTCTTGTAAGTTAGGACAAGCTTCGCATGTATCAATATCCTTAGACTTAGGTGTTATCGATACATCAACATTAGGTGACTCTTTGTAAGGAATTCAAAATCTTCCTTAGTTTTCAAATTTCCAGCTTCTAATTTGAGAATAGTTCTCTTTTGAGAGCTAGTCTTTTTAAAGGCATTCATGGCATCTCCATGCATTTCTATGAGAAAATTTTGCAATTCATTATAATAGGGATTAAAGTCGGAGTCCAAATCACTAACCTCAAAAGGCTTCCTCTTTTGTCTTTGTTGTCCCATGAAGCATAGATAAGCAACCTCATTGTTCTCGGATTCACTTCATGTAGAGGAAGTTTCTTCATCTTCCCATACTATGTAAGCTCTTCTTCCTTTTGACTTATCCAATGATTTGGATTTGCCTCTTGTTTTAAGTAGTTCGAAACATTCACTTTTTAGGTGACCAGATTTACCACATCCATAGCAATTTGGACATTTTCATCCTCTTGTAGTTGAGTCTTCCTAGAATTCCCCAAGTTCTTGTTACTATGCCTTAATCCATTATTTTGGATGTAGCGATTAAAGTGTCTAACAAACAGCCCCATTTCTTCTTCACTAGGTGATTCATTTTTGGAGTCGCTATCCCCATGTTTTGACAAGTTAGCCTTAGACGAGGAGGTTTTTAGAACAATCGGTTTCTTTTCCTTCTTCATAAGGTCTTCCTCACTAGACTTCAATCGTATAATCCCGTGCTCATGTTCCTTGAGTTTACCAAAGAGAGTGCTAATTCCAAGGGCATTATGGTTTAATGATTCCTTAATAGCCGTCACTTTGGGTTGTCAATCCCTAGTCATACACCTCATAATTTTGTCAGTGAAATCTTTGTTTGAGATGTCCTTTCCTAGGTTTTTCAACTTATTAACAATATGAGTTAACCTCATTTTCATGGAGGAGATGGATTCACCATCCTCCATGTGAAAGAGCTCATATTGTTGAATGAGAGTAATAATCTTAGATTGCTTGACATCGTCGGTTCCCTCATGAAGAGTTTCAAACTCCTAACACATAGTCTTAGTGGTTTTACAATTAGAGACGTAATGATACTCATTCACCCCAAGATAAGATATGAGTATGTTTCGCGCCTTCAAATCGTATTGGACTTTCTTTTTGTCATCGTCACTCCAATCGGCTTTTGGTTTGTCTTTTGCGACACCATTAGCAACAACTTGCAGTTGGAACTTCTTGTTGGTTACAACATCCCACACATCCATGTCCACAGATTAGATATGAACGCTCATGCATTCTTTCCAATAGTCATAGTTTTCATCGTCAAATATTGGTTCTCTAATATATTCCCCCTTAGGCTCCTTACTTGCCATATTAACTCTTCTGGTGATAAACTGATAGCGAAGAGACCAAGCTCTTGATGCCACTTGTTGGTCGATATGGCAAGGGAATACGCGCTAGAGGAGGAACAATAACGTTTAAAAAATATTATCGAGTTTGTAGCGAAAGCGATTCGAAGAAAACGATCTACGACTTATTAGATTTATGCAAGGTTCAATGGCTATGACAAACTTATTAAGACCATGTGAAATTTATAAGATTCACTTGGAATTGAGAGATTGAAAGTAATCTTAACACAATCTATTATTAATAAAATTCACACAAGTTACAAAACAAGTACAATCTCAAACCAAACCTAAGAGCAATTAATAAATTATACTAATGAACACAATTGCGTTAGTGTTTGCTAAATTGATAATGGTTTGAAACTAAGTGTGATCTAAATTGAAGTAAGATGAAGCCAATTCAAGGAACAAATTCTATTTTAATTGTTTAAACCTAGATCAGACTCAATCTCTACACTAACGATTTATCAAGCATCAAATACACAATTAATCAAAATTAAAGAGGATAGAGAAGAAAGAAGACACCGAGATTTATAGTAGTTCACCCTTTTGTCCTCGCTTCGGGCTACGTCTACTCTTCTTGATGGAAAAAATCTCCACCAAGGACTTCCACAAGAATATTAATGTTTGATTACAATGTGATACAAGAATTCCTTGAAACAACCCTAGTTCTTCAAATCCTATGCAATCACTTCCCCAATCTTCAAATAACCGCTGAAATGGGTGCTTCTAGATGTCTTCGAATATTCAATCACTCGTGACACCCATAAAGTTATTCACCCGAACTATTCGATGCTTCATCCAACAATTAGTTTTCCTTAAACACAAGAACTTTAGAAAGAACCCCCAATACCCTTGGAGGTGGAATGAGATTATTCACTTCACTTTAGAACCTTGATTACCCAATCAATTTCCTTGGCTGAACAAACTTACAATCCATATAGCACTCTTGCAATCTATGACTCAAGGATCAAAGTGATTCTAAGAAAAAGTGTTTAATCTTGAAGAATGTATGGACAATGAGGTTTGGAGACTCTAGAGAGAATAGATGCAAATGATTCAATGTTTTGGATGTTATGAGGAAGTGACTATATATAGAAAAGGGTGGAAAGTGCAAAATTTCGGCCAAAAACAACATAGTGGATCGATTCACTAAATGCCTTAATCAATTCAGACAACTAAATGACAAGCTAGATGAACTATGAAGATTGATACACAATAGACAGTATTTGAATCAATTCAAAATCCCTAGGATGAAGATTGAAATGATTCAAACTCATTTCAATCGATTCAACTCAATTTAGAGAGATTCCATGTTACGATTCAAACAATTTTGAATTGATTCAGATGTGATTAGATTCAAAAATACATGAAATGATTCACCCAAAGTATGAGACTTTTGGTGATACGATTCATGATTATGTGAATTGATTCAAAGGCCTAGAATGAAGGTTTTCTATGAAAAAATGGTATGCAAGACACTTAAGAACACATACAACACAATGGGGAAAAGATTTATAGGTGATTTAACATGATTCTATGCTATATTGCTAAGAACAAAATAATCACCAAATAAAAGTACTACTAAACATCATCTAAGAACTATTAACTAACATCATCAAAACATGAACCTAATGCATTGTAAGCTTCATACTCTACTTATCACTTTATTAATTGGTAAACGATTTGCTACACTTGCCTAAACCGACCATTAGTCCCTCAGGATCTTTCGAGTCTTCCAAGTTTGAAGGGTTGTTATGAGTTTGATTAGGTCTTCTGAGTTTGATGATCTCCTCAGAGTCTGGTCATGCCAGTCTTCAGCTTTTGAGAGTGTCATATTCTTCTGATCCAATATGTTGACTTCTGGTTGACCTTTCTTCAGATCTTCTACCAAAGTCTTTTGAGCTTCGCCACTGCTTTTAATGCTTCAAATAAATGTTCAATATTTGACGAATATATTTTATGATCCTGCATACTTGAACATTTTTTAGTATTCCAATTGTTCTTCAATACTTTGTTATCATCAAAACCTTAGAGGATTTGTTCAAGACACAAGACCCTTCTTGTTCCAACAGTATCTGCAGCCTTGGTGGTTGAGTGACAATGATAGTTGTTTGAGGTTGAGGGGTTTGAGCTTGTGGATTGACTTGAATAATGGGTGTGGCAATTTGAGAAGTTTGTGGTGATGGTGGTAGAGAGGAGTATATGACACCATCAAAATTCCTTACCATATGGTACAAGGCATTAGTATCAACGTACTCGAGTGGGAAAGATGGAAGTGGTCGAGGGGTCTGAAGAAGTACCAACAACATTTGAACAAGATACAAGATCATTACCTTGCAGAATCTGAGCATCTTCTGCCTTTCCTTCTGGAAAATTTTCTTCATCAACAACTTCTGCTCCTTGCTCAGGTTATTTCCTCTGAGCAATAATTTCCTCCTCAGTCAGGATTCAACAATCCTGCTTATAACACTTCCCTTTCAGCTAATTCCTCAAGTGACTTTGCCTTCTTTGAAGCATCTTCTAGCTTTTCCTTAACGAAAGGATCCTTAGATACAACTTTAGCTAGATGTGGTATTTTGAAGGCAAGAGTCTTGTTGTTATCAGATTCTTTCTCAGAATCTGATCCATTACCCACATACACTCTGATCTTCTTAGGTGCTTCAGATGTTTTCTCAAGTCCTTTTCTCTTGGTCCCAACACCAGTAGGAGTTTGATTCAGAATCTGAGGTATACAGATTCTGACTCAGAGTATGATTGCAGAGGATAAGAACAGACACAAAGATAAAAAGACTGAGAGAGAGAGAGAGAGAGAGAGAAAAAAAGCAGACACAAAGCAGTTTTATACTAGTTCCCCCCACAACACAGGAGTGGTCCAGTCCCCTTGCACGTCTAAGGGATTTCACTATAATCACACATGATTACAAATTTCTCTAGGACCTTTCCAAGAGACTTCCTTGTGCAAGCATAACTACTCAAGACTTCCGTGCTCTAGGTCACTACCTAAAGACTTCCTTGCGCAAGGACAACTCCAAGAGACTTCCCCTTGCTCAATCAAAACTTATTGAGACTTCATAAATGCTAAAGGTTTCACCAAGAGACTTCTATGCTCAAGCACGCAGGCGAGATACTTTCTAAATGTTTACAAAGTAAACAACATATTTATTCTTACACTTGATTTAACAATGGTAGTGTAAACTGAACAAATGAGCAGACTCCTTAGGATTTCTAAGATATGAACTTAAATACAAAAATCCTATGTGTTTTGCGCTATTAGATTTGACAGAGTAATGGCACAGTTTAATAGAAGAGTCTTGTTAATCTTCTTCGTGGTCTTCAACTCCTTATATAGGCAGGGAATTAAGCGACGTTGGAGAAGACTATCAGCGGAAATATAGTCGTTGAGAAGATTCAATCAAGAAAGTTGGACCTTTGGCAGCTAGCCAAAAACCAATAGAAAGAAGGCGATAGAAAGATGAAACGATTTTATTTTTGGGGTAATAAAGTACTCGATTGAAGGTGTTTTAACACTGCTATGCTAGGCAGTGTTGTTTTGTTGTTATGCATTTTTTATCCTCAGATTGCAACTGGTTTGGAGGTTTGTGTAGTTGTTCGCAACAGGGAATTTAGCAGGTGTTTAGCAATGAGTGGTGCACATTTTTCTGCTGTTATAAGTGTTTGTTGCGCTCTCTGCAGCTGCATTATATTGTCTTTCCTGCACTGGGTTTTTGTTGGCAGTAGGGTGTGTTTAGGTGTGTTTAGCTTTGTGTTATGTAGTGGGGCTATATAGGCATAGCTATGTGATTGAAATCTTGTAGTTTTGACATTAGATTTCAGCGTCATAGCTTACCTAGTTGTGGGGAAGTTGTTGGTTTGTTGTTTTGCTGCTAGGGGTCTCACCGCTTTTTTGGTTTCAATTTCCTTGTGGAGGTTGTTTTTGAGATGTTAACTATTTGTAATTATTTCCATCTCTAAGCGTCTTGCTAGAGTTTGGTATCAATAAATTTTGCTGATTAAAAAAGATAATAATATATGTACAATTGGATTTAGGTAGCTTATATAAATATACATTCATTTACTTGGCACACACCTAGTATATTTAGGTAGCTTGTAGTTGTTTGTTTGCCTCAACAAAGAAAAAGGTAGGTTGATCATTTACTTTGCCCCTACTATTTCATAAAAATCAATAATATTATTATGTTGAGTTTTCTCTTCCTTTATGATCGTTTTTTTTTTCTTTTTGTATGAATTGGATACCCTTTGACCTTTGCGCATGATCGTAAAGATAAAAGTATTTTTTTAAAAGATTTAATAACATTGTATTCTATAGCTGAATTTAAACTCTCCTATAAAATTGAAAAATATATTTTATAACCTCGTTCAATTATTTTATATGTACAATTGGATTTGGGTAGCTTATGTAAATATACATTCATTTACTTGGCACACACCTAATATATTTAGGCAACTTGTAGTTATTTGTTTGCCTCAACAAAGAAAAAGGTAGGTTGATCATTTACTTTGGCCCATACTATTTCATAAAAATAAATTATATTATTATGTGAGTTTTCTCTTCCTTTATGGTCGTTTTTTTTCTTCTTTTTGTATGAATTGGATACCCTTTGACCTTTGCGCATGATCGTAAAGATAAAAGTATTTTTTTAAAAGATTTAATAACATTGTATTCTATAGCTGAATTTAAACTCTCCAATAAAATTGAAAAATATATTTTATCATCTCGTTCAATTATTTTTGGGTGTTTCATGATTTCTCACGTGTAAACAATTATTGTATTATTTTTGTATTGAAATAGCCTATTATTTTCTTCCTTTCTTTATAACATATATTGCCTCACATTTTCTGATTTCTTTATCTTCATTTAAAAACGTAACATTAAGGTCAAAAAATTTGTTCTCTCATTAAAAAAATATTTAGATGAAGAAAAAGAGAGACATTGGTTAAAATATTTTGCTCTCTCATTAAAATATATTTAGATGAAGAAAAATAGGGACATTGATTTAAAATATATATTTTTCTCATAGTGCTCTATCTATACGTCACCATTATTTATTATTAACTTAAATAAAGTACCCAATGGCAATAACAAAGTTGATGATAACATATAACACCTTCCCTAAAAAATAAAAATAAAATAACATATAACACCAAAAGAAAAAGTTGATGATAACATATCCAATATTTGCATTATTATCTGATAGTGATACAAACCAAAATGTCCTATTTGGTTACCACACTCTACTACTAGCCATTGTTGTCGAATTGCGTTGCCCATTTGTCATAAAATTGTTCCTTATTCACACTTCCACTACAAAATAAGTAATTACCTTAACCTCAATCAAACTTTACTCTTCAAGAAAAAAAATGGCACTAAGATATTGTTACAAGGATTTGGTTCCTTTTGGTGCCATGGTTACCATGGAATGCATCAACGTTGCCTTGAATACTCTTTTCAAAGCTGCTACCGTGAAAGGAATGAGTTACCATGTTTTTGTTGTTTATGCTTATGCTGTTGCTGCTTTTGTTCTCCTTCCAGCACCCTTCATCTCCACAAGGTTAGTAGAGAAGAAATTTTTAGTAGTCACGATCGAATCCTAATTTTTTTACATCGTCTCAACTCATACCACCGGACTACACTTTCGGACCAGACTAGTCTTTTAGAATTTGAATTGCTTGATTTTGTCTCTTCTTTATGCAGATCAAGAGTGCTTCCCCCTCTTAGTAAACCAATACTATGCAAAATTGGTCTTCTTGGGTTGATCGGGTACAAACTTTAAGAAACATAATTAATTAATTTTACAAATTTTTAGTGTTTATTTATTTTGCATTTTAGTGTGGTATGTTTTGTTTAAATTTTGCAGAAGTTCATCTCAAATCATGGGTTATACTGGTATTAGTTTTAGTTCTCCTACTCTTTCCTCAGCCATCAGCAACTTGGTGCCAGCTTTTACCTTCTTGCTTGCAATCATTTTCAGGTTTCTTCTTATTTTGTTATTTTACTAATTTCTAAGTAATCCTCATGTGCAAGCATGTTTGGAGTTCAGCTTAAAGAACAAGGAAATCATGATTTTTTTTTTGTCAACTTAGTAAAAATGGCAAACAAACACTACACACACTATAAAATGACAATATTTGTGATCCCTCCTATGTTAATTGTCATTTTCAATATTGTTCTAAATTTTTTTTAAAAAAAACATTGTTCTAAAGTAATTGTCATTTTCAATATAAAATTAATTGTTTTTGCTTCTAATTATATTGTTTTTGTGGTCATAAGAATAGACCATTATTTAAGGAGTTAATATGGTAAAGTTGTTTTTTTTTTCTTCATCTATGACAATTTTTATGGAACTATGTTTTTTGATTTTCAACCTATATTGTTTAGTAAAATTTATATTTTTATGTTCGAAATTGGGAATATCAGTCAAAGGACCCTTTGAATTTGTGAATTAACCAAAATCAATTCCAAATTGAAAATCGTTGATCAATATATATTGACCTTACGTGTGCCAGCCACATTATTAGGAGTTTGGACCATTTTGCCTAAGTTCAAGGGTCTTACTAACTTCAAGATGATTGACCTTGCGTGTGCCAGCCACATTACTTGGACCATTTTGTCCAAAATAGCTTTGATTTGTGAAGTTAAAGGGTGATGATAACTTCAAGAAGTATAATACCCACATAATGAATAAGTTTTTTAAAACTCTAATTTTTATGCTTTTAGTTTAAAAAATCTACAACACATACTAATTGTAGAAAAGTAACAAAGTTGTAGATTTGAACTAGTGTTTTAAATCATTTGTTAGGAAGTATAAAAAATTAACTTTTTTTTAGAAATGATATATCCAACGCATTAAAACTTTAAATACAACTTTTTTTATATAAAATTTATAAATTATTTTCTTCCATTGAATTCATAACAAAGGCCCTTAGCATAACCCATTCTTTATGTGTGTTTTTTTTAATGGATTGATAGGTTTGCGTAAGAGACTTTTTAATTAGTGTATGGTCTATCTTTTTGCTTAGACATTTTAACAAAACCTTAGCAAGACAAGATATTTATATCTCCACATGTAGATCCTAATACAAGCATCAATGGTGTTAGAATAAGGACTATGACAATTCAATAAGTTTGGCCTCTGGACCCGTCTACTTCACGGCTCTATCAATTATATGTGCTCGTATTTTATTGTCCTTTTCCATATACTATTTTTCAATTAAATAATGACGTGTATTTATATACATTGAAAATAATTTTTTGTTATGAAATTCTTGAAGAGTGTCTCAGAGTACTCGTTAACAAGATAATAGTATCTTCTATAAAAAAAAATTCAATGAAGTTATTATTCAGTTGGATGAGTATCCACACAAGAAATTAAATTGTCCTTGAAAAGGTAGCTATAAGTTTATTTATTGTGTATTAATTCATATTTCATTTTTCTGTTGGTTTAATTAAGGATGGAAAAGGTGGCTATAAAAAGTTTAAGTAGCCAAGCCAAGGTGGTGGGTACCATAGTATCTATATCAGGAGCATTTATAGTGACACTCTACATAGGACCACCAATCATGATTGCTCTTAGATCTTCAAATTCACTTCATCAAACTCTTAAATCATCATCAGATCAAAGCTGGGCAATTGGCGGCCTTCTACTTACAGCTGAGTATATATTAGTTCCCTTATGGTACATTGTACAGGTACAAATTTGTTGGTTACTAATATATGTATAAGCTTCTAACTAATTAACAATTACAAACTTATTTTAGTTCTTTGGTTCACAGATTTTCTTTTTAATCTACAGGTTCAAATTATGAAGGTGTATCCAAATGAACTAACAGTGATCTTCTATTACAACCTATGTGTAAGCATTATCGCTGGAATTGTAGGTGTGATTAGTGAGCCAAATGCAAGTGCATGGAAAATAGGATTTGATACATCACTTGCTTCCATCCTTTGCTCGGTAGGATGAACATGAAATAATACAGGACTTTAATCTAAAATTACATATACTGATTATAATTTATACAATTCATATGTTTAGGGAATTTTTGGATCATTCTTGAACAATACAGTTCACGCATATGTACTACGTATAAAGGGGGCTGTATATGTTGCAATGTTCAAACCACTCTCAATTGTCATTGCTGTTGCCATGGGAGTTGTGTTCCTTGGTGATACTCTCCACCTCGGAAGGTACTATGATTTATAAAAATATTCAATTCTCAATTGCAAATCATATGTTCATTTGATTTTTCACTAATCTTTTCACTTTAAAAAGCTAACTACGTTGAATACAAATGTTTTGTTCGAGTGATTAATGAGTTTCGGTGACGCTGAATCAATAGGGAGTCTTTGAGTTCAATGCCCAGCCAGAACAATCATTTATCAGACTTTACTTTACTTCCCTTGTGACTGACCCCTGGATGGTCAAAACCGTTTCTCATGAGAACGAGAGGGTCAAGACAGAAAAATATATTTAATAAACCCGTTGAACTCGTGTGATTAATGAGCTTCAGCTATGGTCAAATTGCATAAAAAGTACCAAAAATTAATATTTGACTAGAATTTACTAAGACTTACTTGCCTCTTGATAGAACTCTAAATTAGTCGGTCTCTATTTCCTCCGATGAATCGAAAGGTTAAGAGAACAAAAATAATTGCTAGCTATATTCATGATATCCCTTCAAGAGTTCCAAACAGTTATTCAGTCAGTTCATCTATCAATTAGTACTTACACTTCTAAAAGAGAGACAACTAAAAGATTTAGTTTGTTGCGTTGCTAATGTTTTAAAATTCGTTTGTGCTTTTTGCAGTTTAATTGGAGCCACAATAATATCAATTGGGTTTTATACTGTAATGTGGGGTAAAGCAAAAGAAGAGGTGGTTGAAGATTTCTCTAGCCACGAAACACAAACTACACAGAATGTTCCTCTCTTGCAGAGCTATGAAACTGATAGAGTACAAAAGAAAATGGATGCAAATGTATAAAAGGGATTTGGCTCCTCTAAAGTGAGTACTTAGTAAAATGACAAAATCAAAGGTTGATATTGTAATCAATGATGATGTTGTTATGATGTACATATAATATCAACCATTAATTTATTTATCAATGGTTGATATTGCTCACTTTAGATGAGCCTTGTCTGTATCAGCAGAGTATCTACCCATCAAGGGACTAGGGGGATATCTCATTCAAGACTGTTAAAAACAATTCAACTGAATGAGAATAGCATCGTTTCACCAGGTAGCAAACAACACAGATTAAGTTTTCTACAGAAAAAGTAGCCACTTCTGCAAGTTGGGGGATCCAATATACACATATGTGACTATAAAGGCAAGGGAGCAACATTATTGTCTATTGTACAAAGGCATTTGGGAAGATTCTATAAATAGAACAACTCCACATGCAAAAAAGACAACAGAATCAATTTGTTTCTGACCCAAAACTCTACAAAAATTAAACTCTAAATCATTTCCTCTCTATTCTAATGTGTAAATTAAGTTAGAGAACTATTATTTTGTAAACTATCATTGTATGGTATGCTTTATATTGGATGTACAAGTCACAATCCATATCCAGGAAGGAACTTTAAAATATCATGAATGAGATTCAAGGGTACCCTATTGTATTCAGTTTAGAGAAACTGGTGGAAGCGAATTGAAGCTAAAGCTTAGTGTTCATACATGCTTTGGAGCAATTGTACAGTCATCTTCATCTCTATTCTATCAGGCCTAACTAACCCTTACAAAATTGGCTTGTATGGTGAGGGCTGTCCAAACTTTATTAACACTGCACTGGCCATATCTTCAAGCAGTGTGAGACTAAATCCACCACTTCACACCCAACACAAAGCAATGAAGACAACCCAAATGCCACAATTCGGCGGTTAAGGATGGACCGCAATGAAGGCGGAATTTCCAACACCGTCTATCGGAGCATATCCTCATCCCATAGAAACCTTATTCAACACAGATCAGGTCCTAGATCTCAAAGATCCCATTTAAACACATCTAAGCTTTAAATAATAGTTCCAACACTTTTACCAACCCCATACACGGTATTGATCACTAAAACAGTAATAAAAAGGAAGGAAGAAAGGTCTTCATGGCTGGTTAAAGTTTTTCTATGATGAACAAGGCATAAGTATAATCGATTAACTATTGCAGAGCTGCACATAACTTAATTTCTAACGAATCTAACTACCAAAATGTTGTCCAGATTATATAAGGTAACCCTATACACACATATAAGCACATAAATACACAGACGAAAACTAGAGTGTTGCACTTTCCATCTTTCAACTTAATTAAAAGTCTCTCTTTCTATTTTTTTTCTTTTTGCAATTATTAAGTCATGTCACAAAAGTATATAGCTTTACCTAAGAGTATTATGCATATTTCATATTTTTAAGTCTCAGTATTTTGGTAGATCTATATTTTAGAAGCGATCCACAATTTCAAATAAGTAAAGAAATACAAGGACCATCACTCTAGAGTGATCATTTCTGCTAAGCTTATCTTAAATTTTGGTGTATCAGTTCTTGATATTACATATCTAAATGAAAACAGGGGAAATAAGAAGGTGATCCTAAATTTTTTATAAGCGAGTACTGTGCTTACGGTCATTTTAAAGTGACAAGGAAGGCCATAAGGACTGTGAAGGATATATCACTAACAGTAACAGATACTATCTTGCACTGAAAATTGGATCATCATTAGCTGACGGTTGTGTCTTTCGAGTGTATTTGAGTAGCAAACCTTCTGCAGAAAGACCTGGTACATCCAGATCCCTGAAACATTCAAAATTAGAAAATTACTTCAAATGCGTGTAACATAAAACGATGATGCATTTTAATGTTCAAAAGTGATAATATCTGAACCTGATATAGGGCTGTAGATCTTTCCATTCCCATTTCGCACGCTCTCTGAAAAGAATGGAGAAGCGTTCAGCTGGAGTGGAAGGCAATGAAGAGACACGGAAGGCACGAACCCATGTCTCAACTCCAATTTTCTCTGTCAATACCTCACCCTCCATAAGATCAAAAGTGGGATGCATTTCATCTGGAGTCTTCTTCCTCCATTCTTCCATAAAACTCTCTAACTTCCTCTTACCTCCTTTCAGGATTTCTCTAGCATAATGTATGCATACCCGCTTCTCATCCAACTTCCACACACCACTTTGCATGCAATCATTTTCTTTTACTTTCTTGGCATACACATGCAAGCAATGCCTTGCAAGTACCTTCGGAAATCCATCTGATTCCAGCATATTCACAACTTCATCTTCATTTAGAGCATTGAGTGACCAGTCATTCAACACTGAATTTTTCAAAAGCATTTCCAGAATCATGTCCATGTAATTCTCATCAACTAATCTCCAATATCCATTGATCTCCACAGCTGAAAGAGCCTGCAAACCAACCCTTAACTCCTCGTCACTAGCTTGAATATTTTCTATAAGATCATTCCAGTTATATAATCCTGATCTAGATTCCTGATTCTCTTCTAAATTTTCCATGTCATTCTCGTCAAATCTGTAAGTGTTCTCTGAAAGGAGCAATTTGAGTTTATCAAGTCTGGGGGAAACCTCAATAAGCTCCATACTACCAGGTACAACTTTTAGTATACTTGCAACAACTTTTTCTTCACTAGTATTACTATTGTTCTTCTGTTGATTTTCATACGATTCTGATTGATTTGCTGGTGGTACAAGCAAAACAGAATTGGAAGTTCCAACAAACTTCATAGCATATGTTTTTGATTGAGTACAAAGAACTGCATCTTCGTCAGGCTGTCCTCTTAAGACCATCCTAAAATAGAAAGAAATCATGCAACATAAGTAAGGGAAGAGAAAGGCAGGGAAAGAGTCACTGTTATAAATAATATAAAGTAATTATGTGTATACTCTAAGTAATTATTGTAATTAGAAAACTATAAATCCTAATATAACGACTCTTATTATGTACTCACGTGGATTCCATGACATACCTCGTCACTTTTCCTTCTCAAAAAGGTGACATGATCCAAGTTATGGTCATATTACTTTCCTGATCTTTCATGAGTTGACTATCTTGTTCGAGTAGAACAAAGAACAAAAGTGCATAAATATTAAGAAACGATGAAGAAAGAACACATAAATAGTAAGAAAGGATGAATAACGAACTACGAGAAATGTACAAAAATGGATTAGAAACTGGTGAGAAAGTTGCAGAATTTTAATTAAAAGAAATGGATTACAAACACTGAAAAGAGATGGAGAGTGGTACCAAACTCGTAGATCGTAACAAGCTAAGTGAAGAATCGCCACAAGGGTATAAGAAACCTTTGATAAGAGTCGACTTTGGTTCTAATGTAAGAACCAAAAAGAGGCACAGTGCTCTCTTTAGTTACTCCAAGAGTCAAATTAAAATTACGTTTAAAACTATGTCTGACGAGGGAAAAGAGAGCCTTTGAGGGAGGTGACCTCTAAGCAACAAAGGAAGGGCTCAAAGCTGCCTTCAAATGCATGAAGACACCTTGGAAAACTTGGGAAAGGAAGGACTACATGAACCAACTCAAGGAGGACATGAAGAAACGAAGAAAAGACATGAAAACGCGTAGAAAAGTGACTTGGAGACACCACCTTTACAATATAACCTAGGGGAGTCTTCAAACTAGTCTGCCAATTTTTATATTGTCTACACCAACTTCCTAGGGCATGGCTTGACAAGTTCAGTATTGTGATTTAGCATTTTGGCATGACTCCGAGTGAAGCTGACCACTCGGCTTTCTAATGTCATTCAATTGCATATAGCACATACACAAATCAACGACATTGTTATTACAATTAGTGATTGTTATCCAATCTCTCAAACAAAGTATCACACTTACTTAGGATAAAAGTGGTGCAATCCAAGAATAGCATTATGATTGCTTGTGGAAAGATTACAATAGACATATCAAAAGAAACGGAGTTGATGAATGCTAAGCCTCTTGAAACTCCTACAAGTTCCAGTGCCACATTTTTGCCAAGTCAGGAGGAGAGGAGACATTTTTAGATCGAAAAGGCCTAGAAGACTTGTTGAAAAACTGAGTTATCTCACAACAGCTTGTCCAGATTCAATTAGTGTGGTAAACCAATTTCATAACTATCCTTGAGAAGAGCAACAGAATGCGTCAATTCTAATTAAACAATATATTAAGGGAGACCTATGAAAAGCTTTTTGGATATTTTAAAGTGGCCTGGGCAAAGTCTAATCCTGACAGGTGAGCCATTTTTGGGTACTGTAATTTTATTAGTGATATCTTGACTTCAGAGAAGCAAAATATCGAGTTATGAATTCAACCACCACCTATGAACTTATATGGCTCAAGAAATTGTTGAATTAAAGCATTGAGGTTTGGAGATGTTTCACAAACAGCCAACTAAATTGAGATGGATTTTCAATTCATCACGGAGAATTTCTTATTCTTATCTAGAGACATAACATTACCACCACTAGCTTCATAAAATCAGATTATCAAACCGCACCAAATGTCTTCACTAAGCCATTGAGAGCTCCTTAAATAAGTCAAAAACTCGTATGCTCTAGCTTAAGGGAGAGTTTCAAAAAAACAATATAAAGATAGTACTCAAGAGTTTGTTCCACGTAATTACGGTAAGTCGGTAATAAAAGCAACTATAAGTACTTGTATTTACAACTATTTGAAGATACAATTCAGACGCACAAATTTAGTCACATGTCTCATTTCCTTCCTTTTTTCAAGGAGTTACAAATAACATAATACAGATCAATGCATACCTTTCATTCAAAACATCTGGGACCAGTTTCTCATCCAGCTCAAGAATTATGAGATCATCATGTGGTCCGAAATCAGGGTGGTATGCAACAGAAATCGATGATCCAGGTGACATATGTCTAAGTGTTTCCGCTCCTCCTGAAGTCTGATGTGGTTCTGGTTCCATTTCACCCTTTCACTAAACATAAAGCACTCATAAAATTAAAAATTAAGATTTTTCCCATAGACTATGCATATTGCTAGAAGTTGATGAAAAGAAGGGATAAGGAGTTGGACGGCCTGGGTACAAACCCGGACAAAGGAGAAAAACATAATACTAACAAATTACTAATATTTTCCATTGAAAAAAAAAAAGTTTGTATCTATATCACAGTATTGTCCTGTTTGGATAAGCTTCTTAATTAAGCACTTATAGCATAAGTGCTTAAGTAATATGTATGTGTTATTTTTATAACAAAATATAAAATAAAGTTAAATTGTTTTCATATCAACTATCTTGAGAGCTTATGGAAACAAGCTGAAAACAGTTTGTGAACATATCATAAACTGTTTCCATAAGCTCTCCCAAACAGTGTCACAAATCTACGACAGTAAATAAGTTCAACTAAGGGCTTGTTTGGATAAACAACTTATTTGCAGCTTATAGCACAGTCACAATCGCTTATCAATAAGCTAGTTTAAGCTATTTCCATAGCAAAAGATAAAATAAACTTAAATTGTTTGTTTTAGTGTGCAATTGCGCAATTGCGGTGGTGGAGTTGAGATCTGCATTTTAAAGCAGCCACAAATCGCGGTAGAATGCGATACATAGATGATCGAGGAAGGAAGATTAGAAAAAGAGAGAACCTGGACGGTTGTGGCGGCGTTTCTTCCAAGTTCGGCTGTGTGTGTTTCCGGGCAGTTGAGATCAGTTCGGCTTCATTTTGGGTTTTTGGAGGGAGTTGCCCAATTTTGTTTTGTTCTTGCAGATTAGATTATTATTATTGTTATTACTAAATTTAACGAAAAGACGGGCATTCACGTGTCTGTCTTTTCTTTCTTTTCATTACACTAAAGTTTAAAAATTATGAATAGTGTTTTTTATGAAATTTTGATTAAAAGTATAAATATAAATGATTATTGTTTTCCTAACAAATCAAACTAATATTGTTTATTCTATTTCAATGACACCAACAATATAATAAAAAATATAATATAAATTCTTATCTTTATTATGGCACCAACAACAATCATTATTATAGAAAAAGTTGTCTTAAGGTAATTTAAGAAAGAAAAAAAAATCGGCTCAAAAGAGCCAAATTTTCTTTATATATAATATAGAAGATTATTATGATAAAAAAGGTTATTTGTGTATTTTTTTTATCACCATAATATGGACGAATTTGAGTTTTAGTCTTTTAAAAAAATATTCTTTTAATTTGCCTTTGTAATTTCTGTTATTTTTGTTTTATTTGATTATTTCCTAATTTAATTATGTTAGACAAAAACACTAACATGGTTAGAATTTGTTGACTGGACCAGTACCATGTGTGCTTTTGATGCTGAATGGATCATTATTTTTTTCTTCTGAATGATCAATAAAAAATTGATCATTCTATCCTTTTAACACTATCTTCATCTTCTTCATCATTCTTTAAACTTCCTTTCAAAAAAAAAAACCATTCTTTAAACTTAAAAACTTACAAAAATTCAAACTAAAAAACACATAAATTGACTTTACCATGATCACCACAAAGATCATAAAATACAAAAAGACAACAGATTCAAAAAAGAAAGAAAAACAAACATAAAACGGAGTTTACATATTTAAGAATTTGACTCTTTATTTAATTTTTTTTAAAATAGAGTCTACATCAATCAACTTCCCACCTTTTTCTTCCTTATTGTTTACTTTTTCAATTTTTTCTCCGTAAGATTTTTCAACTTCACTTTCATGTTCAACTCCACCATTTTCATTATTTTCATCTACCATCTCTTCTTCCTCAACAGATTCAATTACCTTATCGTTTGTCACCTTGGGGGTATCTGGTGTCAACACCTTCTTGCTCCTCAATTCTACCGCCTTACAACTTTCATTCTTGGGATTATCAGTAGTGCTCCCAGGAAATCCTCCACTTGATTGATTACTGATTTTCTTAGTCATCTGCTCTATTTGATTCTCAAATTTTTTCATTAAAGCCTCATTGTTTCTTTGAACAGCTTCATGAGTTACCTTCATGTCATGGAAGGTATTCTGAGTTGTTTTAACAAAAGTGGTTACTGCTTCTTCAAATGTAGAAGGTTTCCTTTGTTGTTGAGGTTGTGGAGGTGGAATAAGCGGGTTTAAGGTGTTGTTATTTGGTATTTGAGGTTAGGATGTTGTGCCCAAGCCGAAATGTAGGTATTTGAGTAAGGGTTCCCTTTTTGGTAATTCCCTGTGTAGTTGGCCTCCTCACTCACTCCTTCAGGTATACACTCACCATTTGCATGTCCCTCACCACAAAAATCACACCTAAGTATTGGTGCTTGTAGGAGTTGATGAACCTTGGCTTGTTGGAATTGAGCTTGACCCATACTTATGGTTTGCACTTGTTGGTTAGTTCCTCGATATGTTTTCTCATTAGTGTTTGGTTGGCAAGGATAACACTATTTTTATTGACTCCAAAACCTCCCCTTTTACCATGCTCGGTCTCGGCACGATACTCACTTTGAGCCATGTTCTCTGTAACACCCCGATTTTTAATATTATTTTATTAATATACTTATTAGATAATATTAGTATTATTATTATTAGTAATAGTGTTGATTGTTTGACATTATTATTTTTTTATTATTTTATTTGAATTAAATCCGTTTTAACATGTTTGGGTGAGGTTGTTTAGTTAATTGGGATAGAGACATTGGATTAATAAGGGTAGCATATATAAACTAGAGCTTTAATTAATGGTAGTAGTTTAAATTAAAAAAAAAAGTGAGAGAAAATAATATTTAGTGAGAATAAGAAATTAGAGTGCGAACGGGGGGATTAGTAAAATTGAGTAGAAAAGAGGTGTAGTTAGTGAGATGAGTAGTGCTTTAATGATTTAAGTAGAGGGGAGTGTGAATAGCAAGACGGTGTATTTACAGAAATAATAGTAAGAAATTCGTGAGGTGCAGATAGTAATTTGAAAAGATTAGTACATATAGTAATCTAAAAAGATTGGTAACAAACTCAATTAGAGCTTATAAATAGAGAAGAGAATTAGAGAAGAAGGGTTACCGAGAAAGAGAGAAACAAAGCGGCAAAAGAAAAACTAGGGTTATGGAGAGAAGAAGCAAAGAGGAATAGCGAGAAGAACCTAGAAAGAGATTTCACCATAGGAAATCATCAATTTCGCAAAACTAGAGGTAAGGGGGGAGTCTCTATTCATCATAAGGGTTGTATAATCATGTGGGTAGCGAAGGTTGGTTAATTTTTTGTTGTTTTCTTAATTCTTTTGATGACTCTTTTGCTAAATTCATGTCCTTAAATATTCTGTAATTATATATATGACTTTAGTTTTGAAGTGTGATGTTTTCATGTCGAAATCAAGGAATATATGATGATGTTATACGTTGATATATATAAAAGCAAGAGTTATTTATAATATGGGTAAGTAGAAATTTATTAATATATATACGCTATAGCTAACCTGTTCGTTCTGAACCTCTAAGAATCAATTAGCATGTAGTATATTAGCAAAATATATTAATATATATTTGATAGAAGCATAGTAACCTATTTGCTTATATGAACATATACACATGAATAAGTTTTTAGAGCCCCACACAAACCAATATTTCGATAGCTTGTTGGAACTAGAAAAAGAAGAGAGCGGCAATAAACCGGAAGGACCGAGTAGACAACTAATTATGTTTAAGGATTAAACTAAAGACAACGATGCACATAGTTTCCTCATATCCCATGTAAACAGGGTCTAAGCTACATGATTCACAACCATAATATAGATAAAAAAAAAAAAAATTCAAGTTGGGCATCTTATATTTAGTTTACCTTTTACGGCCAGAAAGAAGAGTGATTAACCAGTAGTATATATTTATATGTTGATTAAGGATTCACTACTAATTTAGTTCAAAATAATATATTATATTTTTAAAATGAATTTATGGAGATAATTGTTATAGTGAATCGAATTGATGAGATATTATATGATGAGCGAAGAGGAATTATTTAAAGATGTGTAAATTGACGAGTTATTTAATGAAGTGTAATTGATAACTCATTTGACTAAGTGTAATTTGTGAATTATTTAATGATGTGAATAATTTAAAGTTGTGCTATATGAGGAAGTGAACTTTTAAAGATGTGTTATTTAAAGATATAAAGTTAAAAGATGTGTTATTTTAAGATGTGTGATTTAAAGATGTGTTATTTGAATATGTGTGATTTTAAAGATGTATTATATAAAGATGTGCTATTTGAAGATGTTCATTTAAAGATATGTCATACAAAGATGTGTTATTTAAAGATGTGTAATTGTCAAGTCTTATAAAGATGTGCACTGTTGAGTCATTATTTGGTGTTCATGCATTCATGGTCAAGTCTATTTAACAATGAGATTTAACGATGGGGGATAATTCAGTAACATACCTCTGATATCCAAGGCAAGTGATTTTACCTTCTTCATTGGTTTGTCTCCTTGAAGTACAACTTCATGAGCTCTCAGTGAACCAATGAGATCTTCTAGGTTCATAGATTTTAAATCTTTGGCCTGAGTAATTGTTGTGACCATAGGTCTCCACATACTTGGAAGACATCTCAATTTTTTTCTGATTCTTTCATGAGTGGAATATGCATTTCCAAGAGATCTCATTTCATTTACTATTATAGTAAATCTAGCATACATCTCATCAATGGTTTCATTTTCACTCATTTCAAAGACTTCAAACTTTCTGACTCCAATGTCAATTCTAGTTTCTTTCACATGAGATGTACCTTCATGATGTACTCTCAAAGTATCCCATACCTCTTTAGCATTCTTACATTCATCAACTCTTTCACTTTCTTCCATGGTTAGTGCACATGATAGAAAGAGTCTAGCTTTAGAGTTTAACAATACCTGAGCTTTTTCATCTGTTGACCATGCACTCTTTTCTTTGACAACTCCATCTTTGGTTGAAACAAAGTCTCCATTTGTAATGATTGTTCACATATCATTGTCTAGAGATCTGAGAAAGAGTTCCATCTTGCCTTTCCAGAAGTAATGGTTTGAGCCATCAAAAAGTGGTGGTCTGTTTGATGATCCTCCTTCAGCTATGTACTTAACTTTAGACATACTTCCTGAATCTTTTCTCTAACACTAGTTTAAGTGTTCTAACCCTTAGAACCGGGCTCTGATGCCAATTGAAGTAGATAAAATAGTCACAAGGAAGGGGGGGTTTGAATTGTGACCCTTTAAAAATTATCCTGTAACTTCAAAATAATTTTCAAGATGAAACTTGAAATGGTTAAGTTAATAGCAGACTTCAGAACGTTCTGATGTTTGAGTGCAAAAACAATTTAATAAAGTAAATGTGTTTGTGTTTGCAATAAGTAAAAGAGTATAAGGAAGAGAAAGAACACAAAGAGTTATAGTGGTTCACCCAATGTAGGTTAGTCCACTCCTCACAATCTTGTGAGAGTTTCCACTATGATGCTTGAGATAACCTCTCAAATCCTGCACCTTACAATCTTTGTTCACCTGAACAATTACACAACCTGTATTTTGTAAGCCTCAGCAGGCTTGCACCTTGTTGCTAAGTTAACCACTTAGACTTTTACAACCTCAGCTCAAACTAACACTTTAGTACCCCTAAAGCTAGATGAGACTTTGATTACAATTTGTAAGAAGTTTGAATGTTTGAGAATCAAACAGAAGAGGGGGAGGAAGAAGTTATCTTTAAAAGAGATAACAAAGAGAATTGATTTACACTACAAAGAAGGTAAAAAGAGCCTTCAGTGATGATCAATTAATTGCAAGAGCTTCAAACAATCTTTGTTGTTTTCTTGTATGCTTTGCAATGGTGCAAGTAATGTTGAGCTTTTAATCTCTATTTATAGAGTTTTTGGGCTTATATAGCCGTTGTAGGGTGTCCAATGATGTTATGCCATGTGTCCTGGGCCCCACTAACTTTTACTTGAAAAACTGAGTGAACATTCTGACCATCAAAATGTTGTTGTGTTTCTAGGATGAACATCAGAATGTTGCTCTGTTCTTCATCAGAATGTTGATATTCATGATGTTCTTCATCTGGGTTCATCAATGATGAGTTTCTAGGTTTGTTCAATGTGTGCCATAAGATTTGTTAGGCTTTATCCACAAACAGTAACTTCTCCATATGCATTCAAAAGTTGCTGGAAAATGTAGGATAAAGTTACCAAATCTACATTGGACATTGTGCAAGAGAGAAATGATAGTCGATCTGCAGCTTCAGGCCCATGCTTCTAGGAGATTTTCTTGATTCTGATCAGAGGACAAGTCTATCTCTGAGAAAGATCTCCTTTTGCTTTGCTTGCTAACTTTTCAGCAACTACACTGTTCATAGATTTCTTGTATCTTGCTATGATTTAAACCTTGTTCCTGTCTTAGTAAAACACTCAAGAGTACAAGTTAAATACCAAGGAATTAACCAAAGTCCATTTAGTCCTTAATCATTAAAGTTTATTATATTTAAAATTAATTAGGTATTTTGCCTCAACAAAGATAGTTATAGGACCAAAATGAAACTAAGAAATTAATTAAAGGATTAAATATATAATTTAGCCCAAAACTTACTCAAAGAAGTGGCATTGTTTTTTGAGAAGAATTATATTGACATTGCAAATATGGAGGATACATTTGTGCCATAAGGAGAACCAATGCGTAAACTTGAAAAAGTTTAAAACTTGCACCACTTTCAAGCTGAGGTATTTTTTATCAGGTGATTGATAGGCAACTTCAAGAGCTTGATAACAGATTTACAGAAGTGAGTAATGAATTGCTTCTTTGTGTAGCAAGCTTAAATTCAATAGATTCATTTTTTGCATTTTACAAAGAGAAGTTGATTAATTTGGCTCGATTTTATCTCTCTGAATTTTCTTCAATGGAGCTTATGGGACTTGATAATCAAGTTCAAAATTATATCATAGATGTTCGTTCTAGTGAATAATTTTCTAATTTAGACGGGATTAGTGAAAAGAAGTTTCTCTGCTATGAAATATGTGAAGAATGAATTGCGCAACCGGATAGGAGATGAATTTTTGAATAGTTTTTTTTAGGGAAACTTGCTTATAGCATTTCATTAATAATAAGAGTTTCAATACAACTGGGTATATCAAAATAAACGGCGGGACTAGCTAAAGACGTGGCCTCTCTTGCAAGAGCATGAGCAACCACGTTGGCTTGTCGCCTAACAAACTCCACCCTAGAGTTAGAAAAGAGATTACGAAACAAAGAACGACAGGAGGAAATAATGCAGCCAAATTCGGACAAGTCGTTCCTTGCACAAAGGAAAGCATCAGCTGTCAATTTAGAGTCTGTTTCAAAATCTACATTATCAAACTGCATATCACTCAACCATTGCAAAGCGGAGTGCAGCCCTAAAGCTTCACCTACATCCACCAGAACAGTACAAGGGTAAGTCAAAGTCTTGGCCAGAAGAAATGTACCTTCGCATCACGAACACAAATGCCAATACATGTACAGTTGACGTGAGAAGAGAAGGCTGCATCGATGTTACATTTGTATCTTCCGACCACGGGGGGCTGCCAAGTGATTCGGTGTTGTTGGGAGGTGGGGGTCGTGGTTGGTTGATGATTCGATGTAGATGCAAGAGCATCCGGAGCATTAGCCAGTTGCCAGTCTGCTACTAGCGCGCTCGACAACCGTGGCACTTGTTTCTGTGAAATCATCCCACACTCTGAGATTGCGGTGCTTCCATAGACTCCATATTACAGATGACATATGTTGTGCTAATTCAACAGACAAAGTCTCTAATAGAGAAAATATAGCTTTCCGAAGCTGAGGCAGTGGTAGAAAGGGCGTGTTGCACCGAACCCCAAAGACCTGTTCTATTCCAAACTTGTATAGCAAAAGGAAAAGCAAAGAAAACATGCATAAGTTCCTATATGATATCTCAATGATCTGTATTTCTATGAGTTAAATTTTTCTTCATTTTATTTTGTTACATTCAAACAGGTTTAATTCATTTTATTTTTACTTTTCTAAGTAAATTTGAACCACGACAGGTGCAATTTCAAATCATATGTGGATGTTATCTTATAATTAAGTTGTTCATACCACTTTCATTTACAAGCAAGTAGAAATCCTTGAAATTTAAACATAAGTGATTATTAATATCTCTATAGTTGCATTCTTAAATAAGAGGGACTCATACCAACCAAAGAGGAATATGATTGGTAAAATTGGTTAGAATAGAGACTCTAATTGAAGAATATGCGAAAGAAATCGTGTGGACTCTTGTTACTTTTGTGCTTTGGCAAGGTAAGTCGTTGGTCTTGATAAATGAAAAAGAAAATAAGATCAAGGCAAAAAATATACCTTATAAGCCAAAGAGCAAAAGTAAGAAGGGTCCATAAGAATCCCCATGAGATTAGCTCAGTTGGTAGAGATATTGCATATTATATGCAGGGGTCAGGTTCGAACCTCGGACACCCAACTTCTCCACAAATAAATTGTGTGAGCTCTACCTACTAGGCTACTTGACCAAAAACAATGAAAAAAGAAGGGTCCATAAGATTTATTCCGTATATTCAATAAAGAGAGTCTCTATTCTAACCATCTTTACCAATAAAATTCCTTTTTATTAAGAATATAATTGTGGAGCTATGAATCAATTATGTTTGAACTACAAGGATGCCTACATGCTTGTAAATAACAGTGGTATACACAACTACATTCTAAGACCACATCCATATATGATTTGAAATTGCAAGTATCATGGCTCAAATTTACGTAGAAAAGTGAGAGAAAAAATGAATTAAATGTGCTTGAATGTAACAAAAATAAAATGAAGAAAATGTAAGACTAAGACATATAGATCATTGAGATATTCTAGATATCAAATTAAACAACACCCATTTGAATTACTCGATGATCTTTGTGACTTGATTTTATGCAACATCTACATAAGACATTATCATTGCAATCAAGGCAGAACTTGTTACATTCATTTCTAAGACATTTTGGTGGACTTCGCATGCTGTGAAGAATGTGATGATGGCTAGAAATTTTTTCAGCCGAGTCACACATATCATATCTTAAAAGACAAACACAACAAATGTAATAATAAAAATTTAAAAAGAATTATACATAAAATTGCAATTGGAATAAGTATACATTACTGTTCGAGATGCCATTCTTGAAAGTTGATTTTGGAGAAGTCTTAAAGAGAGGGAACTTCTTTGAAGAGTTCACAGGAGAACATCTTTGCTCGAAGGTCAGAGTTAAGTTCATGGTTTAACCACTTTTCATTCATAGTTATGATTTTATGTATATGCATCTCACTTTAGATTTTTAATTCGATTGTCATTTTATGGTTTAGTTTGTGCATGCAAAAAAAGAAAAAAAAAACTCATTCTTTTGGTCATCTTAGAGGTAATTTTTTGTGATTATCGTATTTCATTTATGTATATGAATTTCCATTTTGGAGTTATGATTTTATCTATTAACTTGTTGCTTTAAAAAAAAAAAAAACTGTCTTGACAACCTGTGTTAGCACATTTTTGTGTGGATCCTCTACAACCAATAAGAGATCACATTTAATCTAGGGAGAAGAAATGGTTATGTTAATAACATGTTTATTTACCTATTTTCTTGTTATGTTTTATTAAATAAATTAGTAGTTTTATTTATGTTTTTCAGAGCTTTTTTTTGTATAGAAGAAGCTAATTTAGTGACTCAAATGTTGTGGAGGAATACTACTATAGCATCACCTAGTACAGTAGGTTGCAAATAGTCAAGAACACGACCAGGGCCAACAAGAGTATAGAAAAAGACACCAAATTCCCACATTGGGCAAGCATGTGAGCTAACGATTTGCCTCTCATGGAGCAAAGCATATCAAACTCATCTAATATCTACTCTGAAGTAATGTGTGGATCTCTTGGAGAAGAAGGATGAAATGAGTATAAGTGGTATGACCTTTCTTGGCCATATGAAAAAGAGCAAGAGAATCGGTTTCAAAGACGAATTCTATAGATACCGCTTCGAAGGGCCCAAGCTTCAGCAAATAGAGGTACCAGAACTGACTTTACAATATAAGCCCTTTAAGAAATTACAATGATGAACTTAAAGAGTACCTCCACACTCCGATGAACCACTGCTATGTATATGGGAACCATCAACATTCATTTTGAGCACTCCAAGGGGCGGTTTGAACCAAAAGGCATGAAAAATAGGAATATTACTTGTTCTCAAAAATGCATTCGTCGAACTATGAATCTCATCTACCTGACTAATAACTTTGGACCAAAGAGTGTGATCCAATAAATAGGAGCCTTTTACTACTTTATGTTTTATTTTCAATAAATAGGAAATATAAAATGGTGGAACTATGAAGAAAATATTGCATTTGTTAAAGTCTTAATGACTATGATTGAATTTATGATAATGAAGGCTTTCTTCAATGAAATATTACTGGAAAATCAAAGTGTAACACTTAAGATGGGCTGCCAAAAGACCAAAAATTTTCAGCATTATTCAAGAGAATATGAAAAATCATAAAGTGCTAGAAACAACATATGGGTAGGCGTAAAAGCTATTACGGTCTTACCAAGGCCGATGGCTTTATTCTTGTTGGTATACTTTGTGTATATCAATGCTAGAAGTGTAATTGCTACACTTAAGCCTTGTAACTACAAGAAATGGTAGGAACTCGTACCCCTAGTTCCTACAAATCGGCCTGTATCTTTGTATTTGAACCAAGCTTCCACCATTATAAACTCTAGCAAAAACTCTTGTAATTTTTCATTTGCATTTTAATTAAGTTTTCTTCTTTTATTTCTTTAGTTAAGCTCATCAATATGACGAGTGAATAATCCCCTTTACTGTCTTGGGATTATGGAAAGTAATTTAAGGATGAACTTTCCATAATCTCTTTCAAAGTCCAATCTAATCTTATTGCTTTTAAGAAAAACCAAGGCAACGACTTTTGTCCAAAGACAAAGGATGTTGCCAAACTTATAATATTATACAAGAGTTCTAAAACATGAGAATAATCTAAAGAATATTGGAGGTTTAGATTTTTGTTTGAAATTGCATCGGGTGTTGGTACACCCTTAGCCATTGATGAACCTACCAAAACTATAAAAAATGATTCCACTATGCTCTTATTTTTGTGAACATTGATTTATCTCATAAAACTTACAACAATATGTTGGTTGAAAGGGAGGGGCACACATCTATGTTTAGATTGTGTATGAAAAACAACCCCTTTTTTATAATTACTTGCAGACTTATTGGCCATTCAATACAACAATGCAAAAGCACTTCTCATAAAAATGTTGTTTTCTCATAAGATAGGAAGAAAGAGAAAAACAACCTAGCGAGGTTGTACATGTAATTTTTGTTGTTTATCTGACTATTCCTTAATTCATTCCCACCAAAAGAATTTATAAAGATGTACTGTAATTGTATACTGTATCAACCATATGCCGAAAAAATTCTATCCGAAATGTAGCTTGAACCCAACATGATAAGGATAAATTTGTTACGGTTTTGCATGTGCAAGGGTAACAATATCGGTTATACTTACAGATAGTAATGTCGAACCATGATAGGAAAAGGGTGCTGCAAAGGGAAATCAGAATAAAAATATGCTAGAAGTAGAAATGCGATAGTGCCACATTAGAATATGTATGACATGGCGCAAATGACACTGAATGGCAAAAAAATTATGATATGTCAACAAAATAACTTCGGGAGTCGAATTTAATAAATTATAATAATAGAAATAGATACTACAAAGTGTCAGACTGTTATTTTATGTAAATTATCACCATAGTTCCATGCACTATGCAACTGCTGAATCTTGAAAGAGAGAACTCTGACTCTGAAAAATGCACCTGTGTTGTGTGTCTGCGCGCACAACGTAGAACGATGATAGTGCAGACTTCAGAGAAGCAATTGCCTGTATGCAAAATTAAATCAGAAACTCTAAAATTTTACTGTAAAATAGTCTTAGATGCAATAATGACAGTATCAGAATTGGATACTTCTCAAATTTTCTAACAGAGCCCAAGAAAGAGGCTTGGACAACCCAAAGTCATTCCACTTCTAAATGTATGCAAGACAAGATAAAATAGAATAAAATGAGAAATAAACTAGCACTAATAAATAGAAGTTCTTTAAGACATTAAATAAAAACACTTATTAATAAGATAATTATAAACTGTAGTAGCTGATCTGAGGTTTTAGGTGAATCTATCTTTGGCTTAGACATTGTATTTGACCTCCCAGATGATAACACAGTGTGTAGGGCTGTAGGCTCCTGAGTTCAGAGCAGCCAGAGAAGAAATGATTTTAGAGAAAAGGCAGCCATATTATACATATAAGTTTTTGGTTTTCGTTGTGAAATTTGACGAACTCAAAAAGCTTTGTGACAATATGTAGGCAGCTGAGTTCAAGGCAGCCATAGAATAAGTGATTTTAAAGAAAACTGAGTCAAGTTGAAAATGACTGAGAAATGCAGAAAGAAGCACGAAAACCATGGAAGCCCCTAACAAATTAGTCAGTTACACACACCTGAAGCTATGTATATTAATAATTAAGTAAAGATATCCCTAGATTCTTACAAAATATGTGTAAAAATATGACAGTAAATATAAAACGCATCATGTTAAAAATATATAAGAAACCCAATGAAGTAGAGAGTGGGAAAAATTCAAAGATAGAATTTCTTATAGGAGATAGATATAGACCATATTTTCTGCACTATTTTCTTGAAATCAAAAGTTGGTGAAAACAACAGTAAGTAAACTAATATCCCTATTAACAAGAAGTGGTTATGCTTTAATTAGAACAAAAGAAGCTCATCTAGTTAGCTCAAAAAACTCAACAGGTCATGCAAAGACAAGAAAAGCTTATTGAGAAAGCAATATAAGGAACAATGTCAAAGGACCACGACATTCTTCGTATGAATCAGTTATCATTATCAATTGAGGTATGTATCATATATAGAGTACTATGCAGTATTCTTCATATGAATCGGGTGCAATGATGAGTAATGTAATTTCCATTAATGTATTAATTTAGTCTCAAGCTGTTAAATTAAAGCCATAAGTTTGTGCCTCTTGCAGCAGTAGCCATCAATTCAAGTAAATCATGAAAAATGCAGGCAATTAAGCAGCATCTAGTGAATGAAAAATGGTTTATATCACAAGAAATTTAAGTCAACATAAATGAATTCAAATAAATTCGAACAAGTAAATCAACATGTAGAATCTCACTTTCAACAAATTGAAGCCAAACTTTCAACATAATCCTTGGCATGACACAATGTATGTCCACTAGATTTCTCTACTCGATTTTCCCTCAAATTATAGAGAATTACTTCATTTCCTCTAGAGCCTAGTAATATCAGTGTTTGTCCATTCTCAGAAAGACATACTGGGAACAATTCATGATATATCTGAAGATTCTGACAACTGATTTTAAGGAATTGAGTCCAAGATTGTTCAACTCCAAATTCCGTCATCTGCCATACAGCAAAATGAGTTATCTTGAGCATGTGAGAAAAACAAAGGCGGTCCCTTAATACAGCAAGAGTTGGTTGAACAACTGGCACGTCATCAACCTCACGAGGGGGCAGCAAGCGCCTGTATGTCTCGGTACTAAGATCAAGGGAGATAATTATAAGTTGTTCAACAGTAAAATCTTTCTTACCATAACTAAAACTCAACTTATTTTGAATGGCTAACCAGTAAACAGTGCCACTCAAATACACACATTCATTAAAAATATTGCCATGATAAACAGCAACATGAGCAAAATCATGAAAACCTGGAATATTTCTCCAAACATTATCACGTACACTACAAACCTTCACCTCGTCGGAAGAAAAGGCCACCACCTTATAAGTGTCAGTTGAATTATCATAACCAAATGTGAACCTAAGCCTGTCACTTATGGGCTTTCGGGGTCGGTGAAAATATCGTAATCTTTGAGATATTTTCCTAGTCGCTGGGTTCCAGACATGGAACCAGTAGTTTTGATGCTCAGTTGTGTTAGAAAGACCAACCAAACATAGCAATCCATTGCATGAACCAACTATTCGGGTATAATTATTTAACTCTAGTCGTTTGTAACCGTTGTTGTAGACGGTGATCAATGAGGGGTTCTCTAGTAGATGATTCAGAGGAAAAGTTATGACACTGGAAGCTGAACCTTCGTAGTAGTAGGAGGTCAGTGCTATGTGTTTGTGCCTTGTGGAACGCTGAAGGTGCAATTTGACGAAAGTGGGATCGGAAGAGATGAGTGTATTCCATGATTTGCAGACACACCTTAGTCGGATAAGAGATCTAACTGGAGAATATGATAGGACTTCCACGATAACATCATCTGGGAGGATTACTCTCGAGATTCGAGTGATTTTGGAGTGCTGCGACATAGCTGGTGAGTTAAAACCTAGGGTTTTTGGTGGAACAAGGGTCTTCGGTCTCTCAGTGCCTACCTTTTATATCCGAAGCAGATTTTTTTTTTTGGGGAATATCCTAGCGAAAAATATAGTTTTCTATGTTGAAAAAGGAAAAAAAAATGGAAATTACAAAAGAAAAAAATAAAGGATTCAAATGTTACCTTTGTCGATAAAAACAAGACTAAAGTGCATTTTTCCCCCTTAAGTTTTAAAAAGTTGCGATTTTGGCCTCCTATGTACAAAAACTACAATTTTGCAACCCTAAGATTTAACCCATTTGCATCTTTGGTCCTTTTGGCCAATTTTGACATGTCAATGTCTATGTGACATGCCACATGTGTAATTATTTAATTAAAAAAATTAAAAAAACCATATAATCATTTTTTAAATTAAATAAATGAAAAATTAAATTATAAAAAAATAAGGAAAAAAATAATTGTGTAATTAAAAATATTTTTAAAAAAAATAGAAAACTGGAAGGGGCCTGAGGTTCATTTTTGTTCTCAGATCCTTGTCAACATCATCATCTATGAACATCATCTTCATCTTTTTTGAAGAACATCATCCTTTATCTTAAACAAGATCATAATCATCAATTCATCATCATCAAACATTGTCAACTATCTTTTCTCTCTTCATTTAGATAATTTAATTTTTCATTTATTTAATTCATCATCATCAAACATTATTAACAAGATCATAATTTTTCATAGGAGTAATTTTGCCTATATTTTTATTCATTCAATTATAATGTGTATAAAGATCTCAAAATTGTCTGTGTATAAATTCTTAAGGGGGGTGATGTTGCAACATCCCGATTTTCCGTTAGATTTATTTTTAATTATTTTAATATGTGTTTATATGTGCTTGTATGTGATTAATTGCCTCTGTGTATATTTTGGTTGAGACTAGTGGATTTCGGTGTTAGAAGGGTATTATAGTCATTTTAGACTCAGGGGTATTTTGGTCATTTTCTGAGCAAGGGTAAATTAGTAAATTCATGGTGAGGGTTATTTTTTTTAGTGTTTCAAGTGAGAACCATTATTTTACTAAGTTACTATTCGGTGGTGGTAATTAGTTTTGAACCGGTAATCATTCGGTAACTTTTAACCATAAGTGGATAGAAACTTTGGGAGTTAGTTTATAACAGTTTTGAGCCCATTAGATTTTTAAGGGTTAAGCCCATTAGTGTGGACACTATTTAAGCTCTAGTCTTTGTAGAAAAATAGAGTTCACATTTATTTTATAAGATTTTGAGAAGAGGTAGAAAGAGAAAGAGCAAGAGGAAGAGAAGAGGGTTTGAAGAGAGAAGCTTGAGGAACCAAGAGGTGATGGAGATTCTACGAGCTTAATTGAAGCTTTTGCTAGGATTATTGTTTATTGAGGTAAGGGGGTTATATTTCATTCATAATCTCTTGGTTTAACTTCTTCTCTAATTCTATGCATAAGTGCTTATTGGAATAAATGATTATTTTGAACTTAGTTGTTGAATTTCGTGCTCTTGTTATAGTGATATGTTTGGGTATATGATTTTGATGATAATTGAATTGTTGTTGATGAAATTGCATGTTCATGATATGTATAAATGGGTATATTGTGAATTGTGCTTAATTTGATGAATTGTGTTAGGTTGTTGTTGATTTATCATTGAATTCGTGATTATGGATTGTGGTTATTGTTAATTGTTGTTGTTAATGTCATATCATGACTTGCGTATGAATTACGATTGAGTTGTTGTTGTTGGATTGAGTTGTTGAGAAGAATTGAATTGTGGTTGTTGTTGAAAACTTGTCGTATATATTGAGAAAAACCGTTTTTAAACAATTTTATAACTTATTCAAATGTCGCAAAACGAGTGTATTCGATGTGTTAGACCCACGGGTCATGCCTTGGATCATTTTTAACGAATGGGGGACTTAACCCTTCGATTTTTAGGCGAAAATGGCGAAGACCCGTGTCCGAAACACACGAAAACGCGCGTTGTCGGGGCGCTGCGCTTGAGGTAGGGCGCTAGGCGCTCACTTGCAGTGAGCTAGCGCTAGGCACTGCACACCTGGCGCCAGGCGTCCAGAACAGGACAACGGGAACGTTGTTCCGTGTTCGGGTGCTTGGGGGCAGTCGTGTAGGGGTCCTATGCGATCGTTTTGAAGTATTCTTTTGCTGCTTTCAATCACTTTACTACTGGAACATACTTGGCTTTGTCGAAACTTAGATTTACTAAATGGTTTGAAACTTGAAATTGTGTCGTTTTTTGTTTTCGGATTTTGTCGGAAAATGAACTTTTGTGAACAAATAGGATTACATGGTTAGTCTACAGTTCATATGAACTTAGGCGAAGCATGTGAAGTTGGCACAATGCCTTAATCATGTGAAACTTGGTTTTCGGGTGAAATGGTGGGATACTTGAATTTGGGATTTCTCATACGGACTTAGGCCAAACTTGAAACTAATGCTTGATAGTTTACAAGTGGTCTGCGTTCATGCTTATATGATTGATTAAGATTGAATGGTAGGTTTTCAAACTTAAATAAGTTGCTTGTTTTAAAAAGTGTCAATGTTGGTCGTTTTTGCAAATTGATACGAAATTGTCGTAACTTTGTGATTTTGATGATTTTGTCGTAGTCGGCCGGTGAAACGCACATGTATATTCAACTACACTCATATGTGATCTAAGTGTATACATAGTCGAGGCCCTAGAGTTTATTTACTTGGTTTTGGTTCATTTGTCTCAATTATTTTAAAGTTGTAAAATGAGAGACGAACTTTGTCGAAAATAGTCTTTAAGACCAAATACTTGGCAAATCTTTTGTGGCTAGTTTGATATGATTGTATGAAGATATGCGAATGATTGCTAGGTGTTGAATATGATGTTTACCATAATGTGTTGTATTTTCTCCTTTACTTGAATTGTGAGAATTGCCATATTTGAAGTTATGACATGTATACTTGGAGATGTATGATTTATATCCGCTGCGTAGTTGTTTGATATTTTATGCATGTTATATTCTGGTGAACTTTTGGAGACGTGACGTCTATTTCTTGAATAAATGCTTTATTTGCGTGTTTTATCGCTTTAATAGAAATAGGGCGTTACAGATGTCACGTTTCCAATAAACCTCAAATTCATGCATATAAAAATTTCTTAAAAATCGCAGCGGATATATAACATACATCTCCAAAATATATGATAGACAATTTAGGCAAGTGCACCAATTATTATCGAAGTAATAAAATAAGATTGTTCCCACAAGGACTGTGTTAACTTTAATAATTCAATGGCGTTATTATTTAGGATGTATAAAGGTTATTTTGTTTTGCCACTAGGCAGTTGGTTGGTTTGTTTGCATAAAAGTAACAACAGAAAGTAAAGATTGGTTTTAAAGAATAAGAGAGAGATGAGATCAGGTCTTTCGAATCATCTATGTTCCCCTAATTAGTATATTGCACCTATTCTTATGAATGATTTTCTAGTTCCACGATAGTTAACAAAATAGTCTTAATCAATCCCTTGAGTTAGGACCTTCTTCTCAAACTACAGCCCCTAATTCCTTAGCTGGTCTAATAATCTTTGAAGGTTTTAAGTACGTTAACCTATTATCACTAATAAACGATTATCCATTCCTAGACTAACCCTATTTATTAGAACAATTCAATTAGGTCTAAGTAGAAAGCTATGGTCAGTAGTCATTTATTCTCACTAAATCATGTTTATATTTGATTAGGATTTAAAAAGCATTAAGAACAATTCAATTGAATAAAAACTAGATTGTCATTCACAATAAATAGAGTTTCACAGCAACATGGTTCAATTAGGGTTACAAAGAATCATCTCAGACCTAATCTCTAAGAGATTTAGCTACTCATAATTGGGTTAACAAATAGCATAATCAATGAAAGAATTAAAACATACATAAACCAGTAAAGAATGGAGGAAATCGCCTCGTTCTTCAATCTCTAGGTCTGCAAATTGCACTTTCTCTCCCTAGAATTTGTAACCCTCGTTTTCAGAATGGTCTTCAGCTTAAATAGGTTCAGAAATTTGCCCAAATCGAGTCACATTTTTAGTAAATCGTGACACATTTTGCCTTGTGTAACAAACTACCCAAATTAGGGTTTATGAAATCGTGTCACGTTTTTGCCATCGTGACACGTTTTTCTCAAAGCCGAGAGCATGTTTTTGAATTGCTAAATCGTGTCACGTTTTTACCAAATCCTGACACGTTTTTCTTCTTTGCACTTTCTTCAGTTTTTCTGCTTTTCTTGTTGCTTAAGTTGCCTTGTGAACTCAAAAATGTGATCAAAATAGATATAAAATTACGTAATGACGAGATGTCATCAATATACATGTCATAAACTCAAACATACATCACCATATAAAATCTCCAAATCCCAACATATGGGTAAAATCATATTAATTTTACCCATAGGACTCTCCTTCTGCTGTGACTGAATGATCAATGGGGGTTGGATCTGGTGTAGGGTTAAGAGGTGTAACCGGAATAGTTGTATGAGGAGGGATGACAGGTTGTGGTATTTCTAGAGGTAAAGTTGGTGATGTTTGAGAGAGGGTGGGGTAAGGAAAAATATGATCAAAAATTGTACATGTCTAGATGTGTAGATTTTTTGAGATGTAGGATCAAGATACATGTAACCATATTGAGATTCTGCATAACCTAATAATATGCAAGGTGTTGATCTGGGTTGGAGTTTATTGGACACATATGGTTTTAACCAAGGAAAACATAGGCAACCAAATGAGTGAAGGTGGGAAAGCATTGGGTCTTTGTTATGTAAGACTTGGAAAGGCGACCTCATATTTAGAACAGGAGTGGGTAACTTATTGATTAAATATGTGGCTGTTTTAAATGCAAAAGTCCAATAGTTGGAGGGTAATTTTGCATGATAAAGAAGAGCTCTACCGGTTTCAACAATATGTATGTGACGTCTTTCAGCTGGTGCATTAAGTTCAGGTGTATGGGGAGGTGTTGTGAAATGAGATATACCATGGGTATTGAAAAAGGATTTAAGTTTTATAAATTCTCCTCCATTGTCAGAGTAAAGAGAAATGATGGGAAGATTAAAATAGTTTTCAACAATATTTTTGAATGTAGGAAATAAAGTGGAGACATCTGATTTATTTTTCAACGGATGCAACCAAACATACTTCGTAAAATGATCAACTAATACAAGATAAAGGGAAAATCCATCTAAAGATTTTACAGGAGATGGTCCCCAAACATCTGTATAGATGATCTCAAGAGGCTTGGTAGTTCTAATACTACAAGTAGAAAATGGTAACTTGTGACTCTAAGAACTATTGCATGGGATGCAGGGTTCATAAGGATTCTTTATTTTGCAAGAGGGAAGAAGATGTCTCGTGATAGGAATAGATGGATGTCCCAATATGTGATGCCATGGAGTGTGAGCGGAAGTGGTTGTGGTAAGAGCTTGCGGTGGTGCAGACATTTGAGGTAGGTGGTAGAGACCATTGTCATGCAGTCCTTTTAGAAGAGGAGCCATTGTCTTCAAATCCTTTACCAAAATTGATTAGCAAAAAATTCAACAAAAATTGGATTAGTTTTACATAGAGAAAAGATTGACAAAAGATTTTGAGATATATTGGGAACATGCAGAACATTTGAGAGCTGAAGAGAATGAGTATGAGTATGAAGAACAGATTTACCGGTGTTGGAGATTGGAAGGCCAGAGCCATCACCTACTATAAGTTGATTCGAGCTTGTGTAAGGCTGCGACAGATGCATATGGTCGAGATCACGAGTAATGTGATGAGTAGCTCTGAAGTCTAAGATCCAATCAGACATACCAAGAGGAAGGGTCCTAGCATGATGAGCAGCAGGCATATTTGACCTTTTTGATGGGTGGCCATGGAGTTTGTAATAGACTTTTGCAGTGTGGTTTGGTTTGTCACGGAATTCACAAATAACTCTTTTTGAGGATCCTGGTGATATGGATATGTTGTTGCTGGAATGATATGCAGCCTGCATTTTGTTTGATTTATTGTTAAATGGTTTTCCTCTGTGAGCTGCATGGGTTGTAGCAATTATTGGTGTATCTTGAGGCATCTCATCTCTTTTGAGATAATTCTCAAAATCAGAAAGTACATCATGAAGATCATCAAATCCTATGGGATTTTCTCGCGCACGCAGTGCTGCTATGATTTCATGATACTCGGTGCCGAGACCGTTTAGAGTGTGTATGAAAATGTCATCGTCATTCAAAGGAGAATTGATGATAGCAAGCTCATCAGAGAGAGCCTTAATACCATGAAGGTATTCATACATTGGTTTTGAGCCTTTCGTTCCTTAAGATGCATTACGCGAGCACATGTTTTGCTTGCAAACATCTTAGTGAGTATATCCCACGCTTGTTTTGTGGTTTTCACTTTGCCAAGCATGGTGATGACGCTGGGGTCAACAGACGAGATGATGGCGTGAATGATCAGTTGATCCTGTCTTTTCCATCGATTGAACTGTGCATCTGAGGTTACTGGGCATTATTTTATGACATCAACATAACCTATAAGGTCATACCCTACAAGGAGGGCATTGAATTGAACATGCCAAGCAGGAAAATTTGAACTGTTCAACTTGAGGCATGCATGTGTGTTTAGAGCAATGACAATGTTTGCATTGGAGTTGATTTGGATTTCAGATGTGGTAGAGGAAGACATGGTGTTTTGGATCAAGAAATGCTTTTAAGCAGAGAGCTCTGATACCATTTAGAGGCAATAGAAATGAATAAATGATATTGTTTTGTATTGATTCTTTACAATAACACATTACATACATATATAGTCAAAGAGGCAATAAATGGAAATAATGCTCAACTATATGATTTCCTATCAGGCTGAACGTTACAAGTTAATTACAAGAGTCAAAGGAATCAATTACTGATATGAGGTATGAATGAAGATATGGTCAATGCAATCAATTACTGATATGGTCATTCAATATCAAGTTTGGAAGGGGGTCAAGCTATATCGTCACATAATATTATTTTCACATTTTCCATATTCTTAATTTCCTTTTATTTAATCAATTTACACTAAAATGTAGTTTCCTTTCACTATCACCCCTTCTCCATGTGAGGCCACGTGTCACTTAAAATATGATAATATCTAAGATGAGAAGAAGCAAAAGAAAAAAAAAACTTAAAAGTTGTTCCTATAGGGCTGGTCGAACTTTTTCTCATAAAACATATTGGATTTCTAGAAGAAATAATATTCACCGTGTGATCTTGATTATACGAATCCACTGAAAGATTTTAAATTTGTTTTTAAAATACGATTTTATGATGGTAAACTACAAACCGTCAGATCTTAGTCAAACCATTTTGCTTAACATATATCTAATGGTTGGACTTTGATACTCTAGATGGTTCTATATTGAAGAGATCTAAATCATATACTTTTAATCAAACAATCATAATTTGTTTGCCTACAAAAACTTACGTATACAGAGTATTTGGTCCCCGGTACCAAAAATTCTTATATGGAAGCCTCTATAGTCTTTGTCACTATATAAGTTCTTGGTTTGTAAATTCTTAATCACACCTCTTAGTAAAAAAAATCATCCCTCTCTCTCTCTCTCTCTC
>Ga0315914_1000879_pt1 | contig 41934 bp, 20 predicted proteins | sample MpolenodulesMG_FD_203920 | JGI IMG/M metagenome (GOLD analysis project Ga0315914, IMG submission 203920) | Medicago polymorpha root nodule microbial communities from Los Angeles, California, United States - elongated nodules | ecosystem: Host-associated > Plants > Roots > Nodule | place: USA... | reverse complement strand
TACGTAATAAACATATCCATTCTCTTCCAACTTTGAGATTAGAAATTGCATCTCCGTCAAGTCACCCCTTTTTGCCTTTTTGAATTTATGACGTTCATTGTAGATTTGCTTGATATTTGTCATGGACTCTTTCCTTTTCTTCTTCAAATTTGTCAAAATATTTTTTGGTTTCACCGAAGAATTGGTCAAGTCATGTACAATCTTGTCGTCCTCCATTAATCTTCCGGCAAGAAGGTGCCCTGCTACATACGGCACCATCTCATGGTTGTGAACACCATTAAGAATAGCCAGTTTCCAAGCATTGTCTTCCTTGACGACATATCCACGCACCTTGAACAAACACCCACATTTTCTTGATCTTGTTGCTTCATACTTCACTTTTCTCTTCAGTACTTTGTGCTCGCCGCTCCGTTCACAAACCAACTCCAACATAGCATTTCTACCTTCACATGATCTTCTAATGATAACCGTAAATCCAGCCCTATTTGCTTGTCGACGGACCCAACCGAGCAATTCGTCTTTATCTTTCCATGTGTCTCGGGTCGAAAAGAAATGAGTCGTGTCCACTTCGTTGTCACGAAGTTTCCACACATCGGAATTGACGCTTGAAGCCTCAACTTTAACGGAAGCTTTGACCTTAATGGAATCGACAACTCTAGGTTTTCGATCACCCGGATCATCACCCGCATTCTCAATCTTATCTACAAATAAACAACGTATAATTATTAAACTAATTAATAAACATGTATCTAATATCATATAATAACATAAGCAAACCAAAAAAAAACAAAAGAAAAAAATTGGAAAAAATAAATAAATTTAGGCAATAGCACTGCCATTTGAGAAATTTGGAAAAATTCTAAGTGTCTAGCAGCAGTTAACAACCGCTAGAGTTCGTGACAGACCAAAAAAAAAACTGCAAAACCCAATGAAATGCAAACATGTTAAAACTTGCAATACCTGTTTTTTGATGCATATTGTGTGTAGAAACGTCCTAGCAATCGATCAGCAATGATTTGGAACCAAGATTTTGATAAAGGATTTTTGAAATGAGGATTTTTTGAGGTATGATAATGGTGAGGTGATGTGATGTGATGAATGAATAGGACCTAAGGGTTTTATGGTTTTTGGGGAAAAAAAGCAACGGTAGTTAACTACTGTTGACACCAGTGGCTGTTAACTGTCGGCGATTTTCTCAATGGTAGTTAACTACCGCTAGGGGCCCTAACGTAAATTACTTGTGTCAATGTGAAGTTTTTTATGTCAAAAAAGCAATTTTCATAGATCTTATATATAGGCAAATTGGTCCACATTGTTGTGGTAGAGTCCACAACTATCCAAAATGATTGGATGTTTGCACTTTTGACCCTCTAAAAATGCGCAAATCGTTTGAGAGATAAGTATTGAACGGTATTTTTTTGTATTTTTAAAGGTTCCGAAAGATAACTTCCATATATTGTTTTTAGGATAAAGTGCAAATAGGGGGTCAAAAGAGGAACCATCGGATGGTTGGTGCTTGCATAGTTTTTAAGGCTTGGGCCTTTTAATCCTAAGTAACTGTAAGCCTGAACCATTTTTTCTTTTCTTTTTAAAATTTTCCAGGGTGGTGCAGCTAGCGGTTGTAACGTAAACGTTATGTTCTCAAAAAAGCAATTAGAATCTAGTAAAAAGGACCTATCTTATACAAAGTTGTGTCCAATAATAAGAGGAATTAATAAAAGAAAAAGATGATACAACTATTCGTTACAGGCCTAACAACACAATAATCTACAACGTACATAATAATAGCAAAGGAGCCCCTTTGTACCAAAAAAGCAGTAACCACACCCTTCACAAGAGTCCCCATAAAAAATATAGTAATCTTTTTTATTTTCCCTCTTTCTCTTTTGCAACGGTTCTTTCATAAACTCGAATTAAACTCTCCAAGCAGGGATCACTTATTAGCTTTCTAATGATTTATTTATTGGAACTTGGTAATTTATCATTGCACCCACCACATCATGTCATCAAAACATAACTACACAAGTGCTTAATGATGGTTTAATTCCATGATTTCGATGGTAAATCAAATCAAACCACTGTAAACGAATTGTATTTGTACTGAGTTAAATTAAAAGCTAGTAAGTTTACAGATTTGGTGTCCAAAGTCAATCCATGAAACCCATGGTGAGTGGACATGCAAAGTTCGTTGCCTTAAATTTTCACTTCCATATATATCACCTTTACCAACTAAAACTAGCTAGTAGCAAATGCTATATGATCCATGTTTACACAAGCAAACAAAAAAAGTTCAATGAGGACAAATTATTCTCCTTTATTGGCCACTTACCACATTCTTCATATCTTCTTTTTTTAGGCCATTGATATCCACATGTCATATTAATTAAATCTCAACTAATTTTTCATGCCTATTTCTTTTTTCTTATTTACTGGTTACGTACAAGACTTGATTTATAACAATGATTAATAACAATAACTTGATAAAGCACAAAGACTTCGTTAAATTATTTGTTGTTATTTGGCAGTAAAAATTGCGGATAAGGTAACAAATAGATCATAAACTTATAGTAGTGAATTTATTCACAAAAAAAAAAATCTTATAGGGTGCGCCGGTTTGCAAAACAACAAGTACAGGACAAAACAGTATAAGATGGAACAGCACAACACAACGCAGAACAACACAAAACAAATTTTTATGGCATTTTGAATAATTTTCTGTTTTATACGATTTTTAGGGGATGAAATGTTATTTTGGTATTTTAGACAACTTATATATGGGACAAAAAGTTGTGTTGTGGTTTGGTGAGGGACAAAAATATCAGTTTTTGTCCCGTCTCTTGCCTCCAATTTGTCCTGTACCTGAAACAGTTTTACAAATCAAACACTGAACAGTTGAAGTTGTTCTGTCATGTCCTTCAATTTTTAGCAAATCAAATGTATCCATAGTGAATAATGAGTAAGTTAGCCGATATAAACTAACATATTAAATTCCTTCAAAAATAAATCAACATATTATCTTTGTAGTGTTTCATGATATAAAAAGATATTTTTCATTGAAAAAATAAATCATAAGGATAAAATAGAGAGACAAATAATGATTATAAGTTATAAGTTGATACACCACTTGAAACAACTTACCAAAAAACGTTGCAAACTACTCGATCCGTTTTAAAATACATGTCGCAGTCAATTAGTGCACACTTGTCAATACACAACTTTGATCATTAACATATTTAATTATATATAATAAAAGAATTATAAAAATTTGATATTTTGAAAATATTCATTGAAACAAATCGAACATCTTATATGTTAACATTTGTATTTATATATTAGTTAAAAAAATAGTCAAAGTAAACTATGAATAATGAACAATGTAAAATTGTGACATGTATTTTGAAATGGAATGAGTAGTTTGAAAAACTATGAGTTGTTAAGAAAAATAACTCTATTTTTGTGATATGAGTTAATATGTTATAAGTTTGTGACTGGTTGTGATTTTTTTTTTATAAATGAGTTAATATAAATAAGAGGTAGTAGTATTTAATTTGAAATCTAAAACCCAAATTGTGATTAGTTTGATATTGATATTTAATTTGAGTAGGAGCTTAATGTGGAGTGGAGTGGCAGGTAGAATTAAATGTGTGAGGAGAATATAATATACCTGGAGGGCAAAAAAGGACAAGAGTGAACTGTAGATAAAGTTAACCAAAATTTGAAAAACAAGTGGCCGTTGAAGTTCACAAGAGTAATACAAGAGCCTTCATAACCCATCACACAAAAACAAACATCATTCATTTACACAACACAACACAACAAAACTCATCCTCATATTCAAAATCAAAATTTGTCTCTTCTCTACTCATAAGAAGAAGATATTGTTTGTGTGGAGAAGAAGATGAGAGGACCAGTGATGGTGAGTAGTGTGAAGGGAAGAAGAGGAAGCCGAGACGGCAGCGAAGAAGTGTCCCCGGCGGCGTTAATGTTAGCTGCTTTGAAGAAATCAATGGTGGCTTGTAGTGTGGAGAGTCCTGACGATGTAATCTCTGCCGTTCATCATCCAATGGAGATTGGATGGCCTACAAATGTTAAGCATGTTAGCCATGTCACGTTTGATCGTTTTAATGGGTTTTTGGGTCTTCCTCTTGAGCTTGAGGTTCATGTTCCTGCTCCTGTTCCTAGTGCTAGGTACCTTTCTTTTTTTCTAATTATGTATTTTTTTTTCATAACTTGTTATTGATGCGAAATATTCATCGGGAAACCTGACTGTCCCCCAGACTACTAATCATGCTTAGTTTTGTAGTAACATTTCGATGGGGTTTGATTAAAATGCTAAAATTTTTAATTTTTTTATTTTTAGGTAAGATTTTATTGTTGGTGGGTTTATTTCTCTGTGTGTGAGTTAGCATTAGAGCTTTCATATTATCCTTCAATGAGATTTTTTCCGGTGGTTGAGAGAAAAGTGAACTAAAAAGTTAGTAATTAAATGGTTGCATTAAAAGCCAAGTTATTAAGATTTGCCTTTATTTGATGATGAAAAGTTTCCATAACGGTAATGTAGGATTTGAAAAGTTCATCTCAATATTTTCTAATGCTTTTGTTTTGCGTATACTTTTTCATAAAATGCAAGCCGTTTTATGCCACTACTTACAATAATAAATAAGTTTCTTTGATTTGATGATTGAGTATCTATCTTTAGTTACTGTTTCTTTAGAACCAGTTGCTATAATTAAAATTTTCCAAAAGCTATTAAATCATGTTTTTTTTTTTTACTAATGTTTATCCATATTCTGATGTGATTTGTGATCATGAATAATTGCAGTGTTAGTGTGTTTGGTGTCTCAGCAGAATCAATGCAATGTTCTTATGATTCAAAAGGAAACAGTGTCCCCACTATTCTGTTACTGATGCAGGAGAGGTTATACTCACAGGGAGGACTAAAGGTAAGTACAAAATTTATGATATATAGTCGGTTTTCCAGATTATGTGAACCAAGTATAATTTTTTTTCCCTCTTTGACATTTTTTAATTAATGAATTTTCAGGCTGAAGGAATATTTCGTATAAATCCAGAAAACGGCGAAGAGGAACATTTGAGGGAGCAGTTGAATAGTGGCATTGTGCCAAATGACATTGATGTTCATTGCTTGGCTGGCTTAATTAAAGCATGGTTTAGGGAACTTCCTTCAGGAGTGTTAGATGGACTTTCACCTGAGGAAGTTCTTGAATGCAACACTGAAGAAGAATCTGTTGAGCTTGTGAAGCAGCTGAAACCAGTTGAATCAGCTTTGCTTAATTGGGCTGTTGATCTTATGGCTGATGTTGTAGTTGAAGAGGAGTATAACAAAATGGATGCTAGAAATATTGCTATGGTTTTTGCTCCAAATATGACTCAGGTATGCTTATGTGCTTGCACTTTTTGTGTGTATAAATCATGTATCCCCTGCAAGAAATCAAAGAGACTAATAAAATCATGTGGGATCCAAATGAGCGTCAACCTTGGATTTGGATGTTTCATGCAGTCACAGTCCTGTGACTGCGCACAATCAGCTATATCAAACGATATAGATTCCAATGCATATTTTGATTTATTTATTTTTAAATAAAAACATACGAGCTTGAAATGATCAAACGGCAACTTATGATACCGACCCAAATCTGTCAAACTCACCCCTAGAGTTTTAATGTTTTTGCATTTCCATGCTTGAGTCATGTCATCTAAGCGTCATTGAGTTGTGCAGTAGTTCTTTCTATTAGAACTTTAAACTATGAACTTTTTAATCAATTATTCTTGTGATATTGTACTTTTATTTTACAGATTATTAGTCCACTCCACATTTTTGTGTGTAAATGATATAGTATGCAGTAAAACAAAATAATCTATAATCTTTAACTTGTCTTACACATGGCATGTCAAGTGTTTTTATGCCAAACGAAATGTTGCTAATGCGTTTAGCCTGTATATATTACACATGCATAATTTCTATGCAAACTAAGAAATTGTTGTTTTTAATTTCATTTTTATTTTTTGTCCCATGAAAACAGATGTCTGATCCACTAACTGCTCTAATGCATGCGGTCCAAGTGATGAATTTACTGAAAACACTGATATTGAAGACACTTCGAGACCGCGAAGAAACAGCAACAGCAGAATATTCATCAATGTCATCTCATTCATCAGATGAATATGACAGTCAACAAGAAATGTACACTAGCGGTGAATTGAAAAGAACCAAGTTAGATTATGATGATCATGTTGACTACAGCCACAACATTGAAGAAGCTGCATCCGCTCTCAGTGAGATAGAAGAATGCTTCTTAGAACAATTGGATGGTGTTCAGACAAAACGATTGCAAGAAGAGTTAGAGAGCCCTACCAAAACTGAGGATTCCTGTCTGAGTTCCAGTTATAGAAACGGCTCGACAACAACTGAGGGATCAAATGCTGACACAAGTAGTCCATCAATAGAAAGTAAAGACACCAATGATGTGCAGATGGTAGATAAATTTAGTGATTCTATTTCACTCTTGCCTTTGTTTGCATCTAATTAAGAATTTGAGTTTCTTGTTGTCAGGAGTGTTTTAAGTGAATTGTTTTAGATTTTGTGTTTTACAAGCAAGGGGTGCTTGTGTATACTTGATGATTAGTAGGTTTCTTGTTTTTGGATTGTAGAGTTATGTTCAGCTTAGTGCTGAATTTGACCTGATTATGTTATGTGTCCAAATATACTAAACTATTTGGATACATTAGCTACGAATTTCATCTAGGTTAGAAGTTGTGCTTGTTAATCTATTCTTAGGGAGTAGGGAGATTGATTAAGCCTAAAAATGATGCTAGTTATGTGTGTAGTTCATGATCAAAATTTTATGGATTTATTTATGTCTAATTCATATTCGAATGTAAAGAATTTGCTTTTTAAATTTCACGACTCACTTTAAAATGTAAGTAGTTATATCAACCGTTAATAAATACTCTCTCCGGTCTTATTTATAAGATAAAGTTGATGTATCTACACTGAATTTTTAACCAAAGACGTCAACTTTTGTTGACCCAAATTTCTCTTATAAATAGGATCGAAGGGAATACATCAACGGTGTAATATTGAGATTGAATTTTCAGATTTAAATACAAATTTTGATATTTTAAAAAACTAAACCATCCAACTTTAAATCTATAACGTCTCGTTTTATCCAACGGCTACTGATGTAATGACTCTTGACTGTTTGATTGTGCAATCCGTATCCACAAGGACACAACATGTGCATCCAAACGTATTGGTAGTATACTTGCATAGGGTCACTGAAAAAAGCCTATTCCAAAGGAATCAACTAAAATTAATTTGAAACGTGTGACCAACTATTTTCAATGGTAAAGACTGCACGCTGTTTAATAATATGTGAAATTTGACTATTTCATCACACTTGGTAATGTGGTAATATTATAATGCTAACTGAGTTGGACAGTAATTGATTTTCAATTCTTCTAAGATCACATGTTATATTATATGGCAACTATTATTATTCACTAAAACCATTGCTTATATAAATAAAAAAACTAAAAGCATCAGAATTTGATCAAGGTGGGAAGACTTTAAATCAATGTGGGGCCATACTAAACCCAAATACTTGCAATCTATTAAGCTTGCCGCCCACATTTCTTCCCCAGCTAACAGTCAAAGGAAAATATCAGAGTAAATTTTACCTTATTTTCTTGAATCTCCTTAAACAAGACACATTAACATAAAAGGTAAACAAAATAAACCAATTATCTAACAAGATTATGATCAATAATAGTGGCAACAAACAAGCCAAATAGTTTTCTTAAAAGATGGGTGGAATATAGTTTCGATTACTGGGTTGAACAATTATTGGCCATACTTCCCTTACCTCATGGCCAAACTCCGGATTACTATATGACCCTCTTCTTCTATGAACTGGAGGGTTAACACACAAAAAATGGTTAGAAAAACAATCTCAGTTCAAAAGGAAACACACAAAAAACGCAAATAAATAATACATGATACATGTCACAAAGTTTGCTCAATTTTATTATGTCTCTTACTGCAGAGCGGCTGCAATACGTTACAATATTGTATCTGAACTATAAATACTACGATTCTATTTACAATATTACCCCTAATGTTTACCGCTCCAGCGACACATATCAATGAACTATGAGTCATACCAAACATAATTCATGAAAAAAAATATTATTAGATCAATTAGAGAACAAAATGTAGAAACGTTAACATAGGAAACTTTGAATGGGTAGAAGTATAAAAATATGGTGTAAGTAATTATAAATCAGAATAAATAGCATAGATACAATTGGAAGCTTTCATCTAAGTGATGCTATGCCTCTAAGTGATTATCAGAAATCCATAAAAGTGATTTAGAAAGAAAACTATCAAAATACAATCAAGATGCCAAACAAGCTTCCCAAAAGAGCCTGTTCTTTTCCTTCTCATCTACAAACTCTTGGTCTGAAGAATCATCAGACACAAAAGACTTGTAGTTGTTCTGTTCTTGCATCTCATCATCTTCACAATATGAATCACCATGAACATCACCTTTTTTCTTCTTCTTCACATCTTCGTCGTCATCTTCATCATTCAAAGACTCGTATCCCTTGAATTCAGCAGCATTATCATGGCAACAAGATTGAGCATCATCATCATCATCATCTGCACAACCAATTTCATAACCAAATTCATCAAAAGTTGGATCATTAGAATCCACTTCAGAATCACCAGTGGCCTCAATAAGCAAATAAGAAGGAATCTTATGAAATTCATAAGGATCTTTTATGTCCATTTCAGAATGGATTTGAAATTGTGCAAGAGTTAGAACCAATACAAGAATTATAATCAAGGGTATCTATAATAAAAAATATATATAGTACTACTATTAATTAACTTGTTAGATACTTTTTGTGAAAGTGACTAGGTAATGATTCAAAAGCTTGGATGGGACTATAGTAAGTAGTAGTCATTAGTCATTATAATTAAAGGAGGAGGATATGGCTCAATTTATGTAGCTTGTCCAATAGAACAATAGAGACATGTTCCAACACTTTTCTAGAAGAAGACATGGAGGACCCTGAATTCAAACATTTAATGTAACCAAAAAAACATTTAATGTAACTTAAATTATTATATTTAGGAAAGCCTCACGAGTATTTTATTAAAATATTAGTTAAAGAATTTTTCTCATTAAAGAAAAAATAGCATTTAGTAATGTGATAATTTTGAAAATAACTGCTTCTTGAATACTGAAGTTAATTTCATGAATGTACATTTTCTTTCTTGGTGCTTTGAGCATTTCAACCTCTTTTAGGATAGATTTTGACTCTATTTGCTTCCAATGTGTTAAATTCATGGTTCTCTAGTCAAATTCGATGAATTCTAGACTAAGTTAGGAATCAAAGAAAGAGACTGTGTGAGTCTAAAAGATCTGCTGATTATTATTTTTCTAATTAATTATAATTTTTTTATTAAATAAGAAAGACAAGAGGAAGGGAGAGAAAATTAAAAAAAAATCAAGTTATACTGTGATAAAAAAAAATTGTGGAATCCATAAAATATGAAACTTTTTAACTTTGTACTTACTAATATTTTTTTTTAATATTTTTACATTTAATAAAAATAGTGTGTGTTTTAATTATAGTAGAGACTAAAAGACGTAGTTTTACTCCATGTTGTGAGACAAAAATCAATTGATTATATAGATCGAAATAAATAAAATTTAATTTAAAAAGTCTCATTTTTAAGGATAAAAAATACTTCCTTTTGCAAAAAGGATTAAAAAATACATCTATACAACAAAAGAAATAGCTCTCATCTCTTGTGAGAATAAATAAAAAATTGTATATATGAAATATACCCACCACTTTAAAAATATTGTTTAAATAAATTTAAACTGAGTATATTGATAATTTGATATTTTAAAGGTTTAAATATGATTTTAGTCCTTGCAATTATAGCATTATTTTAGTATTAGTCTCTGGAAGTTTTTTGTTTTAAGTTAGTCCCTACAAATTTAAAAAATTGTTATTTTTAGTTCCTCATGCCAGCTCATTGTCTTTGCCCCGTGTTACATGATTTTATTAGGTCATGTATGATGTTAGAGACTAAAAACAACAGTTTTTGAATTTGCGGGGACTAAATCTAAAAAAAATAATATTGAAACAAAAACAAAAAAAAACATTATAGTTACATGGACTAAAATCATATTTAGACCTATTTTAAATCTATCTATCTATATATATTTAAAACTTCTCTCAAAAAAAAATATTTAAAATTATTTTCGTTTTTTTTTATTTTTAATAAATGTTCTTGGAATATTAGTTAACTTAAGGAATGTCCTTTTCATTCTTTTGGTACTTTTATTTAAGAAATTTCCTCCTTGGTACTTATAATATTTCAACCCCTTTTAGGGTAGATTTTGACTCTTTTTGCTTTTAAAGGTGGTAAGATTCATGTATCATGATAGAAAATGAGCAAAGAAAAGTAGACAGAAAATTAAGAAAATATTTTCCATATTAAGCATGTGGTGAAATCTCATATATAAGGATTAAAAAATATTTATGCAAAAAAATAAAAAAATTCCTCACTTATAAGAAGAAAAAAATATAAAAAGAAAAGTCTAAAATATACATGTGGTTCCTAAAAATATAATGAAGTTAGATTTTGATCTCTATAAAAATAATTGAAATAAACCGATGCAAAAAAGAAAATCGTTTTAAAAAAAAAACCTTCAGACAATTTTTGCCAAATCAGGAAGCAACACGTGTGTTGATTTGTGCCAAATCAGCAACATTTTTGTGTCAGAAGGGCTTTTAAAAGAAATTGTATAGGGTATATTTCAAAAAAAATAAAAATAATACAGAGATCAAAATTCAACTTCGCTATATTTGCATGAATCAAATGCAAGATTTAACCCAAAAAAAATTATTTAATATGAAATATACTCTACTTCAAATGGATATAACTATGAGTTCAAGGTGTTTGTTATAGCTTTTATAAATAAAATTTAATAATCAAATTTAAAAATAAAACAGTTGCACTTCATCTTGTTTGTTACAGCTTCATTTAACAACAAAAAAATAATTGTTTGTTACAGTTTTTAAAAAAAAATATATAGAATCTACAAAAATATAATTTTCAAATTAAAATTGTAAATAGTAGCTTTAAAAAAAATAGACTTTTTTAGAGGAGAGAGAAAATAAGTATCTAAAGATAGAGCCAATTTTATAACAATTTTTTTATACAGTTGTATTCAGACAAATTAAATTATTTATAAAATCTCTAAATTATTGCTTGTCAAAATCATTATTTTTTTTAATCTGTAACAAACGAACCCTCAATATAATTTTTTCTATTTGCTTTCTATGCTTTTGAATGGACCGTTTCTTGGGTCAAGCTCAAACCATGACTAATTTGAACTTCCCACCTCAAGGACCGTGACATGGATGCCTCCCTTAACTACGTAGGAATAATGATCCCCTTGAACAATTTGGGTCATCTAGTTCGAATCCAATGATATCCGCTCATGACCTGCTTACGGTTGTCTATGTAAAGGTTTAAGGATCAAAACATTAAACTCACATTATAAATACTAACTCATAGGCATTGTCTAGGCACACATATATATCTTAACCTAAATTACCTAACAGATCTACAGTTGGAGTGTCTTTGTAAGTACCGCTCATCGCAGTCTAGGATGAAGATTGTTGACAAAGGTCCTACACTCAAAGGTCACTCATAACCATCTTCAAGAGATTTCGGGTTCAACATGATCACTTTCTATTCAATAAATTATGATAAATCTGTACTATTCTTTATTTTTAAATATCTTTTCCCTTTAATATTTTTTTTTGTTACTTTTCCCTTTAATGTTGAGAATACATGTGAGTGTGTAAGAACTTATCTCATTTTATTTATTTTATTTTCTCGTCTCTTTATTTCTATGTACATATTTTTATCCTTTTAATTTCGTCTTGTATGTAAATAAACAATTAAAGAATTACTGTAAGTTGCTGTGCCTAAAAGTTAAGTCACAATTAAGACAAAACCCAAATGGTAAGATGTTTGTGACATTTTCCATTCTTAGGTTTGAATGTTGGCTTATATTCACGACTCACGTTAGTTCCATGTTTGATAATGGGGATGCTAACACACGTTATGGGCAGCATAGCCTACATGAAACTATTTAAGGCAGCCAACTTAGAAAAATTCTTTGGCCACTTTTGACCTATATTTTCAGTGTTCTACCAGTTTTGGGAAGGTACACGGTTCAACATAAGGAACTAAGCCACATAGGTAGGAGAGAGATGGTCTTCGGTATGATTTCAATTATAAGCCAAATTAACTAATTTTAAACTAATTATGTAGAAATTCAGTTAAATGTAAAAGAATTTAACTCGTAAAAATAAGCACAATCTCGAAAGTATATATATCCCTTGCGTAAAATTGTTCTATAAGAGTTAAAGAGTCATTCTTTAAAAAGAAAAAAGAAAAAAGAGTTTTTTTTAGAGATTAAAAAAAAAAACTGTAGATTAATGAGTTTTGACCCGAGTATATCAATTAACCATATATTAAATGTAATTAACCAATAATTTGAGCTAGGTTAACCATTTAAATTTGTTTATACAAAATGTTGGTCATGAGAAGAGATTGGGGATTGTCACATTGATTTTTTTATGAGTCACACAAGTGAACTAAACATCACATCTTCACCGAAAAGTTTAAAGCATTATACATATAAATTCTCTCACATAATCGTATTTAACATATACAAACACAGTCATTTCTCTTTTAACCCGCATGGTTTGCAGATTTATTTATGAACAATTAATTTACCTTTTTAAAACTTTCTATCCTACTTTGATTGTACAAAGTGTAGGTCATGAGGAGAGATCGTGGATCAACGCATCGATCTTTTATGAATCACACAAGTGAATTAAATATCACATCATCACTGAAAAGTTTAAAGCATTATCTACAAAAACTATCTCAAATAATCGCATTTAACATATACCAACGCAAAATCACTTCTCTTTTCACTCCTACGGTTTGAAGATTAATTGTTTTTTAACCCTTTTTATCCAGCAACACCGTCTCTGGATTTTTATTTATTTTTTTCTTGTGGCCTTCCAAAACAAACGTAGATAGCATTTCTTTTTATATTCAGAAAACGAAGGAAATAAAAAACGACAGTATGAGTAAACATTGCATGTGAAACATGTAGCTGCTAATTGAATTGAGTTGGGAGAAAAATTGAAACAAAATGGGACCACAGTTGGTGGGAGGCCACTTGTTTCTCAAAACAATGAAAATTATGATAATCGACATGCTTGACTTTTGTGGTAGACAGACAAGATACATCTATTAAGCGTGTGGGTAATTGTCATTGCCATCAGCTAATCCTATGATGATTTAATCAAGTATTTGACATTCATGTTTTCGAACAATGACGTTCATGACATTTTTGTGTAAAATAAGGTATCCTTCCCACATCTGTCAAAATTAATTTCTCAAGATAACTGAGATTTATATAAAGAGTAGATATCTCCCTGCACATATTTTCTCATCTGTAACAACCAAAGATCGAACTTACAACTAAATTATTAAAGATGATTGACCTTCATGATATTTGACTACATAGATTTTTTTAGGGGATTTGACTAAGATTGAAATAGTCATGCGTTTACTCAAAATGAATTGCCAAAAGTATTTTATGATAATTTGAATGGACTTTTACTAGTAATGATGATTATTTATTTATTTTGCTATTGACATTGTGTATTCTTACGTTTTTTTGGTGAAACTATAAAGTTTGACTACACATTAAATATTTGTAAAGGATATAAATTCATTAATACGAATGTGAAAACATGATTTGAATTAGTTCTACTCTAAAGCATAAAAATGGTAATTAATTAGGTAGTAGATACCAAGGGTGGTTAGGTTGGGTCTAGAAATGAAACTTCAAAGAATAATACAATCAATAAAGATAGACATTATGAGGGAAAAATCAATAAATTAATAATCAATGTCTAAATAGACTTTCATGTTACAGAAATTACAAATTGTATTAACATTAGACTGGTCGTGAATTACAAATTCCATTGTTCGTGTTCATCAGTAAGGTTTACCGGGTTTGTTGTCCCTCTTATGTTGAACCTTTAATTTCTTACCTCCTAATTGGCATCCATTCATCATACTAATAGCAGATTGAGCAGCCTCTGGGGAATCATAACTTACAAACCCTGAAAAGAGAGCTCTCATCAAACACAACACAAGAAATCCATCAGATTCATTACAGATAAGAGCAGAGGTTTACCAAAACATTTGCTAACGCCGGTCGCTTTGTCAACAAAAACTTTAGCACTCAAAACTCTACCAAATGGTTGAAAGGCATTAGCAAGCTCTTGATCTCCAAATTCTTGAGGTATGTGATAGATAAACAGATTTGCACCAGGTGGTCCTAAGTGAAAATATAGTAATATTTATCGTTGTAAGGAAATAGTTATCATCAAAATATAAAGCCTTAAATACATTTTTGGTCCCTTAACCTAATTTGAGGTTCGGTTTGGTTTGCCTCTAAAATGAGTAAGTTTGGTCACTTGTGTTATGTTTGTTAACGGCGTTTATGCCAGTTTAGGGAAATAGTAATAAAGGCTTAGCTTTGGCGAAGTAGATGCCACATCAGCACTAGTTAACAGCGTCTATGTCATTTTTCACATAAATGACCAACTTGTGTTAACAGACATAACTTAGGGGATCAAATAGACTCGTTTTATAGTCAAGGGACCAAACTGAACCTAAAAAATAAGTTAAAGGACTAAGAAGGTATTTAAACCAAATATAAATATATCAACATGAATAATTGTATGCATTCATTTATATCAGAGCACGTGTAAGAAATGAGAAACCTTCAGCTTGACCACCACCAGAATTTTTGCTGGACCCTGATGATGTAGCGGAGTTGCCATTTCCACCGGAAGGTGAAACAGAACCAGGAGGACTGTTCAAAGGTCTTGGACTAATCATTCCTCCAGGATATGCCATTGGATGTTGTAGCCCTGGCACAGCAGGATAAGAGCCAACATAACTTGCAGGAGGCACATGATAGTTTCTAGGATTCATATTGGGACCGAGATCTGGCCGCAATGCATTTCCTTGATTCATGTGAGGCATCATATTGTGGTAACCAGGTTGATTCTGCATTGGTGGCGGCATGCGGTACGGCATGAGCCCATAACTTCCAGGAGCCTATCAAGAGAAAATTAATGTCATCACAAATATAACTCATCAAGATGTTAGTAATGAATACTAACAAACATTAATAAAAAAAATGTGATGATTTTTTAATGGACGACAGTACTATGGAGAAGAACTGCATGAATTAAGGAGAAAAAAAAAACTAAATTAGTCTCGTAGTGTTATTATAATAGAACTTACCTGATAACCATAACCGTTATATGGAGGAACATAACCCATAGGCATGGCTCCAAATAATGAAGGATGCTGAGAATCATGTCCCACATTAGAAGCTTGAGACTGTGCTTTCTGGGCTCTTCGGGCTTGTCTTTCCTTTTCAGTATCAGCCCATTTGACAACTAATGGAACACTTGAACCCTATACATAACAACATATATCAGATTGCAGTTGTACTTGCCAAGTTAGTGCATCAACGTCAAATTTTGTCATGGATGTGGAGAACATACAAACCAAATGATAATGACTTCCAGGTCATGCAAACACAAGACAAAAAAAGGTGTCTAGATGAAGTTTAGCATCTGATCAGTAATTTTGGGTGAAGACTAGTTTGCCAAGAGGGAAAATAATTTGTGCTTGGGAAAAAATAAGATGCTAGTGCAACTCAACTATGACACATTTTTGCGACATCATGAGCTTTTATTCATATATCTTATATTTTTCATATATTATAGTTATATATGTTGACTGAAACAATGCACAAAGGTTTGTGTGCATGGGAGACAATCCCAGTCTTGAGATTTATTCAGCTCGGGCTGATTTATTGCAAACATGTAAGAAGTTTAGCAAGCCAGAGCTTGATTTTCCCTTTCCAAACTTGGATCAAGTTCGAGCCTGTCATATAAATAAGTATTAACGGGTAAAACCTAGGTGTGGAACATTGTCCTATACAAGCCGTTGTAGGGAACAAACCGACCATTAGATTTCCAATTTGAGACAAGGATACAAAATTGAAATAACAATTGCAGGTCTACAATGAAATCTGAACGTGATTAAATGTTCTCATCGCTCACCAACAAGATTTTGTGACTGAATGCCGCTTGAAGGTCCAAAATACTGCAAAGACCATTTACAACTAAAATTGTAACTGAGGTTGAAGGCATGCACTTCTCCATTCTACCACATACAAGGAACCAAAAGCAGGTTATCTATCTAAAATAGTCCGTTCATGCCATCTAAGTCAGGGTTTCAACTATAACTTGCACTCATTATATCAATAGAATTAGATGTATATAGTACCACTATATTGCTAAATAGTAGTATCATTCAGAAAATACTAGTTTCATCTTGTTCATGAAATCTAATTCGCTCCATCCCTTCATCTTGTGTTTAAGAGGATTGGTTTTGCCATCCAGAAAGGATAAGCGGCGCAACTTGTTGCCCGCTTGCCTTCTATTTTTGTATAGAATGAAGTACATTTTTTTCCTTTCATTTAACTCTTTATTTGTCCATAGAAAATACATTATATTACACAATTAACCTGGCTACTACCAAAAATGAATAATAGGAATAAAAATTAAAAATTCAGGTGATGACTTTAATAAACACCAACCTCCATTTTGTGCTTTCCATTGATTGCCTCCAAAGCAGCAAGAGCTTGTTCTTTGGTTTCATACTTCAAAAATGCACAACCTACTACAACATGGTAAGAGAACTATGAATAAGCCTAGTGAATTGTGATTAAGGAAAGCCAAAACCTAGAAAGAATAAAGAATGAATTAAGCCGTAAAATAAGCACCTTTACTTGTTTGTTGAGAACCTCTTAAAATTTGTAAATCCTTTATAGTTCCGTACTTGGAGAAAAGTGTGGATACTTCGACTTCAGAAATGTTCTTTGGAAGCATGCCAATGAAGAGTTTGTGTTCTGAATTCAAGTTCAAGAGATAATTACTTATGAAAGAAGGCATGACATTGATATAGCAATGGTATTTCAGCACATGAATGAATATCAGAAACTGTTTGCTCGTTAAAATATTAAAATAAGTCATAAAAATATATCACACCTAATCTTTCCAACTCGCCATCTGCATACTTCACTTGCAATGGACTAGATGCCTGAATTAGAAACAAAAAACATGTTGCTTCCCAGTCTGAATGAGAATAATGATACGAAATATAAATCAAATTCATAACACCAACACTTCAATGTTCTAAAGAAAGCCTTGGATAATCAAGTCGTCAAAATGTTCAATAGTATCTGGCTTTTTAGGCATATTTGGATCACAACTACTTGAAGAATCAACAAACGCAACTTATCATGCAGGCAGAAACCCAAATTTAAATATTAGTGACATACTTAAAATGGAGTGTGGCCTATATGGACACCTGCCAGTTAACATAATTCATTCATAGGATACTTGGTCAAAAAGTCCCAAAAGTTTCAACAAAACGCAAATAAGAGTCGATTGTCAAAACAATTTTGTTAGACCCACAATAACAACAATTGTGTCACCATGTTTTCCAGACCACAATTCCGCCACTAAACTTAATTATAGAAACTTATTTCTTCAATAATTACATGATTGATTTCTACTTGCAAAATCTTTAACACTCTATTTTCTTTAACAAGGTTTCATGCATTAATTCAAAGTTTCTAGCAACTTTCACCAATCATCCTTATCTCTTCAATAATGCATCATTATTTTTTCATCAAAATAACAAAGTTGAATACAAACACACGTGATTACATTTAATCATTTAACACCATCCATTTTCTTAAATAATTACCAGTGTCATGTCTCGTGTTTGTGTTCGTGTTTTAAAGCTTCCGACGAGTGACCACTAAGAAAAGTTAGAAAAATAACCAAAAATGTGAAACACTAGGGTATGGGGGAAGACATTAAAAACAGTGATGAAAGCTATAAGAGTGGGTTACCCAAAAATAGCAATAAGCACCAAAACATAAATTGCTAAAATTAGACAAAAAGTATATAGACACGAATTAAGACATTCATTACTAGTTAAAGTAAAAAGCTAGTAGTAGTCGTCACAAAGCTATTTATAACAGAATCATCAATCATATGAATTGAATAAAAACGGATCCACATTGAATTAAACAGCATAAAAACAAAAAATTACTATACGCACCCCAGGTAATGTTTTCTTATTGTGACACGCATTAACGGCCTTATCAGCTTCATCTCTAGAAGGACAAATCACGAAACAACAACCTACAAAAAAAAACACGAAAATTAGGGTTGAAAAAAAAACTAGTAGATTTGAAGAATTAGCGGAGAATGCGAGATTTGAAAACGAACCTCGAGAAGCGCGTGTAGCTTTGTCTTTGATGATGTTGACTTCGTCAACTATTGCAAATTCTTTGAACAATGTAAGTAACTCATCTTCCGTCATGTGTTTCGGTACTTGACCTACGAACAATTTCACACTCTCTTCGTTGTTAGATTTACTCTCTTCCTTTGTTTCCGCCATTAATGTCGTCGAGTCCAAGAAGTTTCGTGTAACGATTCTTTCTCTTTCTCTTTCTCTCTCTTCTTTCTGAGATTTGGGGGTCGTCGATGCAAATTGACAAGGTACTCTCTCTTTCTCTCTCTTTTGGATGATGAATTATGGCGAATTTGGATCTTCAATATTATAACCTTATGTTCGCGACATTTTTTCTTCTTTTTTTACTATTATGCCACTACTTATCAAGTGGATTCGACACAGTGCTGTATGTCTAGCTGTCCTCAATACTCCTATACTCTTCCTAATTGGCAAATTATTAGAATATTCTTTTGTTTTTTTCTAGAGTAAGTTTTTTTTTGAAAAAAATAATTATTTTTATTAAAATACTAAAAGTAGTCATGAAAGAACAAAAAAACTAATAAATGTGGTTCTTTGTTGTTTGACTTATTTAAGAAAAAAGGTATTTCATTTCATTTTAATAGGAGTATTTGGTGTGAAAAATTCTAAAAGTTTTGTCCAGGGTTTGAACTCAAAAAAAATTATTCGAATCCTGTTAATTTCTTTGTAAAGAGATAAATATAAATATCTTAGCAAATGATCGTTCTAAGAAAAATCTTTGTAAGTGGAGTTGTCATTTATCATATGAGAACGTAGGTTGATTTGAATAAATATTTCCTCAAGACAAAAGATGAGTAGTGTGTCATATAAAAAAATATTTATCATCTAAAAAAATTGTAAACTATAATACTAGTTTTGAGTGTGAAATTGCACATAAAAACTTCACATTAAACACATCTATGTAAACACTTTCTTCGAGTTTGATGAAAATATGATAACGATGCAGATATATATGATTTAAATGACTAATTTGTAACAAAACAAAAAAAAACTTATTATAAATACATAACTCAAAGGACCGCGAATGGTATTTGACATAGTTTTCATTACTCACTTGTTAATTTTATTAGAAAGGAATAAATATTTCTTTTTTATATAATATTAACTATTGTTTTCTTTTTGTGGTCAGAAGAGCTATTGGTTTTTATTATAAAATAATATTGTGCTCATAAAATCCTGGCTCCCTAAAATTATTTGATAAACAGCTCTCCTAAATATTTTTAATCCGTAGTTTTTATTAGTCAAATTATTGTTTTCTTTTTTTTTTTAAAGAAAACTCATTATTTTTATTTTTAAAAAATAAATATTTCCATTTTTAGCAAGACAGAGTACTCAAGTCCAACTGAACTCCCTGAAGTTAACGGTCATCTTACAATGTTACTGAGAATGAAAAGTGAATTTCCACGAAACACAGTGATGGATAAATAAAAGTACAAGTTTAGGCGCGATTGTTGTCATCACTCATCACCGTGAAAATGTAATTCCCTTTTCCATGACTAAAGTGGGAAAGGGTAGGTTGGAAGTAAGGGTGAGTTGGTCAATTGTGAACTCAACTGAGTAATGACACTTTGTTGGTTTGGTGTTTTGTCTGTCTTTTATACATCTCTTTTTGGTCAACCCTTATCTCTATGTTATTATACTGCTAAAATATGTAAGTGTTGTTTTTTTAACAATATGCTAGTAGTAGTATAAAGGATACTTAATTTTTAAAAGATCATTAAAGAAATTGGTGAAGAAAGTATTGACCCTATATTCCATCCTATTTAATTTTTGTAGTACCGTAAACAATAAGTAGAAATCATCATCAATCCTATCTAAAAAAACGTTGTGATCCATTGAAATTTTTTTTGGCTCAAGAAATTAGTCCTTACGGTTATTTACAGAAAAGTTTATAAAAAAAAAATCTTATCTTAAAATCAACGAGTCCTAGATATATACTATGTTTTTATAGACATAGAATTTGGTGGAATCATGTTATAAGATAAGATAATTTTGAGGAAGATCCAAAATGTAATTTTCATCAAAATTACAACGGTTTATCGCAATTTTGGCAATCCAACAACCGATTAAAACACTCACCTAAAGAAATTTGAACGGGTTTTCAGAGCTCCAACGAAGATAGCTACTTAAGCATGAAGAAAGGCGCATTATAAGCCACTAACGCCGTCAAATTGTAAAGAATCAGCATGCTGACTTTGCTTAATTCATCACTACAAAAGAAATGTCTGGCACTAGGTAGTGGATGAAGGAAAATATATAGGTGACGGTTTTTAAAATTAGTTTTTTTATTACATAAAGTTTTTTTTTAAACAGCAAATTTTATTAAACAATTAGATTTATGCTCAAGACGAACAGAGATCGGTGAAACTGAGTATACAAACAAAGTGCGCCGTGTATAGGTTGAACGCCCGAAAATAAACACCCTAAAAAACACCCCTGAGGACAACACCCACCAAAATTCACAACACCACCTAAAACAGACTCATTCACGAAAACGACCACGGTAAAAACGATATTCAGCGCGGCTCATTGTCACTACTCACCTCCCAACCTTAAACACCAAAGCTGAGCCACCTCCGAAAAACTCCTATCTGAAAGATCATTGAGCTTCCACCACCTATCGACCTCCGATCCACTGAAAGAAACCATAAGGACTGACTCCCGGTCTCGAATCAAAAGTGATCGGCCCACCAGACTTTAGGACCAACTCAGAAGGTCAACCCTCACCCTCGTACACCAAAGAAACACCGAATCACACCAAACAAGATTGTAGCTAGACACCGACTCTCGGTATCGAAGCAAAATTAATCGTCCCACCAGAAACTAGCACACAAAAAAGTATGACAAACGACATGATATGCGGTGGTGCAAACAACAAACAAATCGAAAGGAAAAGGCTCAGCTCAATGGAACACACACCCTCCAAAACACCCTAAACACCTTAATAACCCAAAAACACAAACAAAAGCTAGTGACGACGAACATGGACGCGTATAATAGAGTCTGCCTCCAAAAGAAATCACCCCAACAAACACCTGCCTCCTCACCTAAACAACATCAGCCACCCCTTATAGCTCTCGTCTGCAAACCATTCCGACACCATATCTGAGTCCAACAAAACCACCCAACAGAATAAAACATCAAAAAACTATAAAAATAACGGACACGCAGTGACCCCGGAGGGGGTGTGCCACGAAAACAAGCAAAATTTAAAGCTACACGGCCACCGACGCGAACAACCACAACCACCACGATCCATACGACGACAAACAATCCAGAAGTTCGTTGAAGGAGGGTTAATCGTGGATGAGAGTGATACCGCCACACCTGTAGCCGTCGGAATCAGACCACCTCGAATAACACCTCACAACACCCCCTCCACACCACACGTCTGTCACCTGCTATACTCCAACAAAACCACCCACCAGACAGCCGCCACACCTGCACATCGGCCTCGTGACTGTCTTTAACCACCACCGATCTACCAAAAACTAGCCATGTAGCCTCCACAAAACTCCTGTGCAACCCACCCTCCTCACCACCACATAGCCACACGGAAAACCCCCTTAAACACCACCACCCCATCGGTCATCACCATCAACAAACACAAACAGTACGAAGAGGAAAAATGCAGAACGAAAAACTAGCATGATGGAGGTAGCCCAATGAAAACAGCCCATACGGTGGAGGCAACACCCATATCGAAATTCACAGCTCGGAACACCCCAAAGGATGTGAACTGATCTGAAACAAAAACGAAACTGCATCTAAAAACACATATCTGGAACAAAAATGAACTCAAAAGAAAGGAGCCGGACCGGAAAGAACAGAGGACAACTAAAGGGGGTGAAGAAGGTGGTGTGGAGACGAAGTCTCGTCGCATCATTGTTGCCTAGGATCTACATCTTGAGCGGTCGTATTTGGATAAAGGGAAAAAACGATGGAGAAAATGGCAAAAGTCTATAGAGAAGTGAGAGGGTCAAACTTTAGAGAGAGGAATAGTTTTTAACTGAGAACTTTAAAACTGAAAAGAAGGAGAAAGTTGGCTCGACGATGTCAAAGTATAAATGTGCGAAGAGACAGCCACTTCAAGATCCTCGTTACATAAAGCTCGGTTTGAATTGATATCATTAATTAAACATTGTTCAACACATGGAGGATGGAACTCAAAAACACGGCGACTAGTCGAAAAATTAGTCGTCCCAGTTAAACTATGAGCAACCATATTTGCTTATCTCCTAACAAACTTCACCTTAAAGTTAAAATATAAACTAACTTAGCAACGATACAAGAAACAATAGTCTGAAATTCAGAGTTTCCATGACGATGGGATGACAAGGCGTTCACCAATGTAGACGAGTCACACTCAAAAATAACCTTTTCCCACTTGTTACTTTCAACAAACCAAATAGCTTCTAATAATGTCACCGTCTCACCTTTAGGAACCGACATATGTGATTGTTGGCACATCGTTTGCGCCTTCACAAACTGCCCATTAGAATTACGAGTATAACAACCAAAAGAAATTGTTACAATGGAGTTGTGAAATGCGACGTCAACGTTACATTTCAGCCAATCAACATTCGGTTTCTCCTGTGTTACGGTGTTGTTCACTTCTGTCTATCACATGCATATCGCGATAGTGTTGCTGCTGAACTCCAACACGACACCGCTTGATCAAAATTCATTTACATCCCGACCGAAATCCATATTACCGTGGTCCCTACCTCTAAAAAATGGTTAACACATTGTTCATTTAAGACCTCGCTAATATGGAGTTCAGTCGGGATGTAAGTAAAGTCTAATAAAAAATTGTTCTAAACATAAATCAAATTTGGATTCCCTCGAGCAATATATCATAAGAGCATCCACAATGATAATCTATTTAAAATAGTTCTTATATGATTCTAACGTGACATTGACGTGTACATATCGCTTATAATCACCCCAATCCAAAACCTCTAAAAAAAACAATAAACGAATCTCATGAATAACTTTGCATCATTACATTCAAGTTAAAAATAGTTTATTTTTCATTATTTTAAAGATAGAATTCATACCAACAGGGTGTTTAATTGTTCTAGTCCATATTAGTTAAAATTCATTCTATTTTAATGTTACATGAGAATTCATTAACCAGTTGAACCGAATCATTTGATTATTCTCTTTTTTTTTTTTTTAAGTAGCCTAATGGCTAGAGCTCACACAATTTAATTGTGGAGAAGTGAAGTGTCTGGGGTTCGAATCTCGGCTCCTGCATATAATATGCAAATATCCCTACCAATTGATTATTCTCTTTATTCATCAGTGGAATGAAATATATAAAACAATTGTCTTGTTAACGAGTGTCTCTCGTGCATTCTTTAAACATTCTTTTTTGGTAGTGTATTCTTTAATCATTCTAAAATAAGCAATTATTTATTAAAAAAGTCAGATATTTCAGTTTTTAGGATATCGATTACATACATTTTCATAAATACATATTACTTATGATCACTATAAAATGCATTTGAGGCATCGTTAACATTTTTTTTAAAACAAAGATGGGTAGAAGGGTATAGAAGTAAAAAAGCAGAAAAAGGGTATTGTGGTAGTAAGCAAGAAAAATGAGGTATAAAGATAAGTATTACCACTATTATGCCAGACTGTCCCGCCAAGACAGCGCAAATTGTTGATGGATGTTGTTGCCTTCATCACTCTCTCTACCAAAGTGCCAATGTCCAAAACGAATCAGGACAAGAAAAGGGCTTTCAATTTTTTATTCACTTCATTTACCCTATCCGTAATTACGGCACCAATCCTACGCCACCTTTTTAAAAATAAATTCCCTCTTATAATACTGTACTCCTATCCTTCTTGCTCAAGTATTCATTGTACAAAAATTCTTAACCAACACAAACTCAAGCACTTGCCCTTACTTGCTTTGTGGACCTCGAACATGTTTAAGCAACAAGACTAGTGTCAAAACGGGCTACCCGGCCCGTGACGGGCTAGCCCATGTCGAGATCGGGCTTTTACGGGCCGGACCAAAAAGTCCCGGATGATAAACAGACACAAATATAGTTGTCCAAGCCCGGCCCTTTGCGGGCCACGAGCTTTCGGGCCTACACAATTAATAAAAAAAATTAATTTTAAAAATAAAAATGACTTAAAATTATTCACACCACATATTGTTTTTTTCAGACAACTCCACGTAGAATTCTTAAAATTATGACTTTACGACCCGTAGAATTCATATAAAAAAGCAAACAAAAGAGACCGAACCTGTGATAAGTTGGAAACTTTAAATGGATAAGAAAGAACAGCTCAACCACGACATAATAATAATGATAATTCCCAAACAATTGAACATGCACAGTAACAATAAAGTGGTGGAATTGAATTGGAAATAGAGGCGCATCAACAAGAGAGTCAAATGAAATTGAGTAATAACATCGCAGCAGCAATTACACTTGACAATAAAGGATTTTAATTTGAAATAGAATAACAAAACTATAGCAGGAGCAATTGAAATTAAATAGAATAGTACTACTGACTACTTAATAGATTTGCATAAAAATAAAGGTTATGAATACTTAAGACAAAACAAAACAGTGAAGTGGGTAAAGAAAAAAAAACTGATTAGTTATTAATAAAAATAATCGGGCTTTCGGGCTACCTGGAGCCCGGCTGGGCTGGCCCGCCACGGGCTCGGGCTAAAAAGCCTTCGTACTAATCAGGCTAAAATTTGGTTGTCCAAGCCCTTCATTTTTCGGGCTTTCTTAGCCCGGTCCGGTAGACCCGCCCCATTTTGACAGCTCTAAACAAGACTACAACAATAGAAGGAATTTTTTATTTTTATTTTTACAAGAGCAATGGTAGAATGATAGTTTTGGACTTTACTACCACAATCGTTTAAATGGCACTTATGTGTTCATAAAATTTTGATTTTGATTAAAAAATTTCGTATGTATTTTTACACTTTTTCTTTTGTTTTTTGGTGGTGAATCTGGACCTTGCATATATTATTCACTGTCTCTACCAAACGAGTTAAACTCACGAGGGACATGTATTTTTACACTTTAAAGTGAGTTGCTAATTTTTCACTTTAAAAGAGTTGTATCTATATGCACACACGCATTCATACATTCAGACGGATAATACATGCAAAATTGTTTAATAGTATAACCGAACGAATGAAAAAGTTAGCAGAATATGCCTGATTCCTTTATTATAGATATATAGATTAAAAAAAAAAATTGAGCTCGAGTAATCTGGAATTTGGTCATTAGGTAAGTACAATTTAGGAAAAATTGGTCCACCTATAAATCGAACCTAAGTTCTCCTAAATAATTTATTCTTTAGTAAAATTCATTAACCACTTGAGCTCGGTTGTTTAGTTCATTTCATTTTTATTTTTGTTGTAGTTGTTTCTTTGATTTATGCCCTCCGAACATTGTTTTCATTTCCGTCAATATATTCTAGCTTATAAAAAACCTATTTTTGTTGTTCTCTTTGTTTTTTATGTTTTAGAATTAGAATCTACACTGCACATGCCACGTGAATAATAGAAATCCATCTTACGAATGCCATTGTTAGATTCCCCTAAAAAAATGTCATTGTTAAATTGTCATAAGGTCTTAAAAAAACCAAGTCCTTTTGATTTAGAGAGATAATATTTGTACAAATTTTTTTGTGATAACTTTTGTGATAATTTTCTTTCTTACTTACATTATGTTTTTACTTTATATCCCTGTTACTTTGATTTTCGTGACAATATTTACTTTTTCTTTATAAATATATATATGATTGTCAAATAAGTTTCCAACCAATTGATTATTCAAATAACAACTCTTTTAATTTAAATTGCCAATGCATCGCGAATTCAACAAATGAAAAACGTTCTTTTCCGTTGATAATCTTCCGTAGTCTTCATTTATAATATGCTCCAAATCTAAGTGGAAAACCAGGATCATTTGCACAAAGCAAAAGATATATAGTTGATATTTGATAATTGCTTTTCACTTTATTTTAATTTCATTTTCAGGTCAATGAAAAAGGACGTCAGTTGTTGCATATTAAAAAAAGAAAGACATCAAATTGTTATGGAAAGGGCGTTTACCTTTTTGTTGATGAAGAGTGAGGGAATCATATAACATTTGATATTTCCCAGAGTCTCCATGGACCATGGTAACAACTCAACCACTTAAATATAAAAAAATAAAAATGACAACGATTTGTAAAAGAAGAAAAAAGCAATTCCCTTTCAACTTTGATGCAAAAGAGAACTAATTATCCACTGCAATTTCATTCGCCACCAACATTGGACCAACTCAAATCAATATCCAATTGGGTCCCTTTTTATTATTGTGCATGTTAGGAAACATAATCTCATAGAGAAAGACAGTGACGGTTGTTATATTATTTGCCATGGAATGATATTGTACAACCTTGTGTGGGGATTCCTAAGCAGGAAAAAACAGTAAAATCCTTGCAATGAACATTTTCAGCATCACATTGTCTCCTGTTTGTCTCTTTCGGAGTGCTTATATATGGATGAAATTGATGGATTTTAATTTTAATAGTATTTTTAAATATCTATATACACTTTAATCCATGATGCAATAATATGTTAGCGTTATAGGTAGAAAAATTGATATAAAACAATCCAAGAGCATCCATCCTTGCAACCAACTCGGACTCTCTCGTTGTCATTCTTTATAAACCTCAGATCGAAGTCATTATACACAAAATAATTGATAACAGCTTCCTTGAACTCTTCCTTTGATGGGAATTTACATCCTAATGTCCATCGTTTATAAACTTAGCTGTCAAATCGTACACTTAATTGACACATCATCGTTTTTGTAACGTTTAGTTAATAGAAAGACTAAATTGAAAATGTTTACAAACTTAAAGGACTTATGTCTGACAAAAATAACTTAAAATATGAATCTGCTATAAACCTCAAACTTAAATGACTTATGTGTGACAGAAATAGCTTAGAGGACCAATTTATTACAAACCACAAACTTAAAAGACCTCAGATGTAATTTAGCCAAAAAAATGTATGTTTGAAGTTATCAACCCACTTGGGTTGGTTTAGTGGTGTTGACTTGATTCCTTAGAATGTGTCTCTCCTAAAGGTCTTAAGTCCAATTCTCCTCGACGTCAATTTCAGTGACCTAGTTTAACCTCTTTCTCTCCTTGACTTTTGTGTGTGAGAATATGATTGCAAGGGGAGAATCCAAGGGTTACTATTTGGTCATCTCATGAAAATCTGACTAGCTTCGTTATTGGGAGAATCATCTCATGTGCTCCACATACGTCTCAACAAAGGTCAGCCACCACTAAACATGAGTAGAAACTACATGCTAATAACTTGAAAACTATATTTTATTTTTTTACTCCCGCCATCATAAAATAATTGATCTATTTACATAAAAAAATGTGTCCAAAACAATTGACATTTTTCAATAAAACATTAATTACTTTTTTCTTCTTCTAATTCTACCATCTAATTAATGCTGTATGCATTATTCTCAATTTTTTACTTTACATGTATGAAAATAATAAATAGACCAATACATGATAAGAGTACTTCTATAAAATTTTTATTATCTTACATTTATTTTTATACTTTTCTTAATATATGTAAAATGATAATATACATCACATATTTTAGGAAAAAAAAAGTATCGAAGTTATTTATATTAATGTTTTTTATATTACGTGTAAAGGTAGTTATTTTTGTTAAGAAAAAAAATCTAAGTATGACCATTTAAAACTTGTTGGCAAGCAACCACGACACATATACCATATGAAATTCTTGATTTTTGATAGTACCTTCAACTTCCATATACTTGACCAATAACCTGGTCGTCTCAGAAACGAAGTATCTACCAGCTCCTTAACACAAAGTATGTAAGCTCTTTTAACCGGGTAAGTAGCATTCTTTTCCGCTTTCCAAACTATATGGTCCTCTGAAACATGTGGAATCAACGACGTATCAATAATATCATTTGCCATATCCTCTCGAAAAACATGATGATTCAGCTCCACTTTCCACTGTTTATGCGCATCATCAATAAGGCTATTAACCGTAAAATCTCGAAACAAAGAGGTGTCAGACACAATGTTGTCAATGCATCGACCATTTTGAAGCGATGGTTAATCAATGATTGGGATATAAAAACCGGTGCTTATACACCATCGAACAGCTCAACGAACAATGAAACGAGCGCAAAGAGTACGTCATATGTAGCTCAGATTGTGACCCAACTTAGCATAAAGATAATTACAAGATGGAAAATACCCTGCTTTAAACAACGAGAGACAAGAGAGGCGGGTTCCGTCTGCAGCTTCCACCCTGTTTACCAAGCATGGCGAGATTAAAAGCCAATAAATCCTTAAAACCCAATCCCTCGTATAATTTGTGCATAACCAATTTCTTCCATTACCACCAATGAATGCCTCTGTCATTTGGACGTCCATGTCCCCACCAAAATACATTCATCATTCTTCTGATGGATGTAATGAACAATGTAGAAAGTTGAAATAAACTCGTATCATAATTGGTATTTTTTTAAGGACTAAAAACATATTTGAGTCTTAAATTAATCAATTTTTATCGGATAAACTTATTTAATTTATTTTATTAAATTTATACAAAAAGAATAGATAGATAGCCAAAAAAAACATCGTTTTACCTTTTTTTTTAAGGAAGATTATTTTACCTTGTCAAAAACAAAGATAGATAGATTATTTTCGAGTGAATACCTAAATTCGTCCCTGAATTTTCATGAATCGGACAAAAACGTCCCCCAGTTCATCGAAATGCACGCTTTGTCTCTGAATTTTACAAACATCCATCAAAATAGTCTTTTCGTCCAAATGCTCAGGTACTGCTGCTGAGCTGTCGTCCTGCATGTCATGTTGTCTTGTACACATGTCAACAAGGAAAGCCACATGTACAAGGACCAATTTGATGGAAACGCTAAAAATTTCATTTTTACTTTTTAAATTCAATTTTTCATGTTTTTTCAAATTTACCCCTCTATTACCCATACATTTCCATCCTCACATTTCAGTTAGAACATCAAAAACGTCCATGACCTTTCTTCTTCCCGCTAAAACCTTCATCATCTTCGCCTCTCCAAAATCATCATCATCTCCGGCGATGAACGTTGCAAAAGATTCCGCTTTGACAAAAGATTTCGTCGTCTCTTAAGGTAAGGTCGTTCATGTTCGTTTTCCATTAAGTCTTGTTTGTTTTCTCCCTTTTTCTGTCTGCTTTTGTGATTTTCGTCTTCAATTTTTAGGCATTCATTTTCAACTTTGGGGTTTTCATCATCATCATGCTTGCTTTGATGTTCGTTTTTGCTTGCTTTGATTGCATTTTTTAGATTATTGATTTCAGAGTTTTGTGATAAAGACTATAAAATTTCATGTTTTTATGTTTGGTTACTAAAAATGATGAACATTAGAGTAGTTATGAACAGAATAAGTGGTTGATTAAAACAGTTTATAAAAAGGGTCTATTTTGTACTATGATTTCCATTTTTATGTTGTTATGCCTGTGATTATGACTAATGTTGGAAAAATCTTGTTGCTGAAAATGTTAATGCTGGAAATCTTGTTGCTGAAAATGATGGACAAGTTGCAGAAACTGCTGAAAATGTCAATGTTGGAAATGTTGTTGCTGAAAATGTTGCAATTTAGGGACAAAATGCTCTCAATGTTGTTGCAAATGAAGTGGTGCCTGGACATGTACGACTGTTAAATCTTAAGGATCGATTTGATAGTCATTGATATAATTTAGGGACTTATTTGATTGCATGTTTTATGATTTAGGGACTGATATGATTGAAAATGTTGTTGCAGGGTGTTCCACAAGGAGGTATGACATTAGACGACCAATTATTTCAAATGAGAGGCCTAAGCAAACACCAGTGAGGGGTCCTGCACCAACACATCCAACTGCTCCTGGCGTTATTAGAGTTCCATATCCAAATTATGGTCCATCCGGTTCAACTCATTCAAAGTTCATGGAGTTTATCCCAACCCCCGAATTTTCAAAGAAGCGGTACTTGATGCTTGTTTAGATTATGCTTTTGGAATATTTTGACTTGTTTAAATTATGCCCCCTAGTTGGGTTTCTTTTTGGTTATGTAACATTTAACTTGCTAATGCTCCATAGTTGAGTTGCTTTTGCCTATGTAATATTTCAAACTTAAGACATATGACTTATTTAATGTTATTTTCAAGGATGAAGTTGTGTGTTCTGTCATTTTTACCTTGTTATGCAAATATATGCTTCAAGGTTCAAATTGGATATATGTTTATATAATTCAATGACTTATTTGAGGGTTTTTAATATAATTTAGGGATCGATTTGATAGTATGTAAAAATTAACAGGGACTTTATTGTATAATATTTTATGAAATTAATTAATTTCGTCCTTCAAAATTTTTGTCACTATCGATCAATTTAGTCCTTGCTTATGTGACAACTGACATGACAACCTATGTGAGAGGTTAACGACCACACCATCACCGTTAACGCCTCAAATGGACGCAGTGACTAATTTGATTGAGATATGACAAATTCAGGGACAAAGCGTGCATTTCGATGAATTGAGGAATGTTTTTGTCTGATTTGTGCAAATTCAAGGGCGAATTTGGGTATTCACTCGATTATTTTCACTTTAAAATTTTAGGGTTTTAATTTCAATTTACCCCCACTACACCATAGCAAGTAATAGCGTTTTAGGGGTTCTCTGTTGTGTTGTTCTTCGAATTCATCATCACTGATCGGTTCAGCTCTCGAAGGAGAAGGAGCCATTACAATTCTAACCGCGATGCCTCGGTACTTCTTTATTCAAATTTCATCTTAATTCAAATCATGTTATTACTCCTTAATCACTCACTTTTTTTTTTCCTTCCAATTTGCAGCTACTACTGTGACTACTGCGATACCTACTTGACCCACGATTCTGTAAGTTTAGGGCTATACAAATTTTGATGGAAAGTTAAGTTTTTGTTTTAATTCCATGAAAAGGTTGTTAGTCACATCACAATTACATAATTTTACTTTGTTTTCTTTGTTTCTTGCAGCCATCGGTTAGAAAGCAACATAATTCAGGTTACAAACACAAGGTACTATGGAATATGAAGTACTATCTTGTCCCTTATTGTATGTTCTTTCTGCTAGTGGTTCATAAGAAGGTCTTGGGTTTGGGTTCAATCTCCAGATCCAGCATAAAAACTAACAACACTAACATTTGCCGTTTCAAATATAAAAGTTATTTTTTGCTATTTTCACATAGTATTAAGAAAAGTCGCATTGTTTTTAATGTGGCCATTTTGTGTATGAATGTGTTATGTGTCCAACTCTGAATTCTCATATCTCAAGACAAATTAGTAATATTTATAATGTGTATATTAAGGCTTTATTTGGTAAAAAACAGTGTAACTGATAAGCTAGCTTGTAGTGGGTAATTGATAGCTTGTAGGAGATAAGCTAGATGATTGAATTTGTAGTATTTGGTAAAATTAGCGGTTGAACTAACTTATAAATATGAAATGATATAAAAAAGATATGTTTAATTAATATGTAACTTTTTTCAATCGAGATATCAGGCGTAAAATGGAGAGAAAAGATGATAAACTTTAAGCTGCTTGAATCAGCTTATAAAAAAGGCTATACGTTAGTAAAAATAAGTTATAAACTCATGACAAAATTCCGTTAAAAAAAATGCTCGTGAGAAAATAACTGTTACCAAACGAGTTTTTTTTAGTCATACGAGCTTATAAGCCATAAGCTCAAAACTGTGTCTTGCCAAACAAAACTGTGTCAGGATACATAATAATATACTGTGACTATCGACGACAAGATGATTGTATCAAGGCTTATAGTTTCGTTCTGATCTTTTAAGATAAGTGCTTTACATTCTATCTGTGATGTTAATGTCTTTTCATCTTTTAAGGCAAATGTGAGGCAATACTACCTGCAATTTGAAGAGCAACAAACCCAAAGTTTAATTGATCAAAGGATTAAGGAACATCTCGGGCAAGCTGCAGCGTTTCAGCAAGTTGGGGTAGCTTTTAATCCCATGATGGCTCAAAGGCCTTCTATGCCCATCTTGCCACCACCAAGATTGCCAATTCCTGGAAGTGTTCCAGGCTTTGGTGGACAGCAACTATTCCCAGGGATGAGACCTATGATGATGCCTAGGCCAGGTCCTATTGCACCAGGTAGATATCATCTCTACCACTCGTCTGCTCTTTTCATTGAAGCATTTGTTTCCCTCATTTTACATGCAGATATAATTTCTCTTTTTATTTTGTTTACCTCGAATGTGATTATGAGTATGTTGATGGTTCACGGAAAATTACTTGATTGGCTTTCATTTTCTTGGGAATTTCAATTCCAACCGTGTTAATTTGATTGTTTGGCTTTTCTCAATTTTTAAATCTATTATTCTATTGAATTAAATCAACTAGTTGCTTTGTTCATGTGGTGTAACTGGTTTCGTTTGGAATGCACAGGATATTATTCTGCACCTGGCATGCCTCCAACTTTACCTCCACCTGGTGCTCCCTTAGTACCCGGTCAAACAAATACCCTACCTAGGCCGCCGACACTACCTCCCCCACCGATGGTTCCTGGAAACACTGCAGCACCGGCCTCCAATGGCGCTCCCCCCATGGTTTCATCAGCAATGTATCCAGCCAATTCATCAGCACCATCAACCGGAGGCTATGAAAGTTACAATGCCAACGCTCAACCACCATCAACCGGAGGCTATGAAAGTTACAATGCCAACACTCAACCACCTGAGGGAAATAACTAACCTGGTCAGCCATAATGCTATTTTGTATGGAAGTACCTAATACAATACTTATTCTTGCCGTTTCCTATGGTAACTGGCAGAGAGAGTTAGTTATTTACATAGATTCTCACATTGACTGCAAGTTTTATATCTGCCATGGCCCATGGGAGTTCTGATTATATCTCTTTCTGCTCTTCTTATAAGCAATTGATCAATTGGGGGACCCTTATTTGCCATCTTGTATTTGTAGCAACATTGTTTTAAGAATTTTGGAATGTAGTTTCTAAAGCGGCATGGATGTGAGGAAAAGTTGTACGGATTACTATTCCTGAGTGAATGAATTTTTAGTTGCCTAGAATTTTCCTTGTGATATAATAACTTTGTTAAAATTTACTGAAAACTTGCACCCAAAAAAATTACTGAAAACTGATATTGAGCATTGCTGTTTCTCGTAAAGTTTATGGATGTAATCGTTCTTTTTTTTCTGTGATGAATTCCTTTTTTAACAAAATATGTTCAGTAAATGGATTGATCCCCAAAATCGTTGAATTTGATGCAAAGGTTCCGGCACCAGCTGTTCTCCTCGGTAAAGAATTCGTAGATACCATTGTAAGTTCAAGTCTTTTACTCGTAGTAGTACACCATGATTGGTGGAACTTAGTTAGGACATATGGTGGCCACGACCACTAGGGCAACCCGGTGCACTAAAGCTCCCGCATACGCAGGGTTCGGGAAGGGGTCCCACCATTTGGTGTATTGTACGCAGCCTTACCCTGTTTTTTACACAAGAGGCTGTTTCTAGGACTTGAACCCGTGACCTTCCAGTCACATGACAACAACTTTACCAGTTGCGCCAAGGTTACCTCTCATGGTGGCCACGGCCACTCCAAAAAGAAAATTATAACACCTACCCTCCAACCATAAATACCAGACACTGTCCTGCAGACGCCATACCCACACCCTCCTTTTGCAACTCCATTTGCAACTCCACTCCAAAAAGAAAATTATAACACCTACCCTCCAACCATAAATACCAGACACTGTCCTGCAGACGCCATACCCACACCCTCCTTTTGCAACTCCATTCCATTTGCCCCAGCTCGTGTTTTGCCGCCTGGCCGTGTACTGTTCCTTCCGTGCACGTTTGCCTGCGTGTGTGACACAATGTCCCCTTTCCACTGTGTGTGTCTTTGTTTGTCCCCTCTACTGTGCGCGTCTGGCGTCACACAGTTTGTCTGTTGTCGTCTCTGTTTGTCCCTCAGGAATCAATCAATAAGTTCAATCCTTCCTTAATCGATTTTCTATGCGAATTGGGTACTTTTATGCTGTGATTGAATTGGGTTCCTATGCAAATTGAATTGATTTATTGTTGTTGGCTACTTTGATGCTACAGTATGAAAATAATTGGGTATTTTTCTGGTTCTGATGTATGAAATTGAATTATTATGCTGCAAATGCCATCTTTACTTTGATGCTGCTGTAGTGCTGTATGAAATTGAACTGTCCTACTCTGTGTCTATGAAAAGAATTGGATTGTGGCCTGCTGGGTGGATGTTTCGTATTGCAACACTTATCGTGGTTCTGATGCAGTATTCAGTAAGATGATGGTTTTGTTGGTATGCATATGCTATTATATGATAGTCTGTGTTGTTATAGTCGATGGAATGAAACTGTCAATTGCTATTTGTAAATTGAAGATAGGATTGGTCACTATTCTTGGATATAGACTGTGCGCTAAATATTGTGCTTGGAAGTTCCAGAAATCACCATAGGAAAGATCAAGTGGTTAAGCTGTGTTTTGGGGAGGTGGGGGTTGAAATTGATAGCAACATTGAAGTTTGTTGCTGATTTTCTGGTTTTTATTTTTCTGTTGCGTATGCTGCTGAATTTTTGGTTTTTAGGCTACTTGGTTGCAGTGTCTTTAATTCATGTTTGTGCTGAATAATATCGTAACTATTTTGACATGGTGGGACTTGTGAACCTGTTATTTATGGCGTTGATTGAATGGTCACTTATATCATAATGTGCAATTTGTAAGTGTTACGGCGATGCGTTGTTTTGGGTGATTTTTTTTAGGAGTAAAATATGAAAGTGTTAAAATCTTGCCCACATACCAAAGAAGTTTCCTAAAATTTTAGTGAAGTAGTATGACTTAAATATTTGGCCTGATGAAAAACTTTCAAACGCTGCCACTGTACACGGCCGATTGAAAAATGTTAGATCTGTCTCTTAACAATTAAATTTTGTATGTAAAAAATGATAGATCTATCTCTAAACACTTATATCATATATTATAGCGAGCCATACATATATTTGAATTCGAAAGCTCCCATAAGTTGGTAGCTAATCCAAATTAAAATTGACTTTAGTCTTAACTTATGCTTCGGTTTGCAGTAATTCTTTTAATCCCGGAAAATTTATTAGATCAGAGCATCTTCACATCCTGTTCGTATACCTAGCCTCTGAATTGTCCAGTTTAGTTTTTGCCTCGTGAATATCCAATCTGACATTTTAAAGTAAAATTTCTATTTGCATGTTTGGTTTTCAACTATTCATACCTGCTAGTGAGCTAACTATAATGGGTTTCTTGAATTTAAAAAAGAACTAAAAATAAAAAACTATAATGGGTTTCTTATTCTTGGTATTATACTTAGCTTTACACAATGTGGTATTAATATTCCAGAATCAGAACTCTGTTGTTGAAAACAATCGAAACTTATTTGCTAATATTTGTAGTACAAAGGTCAAGCAGTTAGTTACAGTGTCAACTTGCTCGTCAACCTTGATGATCTAGGTTTGATATTCTGGTACATTGAAAAAACTTGGCCAGGGTTCGCATTACATTCTGGTGTCCCAGTGAGAGTCGCTGAATTTACCAAAGTGACTACTTGTAGATTTGAGTGGACGTGCGTTGATACCGTATAAGCTAAAACTCATTAGTTCATCAAGCTAATCTAGTAATTGATATATTATGCGTTAGAATAACACATTTGAAAGTGTTTGACACAAAGCTAAGCTGTCAGTTGCAAATTGCAATCATGAGAAAATAAAAATAAAACATATTATCCTATAAAGACAATTTCATCAGAATCCATACACACCTTGGTCAACTTATATTACATTAAAGTGATTCCCTTTACATAAAAGACCATTCCATAAATATCATTTGCCGTCATTGAGTCACTTGAGTTGCACATAGCTCAAAACAACATAAAGGAGACTAAGTTGCATTTGTAAGTAACTGATCAAGTAGCATCTGTACGTCAACATCTGACAAAGAAAGGGCCATTGTTTTTATCAATTCAGTCAACCATAGTAATATTAACTCAGAAATGAGCTATTCTCAAGATACAGGCCTCAAACGCCTTCTGTAAACCTTCCCAAACCAATTACATCTACCTAGTTTATTCTTTGTAACTTGATTCACGAACAGTTTATGCCTGCCAAAGATGAAGTTCACAGCAATGTTAAATTTTAACAAGAATGTTAAGATGATGCGTTAATGATCATATAATAAAAAATACAGTGCATTTTTTCTTATTCTAGAGCGCAAAACAATAGACTTGCTACATCATATATACGAAGTTCCAAAGTGAATTTCTCTCTCAGTGAACAAGAGTGTTTTCACCCTCAAGTGCATTGTGGTCTTAACACACCAAAAATGAAGGACAAATATAACTATGTTTGTTCACTTTAGAGATAATATAACTTCACCGCGTACCTATTTCAGATACAACAACTTCAAGAGTGGCAACTGGCAAGAATGAAAATGTTAGGTTCATCATAGTGGGAGATAGCTAGCTATACATAGTACAGATCAAAGGTAGCCTTTGTATGGTTAGGCTAATATATCATGTTCCAAATATTATATCATCATACCTCACAAGTTCCAAACGACATCTAGATATCATATCATCAATATGAAGGATAAATGGCTTTCACATATCAAGTTATACCTCTCGAGTTCCAATTTCTGGATTATAATTCCATTCAGAACAAGCTCCGAACTGTAAACAGCAGCTCCTGCAAATTAAGTCTTCTCATATGTCACATGAATAAAGGATAAAATGCAACTGCATTGTTCATTGAGAAGATGGAGGGATTCAAAACCTCTCTTAAGGAAATGGCGGCATATTGCAAAGTCTTCTTCACAAGAAAGAATCAATAGATCATCTAAGATATTATCATTCTTGTCTGCAAATATCTGATTTTCATCCACTAGCTGAAGAATGAAAACAATTTATAAAGAATATGTGATAAACACGGCATAAGAAATAATCCAAAACACCTAATATTGAAACTTCAGGTCAATTGCAGCTGTGGAGTGGCATGCATAGATGAATAGGCTTACCTGACCATGAACAGCAGTAACCAAGCTTGCAACCACTTCCTTATTAGGTTTGATGTGTGGTGTTATGTAGACTCGTTTACCCTGTAGAGCGAAGCAACCAGATTTTGAGGCAAGAGTGCATAAGAATTTTAGCATAACTGAAGTTTATACAATAATACAAATACCTTCAGGAGTGGCTTTTGTCTTGCTCGAGCAAGAGAAACTGGCATGCTAAAGCCTATTTCCTTTTCCTTTTTCGTATCCCTCAAAATATAATTTTTCTCATCAATCAAAAAGTTGGCTTGTCCACAACTCTCAAGCCATGAGTGTGTCAATACTAAGTTACCAAGAGCCACTGCTTCCAGCATATTCTTTGTACGTGTAAACTTGTCTGCTATGAAATGAGTGGCTTCAATTGAGCTTGATGCAGTAGATATATTAAGACGCGCCAAGATCTGCAAGGAGGATAGAACAACATCACTAGTCGATAATCGCAACATATAGCATCTCCAATCATAAACATAAAAGCAATAATTTACCTTCTGTTGTTGCTTGAGGACATTGTCATCCAAATGTTGACTAAACAGAACTCGAACATTTGTCATATCTCTTCGATGTCTCAAATCTTTACTCATCATTTCTGATGTGGATTTGGGAACACCTAATCTGATAAGGTCCTTCAAAAGTGAAGACTTTGGCAGGTTTTTCTCACATGCTTTTTTGCGGTGCTCATTGCATGCATGGTTAGCATTAGAAATTTTTATGCCTTCACTTGGAGCAACTGAAGCGGAAATTTCTGAACTCGATTGTACAACACTTTTGTTTGATAATATTTCAACATGTGCCAGCAATAAGGGATGCATATCATGCAGGTTTTCAAATTTTATAGCATCACCAGCTGAAACTGGGAGAAGACGAGATTTACGCACAGCATTTTGGCCCTCTAAACTTCTAGTGGAATAGACATTGTTTTCTTTATCATCAATACCCAAAACTCTTGGGGCATTAGCTCGCTTTCTTTTACCTCTTGGTCCTTTTGGACAAGCCCAAGAATCAATCTTTGAAAAACTGCTTGTAACTGATATCTGCGGACTAAATTCAATCTGGTGGTTCAAACTGCTCTTCCTAGCCACTCCATATGAGGTAGTAGATAAATTAAGACGTTTAGTCTTAACGTCTGACACCACTGGATCTGCCACTAAACACTTTCCCTTCCTCTTATATCTAACTATATCCTCCTCAACATTATTGTTCTTCTCTCTAGGATGGCTTGGTTGATGTTTCATTCTTGTCCATCTGCTCTTATTCTGGATTTTGGGCTCTTTCGAAGCAGGTTGAAAACTCATATCCTCTCCTAGTAAGCAAACCTCTTTATGCGATACACTTTCACTGCATATAGATGAAGTGGTACTATTTTTGAACTGCCCTTCAATAGTTGACTTACTTCCCATTATTTTCATTTTCCCTGAGACAAGATATGAGTCTTGATTGCAAGTTTGCTCGTTAGAGGACTTAGAAGTTACTTTGCTGAACCTACAAGAAGATACATTTCGCTTGTCGGATTTCAGTGCAATAGAATGTGAACCAGGATTCTCTTGAAATGAAGAATTTTCCTCATGAGCTTGTTTCAAATCACTCAAAGATGCATCAAACACGTTCTCTGGTTGGTGAGCATCACTGAAATGAAAGCCGACAGGGGAAAGATTGGCTAAAGCACCCATAGCTTCAGCAGCTATTTGAGTGTCTAAGCCAATATCAGACATGTCTTCTGTACCTGCTACACTAGAATAAATATCAACATCGTCTCTTGCGGCACATGACTCAACATACAACTCCTTGAGAGAGTTATTATTGTCAATTGCCATTGTTGGTTCTGGGACTAAATTCTCATCACATTGATTACTTGCACTATAATTTCCTTGGTTCTCATCACATCCATTACTTGCACTACATTTTCCCTGGTTCTGTAGACGACTACATTTTTGCTGTCTTCTCTTATACGTCAGTCCATGGCTTCCAAAATTGAAAGATGCTTCAAGTTTTTTACAGAAAATACCAGCTTCTTTTAAATTTTGATCCTTGTCAGCCCATTTGAATGGGTCTTTATCTTCATTTTGCGTTCGAGCTTTAACTTTCTTAGCCAGACTAATCGATCCTCTCGCACTCGAGACTTGAGGTGACTTCTCCATAGCAATCTTTCCATTTTGAAATCCTTGAAATAGATCCACATCTATTGATGACAAGTACTGATCCACGAAGCCTAGTGCAGCTACGGTTGGCGAGTGAGCATCATATGACATAGCAGGTAGATATTGATGGTTGTTGCCATCAAATCTCTCAGCATCAATTGAAGCTCCTTTGTCACCTACAACCATTATGTTTTATAAATGTCAATCATTCATGAACAGCTCTAGAAATTGCATTTACTCGGCAAAATACTTCTTAATAAGGTATAATGGTAAGTCAAAGCAAGAATGGTTCACAAAAAAAAAAGCAAAATTATCAAAAATACCAAAAACTGTCTCTTAATGTAAAATGGCCGTGATAAAAGTTCAAAAATACATACCAGTACCAGATTTCCCACAGGTTGTGGCATCTGATTTTGAGTTTGCTTGCTCACATGGTAGCTTAGGCAATCTTTTCTTGAAGAGCACCGAAGACTTGTTCACCGCAGGACTACTTTCATCCTCAAGAAATCTTTCACCAACAGTCACTTTGCCTGTATTATTCATTTCTTCGTCCTCGCTATCAAGCACCACTTCTGTCTCATACTCACATATTGTACCAGTTATCATATCCTCTACAGGCTCTGAATCCTCTACAATCTCAGTATTATTAAGATCGAGATTTTCCAACCCAGTTTCGGTGAATGGACTATTGACCGCTAAGGTGTCCTCAAAAAGCTCAGTTTCCTGATAATTCTCATCTCCATTTGCATCATTAACTTCATCTCCTAATCATATTGAATCAACATTCTTATCAACCAAACAAAGTTCTGCTATCTATATAATATTCCATAATAATCAACAGAAAGAAACATAGGCAATAATATCTACGAAGTACTGTCACATACACCGACACCAAACACGACACTGACATGTAGGCACTGGTAAAAATTTGAAAAAATGAATTAATTGAACGTAATCACATGTGTCAACATTGTGCAGGTGTTCGGCTTCCATCAGAAGTGTCAGTGCTACAAAGTTCACAATTAGTTCTTAATTTTTACATTTTTCAAATCAACATGTTGCATATTTTACAATGCAGTACCACACAATGGATGATAAGAAACCGAACATACTCAATTAATCAGATTAATCTCTATTTTAGATTCTGATTAAGTTATGAATGAGATTGATCATCGATGAGTTTTACTTCCATCACAAACAGGTATAATAATTAAAAACAAAATTCAAGACGAAACTACAATAGTACATTCAGAAAGTAAAAAAAAATGCAGTTTCTGAACAACTTCAAATCGCACAGAAAATGAGAAAATTGAATACAGTAAAGAGAATAAATAAATAAAAATAATGAAAGAAAGAGAAGCGTTGAAGAATAAAAAATTACCAGAAGGCGCAGATGAAGGTTGTGTGTTCGCCATTGGATTGAGGAATCCTTTGGTTTGTTTTTTTTTTGTTGCTTTCTTTCTTTTAATAATCTGTGAAACTTGGTTGAAATTACAACAGTGTAAATGGATGATAAATTTGACGAGAGTGAAAATGAAGTAAAACCCTAACACTGTGATGAGATTGATAACAAAGCTGATGAGGGTGAAGATGGAAAAGAATTTATGTATGAATGAAGAGGGGAAAATCAAAATTATTGGGAATATGAAAGGGAAATTTCAGTTTTAGCGGGAAATGTCATTCTATTTATAAAGTATATTATTTGTATGCGAAAAGAAATCATCAAATGGGCATTTGGTCTAGTGGTATGATTCTCGCTTAGGGTGCGAGAGGTCCCGAGTTCAATTCTCGGAATGCCCCTTTTTTTTTTAATATTCAATTTTTTTTTCTTTCTATATCGGTAGTACTATATGTGTTTGACTGTATCATAAATGTCGTTGAATATTTTTTTTTTTTGAAGAAGCTAAAATGGAATATATTACCAACGGAATGTGTACTTCCTAGTACAAGGTGTACCAAGGAAGAACAACTAGTTCTGAACAATATTTACAAGGGAATAAGAAAAGATATACAAAAAAA
>Ga0315914_1000878_pt1 | contig 41937 bp, 27 predicted proteins | sample MpolenodulesMG_FD_203920 | JGI IMG/M metagenome (GOLD analysis project Ga0315914, IMG submission 203920) | Medicago polymorpha root nodule microbial communities from Los Angeles, California, United States - elongated nodules | ecosystem: Host-associated > Plants > Roots > Nodule | place: USA... | reverse complement strand
GAAGTCAGAATATTAACTTAACACTTCCAAGTAAACTACTTGAGAATTGTTTTTAAGTTTCAGGATAATTTTTAAAGGGTCACAATTCAAACCCCCCCTTCCTTGTGACTATTTTATCTACTTCACACATGATAAGGAGACAGGATATGATAAAATTATCATATCCTACTTGAATATCTTGTTTGGTGTACCAATAGGAAAGGATAAAATAAACCAATTACTTATCCTATCCTACTCGCTCTTTGTTATTTTTATCCTTAGTTTAAGCTGGGTTAGTAACCTGATAGCATAAAACACACACGCATGTTTTCTATTTCTCATGGATGCTCTTTGACTCTCACCATCTGCACTTTTCAATTAATGCTAATCTTCAATTTCTGAAACAATTCTATTCCACTTTTTTTTCTTCCTGCGTCTCGTCTTCTTCTTCAGCTTTTCAAATGATTAATTTCTTATCTCAATTTTTCACCTAATCTTTTTTCTAATTTTTGTGCTTCGTGTTGTTCTCGATCACTTATATTATACAATTGTAATTATAATATTGTCATTTGAAAAGAGTGAATATTGAAGAGTGTTAAAAAAAAGAATGTTTTTAGCACTTCTCTACGTCAAAATGTTAGTAGTACTGCATCAAAAAGCTTCAAGACTAAATGGTAAAACTTATACTAGTTTTCCATCAACCACGGACTTCATAGCGTCAGCCTCCGACAAATCAAACGATGGAAATAGGATGTGAACTTGTTCTATGGCTTTATCAAAACCATCTTGATAACAAAAGGCAGCGTCTACCTTCAAATCCTCAATTTTCATATCCTTTGCTGCGGATTGCTCCTTGAGCGTAACTATACTTTTCTTCAAATCCTCAATTTCCATATCCTTCGCTGCGGATTGCCCCTTGAGCGTATCTATGCTTTGCTTCAAATCCTCAATTTCCATATCCTTCGTTGTGGATTGCCTCTTGAGCGTATCTGTACTTTTCTTCAAATCCTCAATTTCCACATCCTTCGCAGTGGATAGCCCCTTGAGCGTATCTACACTTTTCTTCAAGCAAACAACCTCTTCCTCAAACGCCTTGTTATTTTCAGTCTTTTTCTCCAACTGAGTCAGAGCAGTCTGTTCTTCCTCCAATCTCTTATTTACCTTCAATATTTGTTTCTTCATATCTCCAAGAGTATCATTGGCTATTTTCAATTTTTCTTTGGTTGCATTCAGTTCATCTCGGCAGTTGCTTTCATGTCCCAGGACAGCTCTGAATTGGTCCTTAATCACCTTCCCAAGTAAAGCAGAGCGAAGGCTGTACGCCACAAGCATCTCACTAGCTTTTTCCAACCCAGACTCCTTCACCTCCTGCACATCTTTCGTGAAGCTTAGATTGCTGTCCACAAAACGCATTCCATCGAACCTCCTGTCCCACAGCGATGTTATATCAGTCCCTTCCATTGGGACACAAGTCATCTCCTTCTTAATCCTTTTCCTAGGTGAAGGAAGAACCATCTTAGAACCACATGCAGCTGCCATGTTGTTCAAAGGTTGTGCAGCAATAGGTTCTGTGTCTGAAAGTGACGGTGACCCCTCCTTTGAGTTTCCCACACCTTTTCTCTTGAGCTTGTGGATTGTAACACCACTAACGTCCAATTTTGCTTCAGCAGCACCAGATTGCAAAACTGTGGCTCTCTTTTCTCTAGCCTTTGCCAAATAGGTCTTGAACTCGGCTTCATTTAGCAGAGACATTCTTCCTACATAACAACATGCAAATGCACAAGCTTAAAAAAGACATTATCGAAAAGTTGGCAAAAAAAATTTAAGTAAATTCTGGAGTCCATCAGCATCAAATTCATTATCTATCAAGTCCTTACAACTTATGGGAACACTAAGAATTTTACTGCATATCTCTCGGATTCGGTCAACTTATCATAATCAAAGCCTTTGAGATAGGCAGGTTCCCTCTCCAAATACAAAGGAAACTTGTGCCATCCAGAGTTATCGAAAATGATTTCGGTACAAGAATTATTGTTTCTAAGTAAAAAAAACGGTGTTTGAAATCTTTATAGGATAAAACTAGGGGGATGGGATTAATTACTGTAAGCATCTTGCACTTGAAGCATGTAAAAGGAACCCTAAAGCGAAAATCCTCAAACACACTACTAGCGCACATATAAAACGCTTCATTAATCTCTCTGATTGGACGATGCATAACCAAACTTTCTCCATCCCTAACAGGCTCTAGTATCAGATCACTTTCATTCCCAGTAGAAGAAACAGCAACCTTGGCGTGAAAAGCCCTACAGTATTCTGATGAGTACTCTATAACTTCAGGGTGCACAGAATCACACTCAGTGCGGCAGAGTCCATCACTACTTTAACGGGTCTTTGTCTAAGCCATGAGAAAGAGGAAATGAGAATATCACTCTCATCACTACTAGATGAATCGCTAGAATTAGAGTCACTCAGAAAGCCTAAGACTTTTTTGTGATAAACTTTCCAGTTGATTGTACCATCAGATCACTTAGCAAGAGAATAACACATTTTGAAATACGAAAAATGATTCGGCTGAGGTTTCGCAACTCCCCTCTCGTCAAACTCTATCTCACGAATAATCACCATTGAGTTAAAACAAAATGATAAACTAAAACAAAAGCACAGAGTTAAGGGAAAAGAAGATAATACCTCAAGAACAAAGGAATCGACAAGAGGCAAAGTCATAAGAAAGATGAACATCAACAAACACACTATACTTTGAAGACAAGACATAACGAAGAAAAAGTAAAAGGACAGATGTCATTAATTGTCTGATAAATGAAACGTGACAGAACCAAAGCAAAGTGTTTCCTCTTAAAAAGTAGGTGAGAAGTTTCGCACTGAGTGAAGCACCAAATGAAACGGTACAAATATAGCATTTATTCTGGAAACCCAAAGGGAAGAAAGAGAAAGAAAACACGCCATTTTAATAGTAATCAAAACACAACTCCAATGCGGCAGAATACCTATCTAATTCTGAGAATGTAAATGAACGTTGTACTTTGAAAGTTTCAACCATGTGAAGGACCTTGCCGTTACAGGCTTCATGTTTGGGGGGTTGTGGACTACCATATACCAATGTCCTACCATCTCTAACAAAGAAGTAAAAAGCATCTCATCCTTACAAGCTATGTGTTTGGGGGGTTGTGGTACACCATAGACTTAAATAAACTCAAAGTGTCAATTTAAGCACTACATCATTACAGGCCTCATGTTTGGGGGATGTGGACCATCATAGTCTTACTCACAGGATAGTCATTAAGATTGACTACCCCCATCAAGCACATTCTCAAAAAACCAAACATGGAAGGAAGAACGGTTGCATGATCGGTTTAATTATCTGAATATGATATAGTCTTCCTCCCAAGGGGAAGCATAAAATCCTAAGTACTCGCTGATTTTGTAGTGGAGCTTTCATCCCCAGCCAATCAAGGAGGTCCTCAGATCTGGATCTTATCAGCTGATGGAGCATCTAATCTCAGCAACAGAGAGCGTGCTTTGTTGAACAATAAGAAAAACCATGCAGGAACAATGTCATGTGCATTTCGGTCATTTTACTATGTTCATGTTTAGAAAAGCATGGTGAAGGAATGTCCTAACTGATTTTTACCATTCATTCCTTCCACCGTTTCTGTTTTTGATTTTTTCGCCAAAAATTTAGTATGTAATTAAAAAATAGATTTTGGGAGCAATCTTAACTTGCAAAAGAATTACAGTAATTCTGGGAAAATACATTGCCATTCATCTTTTAGGATATCTGCGTATATGCATGCATGAGGTGCTGCAGTATTTGTAATTAAACCAGTGGAAAGGAACTTTACCAGCAAGTGATGAATTACAACAGGAAAAGGATGTTGTATCCCCGACTAAACCACATTCATTGGCCTCTGAAAGGCTATTAGCTGAAGTGGTTGTAGTATAAGCCTGAATTTTGACGGCAGCCATTCTTCTCTCTGTAGCAGCTGCTCTCTTTTCTCTTTCTGCTTCCCTAGCAGCTGCTCTCTTTTCTCTTTCTGCATCCTGTGCCCTTTTTATTTCCTCCTGTTTATTTTTTAGATAAAAACAAAATCCAGAAGATTAAAATATTTATCAGTTCATTCATAAATGTGTAATGTAATCCTAACAGAATAAATTCTGTTTTAATGTCGGATAAATATTAAAAATAAAACAGAACAAGACAGAAGATATATTGCAGAATCGTTTTCGAAAACATTTTTGTTTTTATTTCACTTTGGTTCCTGTTCTAAAGATTTGTAAATGATACAGTGAAAACCAATAAATAGTTGTGCAATAAGAAAATTATTTTCATTCTTTCTATTACAAATCTTGAAAACGAGAAACAGAGTAAAAAATTTCATAATTAGAAATAAAAGTGAAAATAGAAATCATTCTCTAAAATCAATAAGACTCTAATATAGTGTGCATTTTGGTCACACTAAAAAGGGCGTAGAGAGAACAGAATAAAAAGATAACGTCTGCTTTATTTTATGTGTGCCAAGCACCAAAATAGCAATGTTTATATTTTCAGCCAGCAAATAATCACTATCAACCTCTTTCGATAACTTTGAACCACTATTTGGTTGAGATTGTCCTGTAGCAGATGTTGGAGCAATCGCTTGTTTTTCAGCAGCTTCAGCCTGAACACCACATCCAATATTTGTCAAAGCAGCATATATCAACAACAATAAGCATCAGTACCATATGTGATTGAAACACAAAACATGGCAAACCAAAGCTTCTCAACAAAAACTCTTCAGAATATTTGTAGTCAGATTCAAACTAAAGCCATAAGCATCAGAACAAAGAATAGCAAATTGAATTTGGAAAACGGTAAAGTACGAGAGTGAAGAGTACCTCTCATTTTCATAATTCACAAGAAAGCTCATTTGTTCATGCACCCTCAAACTACACTCAATAACAAGCTAAATGTGTAATGTTTGGGGTGAAAGGTGGGAAGAAAAACAGAGAAATGAAGGTAAAATCATAGTTGTAGATCACAGATAGTGGCGCGTAGCAGGCGACCCCGAAAACATTGTGGCGTTATAATGCAGTGAGGAATGATCGCTATTCTAAACTAATATATGTAGATGAAATAACTAATACTGTAACTACAGATGCTGAAAATGAAATAAAAAACTCAACTCATGAAATACTCATAAATAGCAATAAAAAGTCATGAATCTTAAGCAAAGCATACAAGTAAATACCAACAACAATCGAGAAAACAAACAAATTTAAGCCTCTAAGGCTTAAAGTAACTAAACATTAAAAATTAAATAAATAGCTTTCAATAACAAGGGAAATCTCAGCAATTGAAGAAAGTATTTTTGACCTGTTAATAGTGGTTAAAATTATAATTACAAAAACTAAAGCTTTAAAGACAATAACAAGATATGATATATTATAAAACAATTTGATGCAAAATTATTCCATTCTGAACCAAATAAATCAAAAATTGTATAATCACACTTTTTCACCCTTCACGTGTTCTCTTTATTTATCCGTGTTTCTGTTTTCTCTCTCCGTGATCCATTTGCCCATAGACACATACAATGACCTAAAATATGGCACCGGAAACAGAGCAGAAACAGGCATCCGGTCGCCAGATGGTGGTCGGTTGCTGGTTGCTGAATGTTGGGTCATCGGCTGCTGGGTCGATAGGATGTGCAAAGCAGTTTTACTGGTTCAATGTTTGACGGTGATATCGTGAGGTTTTGTGAGTTCCCTTAGAACTCTTTAGCCCTGATAGGAAGTGAAATGCCCAAAAACAACCCCCCCTCTCCTCGACTCAGTAACATCCCTTTTTAAGGAAAGTTTAGGGGTTTTGAAGTTCTAGCCCTGTAGGGCTGCCATTGGCCACGATTTCTAAAGACGCGGTTGCAGCCACCAAAGCTACAACACCGATCTGTGATGCCACAACTGGCTGATAGCAGCCACTAGAGCTACAACACCGATCTGTGATGCCACTAAACCGGCTGCTCCGACGTGAGAGTGGTCCTATTAACAACCTATGGTAATATCTATTGTAAGCAAGTCCTAGAAAACTAACATAAGGTGCTCATACTACATAGAGACCGAAAGATTAAAGCTGTACCTGAGCCTTAATTTCTTCTGCTTCACGTATTTCCATCAATTTTTTTACTCTAGCTCTTCTCTCGGCTTTTTTTTCTGCCTGTACAGGCACAAAAGGAGGCAGTTAATTACTCTTCGACAAAAGTTCTTAGATTTTATTAATAAAGTCAAAACTTCAATGCATCACGTCTTGTGAGGACCGGTTCCCTAACATGAAATGTTTTCAACCAGCCATACTTACTCCTTAGTCTCCCTTTTACTGCCAATAACATTTATCAGCAAGTCATCAAATATAAAGAGAAAGTATTGACAGTAAGAAAATGTAATCATTTCATTTTATATAAATCATACAAAAAAAATATATTTAGAAATATCAGAATCACCTTCATAGCAGCTTGTGATTCTTCCATTTCTTTGGTCAATGGACAAAACACTTTTGCAGCTTTCCAATCCTATTTGTCAAGATTTGAAGCCATAAACCTTCTGAAAGTTTTCTTGATTTGCTTGCCAGGTGCCAACATATATGGGGTTCGTCCCCTATCATCTTTAACGCATGGATTGAAGCCCTGTTCCAAGAGCTCCATAACCTTTACAGCATCACCAGATTGTGCCGCTTGATGTAAAGGAGTTGAGTTGATAGTAAACTCACTCTCAATTTTGACTTTACTTGAAGCAAGACGTTCATCATTTTTGTTACTGGAACAAGCTTCAGCTTTAGCAGGAGGCGTGTCAATGAGAGTTGGCACTACATCTTCTTGGTTGCTCTGTAAAATTTCTTTCTCATCTGCTTCATAGGATACTAGTGTCAACTGGCCATATACACGCTTTGCTTCCCTGAGAGTAGGCCTGCGGACAATCATAGCAATATTTCTAATACATTGTGGATTGGTAAAACATGGCTTTTCTCCATCATAAAGCAGCTGACGACTACTTGAAGGTGCATGTATAAAAATGCAAATAGAAGCATCGAAATAAGGTCTCCAAGCAGTAAGTAGTTCACGAACTTCCTACAATATGAATATGCCAATAGTCAGTCCAATTTTACATATAGCTCTGCACAAACGCACAAGCACTCAAACACAAAAAACAATGGTAGTAAGTAAAATTGGAAGAGTTATCTAAAATTGGAAGAAGAATACAGTCAATTTGTCAAAAATCATGATCAATAGGGCCAATTATCATTGCTACCTTGTAAAAAAATTCACACACATGACATTATGAGTTCTAAAATCTTTTTTTTTGAAGAAAATGAGTTCTAAAGTCTTGGAAAATAAAGCTTAGCAACTGTAATTTTAATCATAAATAATTGAGAATAAGCAGCCTGTACTTTAAGAGGAGAAATTCTTTTAACAGTTAAGCATTTTATAAACCATTTTCAACATGGGAAATAGCACAACAAATCGTATAGTTGTTGCATAATAAATTAAGATGAAAAAAATCAGCAAAGTTTTCTGAAAAGACATTACTATACAAATTTCAAGTAATTATACCAACATACACAAACAAAAAAATTACATTATGTTTATACGACACATTTGTTAACAACTATACAACTACATTCAATTCCATGATGCACAATAAATTGGCCAGCTCAATATGTTAATTTCAGAACACGAAGCAAATAAAATATTTGGTAAAATGAAAATATAATAAAACTAGCAAGCAAAGCAATATAGTTTTGATTAAAAGTACATTTATTAGTGAATGTTCCTTGTGAAGACGAAGTGAAGCACCGGCAGAATGTACAGTCTTGTCAGAAGCATCTTTAGATGACTGTTTTTTTCCGGCCTTGGCCCTCACAACATATCTGCAGAAGAGATTAAAATTACAAACAAATTTTGAAACTCCGTTTAGAATTTTACAGTGAATAGAACTACTAATAATAAAAGTGAATAAGAAAATAGGAAGATAGGAATTTGGTCAATAATTATGAGGTATGTATGATATGATATAGCTCATACCGCCTTGGAAAACAAAACCTGGGAGAAGGAGAGAAAGAGAACTATAAAAAACCCAAACAACTATCTGGAGAAACTTAGGCATAAATCATACAACATTCTCCTCATTCGCGTTGTAAAATTTAGCTAAACAAGTCAACAAACTAGAAGAAGAATGCATAGGTTACACACATTCATTTTCATCTTCTGAGTATAATTATATGAAAAACATCCCATAAGATCAATACTGTGTCTTAAAAATGTCTAGCTTTAGCACAAGTTTAAATAGAAAACAGTGTTCTGTCTATTGTAACACCATTGACGTATCTTGTCATGACTAAATATCAATTTCAGAGTATCTAGTCATTTTATTATTATTTTCCCCCCACTATACATAAAAGACTAAAAGTTTAATTCAACAATTTTTTCTAAACATTGCACCTATATCCGAATCGCCAATGATAACTTATCAGTAAAACTGCTTAAAAGTTATATGAGATAAATAAGTGGCATTGTGAATACAGCCATACATGTAATCACAATCTTAACAAGATTGGCTTGGAACATTACATTTGACTCATCCAGTTAAAAGAAAAGGTAACAAGAGCATATGACAGCCAAAATCAATCCCAACACAATACTTCCAACAGACTAGACCTCTGATATAACAGGAATTGATGATAAACAGTATGCTTCACGGATATTGAAATATTAATCTTTTACCATGGTGTATATATCATGCATATACTCCTAACCTCCACCTCACAGTGAAATTTCAACCATATTTTATTTGATAAATATCACAAAAAAGTGCAAAACTATAACTCCTTTTTAAATATTTAGTAACAAAAGAATTTTCTAACCTATGAAATGTCTTGTGAGCCACAAGTGTATCGCCATCAAAGACACAACCAGCAAAGTGCCCACCGGATGCAAGCAGAACAATCCTCAATCGGGTGTTATTCCTGGGCTCAACTGTCAGAGATTTCAACCTCTCAACATCATGATACAGCACATTTTTGCTCACATTCATAATCAAACACTTCCAGATAGAAACTCTCTGCCCTGTCTGAAGACAGACAAATAGCTTATCTTTACAGCTTTCACCGGATTTACCACGGATAACACTTTGACCTGGAGATTCATTTTCACTGTCATCGTCACTTTCTGATCCCGATATACTTGACACATCACAGTCTTTGACAAAATCAGATGTCAGGTCCTCAAAATCCTCTTCCTTCACGGTATCTTTCCCAGCAATTGTCAGTTTCACCTATCATCAACATAAGCATATCAAGCTAGGATTTTGAACTCACAAACAGAATCATATCAAGATTCCAATACACAAAACATAATGACAAGTCTAGAAGCTCAATCAAAAAGGGTTTGAGTTCTCTACATTTAAAGCATCATGTGTACCGTAAATTTTACATAGTGCATGAATCACTTTTCAAATAAGGCGTAAAACTGATTTTGGTATGTCTGACCGTCCTTGTTTAGAACAGTTTTTGCCTCTAGAATCTATTCTAACTTGAAGCTATGATTATTAGCTTTTTCCTCCAAACGTGATGATTTTTATGCTCAAATTTATTGTTTAACAAAGTTTCATGTGAAACTATCCAAACATAAATCATTTTAAATTAAGAATATTATTTTACACACAAATTCAATGATGTGTTGCATGTCCATTAATAAATATGAAAACACATAATTTGTCGTATTCATTGATTGACGTGACATTGTGACAACGCATGATGCATGTGTAATTTACACTAGTTTAATATAGTACTAAAGCAACCATGTATGGACGCTCTATACCCATTCGTACTGAATTCTTCTCATGTCGGTGTAACATGTACCAACACAAATAATGAATCATGTGACTATGAACTAAACACAATTGCAGGTCACCCAATAAAAAAAGATTGAATTTTTATCTTCAAGATTAAAAAGGGTACTCAAAACTGTAGCAAAAAATCAATAAAACTCAAAAATTGAATAAATAAACAAATAATCAATTACAAAATGAACATAGTGAACGGTATAATGAAACTAACATTGAACCGATGAATATCGGATTTGAGATGAGAACGTTGATCTTGAAAAGAATCAAACTGAGCCTTACAAGTATTGCATGTTAAGGTAGAACCCGAAACGACTACGTTTTGGACAATATGATCGACGTGGTTTGAGGGTGGTTGAAGGGTTTGGGAGTGAGGAGAAGGGAGAAAATGACAAGAGTCGAAGAAGTTTGGTGGAAGTTGAAAGATTGAACGGTGAAGTTTTTCTTGGGATGATGCCATTGTTTGTTGTAATGGGAGAGTTAGTGACTAGTGAGTGAGTGTGATGCAATGGGGAGGGGATTAGCCGCCAATAAATCCTCTCTTGCCAAGCAGTTTAAACTTTAAATTGTCTCCCTCCATCCCAAATTATATATGAGTTGTCTTGCAAAATTGTTCTACAATTTCTCTACATTCAGGGACTAAAGTGACTACTCATTTCCCATTCAGGGACTAAAGTGACTAATTCCCTTAAAAATAACATTAATATTTCATTAGTATTATAAAACGATATACGATATATAATGAGATTTTTTTTTTCAAAACGGCATAAAAAAAAGTTGGGACAGAACCAACGTCATCTTTCAATTTCTAATACTTCAAAATTGATAAAATGTTGTGTTTGATGTGTATCGTGATCCTGATATGTTGCATGATACACCTTGATACTTATCGGAAGAGTATCTAATTATTAATTACGTGTGCACGTGTGATTTTCCTACTATTTTGTTTTTTGTTTTTTGTTTAAAAAAAATATGAAACATGATTTTCTTCTTTTTTTTCTTCTGAAAAAACATTAAAATATATTCATTAGGTAATAATGTTCTTTTTGGGATATAGTGTAACAATAATGATGTTATCATTTTAGGACATATGTAATTGATTAAGTAATGATGTTTTTTATATTTATATATTATTATGCATTTAGATATTTAATTTTTTACTAAAATATCTCGGCAATGTCATATCTTAAATTTTAAAATGTTCTCATAGCATCGTATCGGTATCGCATAAGTATTTCGATTTCATAGAGTACCGTCCAATTATTTAATGATAACATGTCGTATCTTTGTATAATTTATTAATAAACTAAATCAATTTTTGAGTTTTGCCTATAATATATCGATACTCGACAAAACTTTAAGGTATGTAAGAATTTATCTTAAATTTTGGATGAGTAGAAATTTTTAACTCCATTGTATAAGTTTGTTTTGGATTGGCTTAAGGTCCATAATTCCTGCATATTAGATATGAACAAGGTGATACTAATAGATACGGGGTTATTGATGGGAACATTAGAAATGATGTTGATACGAGCTCTTTGTGGTGGAAAGACATTTGTGTTGTGAAAACATCAAATGTATTTTCAGTTAGGGATGCATATAAGATCATATTAGAATGCAATACCTTGTGTGACCCGTCTTTGGCGAAGACTTAACATAAATCTGTCCCGTCAAACTGCATCAATGGTATGGCAATCCTAGAGCTTTTCTTAGATTTATGTAGTTGTGAATTTGAACTGGAAGTGAATGTTGTTAACAGGTTACTGGTATTGCAAAGGAATTGGTTTAGAATCAAGGAGAGGATAGATTATACAAGTTTTAGTAGCAGAGCAGTTCTAGACGCGTTGTTGTTCTTTCAATTGCAGTGACATTTTCATATTGATTTTCCTCTTGTGGGATAAGGATTCAGTTTCTTGCAATCTTTACAAACCATGGTGCAATAACTATAGCTTCAGGAGTGGAGGACTAGATGTCAAAAATTTTGACCATATTCTCATGCGGTATATATAGAAGCTGACAGGAGACCATAAAATATTGTTTTAAAAATTCTCCATCGAATAGAGGTGCACACTTGCAACAAGTATCTTGGTGGTAGAATCTTTTGTTGTTCTTTTGCAGCAGAACGTTTTCATTGTCGGTTTGAGCCTTGAGTTTTCATGGTTGTCAGCAATTGTCTCAGAGAAGCTGCTTTGGAGTGCTTGCAGCTGTGTTTTTTTTTTTAATAAGGTAGATGAATTTTGTAGTATTTATTTGATAATTGATCTTGAATGGTGTTATTTTGGTATTATATCAAAATCCTTGTCTTTTTGACTTTGGATTCGTAGATGATGTTCATCATATTGTCTGTGTTGTTCGATAACTTGTTAGTGGCATGGAACGAAATCGTAAGGTGTCCATTTCCTTTGGTCAATTAATTGATCGGCTTATCTAAAAACTTGTTATGTGATGGAAGTGTCGTCATAATTTGTTTTTCAGGAGTTCTCTTTTTTGGTTGCTAGAGTTTTGGTCATGGTTTGGTTTGAAGACATTAATCTCATATCCTATTAAGAGTTTTAGGACTAGAGGTTATTGTTTAAGGTATTCTCAAGAAGAACTATTCTCTACAAAGTTTGAATTCGTGTTGTATTTGACATCTCCATAAACATATATTGTGATTTGGGATACATTTTATCTAAGTTAAATATGTTTTTTATCCATATAAATATATCAAATTTTCGTTTTAGCACTTCTAAATTTTTCCTTCGACTTTTATAGTCCCTATAAAATTTTAAATAACTACTTTTGGTCTCCATTTTTAAGTCAACTAATGTGTTTTTTTAATGAAATTTCACATAAAAGTGTAGAATATTGTAAAACTCTCTCAAAAAAAAAATAGAATTTTTTAACAAAACATAAATTAAATGAGTTTTTTACCGCAAAAAATATAAAAATTCATATTTAATAATGTTTTGTTAAAAAATTCTATGTTTTTTAAGAGATTCTTATAATATTACAAACTTTTTTGAAATTTTTTATTTAAAGATATGAATTTTACATATGAGTTTACTTTAAATGATGCAGCAAAATTGAAAATGAAAAACTTTTGAAAGACTAAAAGTCGAAGAAATTTTTTAGAATGACTAAAACCAAAAGTTAGTATATTTATAGGGACTACAAAAATATTTAAGTCACCATTTTTTCTAATCTAATAAATAAAATTTTCTAAGCCGGCCATAGTTTTTAGTGAGAGAAACTTCAACTTCTCTCTAAGTTCTCTTTCTTTTTATGTCATCAAGGATGGCTGATTTTAGGTTATTTTTTGACCTAGAATCACCCTCTGCAACTTTTTCCTCATTTCTTTCGATCTAAATAAGTGATTTCCACAAAAATCAAGTTTTTTCTTCGTGATTTAATCGTCCAAGTGTGACGTTGTATTGTTCGTCGTCTTGTGTGATGTTGTTTGGTTTTGCGTTTGTTTTGTTCATATTGAAAGGCTTCGGTCGATCATAGATTCAATTAATGATTTGGACGTTAGTGTTGCATTTCATATCTGAAAGCATGAACATTCTGGTGATTTAAATTTGGAGAATGTTAACCATTGTCCGCGGGGCATTGGTTAAGCACCAATGAAGTAAATTTTTATTAAAAAGTAATGTAATTATTACATAATAAAAAGTGACAGTTTAGATTTCCAAAACAGAAAATTCTATTTATAGATTCCTTAACCAGTGCCCCCGGGTCACTGGTTAACAAGACCCTTTAAATTTTATCATATTATTTGTGGGCATTTTACCATTATATATCACTAGAATTCGACCTGTGCGATGCAAGATTTTTTTTTTTTAAAGTGTCGTATATAAGTATTAAATTGACTGTATATTTAGAGTGTCATATATAAGTATCAAATTGACTATCTTCTGGGCTCTTTGGTAACATCCCTATACAAACATCATGTCTTTGATGATATTTCTTATATCAGTAAATCATGTCTTTCCAATCCAATATAAAATTTAACCTGGCATATTTCCCTAGTCATGGATGTTACCCGATGTGAGCATCTTTCAAAAGTGCACGGTCTACAAAAAGAATGCAAGAAAATTAATTAAAACAAAGAACAAATTAGCAAAACAAAAAGCAAATACATGGTTCAAAAATAAAATAGAATAGAAAAATCTAAAAGAAAAATTAACATAAATTACTGCTTCATTGCACTTATTGTTTCTTTCCTGTTCATCCTTTTTGCTCCAAGAGTTAGCATTTAAGGGGATTAGTTTTATTTAGTTATCAATTAGAATGCGATTAAATTTTACAACAAAAAAAAACAACAGTAGAATACGATTAACAAAAAAGATACATAATATAGAATCTATTGACTACCTTCATTTCAATTTTGATGTTGAGTCTCTTAAATAATGGGCATTGCTACTTTGCTATAAGGAAGACTGCCACAATTGGTGTAAACATCTCAAACTAAAAACAAAAAACTCAAAAAGGATATTCCATTTCTCAAAAAAATATGCATATCGATAAAATGCATGTTAAATTAGAATACCAGTAAAGCAGTGGCATGAGAGGAAGGTTGTAAGGTCACGTCCTTCCATTTGCAAAACATATGATTCTTCTGATGTCTGTGTAATTTACCACGGTTTAGGGTTTGCTATATATAGCCGAGTTTGTATGAAAATTAGGGTAGCCGAGTTTGCATGAAAATTAGGGTATTTAGTTTGTAAACGTATTAAATAAGTGTGCAACAACTTGCAAAAAAAAGTCTACAGAAACAATAGATATATACAAACGATGACACAACATGATAGGAATGAAAAGATCATCAGTGAGGAGAAATATTAGGGATTGCTGCATTTTAGAGGGAATTTGTTAGGTTAAATTGCTGCTAACCTAATGCAACATTTTAGAGGGAAATTATTTGGTTAAGTTGTTGCATACCTGATAAAATTAATAAATAAGGATAATGATAGGGATATAGCCAAGTTTACATGGAAATTAGGATAGACGAGTTTGCATGGAAATTAGGGTATTCTGTTTGTAAAGTATTAAATAAGTGTACAAAATAATGTCAAAGAAAAAAATGCAACACGATAGGAATGAAATTGGTGCGATGCATTTTTTTTAGTATTAAATAAGTGTACAAAATATTGTCAGAAATAAAAGAAAAAAAAGGCATAAGTGTACAAAATACTATAAAAAAAAAAGGCAACATGATAGCGATGCATTTTTTTAGTATTAAATAAGTGTACAAAAAAAGACATAGGTGTACAAAATATTGTCAAAAAAAAGGCAAGAGGATATGAATGAAATTGGTGCGATGCATTTTTTCAGATGAAATTTGTTAGGTTAAATTACCATTAACCTAATACAACATTTTAGAGGGAAATTATTAGGTTAAGTTGTTGCAGGGTTGAATTGTGTTTTCAAAAACTTCTTACTTACGTTCTGAAGAGGTGATTTTGAGAAACACCCTTTGTTCCAACATACCTCACCTCCTTTAAAAGGAATTCACGGCCATCAAACATCTTTACACGAACGTTGCCCATGTCTTGGACTTTGCAAGCTTTGTTATTTCCGAGTCGAACAACTCCTCCTTCTTTTAGAGCCAAAGTCTCAACCTATTTGATAATATACATTATTGACTTGACATATTTTGACCATATTTTTCTACTAATTCACAAAGATAAATAATATTATGTAAGATGTTGTTGGATTCGTCTCGATGAATATTTTTAAAATATTAAATTTTCATAATTATTTTAGTAGAGAATTGAAGACATCAAAGATAAAACATATGTAATAGTACATGTGTCGGAGTCAACTAAGTTATCTATTGAGGAACGAATGAAGTAATAAATAAGGAAGGATTAACTTAAGTGTTGTGAGTTTCTTTTCAAATTTACCTCTTTATCTGTATTGATCATTTTATTGTATAGCAATGCTATATCTCTAGAAAAATAGCATTAAGAATTTTTCAAGACATGATAGCAAGTTTTAATTGCATGATTTATTTATTCACTTTCCTTTACTGCAGTCCTGATAAATTTTATCGATTTAAAGGAATAAATAACATTTTATTTTCGTTCATTTAACAAAATTCGCACGCCCAACGTTCCGCGCGTGGTCTAGATTTTTACAAACATGTGTGAAGTACTAAAAGAAATGGTTGGAAATTGAAAAACCATTCGCCGCACAGTCATCAATGCCAGATCTGAGTTTATGTCCCTTTAAACATAACAAAATGTGGTGGTCCTCACCATTGTTAACATGCATGACCCACTCCTACCCCACCACGTGTCTTTCCTCACCTTCACCAATCACTCTCATCACAGCTCACTTACTAACAAAAACAACTCCTACAAATGCAAAAACCACAAAAATCATCGTACAACGCACCATTTCATATAACACCACCACAAAAACCACACCACTCTCATTACCATTACAAAATTTAAATAGTCGTGTTTCGTAAGACATAACTCAATTGACAAAGTCGACGCTATTAATTTCAATATCTTATAATTTCAAACTCATGTTCTCGCAATTGTGTGTGAATTTTAAATATTCAAACACCCAAAAAAAAATAGTACAAAAATAAGAGCATAGCAATGGAGCACAATTCACTTACAACGGTCCATACCTAAATTAAATTAGAGCATAAAAATCCAATGCAATCACATTCTGGAATAAGAAAAAAGAAGCTCGTAAATTTAAAATATAAATTACAAAATAATAATAAAACAAGAACACTCTGAAATTACAAAATCAAGACATGAAAACAAACGAAACAACAAAAGCAGACAAAGCAGTCACTGCAACAGTAAGAACACCAGAAGCTTTCACGTTCACACCAGCAGATTTACCAGTACTCTTCTCCGCCGCAGTCGACGGCGCACCAGCCGGAGCACCATCGGGACTCTCACCAGCCGGAGCCGGAGGCGAGGCTGGAAGCGGAGTAGGCGCATCAGCCGGTGAAGGAGCAGAAGCAGGTGTCGGTGAAGGAGCACCAGCAGGCTCCGGCGCCGGAGAAGGTGAAGTAGCAAACAGCTCCGATGGAAGAAGCACACTATCAACAGAGTAAATAGCAAGAGGAGTAGAATCCAAAACTGTATCAGCAATTCTTGAAGAATCAACTCCGGTATGAAGTGTAACAGAATCACCGGCAGTGGTAACAGTGTAATCAAATTTTCCAGCACCGTTTGTAGCTAAACTAGAAATAGGATCTTTCGTAGTTTTCAAAGATCCAATGGGAAGATATTTAGCAGCAGCATGATACTGTAAAAGTGAAACCAATTCAGCATTTGAAAGCTTGGTTAAATCTGGAACACCTTTCGCTTTAAAAGCTTCATCGTTCGGAGCAAAAATCGTTAATCCTTTATCAGCCGTTGATTGAAACGTTTTGATTAAACCGTTGGAAGATATAAGGGATGCAAATGTTTTGCAACCGGCTTTTTCTATTAAAGCGGTTAGGTTGACGGAGGAGGAAGGTGGTGGAGCGGTGAGGATACCGGGAGCAATGATCGGAGCTGTGATTTCGAGGACGGAGATATTGTAAGGGATTTGTTTAACGGATTTGGAGTAGGATGAGTCGAGTTTAGAGCCGGGAGCAGCGGAGCCGAAGCCGACTTTACCGCCTTTTAAGTCGGTGATGTTAACGGATCCGATGTTATTGACGGCGTTGCCGGTGGTTTGGAAGAGAGTGGTGGAGAGAGTGGTGCCATTGGTGAGTTGGTGGAGTTTAGTGTTGTCGAAGTAGTCGAGGAGGATTAATAGGGAGAGGATTTTTTTGACGACGGAGATAGGGTGGGAGGAGGTGATGGAAGAGAATGCGGCGTTGTTGAGGACTAAGACGGTGATGGTTTGACGGGAGTTGATTTCGTCGGCGAGTTTGGTTTGGGAGAGGAAGGTGTTGTATTGGGAGTAGTCCGGGTTGGAGGAGAGGATTTCGGTGATGTTGTGGGCGGAGATTGTGGTGGCGATGGAGAGGAGGAGGAGGAGGATGAGAGAGTGGTAACCCATTTTGGAGAGAGAGAGAGAGATTGTTTGAGTGTGGGAAGTGAAGTGGAAGAGTGGGAGTTAAAGGTGGCAGTGTCTGTTTGTATGTAGTGTGTGCGTGTCTGTGGGGTTTGTTTCTTTAACCATGGTTATGGTTAGTTAGTTTACGGTTAGGAATGTGAAAGTGTAAAAGGAAATTATAGGGACAAAACGTATATATATCATAGTATAACTAAGTTTATATTGAATGGCGCATGGTGGATTCAAATTATATTAATCTCTTTTGAGTAATGTAATTGTAAGTTCTACTTTTGTTTAAATAATGTACATTCTTTATTGAAACAATTTGATTTTTTTTAGGAAAAAATGTGTTGTGTTTGGCATTACATTAGCAATTATAGTAACCTAATCTGTGTACCTTTTTAGTAGAGAAAAAGGAAAGATGGTGGTTAAGGAAATGATGATAACTAGAGTTATGAAAGAGCATGTGAGAGGGATATCATTTGGGGAGAAGGGGGGACATGGATTACTTGGTCACAGCTGGAAATGGAAAGAGAGGTCGTGGCATTCGTTGGCTTCATTGCCATTTGCCCTTCTTTATGTGAAATGGCTTCTGTGTCCTTTTCACTTTCTTCTGTCTTATTCTCAGTTTTATAATTCTTGGAACCTTTTCAATTGATGTCTTTCTTGTTTGTGTCTATTGTGTGAACAGTGCAGCGGTAAAGCATCTCAGTTTTTTTTAATAGATTATCGATTGGTAGCTCAAACCTTCAAGTGCACTGTAAAATGGAAGGGGAAACTATCTTGACCAAAACGATGGAAGGGAAAATAAAGAGTTTTCACACAATCAATCTAAAGTCAATCAATTATAACCGTTACATCATAAAAAATGTTGGACTTGAAACATTTTTAAAGTCAACCAAGTTGTCTGAGCTCTAGTGGCAAAAAACTTATTTTAAGAACGTATTCGAAGGAATACTGGGTTCAATTTCCAGGAGGAACAACGCTTGGCCAGTGCACATGCCTTTACGTACGAGTCGGATTAGTCGTCCACCTTTGATGCGTCGGAAACTGGTGCGAAAGAAGAAAAAAAACCATTTTTAAAGTCATGCATATGAATAATTGTTATGTGTTTATAATGTAAAGAATTTACGGTGACAATGTATGAAAAGTTAAACTCAAAAGAAAATAATTTTCTCAATAAAAATCTAAACGAGGGATCGACATACACCGTCTCCTAATTAAGAAAAGGGAAACGACGGTCTCTAAGAGTGCTCAAAGTTTTATGGATTGATTGCGGATGGTAGTGTGATGATGAGAGATAGAACTAATTCTATTATTATTTTCTTGTTGTTAAAAGAAAATTCGATTTTGTTGGCTACTATTTTGTCTACTACTACATGAAAAGCAAGAAATTAGGCTATTTTTAATTGATAAAAGTCAATGTGCAATCAAATTATCGAGTGTATTAAATTCATATCTTGGAATAGGCTCAAATATCTTGTGAAGAGTTTTAATTTTTCCTTAAATTAGTGATGAGTTATCTCAAACGTTAGAGATCAAGTCTCATATTATTTTTGTTAAAAAAAAAGTCTCACATCAACATCATATCATTCATGAATGAGTAAAATATTTGATATATAAGAGATGCACATATATAATGTTTTAAGTTTTTGAACCCTTCACTCAATTTTGACAACACTATTATGTGTCGTCTCCCTCTCATATGCTATGAAGCATTGATGCTTCCGACTTGATTTATTTTTGGGTTTCAACCATGAGTGGTTAATTTACACATCGCCTAATAAATGAGTAAAATGTTAAGGGAAATGCTAACCAATGCCCCCGGGGCACTGATTAAGGATATGAAAAAGGAAATTATATAGTAGTTAATGCATTGAAATTGTGTAATTAATTTATAATAAAGTCAAAAACAGTTTTCTTTTATGGTAATAATTTCCTTTTATGGTATGCTTAACCAGTGCCCGGGGGCACCGGATAGCAGGACCCAAATGTTAAATATATATGAGATGATTCTTATACTCAATTTTTGTTGCATTTATGTATTTTCGTCAATCAGTGGCCACCTCTTTAATATGATCATTGCATTAGATTTTTTATTCTCACCATTTTTTTTTACAAGAAACAGTCTCACCCATTTGAGACAAAATTTTCACATGATAAATTGTATGAAATTTTATTATTTATATGAGAAAATTATATTTATATGTGAGAACAGTCAATATTAAAACACAATGTTACAAAACTATATTAGACAATCAAATTTTTTTTAATCTTCATCATTTATGTATTAATATATGATCAATTGTGAGTAAACATACACATAAATATATAAATAACATCTCTATGTAACCGTTGATTGTATGTCAATTTAACCTGGTTTATATGTTACCTTGATCTAGGACTTCCTAGTTGGCAGTTGTACATCAAGAAGTTAGGAAAAAAAACAGAGGAAGACAAAGAATATTGAAGAAAAGTGTTAAAAGCAATACCATAATTATTTTTTTCTTTGATATAAAAAAGCAAGACCATTCTGCAAGTGGATAGCCTGCAGTTGCATCAACATATAATGTGACAGTGTAAAGAGCATTGCAGTTCGACTCGTTAATTTGAAAGTTAGGTACTCAAGTGATTTTCTCTCCCTTTAGACTCTGTTTCACAATGTACTTGTTCTGATGAGTTTGTTAGAGTACCTTGTAACGGCTTCAAAAATTCAGAGCTTGCATGGTCAACGACTCAATATAATGGACTAATGGAATGGAGTTTATATTTTTTTGTTAAATTGTATTAATCAATTTTTGATAAATAATTGTATTAATCAATTCCTATAAAAAATTGTATTAATCAATTATTTATTTGTAGGTTTGTATTTTATTATAAATACATTAAAGAGATTAACCATAGTGTGACACAAGTGATAGATATTTCGATCCCTTAATTATTTGATATCGAGTTCGATTCATGGCTGGTGCTATGAAAAAACATTTATTTAGAGACATCAATCCCTTAAATGGATCACAGTGCATCAAGGAGATGAATACCTTTGGTTAAAAAAAAAAAACATTAAAGGATCAATTGCATGTCCTCTATTTTCATTGTATGTACTTTAAAAAAAAAACTATGTTTTGAAGATTAAAAAAAAAAGACTACTAGTACTTTATCAATTTACTTTAAATGCTTGGCTGAATCGATTGAAAGTATTCAAGTTTAAGTATTTGACTAAAGCAAGCAATGCTCACATAAACTTGTTTTAGGGAATGCTCACATTAACTTAAAAATTGGAGATAATCTTAATTGTACTACTATTTACATATACCTAAATCAGCAATAATTTTTTTTCAATATTTTTATCTAATTATTTGTCCTTTTTCAATATTACTCTGAGCTCCATCCACCCCTTTTTATAAGCACACATTTACATTTTTCATACAAGAAAAGTTGATGGTTATATTTCATGTGTACATTTTATGCATAATTATACTAAATTACCTTTTATGTGTAGATGTATTTATAATTGACTTTTCATATTTCAAAACACATTGATAATATTAATTAGAGTTATGTTTGAAAAAATATATAATAAATTGAAAATGAGATTATATTTATGGACAAATTTTTCTCTTAATGGTGTTTATAATTAGAGACAGATGAAATATTTATTATTTCATTTATTTCACAAATTTTCTACAATAGGTAGTTGGAGATAATTTTGACAAAACAAAATTAATACCAACCTAAATTTGATTACTATGTGGAACAATTATTTATTAAATTATATTTACCTCGATCAAATTTTGGATTATCAAGACCCCTTCTTCTGAGAATCGGAAAAAAAACTACTTTACCCTTTGAAACGAAAAATAAAATAAAAATATGAAATTTTTTCATAAAAAACAACACTTGGAACATATAAGGGTAGTTTGAACTAGTATTATATTTGAGTTCAACAAACTTGAGGACATTTTCGGTGAATTGTTTAATGAGACTCCAAGTGTCTCATGATGTGGTTTACAATAGTCACCAAATATCATAGTTTTATGTATAACATTCTTATTCATATGAATATTTAGACAATAAGTTCCTAACCTTTAGACTAAGAAAAAAGACATATTCCATAGTTATTTCTGCAATATGATAGATGCCTTTCAATCTTCATAACGTACAAGTAGTATTAATTTCCGCAATAAAATGTTGGAGCACATAGCTGGCAAGAACAAGAAGTGGCTAATGGTGCCAACTGCAACCTGCCAACTTTAGTATTTTGATGTTAAAAGACATGGAGGCCAAAAATTACTTAAAAGAGAAAATATTGTGAATTGTCACGTTGATGCTTGACCTATAGTGCTTAGCATGATCCATTTATGAATAGTGGAAAGTGGACAGCATATCATAATATAAGTATCCTATAACCATGATCATGTAGCAGTTGGAATAAACTTTTCCAAATGTGGCTAACGTGGCCATCACTCCTTCTATATATAGTAACTATTTTGACTCATTTTCTTTTATCCCAACAATACCATGTTACAAAATTACAAATCAAGTTCCTTTTGGCTTTCTTTGGCTTTACAAAAGCTTCACTCTCTTTGCTTGTGACTAGAGAAAATGTTATGGATCCTCTTCTTGATAACATGAACGGTCCATAAAATATGTAGGCATTAAAATTTGAAGTGAGATGTTTCGAAAAATAACAATAATAAAATTAGATATCTTTGGGAGAGACCTAGCTAGTTTGATTATCAAGAGACTTGTATTTCAAGAATCAAGATTACCAATAACTATGTGCGGCATTAACTTTTATGTGTTGAATCTATACATGTTTCAATTTAGTTTAAGCAATTGGAATTAATCCATTATGAATGTTGTCTAGGAGTCTAGGACTGGACTGAATTTTTGTTATTCTTCATTGAGATTTGGAAAGTCCATGGTCTACACTAAACAATTTCAACAAAAATAAATATGAATCGCTCTAATCACTAATTTTGTCAAACAAGAATTAAACCGATTGTTTAATTTGATGCAAACTTTTAAGTATATATAAGTTGATTAAGTTATTTGGATGCATCATTTCAGTTGTGATTTCTCATAATTTGTACGTTCTTAATATCACAAATCTCATAACATTTTTGTTGTTGATAACTTATATCTTCCAAAAATATGAATCAAATAACAAGTTATTGGGCTGCACTCATAGCCATAGTGTGGATGAGTGTGACACTGACATTATCAAAGGGTACTCGTCCTATGGTTCATGAACATAATGAGCAAGGTAATTTTGAAGTAGTGGGAAAAAAATGGGGTTTATTGGTTGCTGGTTCAAAAGGTTACCCAAATTATAGGCACCAAGCTAATATTTGTCATGCCTACCAAGTATTAAAAAGTGGTGGCCTTCAAGATGAAAATATAATTGTTTTCATGTATGATGATATTGCCTACGATAATGAAAATCCAAGGCGTGGTGTTATAATCAATAGGCCAGATGGTCCTAATGTTTATCTTGGTGTTCCTAAGGTATATACTTCAATTTCCCGAATAAATTAATTTAGCACCATTTTTTCAATTCATATTACTATTACTACATTTAATATTTAATTTAATTATCAGATATTCATTTAATCTATTTATATATATATATATAAAAAAAAAAATCAATCTAGTAGTAGTTTAATTTTAGATTTATATTACACTAAAAAAGTTAGTGTTCAATAGAGTGAAATTGAATATATATTTTATTTTTTATATTTTTTTCTTTTTAGATATAAAGTGGTGAAATTTCAGGATTATACGGGGAACAATACAAATGCACAAAACTTTATTGCTGTACTTAATGGCGACCTACGTGGTATCATTGGAGGTAGTGGTAAAGTATTGAACAGTGGCCCAAATGATAGCATCTTTATTTACTATTCGGGTCATGGGTATCCAGGCTTGATCGGTCAGTAAAAAAGAAAATTCTCTATTACTTTTTTTTAGACATATTTAGTACATTTGATTCATAATTTCAAAATTAATTTGTATTTCATGTATGTTAATAATACATTAAAATTACTTAAAAGTTTTATATAACAAATATTTTTCCTTTTTAAGTCTATTTTTCACAATCTTCCTGTCTCATTTTTCCTTTTTTAGCCTCTATCAAATCTACTTATAATATACATTGATCAATATCACTAAATAGAATGACTAAAATTCAAAATGACGTAACCTTTTTTTTTGTTTTTGAAAGATGTAACCTAATTTGTTGAATTGCACTACTATACTTCTCCAACATTAATCCTAGAATATACATCAAAGGCATCTTTGAGATGATAGATGAGTTGCTTATTATTCACTACGAAACATAAATATGAACTAGTATTGTTATTTAATCAGGTATGGCAGATCATAGCATTGTTTATGCAAAAGATTTCGTGGATGCCTTGAAGAAAAAACATGCTTCTAATTCTTACAAAAAAATGGTGAGTAACCTTGAATCTTTTACATTGACAAATAAAATAAAAAGCCACCAATCAACTATGGTAATTCAAAATGTTTATTCCATTGACTAATTCATAAAATTATAAATAGGTGATTTATTTGGAAGCATGTTATTCTGCGAGCATATTTGAAGGGCTTCTTCCAAATAATATGAATATCTATGTAACTACATCTACCAATGCACGTGAGTTGGGATATGGATTTTACTGTCCTGACGGTAAAAATCTTTCACCGACTGAGTATACAACATGTTTGGGAGATACCTTTGGTATTTCTTGGATGGAAGACAGGTTTGCATTTTTTTTGTGTGCATAATAATAAAATCAATTAGGGTTCAATATATGATGATATTATTCGTAAAAAAGTAGTATGATTAAAATTTATATGCATACACATTACAATTATAATACCACAATTAATGTTTGTCATGTATATGTGCATACATGTGGTATATATTGTTATTTTAATGATTAAAATTTTAAAGAATATTGAATATCTTTTAAATTAACAAAAATAATTTTATTTTAATAGTTTTTTTTACGTTGATTTTATTTTAATAGTTTGGTACAAAAATAACACTAACTTTATTTAACATTATTACATTAAAATGCAAGTAATGAATTGAACTCTAGATACTAACCTTGGTATATGATTAGATATAAAATTATTAAAGCCTTTTGAATTTGTGCTTTTGTTCATCGAGCAGTGACAAAAATGATAGGACGAAAGAAACTTTGCGACAACAATATTTTACTGTAAGTGATCTATCTTTTTCAAACTTTTCTCTTGATTATAAACATAGAATTTTTTTTATCCTACCTAAAACAAATAAAAAAAATACAAGTCCGACCAACTATGAGTTTTGTTTACCCAAATGACCTATTTTCTCAGATTTTTTTTTTTTGTCATCTAGTGGCTGTCCTGCCACTATGTATGGTGGGATACATTGTTTTTCTGACACTTGGTGGAATGACAGTGGTGGAATTCTGTTTTTTTTTTGGTATTATGCCATTGTGTCTGATAGAAAGTTAGAATTTCACCATTGTCATTTTGCCAAGTATCAGAAAAACAATGTATCCCGCCATACACAGTGGCGGGACAACCACTATATAATGTCGATTCAATATTAAATGTTTACGGGTGATGTACAGGTTCGGGATAGAACAATTAGTAACGGAAAGTTTCCTTCTCATGTGACACAATTAGGAGATTTAAATATCAATAATGATTTTCTAGTTACATATATTGGTGCTGCCCCTCATAATAATGTTAATGATAACTACAAGCTCACTAACACTGCAAGTGTGTATTCATTTGAACCGTTCAATACTTCAACAAGTTTCGTCAGCCAAGATGATGCATATTTACTTCATCTCAGACTTACGGTAATTTTTTCTTCAATGTCTTATCATGTATGAAACAGAACTTAAAAGTATTAAAGTTCAAATTTGGATAAAGAATAAAATACTAACATAACAATTAATATATTAAGATTGTATACAAACTTTTGTATGTATGGATTCAAATTGTAGATACTTTGGGTTTGAAATGTTATCATTGAAGTTTGAAATGTTATTATATCACTCATAAAAGGATACTTATTATTTTTTGAATAATTGTAGTTGGAAAAAGCACTTGATGGTTCTAAGGATAAAGTGAAAGCTCAAAACGAGTTAGATGCTGAAATTGCTTATAGAAAGCATGTGGACCACAATATCCATCTCATAGGAAATATTTTGTTTGGAGAAAAGAAGAGCTCCGCTATGATGTTTCATGCCCGTGCAATTGGTCAACCTCTTGTCGATGATTGGGACTGTCTTAAAACACTTGTAAGAAAAATAACACACTATGATTAGTATTGCCACTTTCTTGCATACAATATTGTTTCTCAAACACTAACCATTCATGATAAATTGTTTTAAATATATGCATTGTTTAACATATATATGATGGTATTATACATGTTACACATTAAGTACCCAAATTCACGTATTATTTTATGCAGTTTAAAACTTATGAGAGTCATTGTGGTATCTTATCAACCTATGGAAGGAAATACTCAAGAGCCTTTACTTATATGTGTAATATTGGCATTTCAGAGAAGCAGATGATTGCAGTAGTATCTCAAGTTTGTTTAGGGATACACCATTCTTCTTAAATTTTGTTATAATCGTGGATATAACAATAAGGGGTGTCTAATGTGGATCTAGTTTAAAAGTAGACCTTGCTATTTTTAGTAAATTTTATTATAATGTAATATTTGTTCTCTATTTTTATTATAAAATCCATCTTTTATTGAAAATAGTAAGGGTCCACACTTAGACAATTTTTTAGAGATCCATCTTAAATACACTTGTTATAACAAATATATCAATAAATCAGTGATTGTTTCAATCTACAAGATGTATTGTCCTTCTTAGTATTGGAGTTGCTCTTTTCATTACTTCAAATTATGCTCACTATAAGAATTAAGATATTCGACAATGATATTTGAGTAATGAACGTATTTGCTGATAAGTCCTAGTAGCAATCAAAGTATTGTTTTTATCTTATCCACAAAGACTCTTGTAAATTATAATTGTTCAAGAAATTATATGTTTCTAAATTAGTTTTTGGAGATTGTTTAAGTGCATAAACACAAACCAAATAAATTTTGAAAAATTTAGAGATTGACATACGAGTTTTCATCTGTTACTTCACTAATGCATCCTAATTTGATCGAGCACATATTTTCATGTTTTTTATTATAACTCCACATGTCAATCATTATACGTTTTCGTTTCACAACAAACAATGAAATATTATTGAATCTATTAACTTCCGATTATTCGCTCAGTTAACCTGTACAATTGTATTACAATTCAACATAATGTTATTATTGTAAACCAAGACCTATTTTTAAAAATGCACAATCACAAATGAATTTATCCACCATCTTTGATCTAACAAGTTTTTTTCAAGCACTTATTAAATCAAAATATCACTTATATATACATCGATGAAGATGATCTAAATCTTAGCAAATGTGTTGAGACTATCGATATCGATGGTAATCAAATAAAAAGACTCAAAGATTATTAGTATATATATGCAGAAGCTTGCAGTTTGAATATAACTTGAATTAGAGTCAAATTATTTTCAAAAAAGAATAAACGATTATAGATTACAAGAAGAATTCAGTTGCTCATAGGGGTAAGTTTGATTCTTTTTTTTTCTCCGAAGGAGATAGGGATAGGTTTGATGATGAGTAAAACATCTAAAATTACATTAATTAAAGGGAAAATTATAGTCACCTCCCCTGAGGTCTATTAAAAGTACATTGACACTCCTTCTATTTTTAAAACTTATAATAACCTCCCTTAAGTTTTGATAAAATAGATTAACACTTCCCTTCTCTCTTAACACTGTTAATGCACCGTTAATATTGTTGTTTTTTTTTTACCTCAGTTTCATAGTCACACCTTCAAACAGAATTCTAAAGGGATCATCATTAGTTTTACGTGGAAATTGGGATCAGAGTGCAGTTTTCTATTAGAATCATTATTCTTGGGAGGAAATTCTTCTTCAATTGATTTTCGTGAATTGATCCTTTAGAGGCATGAGTATTAACATTGTATTGTTCCTCTTATTGAAACCTCCCGTTGTTCTTCAGAAGTGATTCGCACAGCGAATGCAAGATATACAGTTAAAGTATTTGTAATCATGCCATGAGTAATTGAATTCAATTTAATAAAGAAAATTGCAATTTGGGGGAATTATTAATACAGAGATAAAGATAAAGGAAATAGGAAGGGTTTTGCTATAGATGGAATTGAATTTTCTCTTTTTGGTGAACGATGATTGAAATTAACAAAAAAAAATTGCAATTTGGGGGAATAATTAGATGATGATAGGGAGATGCATCACAAAAAACTTCATGATGAGCTAATGGTTGTGGTTTGAACATGGAACTGACGGAAAAGAAAAGAAAAACTAAAGGAGCATTAACGGTGTTAAGAGAGAAGGAAAGTGTTAGTCTATTTTGTGAAAACTTAAGGGAGGTTGGCGGAAGTTTTAAAAGTAAAGGGGGTGTCAACGTCATTTTAATAGACCTAAGTGGAGGTGACTATAATTTGCCCTTAATTAAAACATGCATTCATATACCATAAGAAAAACATTTTTTTTTGTCGAAGGAATACCATAAGAGAAACATATATTCAGATAGTATACGCTACATATACTTTTTTTTCTTCAGAAAGGATATATCAGAAGGTATGTTTTTCACTAGAGGGAAACAAAATGAATTTGAAAAAAAAACAAAAATATGAATGGCTTCGCCCAGGCTCGAACTGGGGACCTTCAGTGTGTTAGACTGACGTGATAACCAACTACACCACGAAACCAGATGTTATAGTTGCTGCAATTTTAAAATTTAGATTGACAGTAAATTAAGCAAGTTTAAAATTTTCGTAAAGCGATGACTAGGGGAACGAAACCACGTTAATGCATGTGTGTGCACTATGCATGTTGGAGATTTTATAACCACTGACAATAAATTAAACAAGTTTCAAAATCTCACAAAGTGGATGCTTAAAAAAATCTAAATTAAAAGTGGTGATGGTAAAAAATTCCAACCAATTAAAATCTCACTGTGTATTTTGCAATATTTTTCAAAAATTCGAACCAAACTCTCAAGCAAATGAAGAACTAGTAGTTTGATGTAGAATGTCATTTTTAAAATAAACAAACTTGTATATTTTTTCCCCCTAAAATATAAAATGATATTTTATGCGACAGTAAAAATATCATAAATGATTAAAAATACATATATACTACAGTTTTTCAATAGTATTAAATAAAAGAAATAATAATGAAATATTTTTTTTGGTTACATGAGAAAAGAAAAGAAAAGAAAAGGAAAAACTAAGTCATTGAAAAGAACATACATAAGACATACAATTTCGATCACCTAAGATGAGGACCTTACCCAAATCATTAGGGATTGAGTTTATTTAGTTTGATTCAGTTTCAACCGGAACATAAAAATATGAAACTAATTTAATTGATTTGGATTATATTTTTGATTTCCTGGAATCATTAATTTACAATTCAAATTATATATTTGCAAGTTTTCTTCTCTGTTAAGAATTTCATATCCCCGTTCTCGTGAGTTTAGCTCATTTGGTAAGGAAATTGCATATTATATGCATATGTTTGAGTTTGAACCTCAGACACACCACTTATTCACCTTAAAAAAAGTGAATTTCTAACAACTAGACTACTTAATCAAACTAAAATAAAATAAAGAATTTCATGGCTGAAAATGTTTAGTTTCATATGCTATCCTTCATTGAGAGAGGTTCAATTTGCATGAATAACAACAAAAAAATATACTTGTGTTCAATGTTTTTGATTGATAATTGGCATTCAATTGAATAATCACTGTCAATTGATTGTTTGAGCTTTGCATATGATGTTAGTATATATTGTTTGATGTTTTTAGTTTGAGAGTCATGAATAAAAAAGAATGTTAAGACATCGTTCAATGTGATTTTTGGATAGTGCAGATTTAACATCCAAAAATCAAATCAAGAAGTTTATTCATGTAAGTGGGTCTCAAATTCCCCTACCAAAATTGTTTTTGGCAATCAAATGCATGTCATGCCCCCACACAAAAGTGTGGTCAACAAGAGAAAAATTCTTCTCATGCTCTACCTAAACCCTATTTAAATCTCACCTTAAATACCCTTTCTAAAGAAGCAATTCAACACATACTACATAATAAATTAAGCTCAAAACACATATAGAATATAGGGATGCCACAAAAACTAAATACTTGGCGATGAATTGTCACTTTATTAGATAAAAGTATCAACACAATTTGTTAACGTATCTTAGTCGCATCTTAAATTTAAAAAGATTTGATATTCACATATTCGTATCGTATCAGAGTTGTACCATATCTCTATTCTTTATAAATGTGTAGTCATTAGTTTGTTATTAATAATAGATGTGTAGTTAACTAATACTCTTGTCAAAAAAGAGTCAACTAATTCGAGAAAGTTCCAACTTGAGCATTCACAGCATGAACCGTAATTTTCCCGGGAAGATGGCTTCATCAAACTATATAAACGCCATTCTATTCAATTTTTTGAATTTTCAGTTAGTTACAATCACACACTCCATTCACATTTCCCGCGTTCCATTCCTTCTCCTCTCGCACTTCTCTCTTCCTCACACCGACGAATCCTTCTGCATCTTCTTCCTCTCAGGTTTCTCTCTCCTTCTCAACGCAAATCTACCTCTGAATTTTACGAATCTGAGCGAAAACTCCTTTCACATTTTCTTCCATGAATCTCAATTTATCGTTTTCTATGCTCGATTTTCATCTCAGATTTGTCAAATCCATCAATCGATTCAATTCAGCGAAATATTCTGCATCCAGATGAATTTTATTTTTCAAACATTTTTGTCAAATTTGCAATTCATCTCTCGCATTTTTCTTCCAGATTTGTGTTTGTTGCTATGAATTTAGTTGTATTGGATAATTATTGATCTCTTTAGTGAAGATATTCTTCATTTTCACGAGTTATAATCTTCTAAATTCATTTTTCAGCTTGAAATTTGCTGATACTTTTTTTTTCTTCCTATTCACAACGTGAAAGATCAGCGAACAGTGATATAGAGGTGTTTGAATTAAGTGTTAGCAGAGATTTTGAAGTTCTTAGGTTACTCATCATTTCCAGCAATATTTGATTGAATAATCGGTTCAGTTTTTTTATAATTTTAATTAATTGAAATTAATGATGTTGTTAATTTTTTAATTACGAAATTGACCTTCATTTTTTGAGTTTTTTTGTCAAGATTATTATCATGCTTAATTTTGAAATTTTGTTATGTTACTCTGTATCTCTATTGTAATGTATGGAAAATTGGAAATCACTTGCGATGTACGGTGATTGGTGATTATATGCAATGTTATATCTTATTTGCTTGATTGTGTTTTCTTTAATTTTATTGATCTTGTACTTTAAAACTGATGTTCTATTTTCAACTCGTTATTGTGCAGTTAACTCCGCATTCCGATAATGGATTCATATTCTTTGAAGTCTGTGTTCGATTTGCCTCAACCATTTCAATCATGTTTTAGTTTCAGGTACTATACACTTTTCTTTTAATATGTGTGAGAGATATAGTAGGTTGCTACTAGATATGCTTAGCTGCCTCAAAGCTTTTAACCTGTATCATATTTTACGAAGCACTGACATGACACAGACACGGACACTTGACACGACTTTGACACATAACATAGATACATCGACACCGGTAATAATTTGAGAAAATAAATGAATTGGATGTAAACACATGTGTCGGTACCGATGCGTGTCGGACACGGGGACACACCTAATCTCAGAAGTGTCTGTGCTTCAAGAGATCATATTAGGAGATGGTGCTCATTTAGTACGTATCTTTGCGACATAACATAATAATTGATGATTTTTCATTACAATTTCAAACATCTGATAGTCATGGATTAGAAAAGAATATGCATTTAAAGTGATATCACACGGGTTCTTACATTAGCATAATGATTAACACTCTATGTTGTGTGGTATACAGATATTTTAATTCACTTCAGAGTGAATGCTTTCCTACCTGTTACCACTCTGATGTAAACATGGTCATCTCTGCTCCGACCGGAAGTGGTAAAACAGTACTCTTTGAGCTTTGCATTTTGAGGCTTCTCTCCAGGTCCATATCATCTGAGGGAAGATTCATACATGTGAAGGGATCTCTTAAAACAGTAAGTAATTTCTCACAAAATTCCGGCTCTGAAAACTTTCTATTAGTAATATTTCTTTGTCGCAGTATTGGATTGTGTTCAAGAAAGGTAAAACTGGTAGACAGGTTCTCTTTCTTCTAGTGTCAGTGACTCAGTGGTGTAAAAAACAGTCTACGCTTTTGTATGGTGAACCACTGAATAATTTGAAGCTTACAACTTGAAATCGATTTTAATTATCATGCCTTGTTAACTAATTATTGGTACGGTTATCTTTTTACTTGGTATCAAGATCTATATTGCCCCATCTAAGGCTTTAGTTCAGGAGAAGGTCCGTGATTGGAATCAGAAATTTGGACCATGGGGGATTTGTTGCCTGGAGCTGACAGGTGACAATGAATCTTACACTCCAAGAAATATAAATGAAGCAGATATCATTCTAACCACTCCAGAGGTCAGTATTCAAATGAGAGTTATCTAAACATAAGTATACCAAGACACTTTAATCTTTAGTGTACTTTCCTGTTTCTTTTTTCTTCTTTGAAATATTAAATGGACAGAGATTTCAAAGTAATCATAAATTATGATGTTTATGCACATATTCCTCGATCCAAAGAGACACAGGAATATTTTTTTTTCCTGTCAGACTGACTCACCCAAGTGCTACCCTTGGTTGACACTATATGAGGTGGCTAAAGTTCATTTTTCAATGAATAGAAATTTGATGCAGTGTCGCGATATGGTATAGAAAGCGGTGGTTTGAGTTTTTTCAGTGACATAGCACTTCTACTAATTGATGAAGTCCATCTGCTGAATGATCCACGTGGAGCTGTGCTGGAAGCAATTGTTAGCAGAATAAAAATTGTTTCTTGCAATCCAAAAATGAAATTAAATCCTCTGGCTCAGGTCCGCTTCCTTGCTTTATCAGCAACAATTCCAAATATTGAGGATCTAGGTATTTTTCTTTTTCACTTGATGCTGTCACAAGAGTTAAATTAACCTATAAACAACCATGGGAAAAATTTCATGCAATATATTTACTATTGCAGCTAAATGGCTCCTGGTTCCTGACCAAGGGATCAAAAGGTAATTTTCCACCTCCATATTCATTATATGACTTTGTACTATAATGCTCCAAGTCAATATCCAAAAATATATTTCCTATTGAATGTACACAGGTTTGGAGAAGAAATGAGGCCAGTAAAGCTGACAACCAAGGTTTTTGGTATGCTAGTAAATTTAACATATTCATAATTGAACCTGTTTCATATTGTTTTCATTCATTGAACTAATAGAAATTAGAAAGTCTATAACCAAGTTGTATGGGGTTTCCTCAAAAGGAAAAAAAGATGACACCAACACAACACACCAAATTTGAATTTGTGAATTTTTTATTGTATTAGTCAATGTCTTGAGCTTTAGCCTGTAGTCCTGGCAGTCACTTCAAACCATTTATTGTAGTTTACTACCAAATTTATGCAGGCTATGCTCCAGCCAAGAATGACTTTCTATTTGAGAAGGTTGGTTTGAAGTTGACTAACTCACATAGTATCAATACTTTTAAAAAGTCCATTCTATCATTTAATTTATCTTAATTTCTGTTTTAAACTACCATGCAGCGCCTTCAAAACTATATTTTTGGTAAGCAGTGTAATTCAGCGTACAAGTTAGCGGCTTTCTGCTATTAACATTTCTACATAAGAAGAAAAATCATCCTTCTTTGTGTACAACGGATTTCAGATATTCTCATGCAATACTCCAAAGGGAAATCTGCGCTTATATTTTGTTCAACAAGAAAAGGAGCTCAAGAAGCAGCTCAGAGACTCGCTCAAATTGTCATGAATTTTGGTCAATCAAATCCTTTCATTAAGAGCAGAGAACAACAAGATCAGCTGAGGGAGGCTTCTATGTCACTTAGTGACAAACAAATGCAATCATATATTCTTTATGGTGGTATGTTATTTTTTTATTGGAAATTAGCTATGGCATTTTATTAATATTAACTTAAGCAATACAAAGTGAAATATGACAAAGAGCCTTGCAACGGGGGTTTAAGTATGACTGCATTAGCTAACAAGGGAGTAATAATATTGTCTTGTTGGCCAATAAATTTAACAAGATAGTTTGTTTTCAGTTGGTTATCACAATGGTGGGCTTTGCCACAAAGATCGCAATATTGTGGAAGGCCTTTTTCTCAAAGGTGACATCCAAGTACTTTGCACCACAAATACACTAGCCCATGGAATCAACCTCCCAGCGCATACAGTGGTTATTAAATCAACACAACACTTGTATGTTCTATTTTTTAAATATTTTATGCAACTCATTGAAGTTATTTAGAAAACAAATTTTATCCCTCCACTTTTTGGAAGTCATCTTATTGTAATGTTTATTATTTCCAGCAAAAAGGAAAAAAGTCTTTACATGGAGTATGACCGCTCCACTATATTGCAGGTTTGCTTATTAAGATACCTTATGATAGTTTTAGTTTATCAACAAACAGTTGCAAAATGACAAGTGATGAGTAATTATATATTTCATAAGTGTAGGTTTTACTTAATTTGAATCTTGCATCAATAGATGTATCAGTTGTATAGAAGCATGGCACAGACAATTAACCTATCTGTTGTATAGAAGTATTGCATATTAATGCGATAGCCTTTGATTAAGATGTGCATTTTGTTTTATTTACTCTATTCTTAGTCCAAATAGCCAATAGATTTTGATAGCTATGTTTAATGCATTAATTATATGACTGTACTTGTCAATTAGTTGTTTGCTTTGAGAAAGTCGTATCTGAGCATCTGCCATGAAAGATTATTATTTTTTAATTGGGGATGAGAGAAATTATTATTAATTAAAGTGACATTAGTGGTTATTTGACAACCATCCTTGAGGAAATTTGAACTTCGCGCCTTGAAGTTTCAAGATCAAACTCTTACTACTACTATTACTACTACTAGGTGACTCCAATGCAAGAGAGTTAAGAATACTAAATAGAGGTGAGCCATACCTTGCCACATTAGATAGTTTAGAACAACTTTTGCAACAAAAAGTGACATTTGCAAAGGAGAGAGAGATACAATAATATTACTAACGCTGCAAGAACATGTTCTACTGTGGGTACATTCTTACATGTGGCACATGTTCAAATATAAAAATCCATAATAAGAACCATAGTAAGAACACCCATTTGACAATGCTCTTTCATTTAAGAGCTGCACTTAAAACACAAATAATTACAAGATATGTTTACTTTGCTCAATTCTTTCAGTCTGACAATGACTATCTCAAAAGTTAACGGCCAGGACCAACATGTTGGCACCACAATGTGCACGTAATATTCCGAGTGCATTAGTTTCCCTTTTGTGGAAAGCTGAACCTAAAATTGTCTAAAAGTGCATTCTATTTTGTTTAGAAGTGCACCACTATTTGTTAAAAAGTACACTTTCGAACAATTTACGTCATTTGAAATTGCTTTTCTGAAAATTCGAAGATTTTTTAGTAACAAAAATGGGATAACAAGTAGTGATTTCCATCTTTCTTTTAATTGGCGTATGACTAACTTGAGTAGTGATCCACCCAACAAATCAAAGCTTGAGTATTTTTTTCCATGTTATTTAGTTGCACTCTTTGATTGTTAATATATCATTTTGGGCTAAAGTTTTTATTGTACAGATGTCAGGAAGGGCAGGCCGACCACCATTTGATGATACAGGCATGGTTATAATCATGACAAGGAGAGAAACGGTGAACTGTTCTGCAGAATGCTTTTCAACTTCTACACTCCCAAAGTTCTTCAATTTTGATCACTAACTCTGTTCTTTCTCACGTGCTCTTGTTTTCTTAAATTTTCTTGTACTCCAGGTTCATTTGTATGAGAATCTCTTAAGTGGGTGTGAAGTAGTGGAATCGCAGTAAGATAGCCTCTTTTTAAGTTGCTAATTGATATAACATACTTTAATGTTGCTCATACTCTATAAACAAGGGGCAATTATCCTGTTCAAATAATTGATTTTTGTTTATCCTAGATTACTCTCATGCGTGACGGAGCATTTACTTGCCGAAATAGTTCAACTGACAGTATCCGATATTACAAAAGCAATTGAATGGATGAAATGCTCATACTTGTATGTTAGAATGAAAAGGGTAAGTGAGTGAGGACTTCTTTTACTTTTGTGTTAGTTTCTACCATCCCATCTGATTGTAAAATTTATGCACAAGAAGAATCCTGAGAACTATGGAATTAAGAAGGGAATTTCTGACGATCGTTTAGAGAAGCATGTGCAAGGTACAATTTTCACCATCTGATTATCTTTTATAGCTTTCTATTTCTTATTGTCTCCCTTTCTATTTTATCTAGATAGGTTTCCTCCTATTTCCTGCTATATGTTACTGAAACCATCTTATCTCAGAGATTTGTGTTCAGAAAGTTAACGAATTATCACAGTATCAAATGGTATGGATTGATGAAGATGGTTTCCTCTTGAGACCATTAGGTATTGATTTATTCCAGAATAATGATATTCCTTAAATATTTGCGAAAATCCTAACTGGATGCTGATATTTTTACTTTTCCTACCTTAGATCCTGGAAGGTTAATGACAAAGTACTATTTGAGATTTGACACCATGAAACAAATAATGCGGACTCCTGAAAGCTGCAGTTTAGAAGATGCTCTTCGTGTTGTATGCTTTGCCGAAGAAATTGCATGTGCGGATATGTGTTGAAACTTTTTGAATTAGGATAAATTGTTACGGCATTAAACATTGACACAATTATTTACTGGAAAATGAAGGGATACAGCTCAGGCGCAATGAAAAGAAGATATTAAATGATATCAATGCAGACAAAGATGGCCGGCTTCGATTTCACATTCTTGGAGATAAAGGAAAAAAGAAAAAGCGCATTCAAACAAGAGAAGAAAAGATATTTATTTTAGCAAATGACTGCTTAACCGGTGATCCTTCAGTGCATGAACTATCTCTAATTCAGGTAAGTATTGTAACATAGGTGTTTTTTGCTACAGATCAATATACTTATGTCTTGGTGATTCAATTAACTCCTGTTACAGGACATAAATTCTATATGCTCGAATGGATGCAGAATTGCAAAGTGCATGAAAGACTATTTTGTTTATAAAAAGAATTTCAAAGGAGCTGTGAATTCAGCCCTTCTAGCTAAATCATTTAATCAAAAACTTTGGGATGATAGTCAATACCTTTTAAAACAGTTGCCTGGAATTGGGATGGTCACAGCAAAGGTGATATTAATAGATTTTATTTATTTTATTAATGCATATAATAATTGCTAATACTTTATGCACTATATCATTTAATTGGTCGATGTTCTTAATTTGATGTTCTTTTCAGGCACTGCATTCAATGGGAGTTAAATCATTTGAAGCACTTGCTGAAGCTGATCCGAGGAAAATAGAGCTAGTGACGTGTCGAAAATACCCATTTGGTAACCATATTAAGGATTCTCTCTTGTCTCTACCTCCAAAAGTTGATGTGAAGCTTAAAGAAATGGAAAGCCATACACATGGAAAGTCCAAGCTTGTACTAACATTGACTAGGATATCACAGTCAGGGCAGTCAGCAAAACGACATTATGCTGATATGGTGTGTTATCTGAATGTTTTCTTAGAATACTTTTCGACATTTAATTAATAATTTAAATAAGCTTCTCAAATTTCTTTCTCACAGATCATTGGTTTGGAAGAAGACAACATTATTCTCTTTCACGAAAAAATTAGGTGATGATGATTTACAGATTCAGATTTTATGACTTGATAATGTACACATATTAAAAGAGTTTCTATGAAACATGTCTACTTGATGATATTGACTAATTAGTATTTAGTATTACGGCACTGTATTTGTGTGAGTTTTTGTTTCCTCATCTAATCACAGTTTAATCTTATGCAAATCGTTGTTGCAGGGTTGATCAGTTCTCCAGGTACATGAATTAACCCTGACTTTATATTTGCAGTAAAAACAATTCAAGTTAGAGGGTATCCATATTGAAGATTAGGACATTGAAAAAGTTTTAAATAGGATACCCTTTGAACCTTGAAAATTAAAATAACCACTAACTTATTAATATTTGTGTCTAAGAAAATATTTTAACTGAAGCATGTTAAGAATTTTAATTTGGACGATTATCACTAATATATAAAAGAAGTCACTGCATTACATCATTATAATATTATGGTCATTGTACTTGTAAAAAAAGGCTTGAGAATTTGCTTCCATGGAAGTTGTAAACATTTAAGATATCTTTATGGACTGGTGTGGATATCGTAAACACTTACATTACTGCATATTACATATACAATTTGTGTTGCGTGTAAAATGAATAAATCAATTAACTATTACTTCCAACATAAATCAATTTGTGTTGCTCTTCTGCTATTTATTTTTTACTTTCCAAGACATATTTCAGTCTGAGATCATTACTTTTTCATTTTACAGCCCATATAGCACTACAATTCTTGTGCCCATTTCACAAGGGAAGCAGACTATCAAAGCCAATTTTATATTTGAGGAATACAGTAAGAAGTGGTTAATAAACCTATCCAAAATAGTTAGTCCACATTGTGGAATTATGACTGAATTCTTCAGTTTCTTTTCATACAGTTGGTATTGATGTCCATCAAAAGTTTTTCTTTACAAAAGAGATCAGTTCAGATGTGATTTTAAAAAGAAACAGGAAGCAGGCTTCTTTTCCTCCACCCGAAGAGATATTTGTAATAGAAGATGATGACAGGAATCTAACTCATATACCGCAGGAAGAGACAAGCACTTTGAGCAAGGTGAAGGAGGAAAATCATTCCATGTAAGTCATCTTCACTTGAAATTTGTGACATAAATGTTTATCCTTTTGTAAGTTAAGTATAGGATTTTGAAGACATCAAATATTTATGGTGCTCTTTATTTGCAGTCCCACTTTCGACCTTTTGGATGAAATGTTTGAGGAAGGTAGCACTCCTAATATGATTTTACTAACTTCTAGGATTCTTAAAAACATTCTTATCTTCATCTAATTCTGTCATTTTGTATGGAAGATGAATGTGCTCCTGAGGTTCAAGAAGACAAATTCAAAATCATCACTGAGAAAACAGTATTTGATCACATACGGGAGAAAGCAAAAAACTTTTCTCTCCTGTCTTCATTTGAAAATATTCGCTGCCCACCAGTGGAGGTCCTTCTTGGAAGAAATCATGCCCGTGAGAAGTGGTCTAACCATGGTCGTGAGAAGACGTCTTACCATGGGCATGAAGTAGTTGTCTTGGATGATGATGACAACAAAGTTCCAGGACAAACTGATGTCAATTTTCAGGCTGATCTCAGAAAAGCAGAACAGGAAGATATCAACCTTTGTCTGACTTTAAATGATCATAATATAGCTGTTAACTCAGATAACATAAGCAGTGTAGTTGATACAGGTACACCTTTTCACTAGCAGTATAGTTGATACAATCCTTTTTTTCTCCTTTTAATGTCATCATTGTTTCTTTTTATTACTGAAGGTGTTTTCTTCCCTGAACCTAAAGCAAGAAGCTATGAAAATGCAACTGAAGAAACAGTATTTGACCATATAAAGAGAAAATCTAAGGATTTTCCCCAGATTGGTAAGCTTGATTGCATGGAGACAGCTATCCAGAAAACTGAGTTCTTCTCAAAGAATTACCCCAATTCTTTGAAAGCTGCTTTAGGTATGGTAGCAGAGACAAATTTCTCAGACATGGTCTCTGGTAGTATGCTTACTTCAGATATGAAAACTGCTGATGTGGAAAACTATTCATCTAGTTTTCAAGTTGGTACTTCTGTTAATCACAAGAAATCTGAAGATTCCTGTTGCACAGATGGAGTAGTAAATATTTCTAAGGGCGTTTCAAGCACCAATTCTGTTCAATCGTCAAATTTTGTTCCATTTGTTGGTTTTCCAATGTCTAAAGAGAAAAATTGGTCATCAGATTCTGGAAGCTTTGAACAGAGAAGTAAGAAGCAGCGTTGCTTGCCGATAGAATCAAAACAAGAGAAGTTAAATTCATGTGAAATAAGAAGACAGTGCTGTTCTTTGGAAACTACAGGCCAAACGAATCAAATGGAGCCATGTCTCAGATTTAAAAGTGTATTCTCTTTTCTGTGATCTTCTTTTACATAGGGACAGCTGATAACAACACCAAAGTGTTGATTGTTGATACGTTTACTCTGTGAACGAACTTTTACCAGGGACTTGTACTGCTTTGGTGTAATATGTAGCACTTGGCAATGCAGGTTTGCAGTTATAGAATATGTAGTCCATTACATCTGAAATAAATTTTACAATAATATGCATAGTACTTCTATAAAATAAAGAGGAAAATGCATTCACCTCACCTACCCTTAGATTTGGCTGAATAATACAAACATCCTCTTAAGCTTTCAAAATACAGCAACCTTCCTCGGCTATCACGATGTTAGCAATTTTTTTGGCTCGAACCTCCCTCTGCTTTCATGTTTAATAGCGTAGTACATCATAACTATTTTTTACGATTTTTAATATCATGAAAATATTGAATGATTTTGTCCTTTTCAATATCAATAAAATTATATCTCTCCCTATCATCAATAACTAAACAATGTTCAATCATTCATATAATTTAACATTAAATTCTGATATATTGATAGCTGGGAAAACTTTTTCAAGTTTAGTAGTTGTTGTTGGGTGTATCAAAGATAACTTCAACAACAAATAGACCATGTTTAATGATCTCCATTAGTTTTAGTTTTATAGAAAGGTAGCTAATCCTCCCATACGAAAGTTAGCATAAAGGATGTGTACTTCTTTCTTGTATGGTACTACAGTGTTTTCATCTATGGTATATATGGTACATTTGGATGGAAGGTTTTGGCGGGGAGGAAAATTTTTAAAATTAAATGTGGTTGAAACACTATATGATTATTTATCATGTTATTTCAATTTTAAAAAATATCAAATATATTTTAAAATATAGACTTATTTAGTTATTCCCTCCAAAAAAACCTCTCCCATATAGACTCTTGAAAAGAAAAAGCTAAGAAGTATCTTTATGACATTTTTTAAGGATATTAATATAGAAACGAAACATTAGGTTGAAAAATGATATATCCAACTTTCTAACTCAAAATTGATGTATTCATAACAAAAAAATTTGCTGTATCCAATAAATTTGTTGTTTTCTTTACTAGTGTAATTTGCACACTTGTTGACATTATCATTTATAGCCCTTAAAAAAATCATCAATTTAAACATTTATATTGATGAAAGATATAAGATATACGAATCATGATCCTATGCTTGCTGGCAAATAAATTTTAATCTCAACGTAACATAAATGATTTGTGATTCTTTAATTTTGGATTTAAGTGTTTTAATATAGTATTTATATTATTATTAAGACAGAAACTATTACAACAAGTCAGGATGGCCGAGTGGTCTAAGGCGCCAGACTCAAGTTCTGGTCTTCGAGAGAGGGCGTGGGTTCAAATCCCACTTCTGACATTTTTCATTTTTACCTCATTATTTGTGATTTCGTTTTGGAGCAATAATCTAAAATTTACTTAAGAACTAAGCAGCGACCATCAGATTAATTTTTCTCCATCATTATTCATTCTCTTCACAATTAATATTTGGGAAAAATACAAAGACCTCCCCTAAGGTTTGGTTAAAAGAAACACACCTCCCCTCTAGTTTCAAAAATACAATTACCTCCCCTCTATTTAACTCTGTTAATCATCTGTTACAGGAAATAGCCTTAGTGTTGTGAATTATCCCTCTCTGATTGAATGCATCAACCGCTG